>Ga0247823_10000738_pt1 | contig 27547 bp, 33 predicted proteins | sample 13C_PalmiticAcid_2_FD_192426 | JGI IMG/M metagenome (GOLD analysis project Ga0247823, IMG submission 192426) | Soil microbial communities from agricultural site in Penn Yan, New York, United States - 13C_PalmiticAcid_Day30 | ecosystem: Environmental > Terrestrial > Soil > Agricultural land...
CCGCGACGGCGACGGCATTCTTCGAGCAAGCGGCCAGCGTGAGCGCGGCCAGGCCCGTCAGAACCAGCGTGGTTTTACGCATAGAATACATCCCTTTTTCCGTCGCGCCGGGGACTCCGGTGCATCGCGGCGGCCTGCCAACGGCCAAGGGACGATTTGGCAGCAACCCCGGCCGCCGCACCGCGACCAACGGTGCGTGGTGTGCGATGGCCGGGGAAACCGGGTCAGAAGCGCTGGTGACGCGCGCCGTCGATCGTGTCGCAGCTGCCGCGGAAGCCGTAATTATAGATCCCCCGAATCTGAATCCTGCCGCTGCGCCGGTCGATCGTCACGCGCGGCTTGTTGGGGCCGTTGAGACGATAGGTGGCGCGGACCTGACTGCGATCCTGATAGACGTCGTACAGATCCCACCAGCCGTCACGCGAGGTGCCGCCCGAATGGATCGGCGGGATCAGCGAACGCGGCAGGCGGATGCGGCCGCCCCCGTCCCAGAGCTGGATCATCACCGACGCGTCGAATTGCTGAGTCGTCAATTCGGTGCGGTTGCCGAAATCATAGCGGTTGCTGTCCCAGTTCCACTGCCAGCCCCAGCGATTGGCGGCGGCGGGCTTCTGCCCCTCGCCGAAGCAGATCAGGCCGAGCGAGATCGGGCGTCCGCCGGGCCAGTTGGAGCCACCACCCGGACGGCCGTCCCAGCCCGGGCGATCCGGACGGCCGGGGCGGTCGTCCCAACCCGGGCGGTCGGGGCGTCCGGGGCGATCGTCCCAGCCGGGCCGGTCGGGACGTCCGGGCCGGTCGCCGCCGCGGCAATCGGGCGCGGGGGCGGTGACGATCGAATCGTAGCGGCCGTTGCGGGTCACGATCGAGACGCACTGGCGGCGATCGGCGTTCCACCAGTTGGTCCATGTGCGGTCGCCGCCCGTCTCGGTGCGGACCGCGACATAGCCGCGCCGCTGCAACTCGCCCTCGGCCTGTCCCGCGCGGGCATAGACCATGTCGCGCAGGTCGTTGGGGATATCCTGAGCGAGCGCGGGGGAGACAAACGCGCCGGTGCTGATCGCGGCGGCGGCGAGAACGCTGAAACGGTTCATCGGGATGCTCCTGTGCCAACGGTAAATGATTGAATCTTGTCGAGTCGCGACTGTGCGACGCATGATGATCCTAGAAATGCCGAGGCACGGGTGGAAGGGGCCGCAGCGATGAACTTCATGGCGATCATCAAGTCGCTCGACGAGCTGCTCTACGAAGTGCTGTCGTGGCTGATCTTCTATCCGATCACCCTGTGGCGAACGCTCACGCGCCCCCTCAGCATGATGGACTATTCGGATCGCGAACTGGGGCAGACCGAAGAACAGCAATATACCGACACGCTTAGCCCGCCGCTGTTCCTGCTGGTCTCGCTGCTGGTGTCGCACGGGCTGGAACTGGCGCTGATCGGGGACAGCCCGCTGATCGCGAGCAAGCGTGGACTGGCGGCGCTGGTGACCGATGACACCAGCCTGCTGATGCTGCGGCTGGTGGTGTTCGGGGTGTTCCCGCTGGTGTTCGCGGCGCGGATGGTGCGGTTGCAGAAACACGGGCTGACGCGGGCGACGCTACGACGCCCTTTCTACGCGCAATGCTATGCGGTGGCGCCGTTCGCATTGGTATTCAGCATTGGCAGCACGCTGGGGCAGCTGCATCCGCTTTGGGTCCAGGTCGTCGCACTGGCGCTGCAGCTGATGGCGCTGATCGCATTCGGGCTGGTGCAGGCGCGCTGGTTCTCCCAGCATCTGAAGCGAAGCTTTCTGCGGGGGTTCGGCTACGCCTCGCTGGCGATGATCGAGAGCCTGGTGCTGCTGGCGCTGACGACGCCGTTTCTGACCTGACCCGTCAGAACATCGGCTGGTCAGGATCGTTGTCCTCGACCGGCGTGTGGATACCGCATTCGGTCTTGTCCCAGCCGACCCAGCGGCCCGAACGGGCATCCTCGCCCGGCTTCACCTTGCTGGTGCAGGGTGCGCAGCCGATCGAGAGATAGCCTTCCGCCACCAGCGGGTGCGGTGGCAGATCATGCTCGACGAAATAGGCGTCGAGATCGGCCTTGGTCCAGTCGGCGAGCGGGTTGATCTTGAGCTTGCCCGCGCCGTCCACCTCGAACCGGGGTAGGGCGTTGCGCGTGCTGGCCTGGAACGCCTTGCGCCCGGTGAGGCTGGCGTCGAAGCCGGCCATGGCCTTTTCCAGCGGGATCACCTTGCGGATCTCGCAGCAGCCATCGGGGTCGTAGGACCAGCGCAGGCCGGTCTCGTCCTTCTTCGCGATCACTTCGGCGTCGGGCGCGACGATGCGCAGGTTAGTGAGGCCGAGCTTCTCGGCGAGCTGGTCGCGATAGGCGAGCGTCTCGGGAAAATGCTTGCCGGTATCGAGGAAGATCACCGGCACCGACGGATCGACCGAGGCGACGAGGTGGAGCAGCACGGCCGATTCCGCGCCGAAGGAGGAGACGATCGCGATCTCGCCCGCCATCTGTTCGGCAAGGACGGTGCGCAGCATCTCGACCGTGGGCACGCCGCGGAAGAGGTTGTTGAGGCGCAGCGCATCGCGCTCCGTGAACGCCGGAGCGGTATCGATGCGGTCGATCTGGCGGGCCACGGCGTTAGCCATGCCGCCGTTTCCAGACGGGGACGGCCGGATCAGCCGCGGCCTGATAGACATGATCATAGCGCGCGAGGCTCGCCGCGAGCACTGCTTCGTCCACCGGCGCCTCGGGCGCGAAGCTGTCGAAGCCGCAGCGGCGCATCAGCGGAATCTGGTCGACCAGCACGTCGCCCTGCGCGCGCAGCTCGCCGGCGTATCCGGCTTCGCGCAGGATGCGCCCGGCCGAATAGCCGCGGCCGTCGCGGAACTTGGGGAAGCTGACCTCGACCAGCGACAGCCGCTCAAGATGCGGCAGCAGCGCGCGGGCGTCGTCGCTCGATTCGAGGCGGACGGCGGTGGCGTTGGACTGGCCGAGGAACGAGTCGAGCGTCACCGCCGGCTCGTCATGCGCGTCGTCGTCGCGGAAGCGAAGATGCGGATCAGCCATAGATCGCTTCCTTGAACGGGGTCATGCCGATGCGGCGATAGGTGTCGACGAACCGCTCGCCCGCCTCGCGCTGGGCGAGATAGACGTCGGTCGCCTTCTCGACCGCGTCGACGATGCCGTCCTCGCTGAAGCCGGGGCCGGTGATCTGGCCGAGCGACACATCCTCCGCGCCCGAACCGCCGAGTGAGAGCTGGTAGTTCTCCACGCCCTTACGGTCGACCCCGAGGATGCCGATATGGCCGGCATGGTGGTGGCCGCAGGCGTTGATGCAGCCGCTGATCTTGAGCTTCAATTCGCCCAGTTCGCGCTGGCGGCCGAGATCGGCGAAGCGGGTCGCGATCTTCTGGGCGACGGGGATCGAGCGCGCATTGGCGAGGCTGCAATAATCGAGGCCGGGGCAGGCGATGATGTCGGTGATCAGGTCGAGGTTCGCCTCGGCCAGGCCAGCCTCGGTGAGCTGCTGCCAGATGGCGTAGAGATCCGCCTTCTTCACATGCGGCAGCACGATGTTCTGCGCGTGCGTCACGCGCAGCTCGTCGAAGCTGTGCTGCTCGGCGAGGTCGGCCATGAGGTCGATCTGCGCGGAGGTGGCGTCGCCGGGGATGCCGCCGGTGGGCTTCAGGCTGATGTTGACGATCGCATAGCCCGGCGCCTTGTGCGCGGCGACATTCTGGTCGAGCCAGACGGCGAAGTCAGGGTCGCTGCGGTCGATGTCGTCACTGAGGCCAGCCTCGAACGCCGGGTCGGCGAAATGCGCGGCGATGCGCTGGAACTCGGCATAGGGCGGGTCGATGCCGAGCTTCTTCACCTCGGCGAATTCGGCTTCGACCTCCTCGCGATATTTGTCCGCGCCGATCTCGTGCACCAGGATCTTGATCCGCGCCTTGTACATATTGTCGCGGCGGCCGTAGCGATTGTAGACGCGCAGGCAGGCTTCCATGTAGCTGACGAAGTCGTCGAACGGCACGAAGTCCTTGATCAGCGGGGCGATCATCGGGGTGCGGCCCATGCCACCGCCGACATAGACGGCGACGCCGTGGACGCCGTCACGCGCGACGATCTGAAGGCCGATATCGTGGAGGCGCATCGCGGCGCGATCCTCGTCCGCGGCGATCACCGCGATCTTGAACTTGCGCGGCAGGTAGCTGAATTCGGGGTGGAAGGTGCTCCACTGGCGCAGCAGCTCGGCCCAGGGGCGCGGGTCGGTCAGCTCGTCCGCGGCGGCGCCGGCATACTGATCGCTGCTGATGTTGCGGATGCAGTTGCCGCTGGTCTGGATGGCATGCATCTCGACCGTCGCCAGCTCGGCGAGGATGTCGGCCGCGTCCTCGAGCTTGATCCAGTTATACTGGATATTCTGGCGCGTGGTGAAATGGCCGTAATCTCGGTCATATTTGCGCGCGATGTGCGCGAGCATGCGCATCTGGCGGCTGTCGAGCGTGCCATAGGGCACCGCGACGCGCAGCATGTATGCGTGAAGCTGGAGATAGAGACCGTTCATCAGCCGGAGCGGCTTGAACTGGTCCTCGGTGATCTGGCCGGCGAGGCGGCGGTTCACCTGATCGCGGAATTCCTCGACGCGCGAGGCGACGATCGAGTGGTCATATTCGTCGTACTTGTACATCTCAGATCACCCAGCTGCCGGCATTGGGATCGGCGGGTTTGAGCGTCAGGTCCGGGCGCACGGTTGGGCCGAGCGCGCGGATGCGGTCCTTGATATGCGCGGGGCGCGGCCCCTCGGGCGTGTCGGTTGCGTCGATCACATAGGGGCCGTTGACGCGGCGCGCGCCTTCCTCGGCATGGGCGATCGCCTCACCCTGATCGCCGACATCGGCGGCATCCTCGACATGGCGCGACCAGCCTTCGCCGGTCCACCAGGTGACGTCGCCCGTGGGCAGATCATTTCCGGTCAGCAATTTCACAAGTCGAGTCCGTGCATGAGTTCGGCCTTCTTCGCCCAGCTGGCGAGCTTGTCCTGCGCGTCGGAGAGCGCGACCACTTCACCGACGACGATGATCGCCGGGCTCTGAACCTTCTCGCGCTCGACCATCGGGCCGAGGTCGGCGAGCAGGGTGCGCATCGCGCGGCTACCGTCGAGCGTGGCGCGTTCGAGCACCGCGACCGGCATGTCGGGGGCGACGCCGTCGCGCATCAATTTCTCGGCGATGTCGGGGCAGGTCGCGACGCCCATGTAGATGACGAGCGTGCGGCTCTTGCCGGCGAGACCCGACCAGTCCTGATCGGTCAGCCCCTTGCACTGGCCGGCGACGAAGGTCACCGCGCTCGACCAGTCGCGATGGGTGAGCGGGAGCATCGCCTCGGCCGCGCCGCCCAGCGCGGCGCTGACGCCCGGAATCACCTCGACCGGGAGGCCGACGGCGCGGACCGCCTCGACCTCTTCGCCGCCGCGGCCGAAGATGAAGGGGTCGCCGCCCTTGAGACGAACGACGATCGCGCCGGTCTTCACATGCGCGATGATGAGCGCGTTGATGCCGTCCTGCGGTACGGTGTGCTTCGAGCGGCGCTTGGCGACGGAGATGCGATGCGCCTGGGGGGCGAGGTCGAGCACGCGCGGATCGACCAGACCGTCATGCACGAGCACGTCGGCCGCTTTCAGCGCCTCGACAGCGCGCACGGTCAGCAGGCCCGGATCGCCGGGGCCGGCGCCGACCAGAATCACGCGGCCACGCGCGGAAGGATCGAGCAGGGAAGCCATGGATGGCAGATGGTCTTAGCTGCCGTTTGCGGCAACCGATGGTTGCTTGGGGGTCGACTAGGGAATCTTTGGGGCTCTAGGCGGCGAGCTCCCGGGCGCGCCGGGTGAGGCGCATCGCCTCGTCGATCAGCTCGGCGGCGAAGGCGAGATCCTTCTGCGCCACGGCGAGGGCGACGCAATTGGCGGCTTCCCGGTGGAGGCGCCGAGCACGTGCGAAACGGGAGGAAGCGTCAGGAAGGAAGTTCACGCCGCGCATAATCCCCGTGCGCCGCAGGGGTTCCGCGGTTCGTCGCAGGCTAACGCGATTCGCCGCCGTTGCGCTTGTCGATGAACATCTCCGCATCGGCGAGCTGCAGCAGCACCGCGTTGGGGCGCGGGTCGGTGCCCGCGATAGTGACCGCGCCGAGGCTGCCGCGGACCATCCAGCCGGGTGCGACCTCGATCCGGCCGAGCGCGATGCGCATCCGGTCGAGGAAATCGGGCACCTGTGCGGGATCGATCGACGGGAGCAGGAGTACGAATTCGTCGCCTCCGATCCGTGCGATGCGATCGCCGGGCGCAGCGACGCTGCCCAGCGCGCGCCCGACATCGACCAGGCAGGCGTCGCCCCGGGCATGGCCGAGCTCGTCGTTGATCCGTTTGAACGAATCGAGGTCGAGATAGACCAGGGTGAAAGAGCCTTGGTTTGCCTTGGCGGCTGCACGAGCGCGCCGGAGCCGCTCGTCGAAGCCGCGGCGGTTGAGCAGGCCGGTCAACGGATCGCGCGTCGCGGCATGCCGGGCGCGGCGCATCTCCCCGATATCCTCGATCACCGAGATGAAATAGGCGGGTTGGCCAGTGGCATCGCGGATCAGCGCGACGGTCAGCGCGACCCAGACGATGTTCCCGTCGGCGGCGATGTAGCGCTTTTCCATGCGATAGCGTGCCACGTCGCCCGACAGCAGCCGTGTGACCTGGACCATATCCGATTCGAGATCGTCGGGATGGGTGATCCGCTGAAACCCGTCGGCGAGCAGATCTTCGCGGCTATGGCCGGTGATCTGCGTGAACTGCGCGTTGACGTCGATGAAGCGGCCATCGGGCGCGACATGCGCGATGCCGACCGGCGCATGATGAAAGGTCGCCTCGAACCGGTCATGCGCTTCCGAGGTAGCGGGAGGCGAAAGCGGAGATCGCGCAGGAAGGCCGGGCTCGAACATCCCAATCGCCTAGAATGCGAGTGGTTAAGGTGGGATTGAGGCTGGCGCGGCGAGCAGGCTTCTATGCGTCGCGGATCCCCACCCCCATCGAAACGCGTGCCTGCTCCGCTTCCGACGACACCACCGGATAGGCGCAATAGTCCGCGGCGTAATAGGCGCTGGGACGGTGATTGCCCGACCAGCCGATCCCGCCGAAGGGCGCCGCCGAGCTGGCGCCATTGGTTGGCCGGTTCCAGTTGACGATGCCGGCGCGGATATTCGCCCAGAACTGGTCGTAAAGCTTGGGATCCTGGCTCACCAGCGATGCCGAAAGGCCGTACCGCGTATTGTTCGCCTCGACGATCGCCTCTTCGAAGGTCTTGGCTCGGATCACCTGGAGGATCGGGCCGAACAGCTCGACATCGGGCTTTTCCTTCGCCTCGGTCATGTCGATCATCGCCGGAGTGACGAATGGGCGGCCGTCGATCGGGCGCTCCATGTGCCGCAGCGGGCGGCCGCCCAGGAACGACAGCTCGAGGAAGCTTTCGGTCAGCAGGTCGGCGGTGTCGTTGTCGATCACCGGCCCCATGAAGGGAGCGGGATCGGCATGGGGCTCACCGATGATCAGGCGGCCGATCAGCTTGTTCACTTCTTCGAGCAGCGGATCGTAGAGCTTCTCATCGACGATCAGCCGCCGCGCGGCGGTGCAGCGCTGCCCTGCCGAGGTGAAGGCCGACTGGATGACGAGGACAGCAGCCGAATAAATGTCGGGCGTCGACCAGACGAGGATCGGGTTGTTGCCGCCCATTTCGAGCGCGAGGATCTTTTCGGGCCTGGACGCGAAGGCGCGGTTGAGAGCGAGACCTGTGCGCGCCGATCCGGTGAACAGCAGGCCATCGATCCCGTCATGCCCGGCAAGCGCCTTGCCCTCGTCCGGCCCGCCGATCAGCAAACGGATACAGCCTTCGGGGATACCTGCGGCATGATAACATTCGACCAGGAACGCCCCGGTCGCCGGGGTCTTTTCCGACGGCTTGAACACCACCGCATTGCCCGCGAGCAGCGCCGGGACGATGTGGCCATTGGGGAGATGCGCGGGGAAATTATAGGGACCGAGTACGGCCAGCACCCCGTGCGGCTTGTGCCGCAGCGCGAGGCGGGTGTTCATCGGCGCGTCGATCCGGCGCTGGCCGGTGCGCTCCGAAAAGGCGGTGACCGAGATATCGACCTTGGCGATCACCGTCTCGACCTCGCTCCGGGCTTCCCAGAGCGGTTTGCCGGTCTCACGCGCGATCAGATCGGCGAATGCATCGGACTTCTGGCGGACGACGTTGGCGAAACGGCGGAGCGCTTCGATCCGGTAGGTGAGCGGGCGCGCGGCCCAGTCGGCCCAGCTCGCGCGAGCCGCCGCGACCTCGGCATCGACGTCGCCGATCTGCCGGCGCCACAACACTGCGCCGGTCGCGGGTTCGGTCGAAATGATTTCGGATCCGGACATTTGTTCTTTCTTCGGATTGGACCCCAAGGATAAGGCCGCTCTAGCACCAATTCGAGGCGCGATACCACCTCAGCGGTGTCCGGTTTGACCGCTTAATGCTCTGCCCATGCGGCGGATCGCCGCGACCTTGGCGTTGAACGGCTCCCAGTCGTCATCGCGGTCGATTGCGGACCAGATCGCCTCGACCTCATCGATCAGCATCGAACAAGGCTCGGCGTCGGAAAAATAGGGGTGGGCGCGGCCGCCCGGCGTCGGCGCGTAGCCGGCAAGCGCCGCGCGGACCTTATCCCATTCCGGCCCATAGCCTTCGGGCAGCTCACCGCCGAACGCGTCGAAGAAGAAGCGATCGATCGGCCATTGGGTGGCGATCAGCGCATCGTCGATCGCGTCCTTGAACGCCCAGTCGCGCGCGTCATCGGGCTGGCCCGGGGCAAGGCCGAGGCGGCGCAGGAGCGGGGTGGTATAGTGGCGGCGATAGAGCGGCTCGAACCGTTCCAGCCGCTCGATCAGGGGCGGGGCTTCGCTGATCAGGCGAAGCGACACTGCGAGCTGGGCGACGTTCCACAGGATCGCATCGGGCTGGCGGCCATAGGCATAGAGGCCGCTATGGTCGAAATAGGCGGCGGTGAAGCCGGGATCGAACACCGGGGCGAAACGCCAGGGGCCATAGTCGAAGCTTTCGCCCATCACGTTGATATTGTCGGTGTTGAGCACGCCATGGACGAAGCCCGCGACCATATAGCTTGCCGCCAGCGCTGCGGTACGATCGACCACCAGCGCGAAGAATTGCGCGACGGGATCTTCGCCCGGTTCGACGCCGAACATCTCGGTCAGGCAGTAATCGACCAGCCGCCGCATATTCTCTGCATCGCTGAAATAGGCGAGGCGCTGGAACGTGCCGATGCGGATATGGCCGAGGCTCATACGGACCAGTACCGCCGATCGGGTGGGGGAAGGCTCGTCATTGCGCTGGAGCGCCTCGCCGGTCTCGATCAGCGAGAAGCTGCGCGACGTCATGACTCCGAGCGCCTCGAGCATCTCGGTGGCCAGTACCTCGCGCACCCCGCCCTTGAGGGTCAGGCGGCCATCGCCGAAGCGGCTCCATGGCGTCTGGCCCGAGCCCTTGGTGCCGAGCTCGAGCAACGCGCCGTCAGAGCGGCGCATTTGGGCGAAGGTGAAACCGCGGCCGTCGCCGAGCTCGGGATTGTAGCTGCGGAACTGGTGACCGTGATAGCGCAGCGCCAGCGGCTGGGAGAGGTTGCCGGCGAGCGGCTGGAAGCGTCCGAAATGGGCGAGCCATTGGTCGTCGCCGAGGTTCTCCAACCCGATTTCGGTCGCGGCGCGATCGTTGCGGAAACGCAAGACCGTCTGCGGGAAGTCCGCCGCCGCCACCACATCGTAGAAGGCGTCGCCCAATTTCAGGATCGCGGGATCGGGGCGGTAGCTCGGCGCTTGCGGGAAATCGGCCATGGCGCGATATGGGGCGCGATGGCGACTGCGCGCAACCTTGCTCCCCATACCGACGGCTATTGGTGGTCGGGCGACGGCCTGAGGCTTCATTATCGCGATTATCCGGGACCGGCGGGCAAGCCGCCCTTGCTGTGCATCCCGGGCCTGACGCGCAATGCGCGCGACTATGAGGCGCTGGCCGCGCGGCTGGCGGGCCAATGGCGGGTGATTGCGGTCGAGCTGCGCGGGCGCGGCGAGAGCGCCTATGCCAAGGACCCGATGAGCTATGTGCCGCTGACCTATCTCCAGGATATCGAGGCGCTGATCGTCGAGTTGAAGCTCGACCGGTTCGTCGCGGTGGGCACGTCGTTGGGCGGGATCCTGACGATGCTGATGGCATCGACCCATCCCGAGCGGATCGCCGGCGCGGTGCTCAACGATGTCGGGCCGGAGATCGATCCGGCCGGCCTCAGCCGCATTCGCGGCTATGTCGGCAAGGCCAACTGGCATCCGACCTGGATGCATGCAGCCCGCGCGCTGGCCGAGGCGAATGGCGACGTCTATCCGGGCTATGACATCGAGGACTGGCTGGCGATGGCCAAGCGGCTCTACCGGCTGACCAGCGCCGGCCGCATCGTGCTCGACTATGACATGAAGATCGCCGAGCCGTTCCGCGTGCCGGGGAACGAGGCCGGGCCGGACATGTGGCGCGCGTTCGATGGTCTGAAGGGCAAGCCGCTGCTGGTGGTGCGCGGCGCCAATTCGGATATTCTCTCCGCCGCGACCGCCGAGGCGATGCGCGAGCGGGTGAAGGGATGCGATCTGGTGACGGTGCCCGATACCGGCCATGCGCCCACGCTCGACGAACCCGAGTCGGTTGCGGGGATCGAGCGGCTGCTGGCGCAGGTCGCCTGACCGGCAGGGCGGGATACAGGTCCCGCCCCGTCCGGCATCAATCCCTGAGCGTGGCGCGGCGCTTCAGCTCGGCTTCGGTCGGCTCGGGCAGTTCGAACGACCCGGTTTCGACGCCGCCGGCGCGGCGATAGCTGGCGATGACGACGCCGCTGGGCGAAACCTGTGATTCGACCATCTCGAAGCTGACGGGCATCGTGCCGGCGCCGAACAGGCGCTTGCCCTTGCCGAGCGTCACCGGGAAGATGAACAGGCGCAGCTCGTCGACCAGATCGGCCGCCCAGAGCGTCTGGAGGAGGTCGCTTGACCCCTGGGTGAGCAGGTCCGGCCCGTCGCCCTGTTTGAGCATGCGCAGCGCATCGACGACATCGCCCTGAAGCTGTTCGCTATTCTCCCAGTCGAGATCGAGCGGCGAGCGGCTGGCGACATATTTGGTGATACGCCGGAACAGCCGGGCGATCTTCGCATGATCCTCGGCATAGCCCTCCGCACCGGGTTCGGTCGGGATATAGGGCCAGTGCGCGGCGAAGATGTCGTAGGTCTTGCGGCCGAGCAGCAGGTCGACCGGATTCACGAACATGCCATCGATCGCGCGCCACAGGACTTCATCCCGGCCCCAATAGTTTGCGGTCCAGCCGCCGAACGCGAAGCCGCCGGTGGGGTCTTCCTCGGGGCCGCCGGGCGCCTGCATCACGCCATCCAGGCTGACAAAGGCGGTTGCGTTGATCTTGCGCATCATGGGTCTCCTTCGGTGCGCAGCGCAGAAACGCGCTGTCATGATCCCGACGAGCGAGGGGCGGCGGAATCGACAGGGGCGCAGAAATTTTTCGCATGGAGGAGGATTGGGCGCTAAGCACCACGCCCACCATGGCTCTCAATATCCTCCATCTCCATTCGAGCTTTGACCTGGGCGGCAAGGAAGCGCGCGCGGTCCGGCTGATGAACGCGTTCGGCGACAAGGCGAAGCATGTCATCGTTTCCGGGGTCGAGGGCGCCTATGGCGCGCGGGACGCGATCGCCAAGGGCATCCGCTACGAAATCGCACAGAACCCGCCGCCACTGACCGGCAAGCCCTCGGTCGCGCGCTATGAGGCGATCGCCAAGTACATGGCGCGGTTCGATCTGGTCCTCACCTATAATTGGGGAGCGATCGACGGGGTGATGGCGAAGCGGGTCTTCGCCAAGAACATGCCGCCGGTGATCCATCACGAGGACGGGTTCAACGCCGACGAGGCGGCACGGCTCAACCCGATGCGCAACATGTACCGGCGCATCGCGCTGGGCGCGGCGCACGCGCTGGTCGTGCCCTCGCACCTGCTCGAGCGGGTGGCGCGCAAGGCATGGAGGCAGCCGGCGGAGCGCCTGCATCGCATCTCCAACGGCATCGATGTCGCGGCCTATGCGAAGAAGCCCGATCCCAAGGCGATTCCCGGCTTCAGGCGGTTGCCGGGCCATGTCGTGGTCGGCACGGTCGCGGGGCTGCGCGAGGTCAAGGACCTGCCGATGCTGGTCCGCGCGATGGGGGGCATGAAGACCCGCGCGCAGCTGGTGATCGTCGGCGAGGGGCCGGAGCGCGAGGCGATCCAGGACGCGGTCGACAATATGGGGCTGGAGAAGACGGTGCTGCTGCCCGGCTTCGTGCCCGAGCCGCACCGCTATATGGGCCTGTTCGACATCTTTGTGCTGTCGTCGAAGAGCGAGCAGCAGCCGATCGCGCTGATGGAGGCGATGGCGGCGGGGCTGCCGGTCGCATCGACGCCGGTGGGCGATGTCGCGCAGATGATCGCGCCGGAGAACCAGATATTGATCTCCGAGGACTGGAACCCGGTGCAATTGCGCGACCGGATCGAGACGCTGGCGTCGATGCCCGAAGTACGCGCGTCGCTGGGTCGGGCGAACCAGGCCCGCGCCCAGGCGTTGTTCGACGAGAAAGCGATGATCGCCGCCTATGCCGAACTCTATGCAGACGCGGTGAAGCGCCCCGGAGTTCTGGGGTAGGATTCGGCGCCGGCCCGCGCGCGCATGGGATCGTGGCGTCGAGATGGCCGGATCGCGGCGTAGACCTGATTCCCCTCGCTAAGGGGGCTGATCGCGGCTAAAGTCGCGCGAATTTTTCCGGAGGGACGCGTTGTTCAAGGGTTTGAAGCCGATCATCTACAATGGTCAGGAAGTCTGGCCTCTCGTGGAGGGCGGCAAGGGGGTTGCGGCGACCAATCATGCTTCGGCGGGGGCCTGGGCAGCGGCGGGGGGTATCGGCACCGTCAGTGCGGTCAATGCGGACAGCTATGACGCCGAGGGCAAGATCATCCCGCAGGTCTACAATGCGCTGACCCGCCGCGAGCGGCACGAGGAGCTGATCGCCTACGCCGTCGAGGGCGCGGTACAGCAGGTGAAGAAGGCGTTCGAGATCGCCGGGGGCAAGGGTGCGATCAACATCAACGTGCTGTGGGAAATGGGCGGCGCGCAGCGCGTGCTGCACGGCGTGCTGGAGCGCACGCGCGGCATGGTCGCCGGCGTCACCTGCGGCGCGGGCATGCCCTACAAGCTTTCCGAGATCGCGGCGTCCTATGGCGTCAGCTATCTGCCGATCGTCTCGTCGGGCCGTGCCTTCCGCGCGCTGTGGAAGCGCGCCTATTCCAAGGCGTCCGAGTGGCTGGCGGCGGTGGTCTATGAGGATCCCTGGCTGGCGGGCGGGCATAACGGCCTGTCCAACGCCGAGGATCCGCGCGCACCGCAGGATCCGTATCCTCGCGTGAAGGAGCTGCGCGCGGTGATGCGCGAGGGCGGCATCAGCGACGATGTGCCGATCGTGATGGCGGGTGGCGTCTGGTATCTGCGCGACTGGAACGACTGGATCGACAATCCCGAGCTGGGCACGATCGCCTTCCAGTTCGGCACGCGTCCGCTGCTGACGCAGGAATCGCCGATCCCCGAAGGATGGAAGTCCAGGCTGATGGAGATCGAGGAGGGCGACGTGCTCCTCCATCGCTTCTCGCCGACCGGCTTCTACTCCTCCGCGGTGCGCAACCCGTTCCTGCGTAACCTCGAGGCGCGTTCGGAGCGCCAGATTCCCTATTCGACCGAGGAAGCGGGCGACCATACTTTCCAGCTCGACGCGGGCGTGAAGGGCAAGAATTTCTGGGTGACGCGCAACGACCTGCTGCGCGCGCGCGAATGGGTGGGCCTGGGCTTCACCAACGGGCTCAAGACCCCTGACAACACGCTCGTCTTCGTCGATCAGGAAGAGCAGGGCGTGATCCGCAAGGATCAGAAGGATTGCATGGGCTGCCTCAGCCAGTGCAGCTTCTCGTCCTGGGCGGATACCGAGACCAACTCGACCGGGCGCCTTGCCGATCCGCGCAGCTTCTGCATCCAGAAGACGCTGCAGGACATCGCGCATGGCGGCGACACCGACCAGAATCTGATGTTTGCGGGCCATTCGGCGTACAACTTCAAGCGCGATCCCTTCTATTCGAACGGGTTCGTGCCGACGGTGAAGCAGCTGGTCGACCGCATCCTGACCGGGGACTGAGGTTTTCACCCCTAAAGCAGCGCTTGGGTTCCTGAGCTTCGTGCCGCTGGCTAGGCTGGCGGCATGAAGAAGGGTCTCATCATCCGTCACGTCCCGTTCGAGGGGATCGCCGGGTTCCGCCAGCCGGTGGAGGATGCCGGCTATGTGCTCGACCGGATCGACGTCACCGATCCGGAGTTCGCGCGGGTCAATTTCAACACGCCCGACCTGCTGATCCTGATGGGCGGGCCGATGGGCGTGTACGACCGTGACGCCAATCCGTGGATCGACTGCGAGATCGACCGGCTGGCGAGCCGCATCTCGCTGGGTCTGCCGACGATCGGGGTGTGCCTGGGCGCGCAGATGATCGCCGCCGCGATGGAGGCGAAGGTCTATTCGGGGCCGGTCAAGGAGGTCGGGTTCGCGCCGGTCGCGCTCAGTGTTGCGGGGGCGGACTCGCCGCTGCGGCATGTCGAAGGCGTGCCGGTGCTGCACTGGCATGGCGATACCTTCCCGCTGCCGGAAGACGTGGAGTTGCTGGCATCGACCGATGCCTATCACCATCAGGCGTTCCGCCGCGGGCCGGAAGTGCTGGCGCTGCAATTCCATGCCGAGATGGGCGAGGATCCGCGCTTCGAGGAATGGCTGGACGGCGCCGACGACTATGTCGGGCAGGCGGGACTGACGGTCGACCAGCTGCGCGGCCAGCACGGCCGGCATGGGCCGGATGCCGTCGCAGCGGGGCGGGCGATGGTCGCGGAGTGGCTGAAGGGCCTCTAGCCCAGCTGCTGCTTGATCGCGGCGTCGGTCTTCTTGCCATAGGGTGGTTTCAACCCGCCGAGCCCCGCGACGTCGAGCCGTGATTGCTTGAACACCGATTTGGCGTGACTGAAGGTGCGGAAGCCGGGCTCGCCATGATAGGCGCCCATGCCCGAGGGTCCGATGCCGCCGAAGGGCAGTTCCTCCATCGAGACGTGGAAGATCGTGTCGTCGAGGCTGACCCCGCCCGAGATCGTGCGGTCGAGTACGCGGCGGCGCTCGCTTTCGTCCGAACCGAAATAATAGAGCGCGAGCGGGCGGTCGCGACGGTTCACCTCGCCGATCGCGCCGTCGATGCTGTCATATTTGCGGACGGGGAGGACCGGGCCGAAAATCTCCTCCTGCATCACGATCATGTCGTCGGTCGCGTTGCGGATGATGTGGAGCGGCAGCTTGCGCGCGTTGGACGCGGCGAAATCCTCGTTCGCCGGGTTGACCGCGATGACTTCGGCCCCCTTGGCGCGGGCGTCGTCGACCGCGGCGGTGAGGCGCGCGAAATGTCGGTCGTTGATGATCGCGGTGTAATCGGGGTTCGACAGCAGCGTCGGATACATGGCGGTGGCGGCGCGGACGAGGCCGTCGACCGCGGCCTGCTCCTGCTCGGCGGCAACCATCAGATAATCGGGGGCGATGCAGATCTGGCCGGCGTTGAGCATCTTGCCCATCGCGACGCGTTCGGTCGCCTGCGCCAGATTGGCCGAGCGGCCGAGGATCGCCGGCGACTTGCCGCCGAGCTCGAGCGTCACCGGCGTCAGATTGTCAGCGGCGACGTGGAGGATGTGGCGGCCGATGCCGGTCGCGCCGGTGAAGAGCAGATGGTCGAAGGGGAGGGCGGAGAAGGCCTGGCCGACATCGGGGCCGCCCGAGACGAAGGCGAGTTCTGCCGGGTCGAAATAGCGGGGGCAGAGCTCCTCGAACAGGGCGGCGGTGGCGGGGGTGAACTCGCTGGTCTTGACCATCGCCCGGTTGCCCGCGGCGAACACGCCGGCGAGCGGGGACATGACGAGGTTCACCGGGAAGTTCCAGGGTGCGATGATGCCGACCACGCCCTTGGGCTGATATTCGACCCAAGCCCGCGCGCCGAGCAGGCCGAGCGGGAACATCACCGGCTTCTTCTCGCGCCTTGCCCAGCGCGCGACCATCTTTTCGGCGTGCTTGAGCGGGGAGACCGAGGCGACGACATCGGTGATCATCGACTGGCGCGGGCTGCGGTGACCGAAATCCTCGCCCAGTGCATCGCAGAAGCGGGTCGCGTTGTCCTTCACCAGCGCGATGGCGCGGCGCAGGCGGTCCTTCCGCGTGTCGATCGAGACGGGCAATTCGGCCATGAACGCCGCGCGCTGGCGGTCGAGAATATCGCGCATCCCCTAAACCCCTGTCGAATAAAGCCACGCCGGAAAAGCGGCGATTGCGAGCAGTGTGCCGAGTGGCAGGCGGCTCGTCATCTCCATTTTGCGGCCCGAGATACGCAGGGCCAGCGCGACCGCCAGGCCGATGACGCTGGCGGCGAGCAGCACCGGGGCGAGCATCGACACGCCGAGCCACAGGCCGATGCCGCCGAACATCTTGGGATCGCCCCCGCCGAGCCCCTCGCGGCCGCGGACATGGCGGTAGGTGAAGGCGACGAGCCAGAGCAGCCCGAAACCGAACAGGCCGCCCAGGATGCGATCGGTCCAGCCCGGGTCGAAGAACAGGCCATCAATGAGGCCGGTCAAGGCGAGCAGGGCGGTGAGGACATTGGGGAGCCAGAAGGCAGCGAGATCGAGGGCGGCGAGCGCGAGCAGCAGCCAGCCGAAGACGGCACCTGCTGCCCCGTGCCAGCCCGGCGCGACCAGCCCGGCGGCGATCCCGACCAGCATGCCCGCGATCTCGACTGCAAGATGGCCAAGGTGGATCGTGGTTCCGCAGCTGCGGCAGCGCCCGCGCTGGAGCGCGTAGCTGAGCAGCGGCACCAGTTCATGCGCGCGCAGCACCTTGTGGCACGAATCGCACTGCGAGCGGCCGCGCAGGGCACTCCGTCCCTCGGGCCAGCGCAGTGCGACCGTGGCGATGAAGCTGCCGAAGATCAGGCCGAGCACGCCAAGCGCGGCGGGCCATATCCAGGGTTCAATCAAGAGGCGGTTCCGGATCGGGTAACGTCATTGTCGCGTCCTGTTTTGCATTTGCGAAGCCCGGCGCCTAGATCGCGGCCAACATCAAACTCGCGGAGAGGCGAACATGTCCACCGATCCTGTCGTCATTGTGTCCTATGCACGTACCCCGATGGGGAGCATGCAGGGCGCATTGTCCGATGCGAGCGCGACCGATCTGGGCGCGGCGGCGGTCGGCGCGGCGGTCCAGCGTGCGGGGCTGAAGGGCGAGGCGGTCGAGCGCATCTATATGGGCTGCGTGCTGCCCGCGGGCCTCGGCCAGGCACCGGCGCGGCAGGCGGGGCGCAAGGCGGGCCTTCCCGACCATGTCGAGGCGACCACGGTCAACAAGATGTGCGGATCGGGCATGCAGGCCGCGATCATGGGCGCCGAGGCGCTGGCGGCGGGATCGGTCGACCTGCTGGTCGCAGGCGGGCTCGAGAGCATGACCAATGCGCCCTATCTCTCGATGAAGCACCGCGGCGGCGCGCGCATCGGGCATGACCGGCTGTTCGACCATATGTTCCTCGACGGGCTTGAGGACGCCTATGAGCCGGGCCGCGCGATGGGCAGTTTTGCCGAGGAGACCGCGGCCGAATATCAGTTCACCCGCGAGGCGCAGGACGAATTCGCGATCGCCAGCCTGATGCGGGCACAGAAGGCGCAGCAGACGGGCGGGTTCGACCGCGAGATCGTCGGCGTCGAGATCAAGACCCGCAAGGGCGTGGTGACGGTGGACAAGGACGAGCAGCCGGCCAAGGGCGACCCGTCGAAGATCCCGACGCTCAAGCCCGCCTTTGCCAAGGACGGCACGATCACCGCGGCCAACGCTTCGTCGATCTCCGACGGCGCCGCCGCTTTGGTGCTGACACGCGCATCGGTGGCGGAGCGGCTGGGGCTCGACCCGGTCGCACGGATCGTATCGCATGCGGGCCACGCGCATCTGCCCGCGCGCTTCACCACTGCGCCGGTGTTCGCGATGCAAAAGGCACTCGACAAGGCGGGCTGGGGAATCGGCGACGTCGATCTGTTCGAGGTCAACGAAGCGTTCGCGGTGGTCGCGATGATCGCGATGCGCGACCTGTCGATTTCGCACGACGTGCTCAACGTCAATGGCGGCGCCTGTGCGCTGGGCCACCCGATCGGCGCGAGCGGCGCGCGCATTCTCGCGACGCTGCTGGCGGCGCTGCAGAATAGCGGCCAGAAGCGCGGCCTCGCTTCGCTGTGCATCGGCGGTGGCGAGGCGACGGCGATGGCGGTGGAGCTGTTGAACTGAGGTAGCGGTCCGCGAGGTAGCGCCGTGTCGTTCGAGATCATCACCGCCGGCGAGGCGCATCGGGATGCGTGGACGGCACTGAGGGTCGCACTTTGGCCCGAAGGCAGCCGCGATGAACATGCGGCCGATATCGTCGAATTCATCGCCGAGATGGCGCAGGGCCGGGGACAGGTCTGTTTCCTGGCGATGCGTGACGACGAGGCCATCGGCTTTGCGGAAGCCGCGATCCGGCATGACTATGTCAATGGCTGCGAGACCTCTCCGGTGGCGTTCCTGGAAGGAATCTACGTTGCACCCTCCAGCCGGCGCACCGGGGCCGGCGGGAAGCTGCTGGCGGCGGTGGAGGCCTGGGGGCATGCCAAGGGCTGTTCGGAACTGGGGTCTGACGCTGAGCTGACGAACCATCAGAGCCATGCCTTTCACCGCGGGCTCGGCTTCGAGGAAACCGAGCGGGTGGTCTATTTCCGTAAGGCAATCGAGGCTTAGACGGTCCGGGTTGCGAGACGCGCGGCGGGGTGTACGATCCGGTTCTCCTGAAGGGGGGAGGATGATGCGGATCGACCGGCCCGGATTGCGTGATCGCAACAGGATGGCGGCGCGATGACATCCAGCGATCCCGGCACCATGCGCGACCGGGTGCTGGACGGCGTCGATCTGGCCGCGACCTTCGTGCTGGCGACTGAATGCGCGGTGACGGCGGTTCAGGCAGATCTGGATCTGTTCGGTATCCTGGTACTGTCATTCGTGGGGTCGGTCGGCGGAGCGGTGATCCGCGACCTCCTGCTTGGCGAGCATCCGCCCGCGCCGTTTCGCGACTGGCGCTATGCGGCGCTGGCGGTGGCTGCGACGCTGGGGGTGATCACCGCGTCGGTGACGATCGGCCATGTCGGTGATTTCACGCCGCCACTGGCGATCGACATCTTCGAGGCGGTGGGCCTGGCGCTCGCTGCGATTGCGGGCGCGCGCAAGAGCCTGGACTACAAGCTGAATGCCGCGGCGGTCGTGGTGATCGCGACCGTCAACGGATGCGGCGGCGGGATGCTGCGCGATGTGCTGACCGCGCAAATCCCGTCAGTGCTGCACGAGAATTTCTACGCCACCGCCGCGGTTGCCGGGGCAACGTTGCTCGTGGTGCTGGTACGGCGGTTCGAGGTCCGGCAGGACGCGGCGGAGGCGATTGCCGGAATCGCCATCTTTGGATTGAGGACCGCCGCGCTGCTGGGCGACTGGCGACTGCCGCACCTGCGTTAGGGCACTTCCTCGCCTGGCTCGGTGCCCCAGATGCGGTTCTGTTCGACATAGCCGCCGCGGCCGCGGACGTCGAACCAGCACCAGCCGCGCTGGCATTTGCTGATCCGGCCGACGACGCCGGGCGCCGCGCGCCAGCTGACGCGGGCATTGAGACGGGGACTGTCGCGCATCTCGACGATCGTGCCGACGACGAGCGCGGTGCGCTGGGCGGAGAGCAGGCCGACCAGCATCCAGCCCTGGGTACCGTCGGGATCCTCGACCTTGCGCCAGTCATTGTAGATTTCGACAACCTTCACCGGAAGGTCGGCGCGGCGGTAGAGCCAACTCGCCGGGTAGTTGCGGCCGGGGCCGGTGCGCATATGCGCCTGACCTGCACTGATCGAGGCATAGTAGGGCGGCCTGCGCTGCTGGGCCGAGGCTTGCGCGATGGTGCCGAGGCCGAGCGCCGTCGCCACCAATATTCCGAGCACCGTCCGCAACTGCATTCCAAACCCCCAAAGTGATGCGAACCGTTTACTTCGAGGTGCTGCGCCGCATCAACCGTTGACTGGCGGCGGCGGGAGGGCCATCCGGACCGGGATGGTACAAGCGCCCCGACCCGCCCGGCCCCGCGTGGCCGTGACGCGCGAATTGCCCGACGCGATCGCTGCGCGGATGGGCGAGCTGTTCGATGCCAGCCTCAACCAGTCCGACGAAGCGATGGATCGCGCCGCGCTGCTGGCTGCGGTCGCGGATTGCGATGTGCTGGTGCCGACCGTGACCGACACGATCGATGCCGAGCTGATCGCCGCAGCGGGGGAGCGGCTGAAGTTGATCGCCAATTTCGGATCGGGCGTGAACCATATCGACCTCAAGGCCGCGCGTGCGCGCGGGATCGTCGTCACGAATACGCCGGGCGTGCTGACCGAGGACACCGCCGACATGACGATGGCGCTGATCGTCTCGGTCCCGCGGCGGCTGGCCGAGGGCGAGAAGCTGGTGCGGTCGGGCCAATGGAAGGGCTGGTCGCCCGGCGGCATGCTGGGGCACCGGATCGGCGGCAAGAAGCTGGGCATCGTCGGCATGGGCCGGATCGGCCAGGCGGTAGCGCGGCGCGCGCGGGCGTTCGGCCTGTCGATCCATTACCACAACCGTCACCGGCTGCCCGAGGTGGTCGAGGCGGAGCTTGGGGCGACCTGGCATGCTGAGCTCGACACGATGCTGGGCGAGATCGACATCCTGACGATTCACACCCCGCTCAATGACGACAGCCGTGACCTGATCGATGCGCGGCGGATCGGGCTGCTCGGGCCGCAGGTCTATCTGATCAACGCATCGCGCGGCGGGATCGTCGACGAGGAGGCGATGGTCGATGCGCTGGAGGCCGGGCGGCTGGCCGGCGCCGGGCTCGATGTCTGGCGGTTCGAGCCGCAGATCGACCCCCGGCTGCTGGCGCTGCCCAATGTAGTGATGACCCCGCATATGGGATCGGCGACCTATGAGGGGCGTCACGCGACCGGCGAGAAGGTGATCGCCAATATCCGCTTCTGGGCCGATGGCCACCGCCCGCCCGACCAGGTGCTGGAAGGCTGGATGTGACCCCGCTGTTCCATCTCGCGATCCCGGTCGACGATCTGGAGGCGGGGCGGGCCTTTTACGGCGAGCTGCTGGGCTGTCCGCAGGGGCGCGAGGATCCGGGGCACTGGATCGACTTCGATTTCCGTGGACACCAGCTGGTGCTGCACAGGGGAGAAGGCGCGGGCGTTCGGACGCGCAACGCGGTCGACGGCGACGCGGTGCCGGTGCCGCATTTCGGGCTGGTGCTGGGTTGGGACGAATGGCGCGCGCTGGCCGAGCGGCTGCGCGGGGCGGGGACGCAGTTCGTGATCGAGCCGCATATCCGCTTTGCCGGAAAGCCGGGCGAGCAGGCGACGATGTTCTTCTTCGACCCGGCCGGCAATGCGCTGGAGTTCAAGGCGTTCCGCGATATCGGGCAGCTGTTCGCGACCTGAAGACAGGGGCGAAAAGTCCCAAAAGTCACACTGCTGCGCGCACGAGAACCGGAACAGGCTGGCCGGCGAATTCCAACATTACGAGCCGGACTCGTCCTTCGCCTCGCGCCGTTTCTTGACGGCGCGTGCGATCAGCAGCCCGCCGAGGATGAAGCCGCCGGGCGCGAGCAGCACCGCGGCGGCGATGGCCGCGTTCTTGGCTGCCTTGGACTTGGGGGGCGTTTCATCAGACAGTGAAGCTCTCACCGCAGCCGCATTCGCCCTTGGCGTTGGGGTTGTTGAAGACGAAGCCCGCGATGAAATCGTCCTCGACCCAGTCCATCGTCGAGCCGATCAGATAGAGCACCGATCCGCCATCGACGAACAGCGTGCCGCCCGGGGTGTCGATACGCTCGTCCATCGGGTTCGCCGCGGTCACGTAATCGACCGAATAGGCAAGGCCCGAGCAGCCACGGCGCGGGGTCGAGAGCTTGACGCCGATCGCCCCCTCCGGCGCGCGCGACATGAGGTCGGCAATGCGCGCTTCCGACCCGGGGGTCAGGATGATCGCGGCGGGGCGGGCACGGGTCTTCACGTCGGTCATCACAGCATCCCCAGTTCGAGCCGGGCCTCGTCGCTCATCTTCTGCGGGTCCCAGGGCGGGTCCCAGACGAGGTTGACCTCGGCATGGCCGACGCCGGGCACGGCGCCGACGCGCAATTCGACTTCGCCCGGCATCGACTCGGCGACGGGGCAGTGCGGGGTGGTGAGCGTCATGGTGACGACGGCATGGCCGTCGCCCGTAACCTCGACATTGTAGATCAGGCCGAGGTCGTAGATGTTCACCGGAATCTCGGGATCGTAGATCTCTTTCAGCGCATCAATGATCGCGTCATAGGTCGCGCCGCCGGGTTCGCCGGCGGGCAGGTCGGTCGGTTTCTGCGAGAGGAAGCCGTCGAGATAGTCGCGCTTGCGCTCGAACGTTTCGCGCGGCTCCTCGCTCGCATCTTCGACGCGCGCGCGCGCGGGCGCCTCGACCGAGGTCACTTCTTCCACTTCGATTTTCCGTTCCTCGTTCACGTCGATGCTCACCCGAAGATCCTCGTTACGCGTTCGATACCCTTGACCAGGGCGTCGATGTCCGTCGCGCCATTGTAGACGCCGAAGCTGGCGCGGGCCGTGGCCGCGACACCGAGCGAGTCCATCAGCGGCTGTGCGCAATGATGGCCTGCGCGGATCGCGACATTGGCTTCGTCCAATATGGTGGCGACGTCGTGGGGATGAACCCCCTCGACCTCGAAACTGACGATTCCTGCGCTATCGGCGGGGCCGAAGACGCGGACGCTGTTGAGGCCGGCAAGCGCTTCGCGGGTCGTGGCGACCAATGCGGTTTCGTGGGCGTGGATGCGGTCAAGGCCGATGCCATCGACATAGTCGATCGCGGCGTGGAGGCCGATCACGCCGGTAATGTGCGGCGTTCCCGCCTCGAACCGGCCCGGAGGCGGGGCGTAGGTGGTACGCTCGAACGTCACGCGGTCGATCATCGATCCGCCGCCCTGATAGGGGGGCATCGCGTCGAGCAGGTCGTAGCGGCCCCACAGCACACCGATCCCGGTCGGGCCGTAGAGCTTGTGGCCCGAGAAGACGTAGAAGTCGCAATCGAGATCGGCGACGTTCACGGGCAGGCGCGGAACTGCCTGGCAGCCGTCGATCAGCAGCTTCGCGCCGACCGAATGGGCGAGCGCGGCGGCGCGCTTCGCGTCGAGCACCGAGCCGAGCACGTTCGAGACATGGGCGAGCGCGACCAGCTTGTGCTGCGGGGTCAGCATTGCCGCCATCGCGTCGAGATCGATGCGGTGATTTTCAGTGAGCGGGATGACATCGATCTGCGCGCCGGTGCGCTCGGCGACCATCTGCCAGGGCACGATGTTCGAATGATGCTCGAGCTGGCTGAGCAGGATGCGGTCGCCGGGCTTGAGGATCGTGCCTGCCCAGCATTGCGCGACGAGGTTGATGCCCTCGGTCGCGCCGCGGACGAAGACGATTTCGTTCTCCTGCCCGCCGATGAACTTGGCGACACGGCGGCGTGCGGCCTCGAACGCCAGGGTCATGTCGGCCGAACGCTGGTAGACGCCGCGATGCACGGTCGCATAGTCGCGATCATAGGCGCGGGTGATCGCGTCGATGACCGGGCGCGGCTTCTGTGAGGTCGCGGCGGTGTCGAGATAGGCCCAGCCCTGCGGGATGGCGGGGAAATCGGCGAGCAGGTCGAGCGGGGCGGTGGCGGTGGTGACGGTCATAGCGCAGCCTCCAGCCACTTCTCCGCGTCCGCCGCGAACGCTTCACGCACGGTCTCGTCGCCGATCCGGTCTAGCGCGTCGGCGACGAAGGCGTGGGTGAGCAGCGCCTTGGCCTGCGGCTCCGGGATGCCGCGCGATTGCATGTAGAACAGCGCCTTGGCGTCGAGCTCGCCGACGGTGGCGCCATGGGCGCACTTCACGTCGTCGGCGAAGATCTCGAGCTCGGGCTTGAGGTTCACGGTCGCGGTACGCTTGAGCAGCAGGCCGCGCAGCGACTGTTCGCCGTCGGTCTTCTGCGCATGGCGGGCGACTTCGGCGCGGGCGGCGAGGCTGGCGGTCGAGGCGTCGGCGGCGACCGCGCGCCAGATCTGGCGGCTGGTGCCCTCGATCGCGGCGTGATGGACCGCGACGGCGGCTTCCTGCTTCTGTTCGGCGCGGGTGAGCAGCGCGCCGCCCATTTCGGCATAGGCGCCGACGCCGTCGAGGCGGAGGAAACCGTCGATGCGGCTGCCCATCCCCCCGGCGCCGAGGAAGGTGGAGACGTAGCTGGCGGCTTCGCCGATCTGCGCCTCGTCACGGATCGAGACGAAGCCCTCGTCCTGCAGCAGTCGTACCGCACGCTGGAGGCGCGCGCCCTTGCCGAGCGAGGCGTGGAGAAGGCGGTTGGTCCAGCCGCGGCCGGCATAGGTTTCGATCACGGTCGCGACGGCATCGTCGGCCATGTCGATGCGGGCGGGGACGTGGTTCTCGCCGCCGGTGCCGAGATGGACGATCTGGATCGGGTCGCTCGCGGCTGCGGCGTCGAGACGCAGCACCCAGCCTTCGCCCTGGACGAGTTTGCCCAGCGGGTGATCGCCGGTCATCTCCAGCCGGGTGAGCTGTACCGGGCCGGGGCGGGAATGCGCGGGCTCGAACGCGCCGTCGACGAACAGCAGGCGCGGACCGGCGATGTCGAGGAACAATGCGGCGGGATCGATCCCGATTGCGGCGGGCGCGGTATCAGCGGCGGCGCGGAGCGTGTCGAGGTCGCTCCAGCGCCAGGCTTCCTCACGCGGGGAGGGAAGGGTGAGCGTGCTCATCACTTGCGCCCCAGCGAGCGGCGGAGCTCGGCGAGCAGCGCAGGCTTGCGTGCTTCGAGGCACGCGGCGACCTGAGTCTGGCCTACCGCGCCCTTCTGAACGCACTTGGTTGCGGCCTTGCACAGCGACGCATCGAGCTTCGCGTTACCGGTCTCGCCGGTGAGCGCGCAATGATAGCGGCCGCGCGGATCGCGGACGACATGCGCCGAGATCTGCGCGAGGCGGCGGCCGATGATGACGATCTCATCCTCGACGGGGGCCGCCTGGAGCAGCAGGAGGAGCGTGGCAGCGATCACGCGGCCACCTGCGCGTAACCCTCGCGCTCGAGCTCGTGTGCGAGTTCGGGGCCGCCGGTCTTCACGATGCGGCCATCGGCGAGGATGTGGACCGCGTCGGGCTTCACATAGTCGAGCAGGCGCTGATAATGGGTGATGAGCAGCACCGCCTTGTCGGGTGCCCGCATGATGCGGTTGATGCCTTCGCCGACGATGCGCAGCGCGTCGATGTCGAGGCCGCTATCGGTCTCGTCCAGCACCGCGAACCTGGGGTTCAGGATGCCCATCTGGACCATTTCGTTGCGCTTCTTCTCGCCGCCCGAAAAGCCGACATTGACAGGGCGCTTGAGCATCTCCGCGTCCATCTCCAGCGCGCCGGCCTGGGCGCGGGCGAGCTTCAGGAACTCGGCGCCCGACAGCGGTGCCTCGCCGCGTGCGCGGCGCTGACTGTTGAGGCTTTCGCGCAGGAACTGGAGGTTGGAAACGCCGGGGATCTCGACCGGATACTGGAAGCCGAGGAACAGGCCCGCCGCGGCACGCGCATGCGGATCGAGCTCGAGCAGGTCGACGCCGTTGAAGGTGACGCTGCCTTCGGTCACTTCATAGCCGGGGCGGCCGCCGAGAACATAGCCGAGCGTCGATTTGCCCGCGCCGTTCGGGCCCATGATCGCATGGACCTCACCCGCGTTCACGCTGAGCGAGAGGCCCTTGAGGATCGACTTGCCATCGACTTCGGCGTGGAGATTTTCGATTACGAGCATGGTCACTTTCCGGTAGCGGGCGGCGGTGTGCGGCCGCCCGGATATTTGGCGTTGAGCGCGGCGAGGAATTCCCGCTCGCGTTTCTTGAGGCAGATCGTCATCGCATAGCTGCTGGTCTGGCCGCTGTCGGAGCAGGCGCGCGCGGCATCGCACCAGAAATTGTCGAAGACGGGGTCGCCGACACCCTTCTTGACGCGGCACTTCTTCACCTCGCCCTTGCGGGTGAGGGTGATGTCGATCTCGACCCGGCGCAGCTTGCGCGCGAGGATCACGATCTCATCCTCGGGCGGCGGCGGAGGGGCTGCCTGGGCGACAGCGAGCAGGAGGGCGATCATCGCGGTTCCTCCACCTTGGGGCCGCCAAAGGTGATGACGGGCGGGCCGTTATCGGCCTTGGGCGGCGGCGGCAGCTTGCTGAGCCGGTTGGGGTCGTCCTCGGTCTCGGTCGAGACCAGCGGGCCGACCGCGGGGATCTTGGGCGGGTCGGGCATGAGCGTGACGCCGAGGCCGAGCTTGGGCTCCTCGGGCTTCGGCTTGACCTCGACCGCCATCAGCGGAATGCTCCCCTCTCCGCAATATTGCTGGCCCTTGGTCGAGGTCAGGCAATCGGGGAGCGAGGTGCAGGCGCGGGCATCGACCGTGGCGACGCCGCTCGACTTGAAGACGCGGCAGTTGATCAGGCGGCCATCTGCGGCCTTGTCGAAGACGAGCGCGACCCTGCCCGCGGTCGCGGTGACGACCACTTCCTCATATTCCGGCTCAGGCACTGCAGCGCCCTGTTGCGGAGCGGCAAGGAGGAACAACAACGAAAGCATCACGCCGCCCGATCGTCACCCCGGACTTGTTCCGGGGTCCACCGCGCCACAGGCGACGGCATCGCGAAAGGAAAGCTGGACCCCGGAACAGGTCCGGGGTGACGGATGAGGGAAGGGGCGGGGCGCATTATCCCACGCTGCCCTCAAGGCTGATGCCGAGCAGCTTCTGCGCCTCGACCGCGAACTCCATCGGGAGCTGCTGGAGCACCTCCTTGGCGAAGCCGTTGACGATCAGGGCGACGGCGGCTTCCTGATCGAGGCCGCGCTGCATCGCGTAGAACAGCTGGTCCTCGCTGATCTTGGACGTGGTCGCCTCATGCTCGATCTGGGCCGAGGGATTGCGCACCTCGATATACGGCACGGTGTGGGCGCCGCACTGGTCGCCGAGCAGCAGGCTGTCGCACTGCGTGAAGTTGCGGACATTCTCCGCCGTCGGGCCGACGCGGACGAGGCCGCGATAGGTATTGTCGCTGCGGCCGGCGCTGATGCCCTTGGAGATGATCGTCGAGCGGCTGTTCTTGCCGAGATGGATCATCTTGGTGCCG
>Ga0247823_10000739_pt1 | contig 27513 bp, 25 predicted proteins | sample 13C_PalmiticAcid_2_FD_192426 | JGI IMG/M metagenome (GOLD analysis project Ga0247823, IMG submission 192426) | Soil microbial communities from agricultural site in Penn Yan, New York, United States - 13C_PalmiticAcid_Day30 | ecosystem: Environmental > Terrestrial > Soil > Agricultural land...
CGCTGCCGCACCTACCCGCGATCGCGCGCGCGGTGCTCGACCAACGGCAGCTGACGATGCGCTATGAGAGCTGGCAGGGGGTACGCGACTGGACGGTCGACCCGCTCGGGCTCGTGCTGAAGGCGGGCATCTGGTATCTCGCAGCGCGCGGCGCGGGCAAAATCCGCGTCTTCCGCCTGTCGAATATTTCGGCGCCCCAAATCAACGAAGCCGCCTTCGTCCGTCCCGACGACTTCAACCTCGCGGCATGGTGGCAGGCCGAGCAGGCGCGGTTCGAGGCCGAGCTGTTCGCGACGACGGCGACCGTCCGCGCCTCGCCCGATGGTTGCAAACGGCTCTCCTCCCAGTCGCCACGCGGCGCCGCGGCTGTCGCGAGGGCCGAGGCGCCCGCCGCCGATGGCTGGCGGGAAATGAAGATGATGGTCGAGGACAGCGACCATGGCGCACGCGACATGCTCGCGCTTGGCGGCGAGGTCGAGGTTATCGCGCCCGCCAGCTTCCGCGACCGCATCGCGGCGCTCGCGGCGCAGATCGCGGCGCGGCACGGCTGATTGGAAAATGCCCCACGCGCCGCTATGACAATCGCAGGGAGACGATCATGGCCAAGACCGAGATCAAGACCAAGGCGACCGAAGTGTCGGTGGCCGATTTCATCGCCGCCGTTCCGAGCGAAAAGCGGCGCGAGGAAGCCGCGATCGTCGATGCCATCCACCGCCGCGTCACCGGGCAGGAGCCCAAGATGTGGGGTCCGTCGATCATCGGCTATGGCAGCTACGACTATCTTTACGACAGTGGCCATTCGGGCACGATGTGCCGCGCCGGTTTCTCACCCCGCAAGGCCGCCATGACGCTGTATCTGATGGGTCATTATCTCGATCGTCAGCCGGAGGCCGACGCACTGCTCGCCAAGCTTGGAAAGTATAAGAACGGCAAGTCGTGCCTTTACGTCAACAAGCTCGCCGACGTTGACCTGGACGTGCTCGAAAAGCTCGTCGTGCTGAGCTGGGACGTCATGAACGAGCGCTACCCGACGTAGCCCCTCTCCGCCTCGCCCATATAGTCGCGCGTGAGCGGCAGCGCGTGGCGGCTGCGCGCGAACTGGATCTGGTAATTGCCCATCCCGCCGCTTTCGAACGCCGCCGTCGCGCCCGCGAGGTAGAAGCACCACATGCGAAAGAAGCGGACGCCCATCATGGCGACGATCTCGGCCTCGTGCGCGAGCGTTCGTGCATACCATTGGCGCAAGGTCAGCGCGTAATGCAGGCGCAGCGTCTCGACATCGGTGACGATCAGCCGGCTCTTCTCGCTCGCCGCCACCGTCTCGCTGAGCGCGGGGATATAGCCGCCCGGGAAAATATATTTGCGCGTGAAGGCGTCGGTCGACCCCGGCCGGCCGAAACGCCCGATCGTGTGGAGGAGCATCACGCCGTCGGCGGTCATCAAATTGGCGCAGGCGCGAAAGAAGGTATCGAAATTGGGCGCGCCGACATGTTCGAACATCCCGACCGAAACGATACGGTCGAAGCGCCCTGCCTCACGCGCCGCGAGGTCACGATAATCGATCAGCTCGAATTTTACGCGATCGGCAACCCCTGCGGCTTCGGCGCGCTGGCGGGCGAGCGCAAGCTGCTCTTCGGACAATGTGATGCCCAGCACTTCGACCTGCTCGAGCTTCGCGAGGGTGATCGCCATCCCGCCCCAGCCGCAGCCGATGTCGAGCACCCGCTGCCCCGGTTTCAGTGCGAGCTTGGCGGCGATATGCGCCTTCTTCGCCACCTGCGCCTCTTCCAGCGTCATGTCCGGCCGCGACCAATAGGCGCAGCTATATTGCATGTCGTCGTCGAGGAAGAGGCGGTAGAGGTCGTTGCCGATGTCGTAGTGATGCTTCACGTTTGCGCGCGACTGACGCTGACGATTGATCGAGCCGACCCGCGTCTTGACCCACTCCGCACGCTTGCCGAGCCACGTCTTGTCCTTGAGCGTCGCGCCGCGATCCCACGGCGTATTCATGCGGATCAGGCCGACGAGGTCCATGATGTCGCCCTGGGTCAGCTCCATCTCGCCATCCATGAACGCTTCGGCGGCGCCGATACGCGGGTCGAGGACGATGCGGCGCATGCCCTTGCGATTGGTGAAGCGGATCGTGACGTTCGGGTAACCGGGGACCGGCTCGCCAAATTCCTCGCGCGCGCCGTCGGGCGCGACGACGGTCAGCCGTCCCTGACGAATGACCCGGGAGAGAAACGGACGCAGGATAGACATATTTTATCGACCGAACATCTGCGCCGCGAAAAGGTTCCGGTCAAATTCCCGCATACCATTCATAATCGATGCGATCCTCCCAATAGCCGCCCTTGCCCGCGCCGATCGCGTCAAGGCTCGCGACCGCCTCGATCGCGTTTACATATTTGGCATGTTTGTAGCCGAGCTGGCGCTCGATCCGCAGGCGCAGCGGCGCCCCATTGGCGATCGGCAGCACCGCGCCATTGAGCGCCCACGCCATGATCGTCTGCGGATGCAGCGCGTCGACCATGTCGCAGCTTTCATAATAGAGCGCGTCGCCGAGCCGGTCGGCGCAGCGAAAGACGATATAGCGGGCGTTATCGCGCACCCCCGCCGCGGCGAGGATGCGCGCAAGCGGAACGCCGGTCCATTGCCCGATCGCGCTCCACCCCTCGACACAATCGTGACGCGTTATCTGGGTGCGTTGCGGCATCGCACGGATGTCGGCCATCGATAACGACAGCGGCCGCGCGACCAGCCCGGTCACCTTGACGCGCCAGTCGGCAAAGCCGCTCGCCGCATGCGCGGCATAGGCCGCGCCGGCCGGCAGGCGCGTGCCGTTGGGCCGGAAATAGGGTGACAGGTCGGCGCGGCTGAACTCGCGCGCAAGCGCATTGCGGTCGATCAGCGCGCGCTGGCTGGCGCGGTTCATTTCCTCACCCATCGACAATATCTTGCGCACCGCGGGCGCGTCGTTGATCGCATCGCAGCCCGAGAGCAAAGGCAGCGCGCCTGCTGCGGCGACGAGCCCGCCGGCGCGCGCGATCAGCTGGCGCCGTGGCAGGATGATCTCGCTCATGCGCCTTCCTCGCGCTCGGGTGGCAGGCGGAACCAGCCGGTGATCATCGAGCGCACCTCATTGATCGGCCCCGCCAGCAGCACCATCGCGATATGGACAAGAAAAAAGGCGACGAGCGCCCAGGCGGTGATGAAATGGATCGAACGCGCCGATTGCCGACCGCCGAAAACGTCGAGCAGCCACGGCCACGCCGCGTTCATTCCAGGCGACATGGTGAGCCCCGTCGCGATCATCAACGGCAGCGCGATGAAGATCACGCCGATATAGCTCAGTTTCTGCAGGATGCCGTAGCGCGCCGCCGCCTCGCCCCGCGGAAAGCGCAGCCGCGCATGCTCTTTCACATCGTGCCAGATATGGCGCGGCGACCATTCGGCGCGGCGGACGTGCAAATCCTTGCGCAAATGCCCGCCGAGCAGCGTCCAGAGCATGTAGAGCGTCAGCCCGATCGACAGGATCCACGCAAAGAGTAAATGCCATCGCCGCCCGTCGGCAAGGCTGTAGCTGGTCGGGATCGTCGCCCAGCCCGGAAAGGCCCAGGTTTTTTCCTCGCCCTCGGCATCGGTCCAGCGCCCGAGCACGCCCGTCGTTTCGACCCGATAATCGCCGATGCGCAGATAGCCGCTGTCGGGCGTCGATCCGATCACCAGCCAGGCGCGGTCGAAGTTCGCGCCATATTCGCCCCAATAGAGTCGCGGATGCGCGTTGAAGATCATCAGCCCGCTCATCAACAGGATGAGCAGGGTGACGGCATTGATCCAGTGCCAGAGCCGCGTCGGCAGCCGGTGGCGATAAACGCGCACCGATGCTGGTTCGACGGGAGCGACGGGAGTTTCAGCCTCGGCCATGATCCCGGTTCGCTCCTTTTCTGCTTCCGGTTACGCGACGGCCTTCGCGGCATATTCCTCGCGATAATGATTTCGCAAACTGACCTTGTCGATCTTTTCGCTGCCGAGCTTGGGCAGCGCATCGTTCGACATCCAGATCTGGCACGGCACTTTATACGGCGCGAGCCGCGCGCTGAGGAAGGAAACCAGATCGTCGGCGGTCACACTGCTGCCGGGCTTCGTCCACACGACTGCGCCGACGCACTCGCCCAGCCGTTCGTCGGGGAGACCGAATACCGCGCATTCATTGACTTCGGCATGTTCATAGATCGCGGCTTCGACTTCCTGGCAGCTGATATTTTCGCCGCCGCGGATGATGATGTCCTTCTTGCGGTCGACGATGAACAGATAGCCGTCCTCGTCGAGATAGCCGAGGTCGCCCGAACGGAAATAGCCATTGTCGAAGAAGGCGGCCCTGGTCGCGGCCTCATTGTTCCAATAGCCTTCGAAATTGCACACCGAGCGGATGCAGACTTCACCGACGCCGCCCTGCGGCACCGGCTCGCCATTGTCGTCGAGGATCGCCAGATCGACGAGCGGCTTCGACGCGGGGCCGGTCGACATCGGCTTCGCGACATAATTTTCGTTGATGATGCCGCAACCGACCGCGTTGGTTTCGGTGAGGCCGTATCCGAGCAACGGCTTGGCCTCGCCCATCTCCGACGCGAGGCGCCGCACATGTTCGGGCGGGCGCGGAGCGCCGCCGCCGGCGTAGCTCTTGCACGTCGACAGGTCGTAATTCTTGCGGTTCGGGCTGACGAGGATCTCATAGCTCATCAGCGGGACGCCGACGAAATAATTGCACTTCTCGTCCTGGATCAGCCGCATCGCCTCATCGGCATTCCATTTCGGCATCAGCACCAGCTTGCGGCCCAGCGCGAAGCTTTGCAGGAAGACCGGGATTTCGGCGGTGACGTGGAACAAGGGCGTGCAGATCAAGGTCGCGGGCTGGATGTCCGACATCTGCCCGTCCTCGGTGAGCAGGTGGACGATGCTCGCGGTCTGGGTGACATAGTTGAAGATCGCCTGCACCACCGCCTCGTGGCGCGAATAGGCGCCCTTCGACTGGCCGGTCGAGCCCGAGGTGAAGAGGATCGTCGCGAGATCCTGCCCGGTCAGCGTGGGCAGCACCGTCGCCGCGCTGCCCCCCGCGCCGGTGATCGGCGCAATCGCCTGATCGATCGGCTGCGTCAGGTCGAGCGTGATGACCTTGGCGCCATGCTCGACCTCTTCGAGCCGCGCCGCGCGCTGGACGTCGGCGATAACGAGCTTGGCCTCGCTGTCGAGGATGCCGGCGGCGAGTTCGCCGCCCTGCCACCAGCCGTTGAGCAAGGTCGCGCAGCCGCCCGCCATCAATATGCCGATATAGGCGACGCACCACGCATTGGCGTTGCGCATCGCCAGCCCGACGCGGTCGCCGCGCTGGACGCCATGCCCTTCGACCAGCCCCGCCGCGACCTGCCGCGCTGCCATATAGACCTGCTTGAACGACAGCCGTTCGCCGCCTTCGACAAGGAAGGTCGCATCGCCATGCTGCGCAGCAAAAAAGGCAACATAATCCGAGAGGTTCGTCGGTGCGGTGGTGATGAAGGGAAGCTGGTGGCCGAAGCGTTCGACGGACCCGAGCTGGATCGGTCCGCCCGGACCGGTGATCAGATTATAGGCGGCTTCCAGGCGCAAATCGAGCGCTGATGGCATCTTTCATCTCTCCTCTTGGTCTCGCTCGCCTTACCCCTTATGGGGAGGCCTCTCCTGGGGAAGGACAGCGCGACTATATGTTTCTTTTTGATCCTAGATTGAAACCTATAGTCGTGCAAGCGCCCCAATAGCCCTAATTTTCCGCAGTTTTTCTAAGGAAACGGCAGATAGGGTGGGATACTTTTTTGCGTCTCAGTGCGCCTCTATGCGGAAACAGATTCCCGCACCGTTTCAAATTATTGATAACAATATCAAAAAGTTGTGTTTCACCGCACTTTGAGGCCCGTTGGTCGCCCAAATAGGGGTTATACCACGTGTTTCCCTGTGAAACATATGGTCTCCTATGCCAAGAAGCTCGAGTTCCGCTTCAATCGTAGGATGATCCGGCGTCGCTTTCGACCATGGACTCCAATGCCGGCCCCATCCCGGCGATCAGCCTCATATTCCGCGATAAAATAGTCGAGCTTCCCTTCGTCGCGAGCTTTACGAAGGGTTTTCTCGAATAAAATCCACTATCTCAATGCCAGCAAGCGCAGACCCCCTATAGCCTTGTCGTCCCAATACCACGATCTCCGCGCGCCGCTGCGCTGCCTCGGTATATTGGTTTTCAGGCTCATCAAAACTGGGGTCGCGAACCCGTGCCATTAGGAAACCGTTCTTATCAGGATTCTCAATGCTTAGACCATTCGTATGAAACCTGAATCCGTCTGTCCGTAACGTCAATTCCCGCAAAGAGGTCCATTCGAGTTTTGCCGCATCGCGAATTGCCTCTGCATCCGCCGTATCAACCGTGACCGGACGTTCTAGGCTTGGGAACACAGTGGCATTATGAACCGAGGGGCCAATCGGAGTAGCGAATTGCTCCGCCGCTCGCTGTTGCGCGGCAACAGCCACCCGACAAACGTCAATCATCGCCATGAATTCTTCGTGGCGACGCTGGTCGCTTGCGTCGCGAGCCGCCAGATGGTCACGGTTCAGTTCCGCCATCGCCTTAATGGCTATCTCAGCCACATCGGGCTTCCCGCTGAAACGAGCGATCACCGCTTTCCACCACTCTTCCAAAAAATGGCTGGCCAATTCTTTGGCAAGGGGCAAGCCGAGGGGAAGGGTTCCAAAGATCGCATTGAAGAATGAAATCAGCTCTAAAGAACCTGCCGCCGGTTCTTTCGCTTTCGCAATAACTGGAGCGCGCTCACCGCGCTTTGGAAGCCGGCCATAAACTAGAACGATTAGTCCGTCGGAAATTATTCGTTCCGCGCCCAACATAGATAGCGCCAGCATCCGCATATCCATTTGGTGCTTATCGGCTTCGCCGCCTTGATAGACAATCCGAAAGTCCGCCTCGTCCATACGACTGCTCTCCCCCAAGAGAGAGTAACTACAGTGCAACAGCTTACTATGTCAAAGGAGCGGAGAATTTATGCCCACGTGCAGGACAAAAGCCTGCACGCTGTTTGCTTCATGCATAGCTAAAAATTTACTCTGCTTTGTAGATTGGCTTCAACAAATCGATGGGCTCCCCTCCCAGCGGTCGGCTCAGCTCATGAAGTGTCAGCACCGTCGGATTCCGACGCCCCCGCTCAAGGCCGCTGAGATATTGCTGACTAACACCAGTGAGTTCAGACGCCTGCTCTTGGGTCAGTCCGCGAGCCAGCCGCAGCCTCCTGAAGTTTAACCCGACTTGGAGGCGCACATCCATATCGCAGACCCTGCCGGAATGGCAGGTTGAACTTTATCAACTATAATGTGTAATGCGGTCCATAAGGGAGGGCTACGAAGCCATGAAGGACGATTTTTCATCTGATGCTCAATGCGGTGGCTCAGCGGTCTCCGATTCCAAGGTAGAAGCCGCCAAGAACGAGCAACCCTACCTCGACAAGGCGGACATGACCCGCAGCCGGCAGACCGCCTGGATCGTCGGGGTGATCGCCGTCGTTGGCATGGCGATCCTCTACAATGTCACGCGCCTCCCGGATAACCACCCTTGGAAAGAGTGTGAGCAGATCATCGGCATGGACCGCGCCTGCACAGCGCGTATTGCTGGCAGCGAATTGATGAAGAGTTACTAGGCCGCCGGCGCCCATTCGAATGCGCAACAAGCTAATCACGCCGCCTGTCCCTCGCTTGTTTGGCAGCGACATGGCAGCTGCCTACTTGGGCATCAGCGAACGAATGTTAGACCATGTTCGTCTCCGGGAAGATTTCCCCGAGCCCGTCAAACTCGGGCGACGCATCTTGTGGGACCGGAAGGCGCTGGACGCTTTCGCGGACGGCCTTGCACAACGAGCTTGGGACCCATGGGACGACGTTAGTGCCGTGGGGTAACGAAATCTCGCTGGGCCACTTGCCGTCAATCGATGAGCTGCGATTTGACATACATGCAGCGGAGCGAAATGCCCGCTAGCCGCAATGCCATTGCATCGGCTACAGGCAAGAAAATGACTGCCTAATTCGTATCCCGTTTCGCCATTGCTGGTTGAACGGCATTGGACAGCATTGGACAAAAGCGGGATACGTTTTCAGAAAAAAGCGTGGAAAATCAATGACTTCATTGTTTCTTTTTGCAACCTTAGCCGAAGCAATGCAATATGTGAACTTCGACCAGTTGATGGGCGAAAATAGCGAGATCGCGTTCAGCGTCTTCGGCCTGCCGATCCGTTGGTATGCGCTTGCCTATCTCGCCGGGATTTTCGTCGGTTACTGGTATCTGCTCAAGCTGATCGCGCAGCCCGGAGCCCCGATGGCGCGGCGCCATGCCGACGACATGATCTTCTATGCGATGCTCGGGATCATCCTCGGCGGCCGGCTGGGTTATGTGCTCTTCTACAACCTCGGCAATTATATCCAGAAGCCGCTCGAAATCTTCAAATTGTGGGACGGCGGCATGTCGCTCCATGGTGGCGTGATCGGCGTGCTGATCGCGATCTGGTATGTAACCCGCAAGGAAAAGCTCAGTTTCCTGCGCTTTTGCGATTATGTCGCGTGCGTCGTGCCCTTCGGCCTCTTCTTCGGTCGCCTCGCCAATTTCGTGAACGGCGAGCTGTGGGGCCGCGCGACGACCGTGCCCTGGGCGATCATCTTTCCCGGCAGCGGCACGATGGACCCGCGCCATCCGAGCCAGCTCTACGAAGCCGGGCTCGAAGGCATCGTGATGATGGCGATCCTCGCCTTCTTCTTCTGGCGCACCGATGCGCGGTACAAGCCCGGCTTCCTGTTCGGCATGGCGGCGATCATCTATGGCCTCAGCCGCTTTGCAGTCGAATTTGTGCGCGAGCCCGATGTGCAACTCGGCACTTTGTCGTGGGGTCTCACCATGGGCCAGACGCTGACCCTTCCGATGCTGATCGGCGGTATCTGGCTCGTCGCCACCGCAAAGGCCCGCCGCAAGCGGATCGAGCCGGTGGCCGGACTCGACAGCGTTGCGTGACGGGCCGCCGACACCCCAGGAGCTGATAAGCGAAATCGCGGCGGCGCGGGCGATGACGGTCGCCGATTTCATGGCGGCGGCGAATAGCCATTATTATGCGACGCGCGACCCGCTCGGCGCCGCGGGCGACTTCACCACGGCGCCCGAAATCAGCCAGATGTTCGGCGAGATGATCGGGGTCTGGATCGCCGATCTCTGGTCGCGCGCCGGCAGTCCGGCGTTTCGTTATGTCGAGCTCGGCCCCGGCCGCGGCACGCTCGCCGCCGACGCGCTGCGAACGATGGCACGTTTCGGTTGTACGCCGACCGGTATCGATCTGGTCGATACGAGCCCGACGCTTCGCGGCGCGCAGCTTGCGCGCCTGCCAGCAGCCAAGCATCATGATGAGGTCGACGCCCTGCCGGACGATGCGCCGCTGATCATCGTCGCGAACGAATTTTTCGACGCGCTGCCGATCCACCAATATGTTCGCGTCGCCGATGGCTGGCGCGAACGGATGGTCGAGCGGCGCGACGGCGTGCTGACGCCGGTCGCGGGCGACGCTCCGGCCGACGACGTCATACCGTCTTCGCTGCAGAGCCAGCCCGAGGGCACGATCGTCGAAACGACGCCGGTCTCGGCCGCGATCATGCAACGATGTGCCTTTCGCCTCGCGCGACAAGGCGGCGCGATGCTTGCGATCGATTATGGCTATGCCGGCCCCGCCGCAGGCGACACGTTGCAGGCGGTTAAGGCGCACCGCTTCGTCGATCCCTTCACCGATCCGGGCGAGGTCGACCTGACCGCGCACGTCGATTTCACCGCGCTTGCCGCTGCCGCGCAAAATGTCGGCGTGCCCGTGACCCCGCTGACAACGCAGGGCGCGTGGCTGCGGCGGCTCGGCATCGACGCGCGGCTGCAATCGCTCGCCGCCGCGGCGCCCGCCCGCGCCAAAGAATTGAGGGGCCAGCGCGACCGCCTCGTCGAGCCGCGCGAGATGGGCAATTTGTTCAAGGTGATGGCCTTCACCGCATCGGGCTGGCCCGCCCCCGTCGGATTTACAGGAGACCCCGCATGACCACCATCCAGCTGGCCAAGCCCGGAGACGCGGAGGCCATCGCGGCCTTTGCCAACGGGTCGTTTACCCACACGTTCGGTCATATCTATGACCCCGCCGACCTCTCGACCTTCCTCGCGGACTGGAATCCGCCCGACCGCGTTCGCGCGCAGATCGCGAGCGACGACCATGATATCGCGCTGGTGCGTAGCGAAGCGGGCGCAATCCTTGGCTATATCAAGATGGGCCCGGTCGATTTCGAGCTGCCCGAGGAGCAGCCCACGGGCGATGCCGTCGAACTGCACCAGCTCTATGTCGCCGAAGCCGCGAAAGGCACGGGCGTCGCGGTCGCATTGATGGAGTGGGGCATCGCCTGGGCCCGCGAGCGCGCGTCGATCCTTTACCTCACCGTCTTCACCGAGAATGACCGCGCGCAGGCCTTTTACCGTCGCTACGGTTTCTACGACGTCGGCCGCAACGAATTCCGGGTCGGCAATCATATCGACGAGGACCGTTTTTTCAGGCTCGACCTGTGACCGCGCCGTTCGTCACGGCCGCGCCGCTGGGCGGCGTCGCGCACGGCTTCTTCGGGCGCCGCGGCGGGGTGTCGACGGGCGAACTCGGTTCGCTCAATTGCGGGCTCGGCTCGGGCGACGATCCGGCACTGATCGCCGAGAACCGCCAGCGCGTCGCCGACGCGGTGCTTCCGGGTGGGACGCTGACCGGGCTCTATCAGGTGCATGGCAATCGCTGCATCATCGTCGATAGCGACACCGATCTCGCTGCGCGGCCCGAGGCCGACGCGCTCGCGACGCGCACGCAGGGCATATTGCTCGGCATATTGACCGCCGACTGCGTGCCCGTGCTGTTCGCGGACCGCGAGGCCGGGGTCGTTGGCGCGGCGCATGCCGGCTGGAAGGGCGCAATTGCCGGGGTCACCGATGCGACGCTTGCCGCAATGGAAGGCCTCGGCGCCAACCGCGCAAATATCGCCGTCGCGATCGGTCCCTGCATCGCGCGCGCTTCCTATGAGGTCGACGAGAGTTTCGTGCAGCGCTTCGTCGTGGACGATCCGGCGAACGAACGCTTTTTCACCGCCGGCAAGCCCGGCCATGCGATGTTCGACATCGCTGCCTATGTCGCGGCGCGGCTCGCCGCAGCGGGTGTGACCCGAATTGCCATCGGCGGACAGGACACCTATGCCGAAGCGGACGACTATTTCAGCTATCGCCGCGCGTGCCACAAAGGGGAAAACACCTATGGCCGCCAATTGTCGGTGATCGGCATCGAATAGCGCGCAAAAGGGGGACGGGATGAAGGCGCTCGCGATACCGCGCAAACGGCTGGTTTCGATTGTCGGCGGATCGATGGGCAACCTTGTCGAATGGTACGACTGGTTCGCCTATGCGGCTTTCGCCATCTATTTCGCCCCGGTCTTTTTCCCGCAAGCCGACCCGACCGCGCAGCTTCTGAACTCGGCGGCGATCTTTGCCGTCGGCTTTGTCATGCGCCCGATCGGCGCGTGGGTGATGGGGCGTTTCGCCGATACACGCGGGCGCAAGGCGGGGCTGTCGCTGTCGGTCGCGCTGATGTTCAGCGGGTCGATGCTGATCGCCGTCGCGCCGACCTATGCGACCGCGGGATTGCTCGGCCCCGCGACCTTGCTACTCGCACGCATGTTGCAGGGGCTGTCGCTCGGCGGTGAATATGGCGCGAGCGCGACCTATCTCTCCGAGATGGCGCCCAAGGAAAATCGCGGTTTCTGGGCGAGCTTCCAATATATGACTTTGTGCGGCGGCCAGCTTTGCGCGATCTTCGTCGCGGTGGTGCTGCAGGCTTTCCTGACCGAGGCCGAACTCACCGCGTGGGGCTGGCGCGTTCCGTTCGTCATCGGCGCGCTGCTCGCGCTCGGCGTCTATCTGCTGCGCCGCAATCTCGCCGAAACGCCGTCGTTCGAGAATCAGGCGGTCGACCGGCCGGTATCGACGGCGAAGCTGCTGTGGAAGGAACATCGCCGCGAAAGCATCCTTGTCGGCATGCTGTCGGCGGGCGGCGGGCTCGCGGCCTATACCTACACCAGCTACATGCAGAAATTCCTTTTCAATACGGTGGGCTTCGACAAGGCGACCGCGACCTATATCATCGCCGCCGCGCTGCTGTGGTTCACCGCGATGCAACCGATGTTCGGCGCGCTCGCCGACAAATTCGGGCGCAAGCCGATGCTGCTCCTGTTCGGAATCGGCGGCGCGATCGTTGCCGTCCCGACCTTCATGACGCTCGAGACCGTCACCTCGCCTTATGTCGCGACCTTGCTCATCATGATCCCGCTCACGCTGCAAAGCGGCTACAGCGCGAACAATGCGCTGGTGAAGGCCGAACTCTTCCCCGCGCATATTCGCGGGCTTGGCGTCGCCCTGCCCTACGCGATCGGCAATGCGATGTTCGCGGGCACGCTGGAGATCGTCGCGCTGGCACTCAAGGACGCCGGGATAGAGCGCGTCTTCTATTTCTATGTCGCCTTCGTCATCGCGATGGCCGGCGTTGCGACGCTGTTGCTTCCCGAGACGAAAGAGCGCAGCCTGATCACCGAGGATTGAGCCGCGCAATATAGTTTCAAACGAAACTTACCTGCTATAGAGGGCTCCAACACCTCAAGGAGCATCCCCCATGGCCATGCGCGGCAAACCCAAGACGAACACGAAGAAAATCGGCGATCGCGACCTCAGCCCCGCCACGCTGATGATGGGACTCGGCTATGATCCGGTGCTCTCCGAAGGCTCGCTGAAGCCGCCGATCTTCCTGACCTCGACCTTCGCCTTCGAAAGCGCGGCGGCGGGCAAGCGTTTCTTCGAACATATCACCGGCAAGCGCGAAGGCCCCGCCGACGGCCTCGTCTATTCGCGCTTCAACGGCCCGAACCAGGAAATCCTCGAGGATCGCCTCGCGGTCTGGGACGGCGCCGACGACAGCCTCGTCTTTTCGAGCGGCATGTCGGCGATCGCGACGCTGCTCCTCGCGCTCGTCGGCCAGAATGACGTGATCGTCCACTCGGGCCCGCTCTACGCCGCGACCGAAACTTTGATCGCGCGCATCCTGTCGCGCTTCGGCGTCAGCTTCCTCGACTTCCCTGCCGGCGCGACGCGCGCGGAAATCGACGACATTCTGGCGCGCGCGCAGACGCTCGCCACCGAGAAGGGCGGCAAGGTCGCGCTCGTCTATCTCGAAAGCCCGGCGAACCCGACCAACGCGCTGGTCGACGTCGAGGCCGTGCGCGGCGCACGCGACGCCGCCTTCCCCGGCGAGCAGCAGCCGCCGATCGCGATCGACAACACCTTCCTCGGCCCGCTGTGGCAAAAGCCGATCAAGCAGGGCGCCGAGCTCGTCGTCTACAGCCTCACCAAATATGCCGGCGGCCATTCGGACCTCGTCGCGGGCGGCGTGTCGGGCGACCAGCGCCTGCTCAACATCATCCGTCCGATGCGCAACACGATCGGCACGATCTGCGACCCCAACACCGCGTGGATGCTGCTGCGCAGCCTCGAAACGCTCGAACTGCGCATGAGCCGCGCGGGCGAGAATGCGCTGAAAGTCTGCACCTTCCTCCGCGATCATCCGAAGGTCGAAGGGCTCGGCTATCTCGGCTTCATTCAGGATGCACGCCAGAAGGATATTTTCGACCGCCATTGCACCGGCGCCGGATCGACCTTCTCGCTGTTCATCAAGGGCGGCGAAGAAGAAAGTTTCCGTTTCCTCGACGCGCTGAAAATCGCCAAGCTTGCGGTCAGCCTCGGCGGCACCGAAACGCTTGCGAGCCATCCGGCGGCGATGACGCACCTGTCGGTTCCCATCGAGCGCAAGAAAGCGCTCGGCATCACCGACAATCTGGTGCGCGTGTCGATCGGCATCGAGGATCCCGACGACCTGATCGCCGACTTCGCGCAGGCGCTCGACGCGGTCTAACGGCCGCGGCGCGCGCGCCAGTCGACGACCTGCCAGCCCATTTGCGGTGCGAGCCGCTTGAGCTTTCGCGACGGGGTGGTTGCCACCGCCTCGTCGGCGAAATGCAGCATCGGATGGTCGGAGACATGGTCCGAATAAGCGCGGATGTGCGCTGCGTCGCGGGTGATGTCATTCGCGGCCATCCAGCCGTCGATCCGCGCGAACTTGGCGTCGCCATAACAATTGTCGCCCGACAATCGCGCATGGATATGATCGGCGCCATCGGGTTCGTCGAGCTGGGTCGCGAGCACATCGTCGATCCCCAGCCGCCGCGCAATCGCGTCGACATAGAGGTGGAACGACGCCGTCGCGAGCAATAGCCGGTATCCCGCCTCGCGATCGGCGGCGATCTGTTCGAGCGCCGCGGAGTGCAACCCGCGCGCGACGACCTTGTCGGCATAGCTTTCCGCTAGCGGCGCTATTTCGGTACGGCGAAACCGTTTGCCGACGAGCAGCCGGAGGTTGATCGCCTTCAATCGCGACCGGTCGATCAGGCGCAGCGAATAGGCCGCGCCCGCGAGCCCGACGAGGGGCAGCAACAACAGCCGCCATTGCTGGCGCCGCTGCGCAACATGCATCAGGAACCCGCTGTAAGTCCCTGAACGCGTTATCGTCCGGTCCATGTCGTACATCGCGACGCGGTGTGCATATTCGGGGATCGGCGTGGCGAGCGGGTCATCCATGCCCCACCCTTAATGGGACCCGGCATGCCGGCCAAGGCCTGACAAGCTAGACCATGGATTTGCTTGCCGTGGTGGGGCAAATAAGCCAGTGTCCTCCGCACGATGGTGGCCAGGGCGGATTTCGAATATAGCGACGGCGCCAATGGCGCCGAAGTTCGCTTCACAGGCCGACTGACACTGGCACGTCTCGGGGATGTGCCGGCACGTCTCGACGCCCTCGGCCCGATCGCCACACTCGACCTGTCGGATCTCGAACGCATCGACACCGTCGGCGCGTGGATCGTGACGCGCACCGTCAACGAACATGGATCGAAGATCGTGGGCGCTAGCGCGGACGCGCAGCGCCTGCTCGAAGCGCTCGCCGCCGACAAAAGCGAATATCGCGTCCACCGCGACCGCCGTCCGGCGTGGGCGCGCATGCTCGAACAGATCGGCACCGCCAGCGTTGCGATCTGGCACGAGCTGCTCGGCATCGTCGGCTTTTTCGGTGCAATGATCATCGCGCTCGTCATCCAGATCCGCGCGCGCCGCCGCCTGCGCTGGAACGCCGTCGTCACGCGGTTCCAGGCGGTCGGCGTCGATGCGCTGCCGATCATCGGCCTGATGAGTTTTCTGATCGGCCTCGTCATCGCGCAGCAGGGCGCGGTGCAGCTTGAACAATTCGGGCTGGAGGTGTTCACGATCAACCTCGTCGGTCGCATCTCGATTCGTGAACTGGGCCTGCTGATGACCGCGATCATGGTCGCGGGCCGGTCGGGTTCGGCCTTTGCCGCCCAGATCGGAACGATGAAACTGACCGAGGAGATCGACGCGATGCGTACGATCGGCGTGTCGCCGATGGAGGCGATCGTGCTGCCGCGCGTCGCCGCATCGACGATCACCATGCCGCTGCTCGGTTTCTATGCGAGCATTTGTGCGATCATCGGCGGCGGTGTTTTCTGCTGGATCGGGCTCGACATCCCGCCGCTCACCTTTGTCCAGCGGCTGCGCGAAATCATCCCGATGACCGATTTCTACATCATGCTGATCAAGGCGCCGGTGTTCGGCATCCTGATCGGTGTCACCGGCTGTTACGAGGGCATGCAAGTGCGCCAGAACGCCGAAGAGGTCGGGCGGCGCACGACATCGGCGGTGGTCGCCGCGATCTTCCTCGTCATCGTCCTCGACGCCATGTTCGCGGTCTTCTTTTCCACGCTGGGGTGGAATTGATGGCCGAAGAGATCGAACAGGAAATCAAGGAAGAGCTTGCCGCCGCCGACGCCGTCCGGCCCGAAAAGTTCGAAAAAGCGATCTGCATCCGCAATCTGAAGAATCAGTTCGGCGATGCGGTGATCCACGAGGATCTCAATCTCGACGTCCGTTCGGGCGAGATTTTGGGCGTCGTCGGCGGGTCGGGCACCGGCAAGTCGGTGCTGATGCGTTCGATCATCGGGTTGCAGACGCCGACCGCGGGCGAGATCGAGGTTTATGGCAAGACGCTCGACACGATCGCCAACGAAGAGGAATCGCGCGATCTGCGGCGGCGCTGGGGCGTGATGTTCCAGGGCGGCGCGCTCTTCTCGACGCTGAGCGTTGCCGAGAATATCCAGGTCCCGCTGCGCGAATATTATCCGCGCCTCGACCAGAAACTGCTCGACGAGATCGCCGCTTATAAATTGGCGATGGTCGGGCTGCCGTCCGATGCCGGCCCCAAATATCCCGCCGAACTGTCGGGTGGCATGGTGAAACGCGCCGGCCTTGCCCGCGCGCTCGCGCTCGACCCCGCGCTGCTCTTTCTCGACGAGCCGACCGCCGGGCTCGACCCCATCGGTGCGGCGAAGTTCGACGAGCTCATCCGCGAGCTGGCCGATACGATGGGGCTCACCGTCTTCCTCATCACCCACGATCTCGACTCGCTTTATGCGACCTGCGACCGCGTCGCGGTGCTGGCCGAAAAGAAGGTGATCGCGGTCGGCACCATCCCGGAACTGCTTGCCACCGAGCATCCATGGATACAGGATTATTTCAACGGGCCGCGTGGCCGCGCTGCGGCGGGCGGGAACCAAACCGCGAAGCGGCGATAGGAACAGCTGATGGAAACTCGCTCAAACAACGTCGTCGTCGGCGCATTTGTCCTCTTCTTCACCGCGGCGCTCGCGTTCTTCGTCGTCTGGCTCGCGAACGACAGCGGCGGCGACAAGCGCGAATATGACATCTTCTTCAAACAGTCGGTCGACGGGCTGAACAAGGGCGCGCAGGTGCAATTCTCCGGCGTTCCTGCAGGTCAGGTGCGCGAAATCGCACTCTGGCCCGAGGATCCGCAATTCGTCCGCGTCCGCATCGAGGTCAATGAAGGCGTCCCCGTACTGCAGGGCACGACCGCCGCGCTCGAAGGCGTCGGCTTTACCGGCGTCTCGCAAATCTCGCTCGATGGCGCGGTCAAAGGCGCTCCGGCGATTGCCGACAAGGGGCCCGCAGGGAAACCCGTCATTCCGACGCGCGTCGGCGGCCTCGGCGAGTTGCTGAACACCGCGCCGCAGCTGCTCCAGCGCCTGTCGACGTTGACCGAGCGCCTCGCCGAACTGGCCGACGATGAAAATCAGGCAAGCCTTCGCGGTATTCTCAAGAATGTCGAGCAGAGCACCGCGATCCTCGCGCGCAACGGTCCCGCAATCGAACGCGCGCTGGCCGACACGCGGATCGCGATCCAGCAGACGGGCGTCGCGGCCGAGCAGATCGGGAGCCTCGCCGCATCGGCGCAAGGTACGATCGACCGCAATGTCGACCCCGCGATGGCGAACCTGCGCGACACGCTGAAGTCCGCCAATGCGTCGATGGCGACGCTGGAAGGCGCAATCAGCGATGCGCGGCCGGGGCTCAAGACCTTCAGCGAAACGACGATCCCCGAAGCCAATGCCTTGATCCGCGACCTGCGCCGCACCTCCGCCTCGCTGTCCAGCCTGACCGACAAGCTCGACCAGCAGGGCGCCGGCGCGGTCCTCGGCGGCAGCAAGCTGCCCGATTATAAAGAATGAGGACGAACCCCATGATCCGCAGCCTCCGCGCCCCGCTATTGCTCGCCGTCGCCGCCGTCTCGCTGTCGGCATGCGTCGGCCTTGGCGGCAAGACCCCGCCCTTCCTGCTGTCGCTCGACGCCGATTCAGCGCCGACCGCCGGCGGCGCGCGCACCGCGGCCGATGCGGCGACGCTCACGATCCTGATCCCGACTGCGCCGCAAAAGCTGCGCACGACGCGCATCCCGGTGCAGCAGGACGGATCGAGCGTCACCTATGTGAAGGATGCGCAATGGGTCGAGGCACCCTCGCGCCTGTTCCAGCGGCTGGTGTCCGAAACCGTGTCGGCGCGTACGACGCGCGTCGTGCTCGACGAGGGGCAATATCTGACCGCGCCCGGCGAGCAGCTCGCGGGGCAGCTGATGGAATTCGGCGTCGATGCCGCGACCAACGAGGTCGTCGTCGTCTATCAGGCGATGCTGGTGTCGGCGGGCGGCAAGTCGGTGACGCAGCGCCGCTTCGAAGCGCGCGAGGCGATCGGCGGCAAGGTCGAGGCGAAGCCCGTGGGCGAAGCGCTGACGCGCGCAGCGAACAAGGTCGCGGTCGAGGTGACTGGCTGGATCGGCGGCTAGACCCGCCTGACCATTGCCATTTCGCGCGACTGCCACTAGAGGGCGCCGCATCATATCGCCTGTTTCTGCACAGCCTCTTCCGGGTTTCCGGCTGCGCCCTTTTCCTTTCGAGCCCGCTGACTCGAAAGGACTATCTATGGCGTGGGTCATCCTCGCGATCGCCGTTGTTACCGAAATCATCTGGGCGCTCAGCCTGAAATGGGCTGCGACGCTCGGGACCTGGCAGGCCTCGGCCGTTCCGATCTCGCTGAGCTTCCTCAACATGGCGCTGCTCGCCTTCGCGATGCGCGGGATATCGGCGGGCACCGCCTATGCGATCTGGACCGGTCTCGGCGCGATCGGCGTCATCATCGGCGGCATCGTCTGGTTCGGCGAAAAGGTGAATGCAGTCCAGATCGGCTTCATGGTGCTGATCGTGATCGGCGTCGCCGGGACCAAGCTTTTCTCCTCGACCTGAAGCGTCCCGACAAGCCTAGTGCTGCCAAGGCTTGTACACGAACTCCAAGCTGTAGCCGTCGGGGTCGTTCACCTGCGCCGCATAATAGCGGGGATCATAATAATCCTGCGCGCAGGGGACGATTTTGGTCGTCGCGCCGGCAGCCAGCGCCGCATCATAAGCCGACCGCACCTCGGCTTCCGAATGGGCGACAAAGCCGACGTGAACGGCATCGGGCGACGGGCTGCCTTGCCGAAGCCAAAAGAAGACGCGGCCCTCGGCGCCGAAGCCCTTGAGGTCCGGATGACCGGGCGGACCGTCCTTGCCGGCATAATCATGCCGGCGGTCGATACCCAGCACGGGCAAAACCGCTTCGTAGAATGCGATCGAGCGATCCAAATCGCTCACCGTCAAAAAGATATGATCGAGCATCAGCCAAGCAGGCTTTTCGACGCCTGCTCGGTCACGTCGCGCGACAGGCCGGGCTGGGCGAGGATACGCTCGAGTTCGGCCTTCATCAGCGCCTGCCGGCCCTCGTCGAAACGCTTCCAGCGGCCGAGCGGCGGGATCATCTTCGCCGCGGTTTGCGGGTTCTTCGGGTCGAGCGCGATCACCAGATCGGCGATCAGCTTGTATCCCGCGCCATCCGCCTGATGGAACGCCGCCTGATTGCCCGTCAGCGCGCCGTAGAGCGAGCGTACACGGTTCGGATTCGCCAGCGTGAAATCGGGGTGCTGCGCCAGCTCCTTCACCGCATCGACGGTGTCGGAGCGTAGCGACCACGCTTGCACCTGAAACCATTTATCGAGCACGAGCGGATTGTCGCGGTAGCGCTGATAGAAAATGTCGAGCGCCGCGACGCGCTCGTCGCTGTCGCCATGCGCCAGCGTCGCGAGCGCGGCCTGCCGTTCGGTCATGCCATCGGCGTCGGAGAAGATGCCGAACGCCAGCGCAGGCGCATCACCCGCTCCAGTTGCCGCGAGATAGGCGAGCGCGACACCGCGCAGGCGGCGGCCGCCTTTTGCCTTGCGCGACAGGTCGGTTGCGGGCGGCGCCTCGCCCGCCAGGATTGCGCGCCATTTCGTTTCGAGCACAGTCCCGATCGCAGCCTGCAATGCGAGCCGCTCACGGCGGATCGCGTCGGGATCGACCGTCACCATCTGGTCGCCGATAAAGGCCTCGCTCGGCAGCAGCACGGCTTCCGCGACGAAGGCCGGATCGCTCGCCGCGCCCTCCAGCGTCTGCCCGACCGCGTCGATCACCGCCTGATTGTCGCCGGTCTTGCCCGACACCGCGGAGACGAGGGTGTCGAGCATAAGCTGCTGCAACGCCTCGTAACGCGCGAACGGATCGTCATCGTGCGCCGCAAGCCAGGCAAGTTCGCCCGGGCCACGTTCGAAATCGACGATGATCGGGGCAGAGAAGCCGCGGTTGACCGACAGCGCCGGACGTGCAGCGAATGTGCCGAGCGCGATGCGCTGGGTCGCGCCGGTCACGGTGACCAAAGTGTCGGCGAGCGCGTCGCCGCTGCCGTCCATAGCAAAGGCCGCGAGGCGCAGCGGCATCATCATCGGCTGCTTTTCGGGCTGGCCGGGGGTCGGCGGCACCATCTGCACGATGTCGAGTAACCAGTTGCCGCCCTCTTCGATGAGCGACAGTTTGAGCCGCGGCGTTCCCGCCTGCTCATACCAGCGGCGGAATTGCGTGAGGTCGGTGCCCGCACCGTCCTCGATCGCCTTGACGAAATCCTCGCACGTCGCGGCCTCACCGTCGTGGCGGTCGAAATAGAGATCGGTGCCTTTGCGGAATCGCTCGGGGCCGACCATCGTCGCCATCATGCGGATGATCTCGGCGCCCTTGTTATAGATGGTCGCGGTGTAGAAATTCGAGATTTCCTGAAAGCTGTCGGGACGGATCGGGTGCGCGAGCGGCCCGGCATCCTCGGGGAATTGCGCGGCGCGGAGCAGGCGGACGTCCTCGATCCTTTTGACCGGAGGCGACCCCATATCGGCCGAGAAATTCTGGTCGCGAAAGACGGTGAAGCCTTCTTTCAGGCTCAGCTGGAACCAGTCGCGGCAGGTGACGCGATTGCCCGACCAATTGTGGAAATATTCATGCGCGACGACGCCTTCGACCCCGTCATAGTCGACATCGGTCGCGGTATCGGGGTCGGCGAGGATGTAACGCGTGTTGAAGATGTTGAGGCCTTTATTCTCCATCGCCCCCATGTTGAAATCGCTGACCGCGACGATGTTGAACAGGTCGAGGTCATATTCGCGACCATAGACCTCCTCGTCCCATTTCATGCTGTCCTTGAGCGCCTGCATCGCATGGCCGGTGCGATCCTGATCGCCGCCGCGCACCCAGATGCCGAGCTCGACCTCACGCCCCGACATCGTCGTGAAGCTGTCCTTGTTGACGACAAGATCGCCCGCGACGAGCGCGAACAGATAGGAGGGCTTCGGCCACGGATCCTCCCACAACGCCCAATGATCGCTCCCTTCTTCGCCCTGCTCGATGCAATTGCCGTTCGACAGCAGGATCGGGAACGCCGCCTTGTCGCCCTGCATCCGCACCTTGTAGCGGCTGAGCACGTCGGGGCGGTCGGGGTGGAATGTGATGCGGCGGAAACCTTCGGCCTCGCACTGGGTACAGAGCAGCCCGCCCGACGCATAAAGCCCCGACAGCTGCGTGTTCGACGCGGGGTCGATCACCGTGTCAACCTCGACCGTGGCCGCCGTGCGCTCCCCCAGATCTACGATCAGGTCGCTGCCGTCCATCCGCCAGTCGTTCCACACCTCGCCATCGACGCGCACCGCCGCGGGGGTCAGCCCGTCGCCGCGCAGCAACAGCGGCACTGGCGCATCGGCGTCGCGCACCACCGACAGCGCCGCGCCCACCTTCGTTGCATCGATCCCGAGCGCAAAATCGAGCGCGATGTCGGGGATCGACCATTCGGGCGGACGATAGTCGGCGCGATAGATGGTGACGGGGATGGCGGGGGTTGAAGAGGCATCGGTCATCCAATCGATCTAGGCATCGCGGCGCGCACGCGCAATAAGGCGCGCGATGGGACAGATGCTGATTTTCGGAATGGGCTACACCGCGAGCCACCTCGCCGACCGCCTGCGCGCGCGCGGGTGGGATGTGGTGGGCACAACGCGTGACGGGCGCGGAGACAGCGTCGCTTTCGGCGACGACGGCGCTGTGCTGACCGCGCTGCGGTCCGCGACGCATATACTTTCCTCGGTTCCGCCCGTCGATGGCGAAGACCCCGTGCTCGCGCGCTATGGCGAGGCCCTCGCGCTCGCCCCGGCGACATGGGTCGGTTATCTTTCCTCGACCGGCATCTATGGCGACGCGGGCGGCGCCTGGGTCGACGAAAGCGCGCCGATCAAAGGCCGCCGACCCGACCGCAACGCCGCCGACGCCGCGTGGCAAGTCCTGCGGAGCGACGTCCGCGTCTTTCGCCTGCCCGGCATCTACGGCCCGGGCCGCTCGATCCTCGGCCGCATCCGCGAAGGCCGCGCGCATCGCATCGACCTGCCCGAACAGGTTTTCAGCCGCGTCCATGTCGACGATATCGCGGGCGGCGTCATGGCGTCGTTCAAGGGGCCCGCTGGCGTCTATAATCTTGCCGATGATGAGCCGTGTCATCAGAACGCGCTGGTCGAATGGGGCTGCGCGATGTTGGGTGCGCCGCTGCCTCCGCTGCAATCGCTCGACGAGGCCGGCTTGTCATCCGCCGCGCGCGCTTTCTATGCCGAGAACCGCCGCGTCGCGAACGGCAAGGCTAAACGCCTTCTGGGGTGGGCACCCCGCTATACGACATTTCGCGAAGGGCTGGCGGGCGGCGGCTAAATCAACACATCCACCGTGTGAATGAGCACGCCGACCAAACCGCCCACCAGCGTCCCGTTGATGCGGATATATTGCAGATCGTCGCCGACGGCATTTTCCAGCCGGTCGGTGATCGTCTTGGCATCCCAGCCGCGGATCGTGTCCGACACCAGCCTGAGCGCGGTCTCGCCATAGCTGTCGACGACGCCGACGACGGCACGGCGGGCATAGCGGTTGAGCGTGCGCTTGATCGCCGCATCCTCGCCCAGCATCCCGCCGAACTGGGTGACGAGTTCGCCGATCCGCCCCGCGAGCAGCGTGTCGGGATTGCGCGCGGCCTTGAGCAGCGCGCTGCGCCCCTGTTCCCAGAGGCCGTCTAGCCAGCGCTTGACCGCCTTGTTTTCGAGCAACTCATCGCGGACCTTCGCGACCTTGGCTTTCACCTCGGGATCGTGCTGCAGGTCGAGCGCCATTTTGGCGAGCCCTTCCTCGACGCGGATGCGCAGCGGGTGCGTCTCGTCGACCGCCATTTCGCTGAGCAGCTTCGACAATCCCGCAACGATGCGGTTCGAGATGCTCTCGTCGAGCCCGGTGAAGCGCACGATCGCGTTCGAATTATCGTGCACCATCTGGTGGATCAGATGCTCGTTGAGTTCGAGCGTCTTCGATCCCCATTTGACCATGGTGTCGAGCAAAGGCTGGTGCCGCCCCTCGGCGAGCGCGGCCTGCAGCGCCTGGCCGAGTAAAGGCGCGACGTCGAGTTCGCGCAGGCGATCGGCGATCGCCGATTTGACGATGCCGCCTAGCCGCTGCTGGTCGAGCGCGCCGAGGCCGTCGGCGATGATCCGCGACGCGCCGAGGCGCAGCCGCCCGCCGCCCTCTGCTGGCTCGGAGAGGAATTTGCCGACCGCGCCCGCGATGTCGACGGTCTGCATCTTGCGCGCGATCAGGCGCGGCAGCAGGAAATTGGTCAGCAGGAAACGCGCGAGCGTGTCGCCGATGCGGTTCTTGTTGCGCGGGATGATCGCGGTGTGGGGGATCGGAAGCCCCATCGGGTGCCGGAACAGCGCGGTCACCGCGAACCAGTCGGCAAGCCCGCCGACCATCGCCGCCTCGGCAAAGGCGCGGACGAAGCCGATCGCGGGATGGACGTCCTGATAATATTTCGCGCCGAGGAAAACGAACGCCATGACGATGAGCAAACCCGTCGCGACGACGCGGATGTTCGATCCTCTCGCGGGAATGGCGACGCCAATCGGCCGGGAAAGCGTATGATCGGTCATACGAACCAAATGGCGAAATGCCGCAAAGGTTGCAACCGGCGCAGTTGCTTACCGCGCCGGTGCGTCCTCATTATTCCGCCGGCTCGGGCGCGGGCTTTCCGTGCGGCTTGGTATCGTCGCCCTTCCGGTAGGTCAGCAGATTGCTCGAGAAGAAGCGGCCGAGGCGTTTTTCGATGCTGTCGGCGAGGCTGAAGCCCGCGGGCACGATCAGCAGCGTGAGCATCGTCGACAGGATCAGGCCGCCGATCACGACCACACCCATCGGCTGGCGCCACGCGCCGTCGCCCGACAGCGACAGCGCCGTCGGCACCATGCCCGCGACCATCGCGACCGTCGTCATGACGATCGGCTGCGCACGCTTGCGCCCCGCATCGAGCAGCGCGGCGTTCTTCTCGACGCCATGATCCATCTCCTCGATCGCGAAATCGACGAGCAGGATCGAGTTTTTGGCGACGATACCGAGCAGCATCAGCAAGCCGATATAGACGGGCATCGAGACTTCCATGCCGGTGATCCACAGGCCGAGCAGCCCGCCCAAAGGCGCGAGCAGCAGCGACGACATGTTGACGAGCGGCGACAGGAAGCGGCGATAGAGCAGCACCAGCGTCGCGAAGACGAGCAGCAGCCCCGACACGACCGCGATCATGAAGTTGGTGATCAGTTCCGCCTGCCATTTGGCGTCGCCCTGGATGACCTTGCGAATACCCTGCGGCATATCCTTGACCGCCGGCAGCGCGTCGATCTTCTTCTGCGCATCGCCGGTGACCAGCCCCGGTGCGAGGTCGGCACCGATCACGATACGCCGCGTCTGGTTATAACGGCGCAGTTCGGTGGGCCCGGCACCAAAGCCGATAACCGCCACCGACTTCAGCGGCACCGTCGTCCCGCGCCCGGTCGGCACCGGCAGATTCTCGATCGTCGCGAGGCTGCGGCGCGAATCTTCGGACAGCAGCACGCGGATCGGGATCTGGCGATCCGAGAGCGAGAATTTGGCCGCATTCTGGTCGATGTCGCCGAGCGTTGCGATGCGGATCGTCTGGCTGAGCGCCGACGTCGTCACGCCAAGCTCGGCGGCTAGGTCGAGGCGCGGCGTCACGATGATCTCGGGACGCGGAATGTCGCCCTCGATCCGCGAGCCGCGCAGTTCCTTGAGCTTCTCCATCTGCGACACGATCAGGCGCGCGTGCTTTTCGAGCGCGACCGGATCGTCACCACCGATGACAAAGGTGATATCGCGTCCTGAAAAACCGCCCGACTGGCTCTGGAAATTGACACGCGCGTCGGGGATGGCCGCCATCTTGGGTTGCAGGCTGCGTTCCCATTCGACGCTGGAAATCTCGCGGCTCTTCTTCAGCGTGATATAAACGCCGCCGTCGCCGACATTGACCTCGTAAAAGGCGTTCTCGACATTCTTGTCCTTCGCGAGGATCGCGTTGATCTGGCTCGAGATATGCTCGCTCTGCGCCAGCGTCGACCCCGGCGGCAGTTCGTAGCGGATCTGGCTATAGTCGCTGTTGATCGTCGGCTGGAACTGCTGCGGCAGGATCATCAGCAATCCGACGCTCGCCGCAAGCGAGGCGACACCGATGCCGACGATCCACACGCGATGGTCGAACAGGCGCGCCCAGGCGCGCTGGACCATGAACCGGGCCCAGTTGGTGAACCCCGGCTGGCGCATCCCGATCAGCCACGCGAGCGCACCGACGAGAATGAGGAGCAAGCTGACGCCAAGATAGGTGAAGATCGCGTCGACGGGCGTCTTAAGCAGGAAGTACATAGCCGTATTAGGCTTGTCCTGCCCAACCGGCACGGGCTGGAAATAGGCGTAGATCGCATAGACCACCGACAAGCCGGCGAGGATCAGCGGAACCCACAGATAGGCCAGCTTCGTCGGCTGCGCCTCGTAACCCGCGCGGATCGCATGATGCTTCTTGTTGTCGAGCGTCCAGGCGAGGAGCCGCTCGTAGCGGTCGACCCACGGGCCCGAGGCGTGGTCCTGCTCGCCCTGCGCCGACAGGAAATAGGCGGCAATCATCGGCGTGATCATGCGCGCGACCGCGAGGCTGACGAGCACCGCGAAAACGACGGTCAGGCCGAACTGGATGAAGAATTGCCCCGAAACGCCGGGCATCAGGGCGACGGGCAGGAAGACCGCGACGATCGACATCGTCGTCGCGACGACCGCGAGGCCGATTTCGTCGGCGGCATCGATCGACGCCTGATAGGCGGTCTTGCCCATCCGCATGTGCCTGACGATATTCTCGATCTCGACGATCGCATCGTCGACGAGCACCCCGGCGACCAGGCTCAATGCGAGCAGCGACAGGCCGTTCAGTGAAAAGCCCATCAGGTCCATGAACCAGAAGGTCGGGATCGCCGACAGCGGGATGGCGAGCGCGCTGATCAGCGTCGCGCGCCAGTCGCGCAGGAACAGGAACACGACGACGACGGCGAGGATCGCGCCCTCGATCATCGCGAGCATCGAGCTGCGATACTGTTCCTTCGTATATTCGGTGCGCGTGAACAGGATCTTGAATTCGACTTGCGGGTTCGCCTTTTTTATTTCGGCGAGCTTCTTCATCGTCTCGTCGTGAATCGTGACGTCCGACGCGCCTTTCGCCTTTTCGATCGAGAAGGACAGCACCTGTTTGCCGTCGATCTTGGCGAGGTTGCGCTGTTCGGCATAGCCGTCGGTCACCTTGGCCACATCGCCAAGGCGGATCGTCCGGCCATTGCCGATCGAGATGCGCGTCTCGCCCAGCTGGAACGCGTTTTCGGCGTTACCGAGCACGCGGACGGCTTGTTCGGACCCGGCGATTTCGGTGCGGCCGCCCGCGGCATTGACGTTCACCTGGCGCAGCTGCTGGTTCACCTGGCTTGCGGTGAGGCCATAGCTTTGCATGCGCGCCGGATCGAGGATGACGCGGATTTCGCGGCTGACGCCGCCCGAGCGGCTGACCTTCGCCATGCCCGGGATCGACAGCAAATCCTTGGCAACCGTATTGTCGACAAACCAGCTCAATTGTTCGAGCGTCATGTCCGACGTTTCGACGGCGAAATAGGTGATCGGACCGCCGGCGGCGTCGACGCGCACGACCTGCGGCTCGAGGATACCTTCGGGCAGGTCGCTGCGGATCTGCTGCACCGCCTGGTTGACGTCATTATAGGCGCGGTCGATCGGGGTACCGATCGCGAACTGCACCATCGTGCGGCTATTGCCCTCGCCCACGTAAGAGGAGAGTTCGTCGACGCCGCTGACCGCGCGTACCGCGGCCTCGATGCGCTGGGTAACCTGCGTCTCCAGCTCCGACGGTGCCGCGCCGGGCTGAACGACAACGACCTGCACCATCGGGAATTCGACGTCGGGATTGTCGTTGACGTCCATCCGGTTGAAGCTGACGACACCCGCCAGAAGCAGCAGGATGAACATCACGATCGGCGGTACCGGATTGCGGATGCACCAGGCGGAAATGTTGCGGAAGCTCATGATCAAACGCCCTTGTGCGCTAAATTTCTACCT
>Ga0247823_10000740_pt1 | contig 27473 bp, 18 predicted proteins | sample 13C_PalmiticAcid_2_FD_192426 | JGI IMG/M metagenome (GOLD analysis project Ga0247823, IMG submission 192426) | Soil microbial communities from agricultural site in Penn Yan, New York, United States - 13C_PalmiticAcid_Day30 | ecosystem: Environmental > Terrestrial > Soil > Agricultural land...
TAACACACCACGCCCCCCTCGCCAGCGCCGGCGTCACCTCCATCATCAAAATCACCCAGCTCCCCTCCATCTCCAACTCGACCTTCACCGAGTCCACCACCCAGCTCGTCATCCTCGCCGCCGCCGAGTCCGCCATCACCATCATCGCCGCCTCCATCCCCATCCTGCGCGCCCTCATCCGCGACTCCCGCCCGCCCCCCGGCCCGGCGCAGTTCTACCACTCGCTCGACTTTAGCGTGTATACCGGCACCGGCACCGGCACCGGGACCATCACTGGAAACAACAGAGCCGCCGGGGGCGAGCGTGAGGGTGAGGGTGATGTGAGCACGAGGCCGGGAAGTCGGACCGTCATCACCAGTACCGGGAACCTGAACAGGGATCAACGGGGCCACAGCAGGAGCCGGAGCCGGAACGGGAGCACGGCCTCGTCGTCGTGGGACAAGGAGGCCGGGGCCGGGACGAGGTCGGGCATGCACTCGCGCGGGAGCTCGATCGGGCGGCTGAGCAGGCTGAGCAGGCTGAGTCGGTTCAGCGGGCTGAGCGTGATGGTCATGGGTGGCGGGGATCGAGATCGAGACCGGGACCGGGACCGGGACCGCGGGGGGACGACGGGTGGTACCACGCGGAGCAGCGGGATGAGCGAGAGGGAGTGGGGTGGGAGTCACGCGGGGAGTCTGGCCGTGGAGGTGCCGAGCCCGCCGCCGGGGCGGATCGTGACGACGGAGGAGGTGGTGGTTGAGTATGAGGAGAGTGTTGGTCACGCGCGAGTGGCTACTGCTAGGCAGGGGCAGGGTCAGGGGCAGGCCATGCAGGGATCCAGGCAGGAGCAGTGGCAGTGGCCTGGGATCGGGAGGGCAATGTAACTTGTATGTGCGTCATTGGCAGTGCGTTTGCTTGTTTTGGGCGTCAAGGGTCACGGTTAAGGTCAGGATTGGGATGGAAGGGAGTCATATCAGGGAAACTTGGGCAAGATCTAAGCTTGCTTGTCTGTCATTTTGGGGAACTCGGGTAGGGATGGTTTGGGTCTAGGTTTGGCATGCAGCGAGTTTTGTGTTTTGATTGAGACAGAAATCCCAATGATTCAAATTCAAGATCCAGCAGCGTGACACAGTGACATGCATGAAAGGTGACTTGGTTGTTGACATCAGATCATGATTCGTTTCGTCGTAAGCTCTAATCTACTGTGAAGCAAAGGTCCCGCCCAAATCCCGTCTATCTACATACATCATGATATACTCTTGCAAACACATTACGCCTCGTTGGCCCTCCGAATATTAGTAGTAAGTCCCCCCCCGCATTATTAATCGCACATAAACGTCTCCCCGGCGGGCTCCCCGTACAGCGTCTCGTCGGCAAAGTAGTTCTCTGGATACTTGACATCCACACACTTGCCGCCGCCCGTGGGTCCCACGTGGATGCAATGAACCTGTGGCGCTTGGTCAGTCCAATCCGGTCTCGGCGTTTCACAAAGTCGGAGAAAACTTACATCCGGTCGCACCTGGGTGAGCACCAGATGGATGCTCCGGCAGACGATGTTATCGCCCCAGGCCTCGTCGTACGAGCCGTAGTTCTTCTTGGACAGCGTGGTGATGCACTGCTCGGTGCTCTCCCACTGCTTGTTGGCGCCCCTGCAAATCTGCTGGGTGGCGCCGCAGATCTGCTGGATGCTCCCCGCGCGGAACTCCGGGTCGGCGACGTAGGCTGCCGTGGTGGACTCGACCCAGCTGTTGAGGTTCGGGATCCAGGCGTCGTACTTGAGCACGGCGCCCTCCTGGTCGAAGCGCCAAAAGGCCACCTGCTTCAGCGGCGGCAGGGGCTTGCCGTGGTCCTCGCAGCCCGGGTTCACGACGCTGCAGTACAGGTAGACGACCGAGGAGGCGACGTCACGGCACTGCGAGCTGAACTCGGTGATCTTGTAGCCCGTGATGGCCGCCTTGACGGGGTTGCCCTGCGGCAGCGGCGAGAGGGCGAAGAAGTACTCGATCGAGTGGTCAAACCCCGTGAAGTTGCCGACGGGGTCGACGCGCCCGACGACGTTCTGGTTAAAGAGACCCTTGGGGATGGCGTACCCGCCGGCCTGGAAGATGGACACCTGGTTGGGGAAGACGGTCAGGTTGTAGATGGTCGAAATGGTGTTGAAGTTGCGCTTGGCGTAGTAGTCCTGGGGGCGCTGGCTCTTGAAGTGGGGCAGCCATGATGTCGGCGTGGGCCAGGCGTGTGCCTGCGGGATGGTGACGGATATCAGATGGACCTGCAGGAGGGCCCATCCCACGGCGAGTAATGTGAGGTTGAGGCGGAACATGGTGTGAGCATGGTGTTTGTCTCAGAGACAATCGTTCCTTCGCAGCCCCAGGCCGGGCGCGCCGAGGGAATGGCGCATCTTAAGGCGTTCGTCGCCAACTCGGACCACCGCGCTGGCTGTTGATTTTTTTCTCGCAATCCCTGTGCTGGATCCAATCCATCGGCTCGGCAACGTGGCGGTCAACCATGGCGTGCGGTCCCGGCTATGCCCAATGGAACCAAGGTCGCCAAAGCGCACCCCGGGTTTTTGCCATGGCAGCGGCGTGCACTAGGCCGAGACAGTCGAGGCGACGAGGGACCCCTTCCTTCCTCTCATCTATCTGCGAGAACGATTCTCATGCAGACGCACATCGGTCGATATTACCGATGTGTCGGAATGGTATTCGTGCCCTGCCAGCGGACGCTGCGTCGAGTCCAAGGAAGTGCATGCAGCGCGCCCGCATGTCCCAGCGCCCGAGTGACGTGTTCTGGGGGACTGGCTGCCGGGGCCTTTGGGACAGGGGCCTCTCAGCGAACCAAAAGCGCCGCGACCGACGACGAACCCCGTCCGGGATTGGCGTTGTCCGGGGCTGACATCATGGCAGGCACCTCGTCGGCCATGGATGGAAAAAAAAAATCGAAGACGCAAAACAAGTGCGCAATGCGCACCCCGGAACACGAAGGTCGTTGATGCCCGGCCCTGTCCGCCAGCCTTGCCTCGGTTTTGTGTGTGTGTGGCCAGCAATGGGAGCGTGCTGTCACACCTCGGGCTTTGGCAGCCCAAGACCCAACCAAATGTGTCTGCGATGGTGGTGGCCGGGTCGTGGCCTGGGGTCGGCCATTGCAATCGCTGCAATCGCTGCAATCGTGTCAATGTTGTGAACTATCGGTGTGGGGTGGCTGCTTACCTAAGGTCGGGTGCTCTTGCCAATTGAGGGGGCTGGGAACCTGGGATGGAAGGAATGGAAGCATCGCTGGCTGCACATGCCAGAACAGGTCGCCAGGTTCCGGGCTGATGATCAGTCAGCCAAGCTCGCAAGGCGACCCGCTGCCTGCGAGGATGACGCACAGCCGGCCAATTCCCGAAAAAGCAGCAACCGGCAGGCACCGAGAACCCGGAAGCGAACCAGGCAGTTGCATGCCCAAGCGCAGAGGAAAGCTGGACCCTAGAGGCGAGCTGAAGTCGGCCACAAAAAGGACGATCTGACGAATTGATATACAAGCGACCATCGAGGGCTCAAATCCAGGAAAAACAGAGCTGCCGCACCTCCCGTGATCACAAGAGGCCTCTGGCTGCCCAGGTCCCCTCGCCGCCTCATTGGCGCACAAGTCGAGCAAGAGCACAAATGCGCAACCAATCACCGTCCGAGCTGCACCACTGCGCGGGGGTTCAGGTTGCCTCAACGGGGCCAACAGCCAGTGGTCTCGACCGGCCCCTGCCGCCCCCCCCAACACCGGACCACCACTCACATCACGATGCAGGGCACCCCGCAATCTGTGCCGCAAGAGTATTGGAGGGGCTCCGGCCTATGGCAAACTCGGGATGCGGCGCGACTGTGTGACGGCGGCAGACGAACCAGAGATCCGCGTGGCGCGCGATGCTGTTGGCCAGGAAGGCGGTGCTTGGCATTCGATATCCCCTATTGCGCTCAACAAGCGACCCAACAAACTTCATGCTTCCAGGCCTATATCATGCCATCACCCAACGCGCTGCGTGCGCGGGGAGCCAACCGAGGCTGAGGGGCGAAGTCGATACTTTATCAGTCCCCAGGCAGCCCACGGGGGGGCCCAGGCGATGCAAATGTCTCGGTATATACATCAGCCACCCGCCAACCTTGCTCGACGCTGGCCGGGATCCCCCAGTTGTTCTTGGAGTCTTTGAGTCTTGTGTGTCTTAGTGTCCCGAGTCTTGACCAACGGGCCAAACCTCCGGACCGTGTCATGCCAAGCCCAGACACACACGCGCCCGTCGACACACCGACGGCATCGAAACCGGCCTGACCGCCATGGCACCCACCGAGCCCGAGGAGAACATCGGGGCCCTCCCGCACAAGTCCCTCCTGATCCTGATCTGGGTCTGTTTCGGCGCCTCCTTCCTCCTCGTCGCCCTGCGCACCATCATCCGCCTCCGCGCCTCGACAAGCCGCCAGCTCGTGCCCTGGGAAGACTGCTGGATCTTCCTGGCCCTCGCGTCGCTGCTCACCCTGTGCATCCTCGAGACCATCCAGCTGCCGAGCCTGTACTACATCACGGGCGTGCTGTCCGGTGTCATCCCCATCACCTCGGCCGAGGTCATCATCTCGCAGACGGAACACTACCTTCGCTTCCAGTTCCCCATCGTCATCCTCTTCTGGACCGTCCTGTGGTCCGTCAAGGCCGCCTTCCTGGCCCTGTACTGGCGCCTGTTCCGCGACCTTGTGTGGTACCGCCGGGCCTGGTTTGCGCTGGCCGTCTTCACCTTTTTGGCCTACGGCGGCTGCGTCACCACGCTGTCCCTGTCGTGCGGGCCGGATGTCAGGAACTTCTTCGCCTTCAACCAGTGCGCGGGGGCCAAGAATGTGTGGTCGAGCAACTTCAGCGTCTACTTCAGCACCGCCGTCGATGTCTTCACTGATCTCTGCATCATGGCCATGCCACTGCGCCTCATCTACAACATCAAGGTGTCGCTGAAGCAAAAGATTGGTCTGGTGGGCGTCTTCAGTCTCGGCTTCGTCATGATCGTCTTTGCCATCATCCGCGCGAATCAGACCCTGGTGCAGCAGGGGTTCGTCAACCTGACGCTGCTCATGATCTGGTCCACTCTGGCGGCCGCGATCTGTAAGTCGCTGCGTTGCCTGCTCCGTCACACACATCAACTAACCAACCCCCTTTCAGCCGTCCTGGTCGGGACCCTCCCGGCCCTCAAGGTGCTCATCACCACCCGCGCCCGCGCATCCGAGAACCGCTCCGGCAGCGGCAACTCCCAGGGCACCACAAGACCCAAAACATCCAGCTTCGGCACCCACACCAAGAGTGTCAAGAGCGTCAAGAGCGTCGCCCTCGGCTCGCTCCGCAGGGACAGCAACAACCTGAAATCGGGATCCAACTCGGAGGCGAACGAGTCGCAAGAAGAGATCTTGGTGCAGCGGGATGTGGTCAGTGGCGCCCTCGCAAAGACAGAACCCAAGTCTCCCAGCCAGCAAGGCGAATCTAACAGTGATGGCACACGGCAGACCGTCTCGTACAGCCCCGTCTCGCGCCCATCGCCCATGCGATACCACCAGAGATACCAGAATCCTTGTTAGGGTACACTAGATACCATGGCTCAGAGCCGGCTTGGGGGAGGGGTGGGCGGCGTTGGCGGTTTACACGGACTGGTCTGGTAGATCTTTCTCTTGGTCGCCCAAGTTTTCTGTCTGTTTGTTTGTAATAACGACATAATATTTCATTCTGGGTGTGACAAGACCCGTCTGTCTTTGCTACATACGTTCGAGGATACCTCTTCAGGACTTTCAAGTTGTCTGGCAGGGAGTTTGGTAGAAGCAGCACACCTGTCAAATCGTGACGCAGGTGGACTCATGGAGAACAGAAATCTCTAGTAGAACAAAAGGGCAAAAGTCCCTTGATTTTGATTTTCAGTGTGAATACAAACCATGAACGTGTGGCCTATCGATCCTTTCGTTCCTCGAAATTTGAGGCTAGGGGTGCCAGAAAAGTACCACAGGGATAACTCTGTCTGGGCCCGGGAAAAAGAAAGAAGGGAAGCAAGGAAAGAACGAGAAGGAAAAAACAAAGAAACCTCAAGTTCATACCGGACCTGCTGTTCTGGCCGCGATTCTCGCAAAGCGGCGCCGCAAATGGGTGCTCCGACAGCGTCAGGCTGTCGTCAGTCTCGACTCGTCACTTAATTACAGCCAGTGACTCCGGTAAGCCTCGCCCATCAGAACTTGCTGGACGCTTTGCTCCTTGCACCTCAATTTCATCGTCCTCCACTTCGTCATGGCACCCCCCGTCACAAACGCTGCGCGCCTCTGCTTGCGTCCTTCTCCGGTTTGTCAAACCCCCCGCCCTGTCTCTCCGTTTGACGGACCCTCATTCCCCGCCCCTGTTCGGACGATGCCGATTCCCACCCACCACCAGGTCGACAAACATCTTCTACCTGCAGGTCCGCACACAAAAACTACCGCTCTTTGCTTCACTTTCCAATTCACCTTGTCGGTTTAAGCATCGCCCTCTTGCTCTCTGCCTCGGCTTTCCCGCGCTTTATGCCAGCAATTATGCCCCGACAGTCTGGATACCTGATATCCAGCGCCACACCCGTCTCCTTCTTCATGCGATGCACCATCGGCACCCCAATCGCCTCGGGATTGTTGTCCGCACCCTGCACGTGCTCCCAGTACTCGACGTCCGGATCCCATTCCTCGTCCTCGTGCCACCCCCACTCGCGCCACAGCCTCACCAGCTCGTCCCGGAAGTGGCACTGCGCGAGGTCGAGGACGCGCGGCGTCTGCGTCCGCTTGTCCACGACCACATTGCGCGGCGCGCAGTCCTCCATGATGATGCCGCGTCGGTTGATCTCGTGCGCAAAATCGACGGCCGACTGGATGATGTGCTGTCTTTTCCTAGGGTTATTTGACGGCGGCGCGAGTGGGGAGGTGGTCATGTCTTGCAAGCTGTACCCGTCAATGAATTCCAACAGGATGCCTCTGATCTCAAAGCACGACGCCGCTCCCGGTGGCAGATCGGTAGGCAAACTGTTGGACTCGCCGCCCACGGCTAGCAAGCGTATGTGCGCAAGCATACGGGGGATTGCCTTGCCCTGGAGATTGCCGAGTCGCTGATAGGCTTGGGTCTCGCATCGAAAGTGTTCGTTGGACTCATACCACAGGGCTGCCTCGTACTTGGCACGGCCTTCGGTGGTGTTGTCGAGGAAATTACGAGGGGAGGGGGCGATATCGTCGGCCTCGTTTGCCTGCTTGAGTTGGCGGAGAAACTCGGCCATCATCCCGCGCCGGACGAAGTCCTGAAATGCCGCTTCGCAGGCCTGTGTATGTGCTGCGACCTTGCGACTGTGAAGGGACCGAAGAGAGGTGCCGAATCGGCGGTCGTAGAGCTTGAGGACGCAGTGCAGAGGTGGCCTGTGATGAGCGCGGTCCTGGATGGTGACGGGCAGTACGGGAGACATGGTCAATGAGACCACTTCGCGGATGCTGGCGCTAACCGGCTGAGAGGGGAATAGATTGGGGCAAAAGGTTTCATCAACATGTAAGTCAAGCTGCTCTCCTTCCTGGTAGGGAACAGGAGTGAATGTAACGGCCCTTGACAGGAGATATGCCACTGCAGTCAGCAAGCATCTTTCGTCACCACCGAAAATCAGGCGTGCGCTCGGTGTTTGCTTACATGATAACTCCAAGATAACTCGGGAGCAGGAGAAGGACGAATGTAAGCGCTCTGGTGGTTACTGAAAAATTGATCTGATGGAGACACAAATTGAGAGGCATGGAGGTGGACAGAAACATGAATTAATCCACGAAAAGTTCTTCGTTGGCCAGACTTCTTGTCCAAATTCAAACTGCTCCACCCACTGGCCGCCTCAAAATGGATGTGAAGCACAGTTCGCGGCCTGAACATGGCTGGCGCCTCTTGCCCGATGGCTGATGCAGATGGCTGATGCAGAGGCCGTCAAAGAATCCGCCTTCTGCCAGTGAACAGCTCATTGGACCAGATCGGCACCAACCATCGAAGTCAGGGCTGTTCACCGCGGTTAGGTTCCCATCTGATTCGCCCTGCTGTTCCACAACATGAGGCTCAGCATGTCCGCTGCGCCTAGCGCACCTCCTCTCCAGTCCAGACGACAACCAGGCTGGCGTGCTCCGGGGTCCTCCGTCAACTTCACACCTGCCATGTCTTTTCAATTTCGGTTTTCTCACACCCCGGCCGAGGCGACCCGACTCGCGTCATCATTGTTTGATACACGCCCGCTCAATGAATCCGACAAGAGCCCTAGGAGATGGAGAACCAGGCGCGGGCGAATCCCTTTCGAAGCACACAAGAGCTCCCGATGGTGCAAGTCCCGCGCGTCACCGGGAGCCGGCAGGATTATACGATTGCCTGGATCTGTGCGCTGCCTTTGGAATTGGCAGCATCTCGTGACGTGCTGGACGAGGAACACGCACGACTACCAAACCAAGATGGCGACGACAACACCTACGTGCTAGGACGGATCGGCCGGCACAATGTTGTCATGGCATCTTTGCCTGGGCCGGGGCGGTACGGGACAAACAACGCCGCAATCGTCTGGACAAACCTGAAGCGAAGCTTTTCAAACATCCGTGCTACCTTGGTGGTCGGCATTGGCGGCGGATGTCCAAGCCACGCCGACTTGTACCTGGGCGACGTCGTGGTCGGCACGAGCGTAGTGCAGTATGACATGGGCAAGGTAGTCGCGGGCGGCCGCTTCGAAATAACAGCCGTCGCAAAGACGCCTGCGCAGCTGTTGGCCTCGGCGGTATCGACCCTCGCATCGGAGTCTAGGCCGCACCCACGGTCCCGCAATCAAAGGGCAAGCTCCCTGGAAAGCCGACTCTCAAGTCTCCCGCGTCCGGATCGCCTGGATTGCCTCTTCCAAGCGTCCTATGAACACCATCCTTTCGGTGCGCCAACGTGTGATGGCTGCGACCTGGAAAAGCTGCAGCCCCGACGCCGCAGGCTCTCCTCGGGCCACGAACCTCAGATCCACTACGGAGTTATTGCTTCGGGCAACAGGGTCATCAGGGACGCAAAAACACGAGATGACATTGCCCAGCAGCTCTCGGTCTTGTGCTTTGAGATGGAGGCAGCCGGTATGATGGACATCGCCCATTGCTTGCCTATCCGTGGCATCTGTGACTACTCGGATTCCCACAAGAACAAAGAGTGGCAGGGCTATGCTGCCGCAACTGCAGCCGCATACGCGAAGGCACTTCTGGAAGTGCTTCCTCCGGCTGAGAAAGCGCTTCCTCCGGCTGAGAAAACGCTTCCGCCTAAACACCGACGGACAACGCTCGGTAGCTTCAGAGGTATCGCCAAGTCGCAACTGGAATCATATGCCCACAAGATCTGGGAGGGCAAATCACGGACCCGTCAGTGGATTGTCCTCTTTTTGGTACTGCTCGTCTCGGCAAGTATCATCGGGCCATGCGCAGCATTGCTTCCCAAAAAGGCCGAAACTACCAGGTACGTCAGACAGCCGGCAGCTCGGTGGCCTCGAAGTGTTGTGTCGCTGATAAGTAGTTTCTGCACCAGCAACAATCAGGAGACGATTCTACCCCAGACGCTCAGCAGTGCAGACCTCAACGGGCAGACGTTCCTTTTTGCCAGAGGGCGCGACGGACACCTCTTGTTCACAACAAGAGAGAGGGGCTCATGGACCCTCAAATGGAACCGTACCGGACAGCAGACGCAGAGCCCGCCTACTTCTATGGTTTGGGGGAATCCAAAGAGAATGAGCGTGTTCTACATCAGAGATGACAACATGGTCATGACGAACGCGCTATATGGCGGCGCGTGGGGGGTTTGGGAGCCTCTGGGGGCCAAGGTCAGCAGCCCGGCTGTCCTTTGTCATGAAGCACGCGCCGACATCATTCATGTCTGGGTTCGTGAGGACGCCCAGTCGAAGCTCATCCGTCACAACTACTGGGAGCCTACATGGGGCAGTTGGCATGCCTTGTTGTCGTCGGACTGGGAGTCGAGCATAAACGAGGGAGTAGCCAAGGGGGCGAGCGGGGCACCGGCTGTGGTGTGCCGTAACAGCACCACGGCCACCAACGATGTCGTGATATACGACAAGGAATCCGGGTCCCCGCTTCACAAGCAATGGAACAACACCAGCGATCGATGGGGGCCTTGGAGGACCCTCGATGGATTATACCTGGGCGACCCCGTCTTGGTGTCTCCGGAAGACGACCGTCTCGACTTCTTCGGCATCTCCAGGAACAGCAAAAGTTTGATTCACATATCCTGGACCCTCGATTTGGGTTATACCGGCCCCCGCGATCTACAAGGCTTGTGGAGAAGCACGCCATCAGTTGTGGTGACCGCAAGCGGCCGCCTGGACGTCTTTATCCTGAGCACGAACGGGAAGGTCATGCACCGATCTTTGCTTGGGTCGACATGGAGTTCCGACTGGTCTGACTTGGGCATCTCGGCAGCCAGCGCGCCCCTGGCTACTCGCCTCAGCACTGCGCCACCGCAAATCATGCTCCATGTGATTGGGATGGGGGGCGCCGTGCTGAGCTCAGAATGGGAAGCGACCGATGATGGTGGTTTGAAGAATGTGGTCCCTGTTATGCAAATCGGTGATGGTTTGAGTTGAGTGAGGACTGGACGGCATTGGATTGAAACAAGCGCGTTCGGTGATCAATATGGGAATTGCATCGAGGGAGATAACACTTTTGGCGTCTGGTTATTGTGTTGTGTTAGGGATCGCGTTCTGCGATATGGATTGATCTGGGGGGCGTGTATTGGGAATTGCACTTGGAAATGCATCTAAAAGGTTCCTGGTTTGGATCCTTCATCTCTTTTTGTTTTGTTTTGTTTTCCTTTTGGTATTTTGTTTGTGAAGAGGGCCGGGGGAAAGGGAATTGGTAGGTGAAGTTAAAGTCACGGATGTCAAACCTGGATCAAGACTTGTTTGTGAATAAACTGAATATTGGTTAGATCTCTTGTCTTCTTGCCTTCTGCTCTAACTTCTCTATGATGTCCCCAGTGCACACGTCTCACATCTTGGGCTTGATCTCCCGCTTCCACTGCTCATCGACCATGACCAGGTCCCTCGCGCCCACCCTCGCCCTCTTCTCGGCAAACTCCTTCTGCTCGCGCCTCCACAGCTCCAGCTCAGCCTCCAAAAAGCCCGCGATCGCGTCGGCGCACTGCGGCACCCTCTCCATAGCCACGAGATGCCCGCAGTCCAGCACCACCTCCCTCACTCTCCCCTTGGGCGCGCCCCCGCTCCCGCCCACCCCGGTGCCCGTCTTCTCCATCTTGATGCGCCGCGCCTCGGGCCCGGACATGTCCGACTCCTCCCCGAACACGTACAGCACGCTCGGGCGCAGCTCCGGCAGGCGCTTGTAGCCGTGCAGCGGCTCGGCGCGGTAGAAGGGGTAGCCGGGAAACTCCTTGTTGACGACCTCGGCGTCGCGGTCGGGCACGGGGTCGCCGCGGTAGGTCGGCCGGAGGAAGGTGAAGAGCTCCTGGTGCTTGGACGTGGTGAGCGTCACGCGCTGCTCCGTGGCCGGGTCCGGGGAGGGGTGGATCGCGGTGGGCAGGTCCCGCAGGCCGTGCTGCACCCACAGGTCGAGCACGCGCGGGTCCCAGGTCTGGTAGAACTTGGACTGCTTGAACTTGGCGGCGGCCGAGGCGCGCGAGTCCCAGACGTCGCGGCGCGCGGTAGAGGCGACGGCCGGGCCGATGCCGGTGATGGTGGGCTGGATGACGGGGTCGAGGAGGACCAGGGAGCGGAGGAGGCGCGGGTTGTTGAGGGCGAGGAGGGTGCTGCGGCGCGTCAGTGGCTTGACGGGAATGGTGAGGTGTGGTCTTACAGTTGGGCGGCGCCCATGCTGTGCCCGATCCCGACCAGCGGGTGCGGCATCTCGTCGCGCTTCTGGTCGATCAGGGCTTGGAGGTCCCTCGTGTTGTCAAACCAGCTGGCTGCAGACAATCAGCTTTCTCTTCATTACGCGACTTCGTCCCGGAGAGCCGTACGGTCATTGCCCAGGATCTTCTCGTTCAGCACCCCTGACTGGCCCTGATTCCACATGTCGGCGATCCAGATGGACCGGATGCGGATCCCGCTCTTCGCGGCGCGCTTGTGAAGCTCATCCCACAGCGGCTCATACAGTTCCTGTCAACGGTTAGGCAAATTCTTCCTTTGACAAACTGCTGGGCGGAGATTCACCTTTGGGAAGGCATTGGCGTGGGCGCCAATGATGGTGACATCGCCTGGCTGCGGGTTGGGGTTGTCTAAGGGGATGTACTGCTTCACGGCCAGGCGTGGCCTGTCCGCATCGCCATTCGCAGTCGCGGTTTGGTACTCGCGCGAGTGGGCGCCGTTAATGGTGTGCTCCACCACGCGGAATAACTCAGGCATCTTGATGCGCCTTGGTGTGTGATGTGCGGGTATGAGTGCTGACAAGTACCAAAGACAACACGGGCAGAGAAAGGGAAGGGTTTAAGACGGCAATGTGGTGATAGGTGTTGTTCACTTGTTTGCTCAGGGGGGAGGCTGCTTGGCGGTTGCAGGTCGGCATGTGTCTGTTCCCGGCTTGCGCCCGGCTGCTGGCTGTCGCCATCCATCAGCCTCGGTCCCTGAGTGGAGACTGAGCCTCGCCTCTGCCATTGGACAAACCCAGCATTCGGTTAAGCTTCTCCGCATTATCCAGCCAACCACCGGCATCGCTCAGTGGGCACAACTGGAGTTCGGGGTTTGTGTAAGCCCTCAACTCCCAATGTCGAGCCTCCCTCAGAGCATGCTGAACTGAAGACATGTAGATTTCAGGCCCAGGTTGATGTCTGGTTGAGTGAATGCGAAGCCGCAAACTCGCGAACCCCGACCCTGATATGTGTGCATGAGGGACCGAAAACCGAAACGACGGGTTTGGTGGCTTATCGCATAGGTTGGCTTCCGAAGCTGTCATGAATGATGAGACGGACGGTTGGACGGACAGCTTGTGGTGAGATTCAAGCAAAACAGAGCAAACGGAGCTCGACAATGGCCAAAGTTACAAACATATCAGGAAAGGCTTAAACTTGAGTTTGCACCAAGAATGCTAAGAGACTGCCTCTTGATAGGAGTGTTCGGGTTGTACATCTTGAGTCGAGGAATGGTTGCCATGATGTGAATTGTATGTTCCGACCATCTGAACAAGAAACAAAGATCGCAAAACCCTAACGCGTCCGCTAGGAAAGGATCAACCCTGGGACTGTATTAACCAGGGGCCATATTATAAGGCTAGTGACTGGGACTGGACTACAGCTCCTGACCTGTCATTGGACTCATTCGGGTACTCGGCCTCACAATTGAGCTTGGTTTACAACCATACGAGAACTTTATAGTCTCATACCAAGAGTTGAACCGACGACTCACAGCGGGCTCGAACCGACTTGACCGAGGTTCTCGTCTGCCTACGTCCCAACCGTCGCATCTTCACGCAGATGCTGCTGATTGCACCACAGATCCTTTTTGGCAAAGCTGCCGCGAAACGGAACCTGATAAGCTGCAGGCTTCCGGACTCTCCTACCAATCGTTGGTGCGGTCAAACTGACCTCAAACGAAACTGGCACTGTGTCTATCTTCCGATAGTTATTGTTGTCGTCAAGAAATGTCATGAAGAATCTTCGTGTTTGGTGTCTTGTTTCATGAATCATGTATTTCTTTTACCCTCCCCCTTTCCTACCCAGTACATGCTAACCTTTTAGCCCCTCCCACTCCCTTTCTCCACTCGTGCCCATCTCCTAGCACGACTTCTTGCCCTTGGCCTCAGCAATGATATCCTCGGCCGCCTTGACGCTCAGCATCATGGTCGGGCAGCTCGGGAACGCGCCCGGCACGACGGGGAACGCGCTCGCGTCCACCACCCGCAGCCCCTGCACACCCCTCACCCGGAACTTGGAGTCTAGCACCGCCATCTTGTCCTTGTCCCCGCCGATCGCGCACGTCGACGTCGCGTGGTGCGAGTACGCCTGCGTCCTGAAGTAGTCGGCCTGCGCGGCATCCGTGCACTTGGCATCTTTGCCCCCCGGGCAGGGGTGCTGCTCGTCGAGGGGCAGCACAGGCGCGCCCGCGGCCTGCCACGCCTCGCGCAGGATGTTGGCGCCCGCGACGAGCTCCTGCAGATCCTGCTCGCCGTGCTTCTCGAAGAAGCGGAAGTTGATGTCGGGCTTGTCCTGCGGGTCGGCGGAGAGCAGGCGGACGGAGCCGGTCTGGGACTTGGGCGCCATGTGCACCATCGCGCACGTGTACTGCGTCGGGCCGTGGTAGGTCGGGAAGCCCGGCCAGAACCCTTCGAAGGAGAAGGCGCCGCACCAAGTGTAGATGTTGCGCTTCTTGTTGGGCGCGTTGGGGGTGCGGAAGAGGAGCGTGATGAGCCCGGACTCGACGGGGGCGCCGCCGAGGGCGAGCAGGGAGCCCTCGTAGTTGTCGCCGAGGTTCTCGCCCACGCCGGGGAGGTCCTTGACCACGGGGATGTTGAACTTGGTCAGCTCGGCCGCGGGGCCGATGCCGCTGAGCTTGAGGATCTGGGGCGAGTTGAAGGCGCCGCCGGCGACGATGACCTCGCGGTTGGCGAGGATCTGGGACACGGGGCCCTTGGTGCCCGCGGCGTGCTTGGGGTCGGCCTTGTACAGCGACGCGCCCTCCATGACCTCCACGCCGATGGCGCGCGGGGTGCTGCCGGCCTTGAGAGTGGCGTTGTCGAACACGACGCGGGTGACGAGGGTGTGCAGCTTGACGGTCAGGGGGTACTTGGCCGGGTCCGCGAGGGTCGCGCGGATGTAGTTATTGGGGCTGCTGCGCTTGCCCTTGCTGTTGGCGTGCGTCACCATGTTGTAGAAGGACGTCGTCTCGTCGACCTTCTTGCCGGCCTCGTTGATGTCGCGGTTGACCAGGTTGGCTGCGTCAGCGGGGTCTTGCCCGGTCAGCTCGGCAAGCTTCTTGAGGATCTTGGTGCCGGGCAGGCTGTCGTTCTTGGCCCACGAGTTGTCGGCGACAGACGTGGCGAGCCAGCCTGAGATCTATGTCAGCAAAAGTTTGGCAAGGCACAAGAAGAGGCAGTCTTACCGTCGTATCCGTGGGCGGCATCGCCAGCTGGCAGGTATTCGTTCTTCTCAATCTTCTTGAAGTACTTGCGCATGTTGTCGGCCGACCAGCTCTTGTCGCCCGTCTTCTTAACGATGATGTCCCAGTCATCGTCAGCCGGCATCGAGCACACGCCCGCATTGTGCATGGCGCAACCACCCAGCACGGCGGCACGGGGGTACTGGATGCCCAGCAGCTTGGCCCCTTCGGGGGGGTCGAGGCCGACGTAGAAGGTGCCGTCGCCCGTGTCCCAGGTGGTGTGCTTGAACTTGAGATCCTCCGCCGGGTCGTCTGAGTGCTTGACCCAGAAGTCCCAGCGCGTGGTCTCGTCATTGGCCGCCTCGTTGAAGTTGCCAATGTCGGCGTAGGTCGGGTTGTCGCCCTCATCACCACCCGCCTCGATCAGGAGCGTTGAGAACCCGGCCCTCGCCAGCTCAGCAGCCAGGGGTCCACCACCGGGGCCGCTGCCAACTACGATGTAGTCATAGGACGCCGCTGCCGGTGCGGCCTCTGCAACGAGAGCCGCCGACGCGATGAGGGCGGACAACAGACGGAAACGCATCTTGGGTTACGTCGAGGACTGCACTTGGGGTTGGGGATAGGGCAGACTCAGCACAAGATGAGGCGCGATCTCGAGCGAACCACAGCAGTGATCGTCGGCATTTGTATCTCGCGAGCTCTGTAGTAGCATCAGAGCTCTGCGGGGCTCAATCTCCAACAGCAATATGAACTCAATTCCGGATATTGAGGGGCCGCGCCCCTTTTCCTCCAAACATCACAGGGGGCTGCCCATGTATGTCGGGATCACTGTTGCAGTGGGATCATCCTACTGCACCATTGGCTCTGGCTAAAGTGATACCAGATGCGGAACAAAAAGTAGGAACCATATGGCAATCTGTGCATGTCCATCCCAACCGCTATTAGGCGGCGGTTATTGTCTTGGCGGTTCCGGAAGATTGGGCATGGAAGGGAGCTGTCAGGCCAGTTGATGTCGAGAACCTTGCATCATGCCGAGTACGAGAGGTTGAGGAATAGAGGAACAGCATCTGCCATGGCTCACCGGCTCCGGCTGAACCGTGCCGCGCAGCTGCAGTCAGATCTCGGTTGGCGTCCAGCGAGTCCGAGGCGAGGCAGGGGTTACACCGCGGAATAATAACACGATGCCGGCTCACTTCCGGCTGTAACATCCCCCTCTCTGAACGCCTGAGCTTCCCTGGCTCGTCCAAAGAACATTCGAGAACCATTTATCGACTGGGACTTGTGTCCCGCCACACGGGTACAGTACAACGAAGCGCTCACACGAGCCGGTACTTGTCCATGTCCGGTTTCGAGGCTGCTCTGTGAGTTCCTTGATGAGCGGTGTCCGTACTCCCTCTACTTCAACTTGCCTAGCTGACCCGTACCTAGAAACCCAACCGGGTCAGCAACTTGTCCAAGTGCTCCTCATTCTCGTCCCTACACTGCAAAATGGTCTCTTCCGTTTGCAATCTCAAGATGTCAGCATTGCTGACACGCCACGGGAGAATAGCCTGCAACACAGTGTCCACATCCGCAATCTTGTCAATGCCCTTGATGTTCCGCGGGCGCTTGACACCGGCCGCCTCCAGGGCGTCTTCCCATGCCTTGGCATCTTCCCATTGCACTGGACCCTCTGTCTCTGTAGGTGCCAGCGGAGAAGGAAACCCGTAGAGCTTTGCGTTCCGCAATGCCGCCTTCTCGCCGTCCTCGTCGACGTCCCAGCCCCTGAACTGGCCGCCTGCACCATCGAAGGAGCGGAGGAACTCGTACGAGGGGTGCAAAATGGCTGAGAAGTCGTAGTCGATCAAGCCAGTGAAACGCCCCGAGTCTGGGTCGAAGAGCAGGTTGCTCGCATCTGGACGTGAGAAGTGTATGGTTAGCCGCGGACATGGTGTGAATTTGAGCTTGACGGGGTCGGCACTGACTGAAATCGGCGTGGACCACCACCCTGTCCTCCTTTGAGCCCAGATCCTCAAACTGGGCCGGCAGCCCCTGAGCCACAAACCTGTCGATGCGCTTTCTCAGGCCATTGGCATGCCAGCCTTTGATGTAGGGGTTGGCATCGGCCTTCCTCAGAGCGACTTCCAATCTGCCCTTGAAAGACGCTTCGTAAGAGTCCCAGGGCCCAGCACCGACGGTTGGCATCTCTGCGCTCACAATCTGACCGGCGTTGTCAAAAGTCACGCCTCCAAAATCGGTGATGCTCTCGGGGAGCTGAAAGGTTTGGAGCCGCGTGAGAACCTCAGCCATCTGAGCAAAAATCTTCCGTTTTTGCTCAAGAGCCATTGCATCGAAGGCAGCATCCAAGGGACTGCCTGGCATCAGCTCCTGCAGAATCCAGCCCTGCTCGGAATTGCCGGCGGCACTGCCCCAGCCATACACCCGAGGGACAACGGCTGGGTGCAACCCGCTCAGCGCGGCGGAAGCGAGCGAGATGATGGCGACTTCGTTCTCGACGCGGTTGGCCATGCTCATGCCTTCGGTATCCGAATTTGCGAGGCGCACAATGAGCTCTTGGGTGCCATTTGGGATGGGTATGCATCCCGGCTGGTGGCGAGGGGAAGTGCCAGTGGCTGCATTGCGGGAGGACACCGGCGAGTCAAATGTGACGCGGTAGACAAAGTTGTTGTACTTGAAAGGGCACTCGGGGTCGTACTGGACGGGAACGATCTCTGGCTCGTCCTTATGACCTTCACGTCAGCGAGGCTGCCGGCAAGAACGCTTGCCACAATTTCATGAGGGGCACTTACGACAAACGTGCACTGGTCGCGCAGGAGCGCTTGAACAAACTCGAGCCGAGCTTGGTACTTTGCGTGGTTGTGATTCATGGCCAGGAATGTGGGCTTCCCGCCGCGTGCAGCGAAATCGAGACAGTTGGTGTGGTCGTGGACAGATGTCGACCTTGCTGTCTGGTTCCTGCTGTCCAAGGAGTGAGACTTTCCGCTGTATCTGCGTCTGGACGTTTCAAGTTGGCGGTGAAAGATGACTGGACACAGACGCAGGGAACCAACAGACTCAACACACCGCGACCCAACGCGTCGCGCGTATTGGTGGGACTTACGCAGCGCGTCTGCATGTGACCCATCCAAGACTGACCCGAGTCCGTGACACGGGGTCGCGCTCATGTGCCAGGCAGCAGCTGCAGTCAACGACGTTCACCATCACAACTCAGGCTTTCGCCAAAGACGTTCTTCAGCTCCGCATCATAGCCCTTCCTGTCGGCCAGCTTCTTCTGCACCACCGCTTCCGCCTCGTCACACCAGAATTGGGACACAATTCTCTCGGCATCGAGGGACAAGGCGTTTGCGGGGCAGAGGTGGCTCTCAACAAGGAAATACATGGCGTTGACCGACGATAGACAATACCAGAACCACGTCCCCTTGGAGTCCCACATCTCTTGCATGACTTTTGAGACAGTGATCATGTGCTCGGCTCTCGTTGCGCGCTCCTGCTCCCGGAGGGCATCCATAAACTCTTGGCGTATCTCGTCAAACTCGTCGTAGCGCTCGTCTTGGATCTCGTCGATGCTGCACCCGGTGATCCAGTACGGCACGCTGAGCATCTCGGCTGGGAGAGCACAGAGCCACTCCAGGTCGATTAGGCATGTGACATTCCAGTCGTCGTCGACGAAGATGTTGCTCGCGTGGAGGTCGGTGAGCTGGAGGAGGAAGGGCCCGTGGCGGAGTTCCCGATCGATATACCGGTGAGAGAAGGCCCGGAGGAGTGTCTTGACGGCCATTTGGCCACGACAGTCGCCCTCGCTGTAGACGGCGTTGGGCTGGCTGAGGAAGCGTTGGTCGTGGAACGTGAGCATCTCGGAGACAAAACCGTCGGTGCATTTGAACGTGTCATCCCTCTGCATGGTCCTTGGCGCACCTTCATTTTCTAGCAACACGGTGGAGCAAAATAGGGGTCGGTTGCTCAGAGTTATGGTGCCGTCAGTGTTGAACTGGAAAGCCCCGATTCGCGGCTGTGGCAGCCGTGCCAAGGAAAGCATCATCTTGGACATACCGGAGAACAGTCTTCGCCGCCGATCAGAACAGCGTCTATGCTTGTCCCATGTGTTTGACAGCATCTCTCCAGATGTTGGCCCGATGTACTCTAGCAACGTGTAGGCAGACGGGACACTGGTGGGTTACGGTTCGGGTATACTGGGAAGGGACGGGGTAGCCGAGCAGGCGGTACACGCAGCGCCAGAACATGTGGGAAATGCGGGATAAGAATGGTTTGTGACGGGCATGGGTGAACTAATAACGCAGGTATCCAAGCTCAGCAATCGAGAAGGCGAGAACGTGAGGGAGAGGGAGAGATGGATGTGAGGCTTACATGGCGGCCATCAGAGAACCCAAAGCCGTAGAGATGAGGTATGCGCACATCAGGGCACTGCTCCTGCATCCATGCATATGCGCCCACTTCGGAGCTCACTTTCTCGTCCACGGTGCCGGGATACTGGGCCTCGGCGAGCTTGTGAGGCATGGCACAGCGGAAGACGACCTTCCTGGACTGTTTCCTGCGCTCGGACTCGACATCCACCAAGACACAGACGTTGAAGCCGCCTCGGATCCATGTGTGACGCTCCAGAACGGAGCATGTGTCATGTTTGCGCAGCCCCAGGTGTTGGCGGGTGAGAGCCTCGATCGAGTGTCTCTGCTGCCAGAGGTCATCTGCCAGGGCTTTGACCGCCGGGCCATGCCCTAGACGCTTGAGAACATTGCACTCTTCTTTGGACGCTGACTCAAATGTCGTGATAGGACCGCGGCCCGGGACTTCCAAGGCCGCTGGCGTAGCAGATGACGGAGGCGGGAGAGATTGATAATCAGCTCATGTGGTTGGGTTGGCTCCGCTCTGCAACCTACACTGTGGCAGGAGACGGAATGTGGTGTGTGACAGGAATTGGAAATGAAAGCAGAAATGTTGGCGCAGGTGCGAGGCCCAGCTTATCGATACCCAGAACCTTTGGTGCCTGGGCCTGCACACAGTGCACAATGCAACAACGCTTGCTGGTTGCCTTCCGAGGTTCTTTCGCGAGCTACGGCCAACTTTTCAAAAATGGAAAAGAAAGTCGATTGCTCAAATCCCGAGACCAAAAGCCGAGACTGAACAAGAGACAAATCACATGCGAAAACGACTTGGTAACCCAAGGTCTTCAAAATCGACTCTGAGTCTGAGGGCTGAGACTCCGAGTCAACATACCTCGGTGCGGCGTCAGTGTGAACAACGGCCAAACGCAATCGAGAGGTAGATAACCTCTGCGGGTTGCTAATACATGCACAAAGTTAAGTGCGACTTAAATCCGAGCAATGGGAACAAATGCTTGGTTGCATCCCAGTGATCCCACTGCGCGGCCCCCAAGATCGGACTTGTCTTTCCAGGTTCCAAGGAGCCGCTTTGTGTAACATCCACGGCCGTCGGAATTAGTAATGCCGACTCGAACCCTCGGGCACGGCGAGACTCTGCTTGCGTCGTTAGTCAAGGCGGTTGCTGTGGATTCGGTCGGGACTTGTGTAACCCGCCCTGTCGACCCCTGCGGCCCTGCCCCGACCCGGCTGTGACCTCACGGCCGGTGTCTTGGCATATCTCCGATCTTAAACCCGGCCTCTCAGCCACGACTGGGTACAATGGTATACTGAGTACACAATGACATGGTGTGATTCGTAAGATATAAAGACGAGCCAAGATCCCGTCTTGAATTCTCTCACAACAACTCCACAAGCTGATCAAATCATCAAACCGCCCCTACACCCGTCTCGCAGTTCTCAACTCAACTTACAGCTCACCATGTCTACCAAGCCTCTCCAGAGAGTTGCCATTATCGGCGTAGGTCATCTCCAGCTCAACCTCCTCTCACAGACTCTAACCTTTCTCAGGCCACCGGCCGCATCGGCGGAGCGTTTGCCAAAGCGCTGCTGCAAGCAGGCAAGCACGATATCACGGCTCTGACCCGGCCAGACAGCAAGGGCAAGGTCCCCGACGGAATCAAGACCGTCAAGGTCAACTACGACGACGAAGCCGCCCTCATCTCCGTCCTCCAGGGCCAGCAGTTCCTCGTCATCTCCCTCGGCATCGCCGCCGCCGCGGACCTCCACTCCAAGATCGCCGCCGCGGCCGGCAAGGCGGGCGTGCCGTACATCATGCCCAACGTCTACGGCTACCCGGCGCGCCCGGACCACGCCGCCACCTCCGTCTTTGGCAACCTCATCGTCGACCGGATCGCCGACGTGCACAACACCAACGTCTCGGCCCCCGTCACCCTCGCCTGCGGCTTCTGGTACGAGTGGAGCCTGGCCCTCGGCGAGCCGTGGTTCGGCTTCACCATCCAGGACCGCAAGGTCACCTTGTTCGACGACGGCGCGCGCCCCATCACCGTCAGCACCTGGGACCAGTGCGGCCGCGCCGTGGCCGCGCTGCTGGGCCTCCCCGAGTCCGGCGCATCGCCGTCGGTGGCCGACTACAAGGACAAGACGCTCCTCATCAGCAGTTTTACCGTCTCGCAGCGGGATATGCTGGACAGCCTGCACCGCGTGCTGGGCACCACTGACGAGGACTGGGAGATCACGTACGAGGGGAGCGTGAAGCGGGTCGGGGAGGGCAAGGCCGCGATGCAGAAGGGGGACCAGAGGGGGTTCGCCAAGGCGCTGTATTGCGAGGTGTTTGATCCGAGCAACGAGACGAGTGCGTATGTCGCGGTGGATAACGAGGTGCTGGGCCTACCCAAGGAGGACTTGGATGCGGCGACTAAGAGGGCCGTGGAGTTGGTTGAGAGCGGGTGGAACCCTTTTGCCGCGTAGTCGCCCCTTGGGAGCTTACCTGGATAGTCGGCTGGTTAAATTTTAGTTTGAGACGAAGCGAGTAGAGGAAAATGCGTATCTTTTAACCTTTGTTCTTGCTGTTTCTTGGCTAGCTCCCATGTTTTAGCAGCCAAACTGTTTGAGGATGCCCACTCAGAATCTCAACTTCACTCCTTGCTAATTCATGTGAAGCGTTGTAGCTTTCTTTTTGATTCCTGATTCGTCTTTTGGTTATTGATAACAGATCCAAACACGCATTCTTGTACCTCATCATCCTCATTCAGTCCTACACCTTCGTCAGCCACCTCCAACTCGCTTCATCTCTCGTGTTTTCACGCACCTTGCCCTCTTGTTAGAACCCTCGCCGCCACCCCTCGCCGGTGCAGCCGTCTTCTTTGCGCCGCCCATCTTGTGCGCGCCACGGGCGCAGCCGGGGTCGTCGATGGCCTTCTCACAGCAGCTCCACATGAACCCCTCGGGGTTGTCCTCCCGCATGTCCTCGCTGTCATGAATCTCGTCGCCGTAGTGGTCGTCCCACGCCTCACTTTCGTGGTCGATCATGATTATACCTGATCCCATCAACTTTCGTTCCCTTGCTCAAGACAACCACACACCTACAGAGTTGGTTGAATCCATGATCTTACCTGTGTGGTACTGGCATGCCTCAGGCGCATTGTCGGCCTCGACAAACGGCTTTTGGCACTTGAGGCAGATGTGGAGGGCCGGGGGCGGCAGGTTGCGCTCCTCGTAGTCCTGGGTGGTGCGCTCCAGGCGGCTGAAGAGCTTGGTGGCCTTGCGCGCGGTGGCGTCCGACTCGGCGCACAGCGCGGCGAGGACGGCGCGAACTTCGCTGTCGGTGGCGTTTTGGATGCGTCTCTGAATGTCGGACTCGGGCAATGGCATTGTGAGCTGTGAGAAAGGGAGAGCTAAAGTCGAGGGTGAGGCGAGTGAGTCGTTTGAATCGTGCCACTGGGGTAACAACAAGCCAAGTCCCAAGTCTGGGTTGCTGTGAGCTTGTGGCTTGTTGGCCAAGGCTCTTGCCAAATTTCGAGTTTAATTAACACCAAAACTGTCAAATTCCCGGGATAGAGGGGCCCTGGTCCGAACTTGAAATTCAACTTCCACCTCAGTCCGAGTCAGTCGCCCAAGAAGCATTCTCAACGCAAAGAACTGAGACTCGAGAGACTGGTTGAGTTGGTCAAGAACCCTTGCATCAAGACTCGTTTCTACATCCGAATGCCTAAGGCAGTCTTCCCGCCTGCAACCCCCGAGTTCCAACCCGCTGCAGCCACAATCTAACAGCCACTCATACGGCCCGGTGCTGCCAGCACCTTCCAGACGCGACGCGCATCCAAGAAACCGCCACGACACGTCCATTTCGGTCTGCCTGACGAGTCCCAACTTTCACGGCTCCCAAATGCTCGGCCTTCCCGCAGATGACTGGGACGAGGGGGCCCCGCCCCCGTCGCAGTCCCATTTCGCCAAGTTTGAGGATTTCACACCCAACGACGCGGCATCCTTTGACGACGAGTTTGGCCGCCTCGCCTCGTCCCAGCAGTGGGTTCCCGGCTCTCAGGAATACACCCGCCAGCGCACCATCGCCATGAAGGAGGAAATCGAGCTGCACTACTTTTCGCAGCAGCAGCAACCGCTCGGCGACATCGCCGAGGAAGAGACGGAAGAGCTCAGCGCCGAAGAGAAGGCGCTCCAGGGCTACCAGGCCCTCTGCCGCGAGGTCGGCCTCGACGCGAGCGACTCGGTCGACGAGTGCAAGGCGTGGCTGAAGAGCACGCTCGTCAACATCGTCGACCTCATCGATGCGCGGCGCACGGGCAAGCGAGTCAAGGTGTGGGACAACTTTCAGGCCTTCTGCGCCTACACCCTCCAGGACGACAAGAGAATCGATCTCCAAGAGGCCAAGGCGCCGCCGGGGTACCTCGCTTCGTTGCTGCAGCGTCTGTCGGGGCCGCGGCGGCGAAGGAAGCGCAAGGGGCCCAGGGGGTCAAAGGTGTCAAAGGGGTCAAAGGTGGTGTCGGGGCGTGTCGACAAACGAAAGGCTTAGTTAGACACGCAAACCTCGCATCTGCTGCCATCCATGTCAGAGTAAGGGCATGGTGTTGCTGAAAGCTGTTGAGCTGCGTTGGCTGTGGAGTCGCGGTAAACGGCACAGCTCAACCCCCTTTTGCTCCAAGAATCCTCAGCCCTGATCAAGGAGGACAAGGCTCAAGAGACAAGGAGTTTCCCAAGAAACGCGAAGGATACATAATGACGGCCCCAAGAATGAACATTTGTTCCTTCGTTGTAGGCAAAACAACGTTGAATCTGGGATGTACGGCACTCGAATGCTGCGAGAGTTAGTAAGCTAGAAGCACATAAGCAAGTTAGATACAGAAGAAAGCAATCAAAGCATGGATGTTTGAAACCAGTTCAATTAAACCGCCAGCCCAAGCCCAGCTCAAGCTGACTCCCCATCTCCAGTCGCAGCCCCAAGCCAGCAGGACCACAACCAAACCTACGAATCTATCATCTATCCTCTATCCGTCCTCGGACCAGCACAGGACCATGCCCCCCCACCTTTCCCTCAACATTTTGATGAGAACCCGACCCCCCATCAAGCAGCGCGCGAGCAGGCAATGGTGTTGCCGTTGCGCACGGCGGCGTGGTACGAAAACTGCAGGCCGCGCCAGCACATGGCGGCGAGCGAGGTGGCGGCCCAGCTGGTCGGGTTGGTGATGTTGACGGTGAGCCGGTTGCCCCTGGTGGAGTAGGGCATGCGCATCTGGTCCAGCTTGGCGCGGACGTCGTTCATGCTTTTGAAGGAGTGTTAGTTTAAGTGGTGTTTGGGATCAAGCTAGGAGAGAGGGAAGGGGGGTGTACCAGAGGTGGCAGGCCTTGACGGTGACAGGCATTTTGACGGAGGTTGTTGGGGCTGGTTGGTTGGAAAGGGGTGGTTGGAGTGTGTTGGTTGTTGAGGTTGTTGGAGGAGCTGATGCTTTGTTGAGATGTTGATGGTGTGATGATGGAGATAAGGGAGGAGGGTCGAGGGCAGGACAGGAGCTTTATACGCGACGATCTGCTACCAGGACGTCATCCAGAAAGCTTCAGAGACTCCAAACTCCGCTGTCTCACGTCGGGCTCACCGCGAGCATCGTCAGTCTCTCCGCCTGCTCAGCATCCTTCACGAGGCGATGGCCATTGTGTGAAACTGGATGGACGAGGACGCCGCACACGATGGACCGCACAACGGCCGCCGCCTGTCGCAGGTGGAACGGTGAAACTACCCAGAGTACATGCCGGCCTAGGAACGTCCGGTGGTGAGGTGTAAGTTTGATCCCTCGGCTCGGTCAAATCCTGTCCTCCTCCTGGAGGCTCGAGGCGTGGCCGTCGAGCCATCGGAACCCACTTTACTCGGGTGTCAACATGGTAGGATGGCACGGCACAACTGTTCTATTGCGTGTAGATCCCAAAGGGGTATTTTTAGGGCTTACTGGCGTCGCCGTGTGTGGTGGTAGTGGAGCGGGCAGGCAGGCGGGATGCGGCATGGAGTTTGGCCTCGAGGTGCCGGTTTGTGGCGGGCAAGCCTCGGCAGTGTTGGTGCCAGGGCATCTTGGCTTCTGTTGGGCCGGGTGTGTAGAGTGGTAGGAGGAAAGGGTGAGTCTCCCTTGGCGGCACCACAGGATACTTGCTAAGGGTGATGAATCCAAGCGTTCTGTATGGCATTGAGAGCACCAAGCTGGCAGAGAAAGACCGTGATTCCAATTCAAGTAAGTAACTTGGCGCGCAATACAAGCAACAACGCATCGACGGGACGACGGCGATGCCCAGGGCCTCAATTCCAAGGTTTCTCCTCAGGCTCAGCGTCGGTGGTCGGGTAGCATTCAGGGGTTGTTGCAAACAGCCGAGACCCTTGCGGGTTGCAGTGTTCACATTTCCCACATGGCAGCGCGCGGCACGGCGAATATAGTTGAGGCAACGCGGCGCTGTTCGCCAAGGCCGTTGGTTGAGGCAGCTTGTGTAAACCAGCGCCAACTGAGACTGGGCGCCGCGAGTGAATGTCTTGCTTGACCTGCGTTGGACCCTCAGGATCCCCACGGATACGGCACTGGCAAACACAATGCAACGCGGTGGCCCGACAGTCGGGGAAACTCGCGCCAATGATAGATAGCGGGATCGTTTCAGTGGTCGCTTGGTCTCCCTGATCGATCAATGATCAAGGAGGTCGGAGCTGTACGGTCCTCCTCAGGATGGTTATCCCGACGAAGCCAAGTTAGGAGAGATCCGGGAAGCTTGTCTGGTAAAAAATCCCGCGGCGCTGTCATCCATTGTTGAATGCCTGGAGGAAGGACGGACTGTTGTGTTTGAAGTTATGAAACTTGTGGCGCTCGCAGACGGTCCTCCGGTTTGTCTGGGGCTGCTGAGAAAGTTAAATGGATGGTAGGTAGCCTCTGGTTGGAGCGAAGCTTTGATGGTGAAGTCAATAACCTGTACAGAGGAAGTATTGGAGGATTTAGCCTTCGTCCTTCCAAGCCTTCCCCGGAGCGTTTCGACCGGTCATTGGTCACCCAATTGGTTGCCGCAACCTTAAAGCTTAATTGCAGACGGGTCACAGTCAGCTTCCATGGTTGTGGAACCAAGCTAACCCAAGAAGCTGACCTCGCTGCACTGCATCAGACGTCCAGACCAGACCACAGCACGGGAGTATTCCGTATTATTGTGGCAGACCCCGTCCCAAATCGTCCATCTTGGCTTGTGGTTGGCGAGCCAGCATCTCAGGCTACCCGAGGGCGGGCCCCTCACTGCTTTCGATTGATAGGAGTATTTAGATGACGATTTGGTGTCTTTTGACACTGCAAGACAGCTCTGGGAATGAAATGAATAGGACAGGGATGGAAGTGGGACAGGAAAGTGAGAGTGTTTGCTCTTGCTGTTTCTGATCTCAGACCCGAGCTGCCGAGATCAGGGCAATCGCGCCAGAACGCAGGCGCGACCCATCCCGAACACCACCTTCCCTCCAAACCAAGCGGGGCAGACCGCTGCAAGCGAGGCCAAAAAAAGAGTAGCGTCAGCACTATCGCCGGCACGGGTCCGCCATTGGCCTCGTTCATTGGCCGAGTCCTGAAAAAGATACCCAAAAATTTTGCGCTACTCCCGCCATTTCCTGGGGCCCATTTGGGGCTGCCCTGACTGGAGCCCCTCAAAATGCTGACACGAAGCAGAGAGGGCGGATTTGGGCAGGTTCGCCATTCTGGACGGAGCACCTTACGTTTTTCCTCTCGTAATCCCGCCTAGTCGGCAGCAACACGTAGGGACTCGCCCAGTTGCTCGGTAGCGACGCCAAGTCAACAACAGCCCCGTTCCCGGTCACGGCACTGGATCCGTGATTGATCCTCCTGCTCCCATCCAGGCGCCGACTCGGGCCCGAGCCTCGGCCCCGCTCACTCCAGTCCCGTCCTGACCCCTCCCGGACTCCTTCGGCCCTCCATGGACGCCGCATCTCGGACGCGCCGTCGGCGCGGGGCCAGTCCACGGCTCCCGAACCTGGCCCTTATCGCCAGTCTCTTTCTCCACCCAGCCCA
>Ga0247823_10000742_pt1 | contig 27465 bp, 22 predicted proteins | sample 13C_PalmiticAcid_2_FD_192426 | JGI IMG/M metagenome (GOLD analysis project Ga0247823, IMG submission 192426) | Soil microbial communities from agricultural site in Penn Yan, New York, United States - 13C_PalmiticAcid_Day30 | ecosystem: Environmental > Terrestrial > Soil > Agricultural land...
GGCGTGCTCTCGCTGATCGCCTTCTGGTTCGTCACCGCCTGGATCATGCCGGACAACGCCATCACCGCCACAGGCAGCCAGCTGCGCCTCTTCGGTGCCTGCGCCGTGGGCCTGGTGCTGACCGCCGCGCTGGTCTGGATCACCGAGTTCTACACCGGCACGCAGTACTCGCCGGTCAAGCACATCGCGCAAGCCTCGACCACCGGCCACGGCACCAACATCATTGCCGGCCTGGGCGTGTCCATGCGCTCCACCGCCTGGCCGGTGCTGTTCGTCTGCGTCGGCATCGTGGCCTCCTACACGCTGGCGGGCCTGTACGGCATCGCCATCGCCGCCACCGCCATGCTGAGCATGGCCGGCATCGTGGTCGCGCTGGACGCGTACGGTCCCATCACCGACAACGCCGGCGGCATCGCCGAAATGGCCGAGCTGCCCAGCAGCGTGCGCGACATCACCGACCCGCTGGACGCGGTGGGCAACACCACCAAGGCCGTGACCAAGGGCTACGCCATCGGCTCCGCCGGCCTGGCCGCGCTGGTGCTGTTCGCCGACTACACCCACAAGCTGGAAACCTACGGCCACCAGATCAAGTTCGACCTGAGCGACCCGATGGTGATCATCGGCCTGTTCATCGGCGGCATGATCCCCTACCTCTTCGGCGCCATGGCGATGGAGGCCGTGGGCCGCGCCGCCGGCTCGGTGGTGGTCGAGGTGCGCCGCCAGTTCAAGGAGATCCCCGGCATCATGGAAGGCACCGCCAAGCCCGAGTACGGCAAGGCGGTCGACATGCTGACCACGGCCGCCATCAAGGAGATGGTGATCCCCTCGCTGCTGCCGGTGGTGGTGCCGATCCTGGTCGGCGTGTTCCTGGGCCCGAAAGCGCTCGGCGGCCTGCTGATGGGCACCATCGTCACCGGCCTGTTCGTGGCCATCTCCATGTGCACCGGCGGCGGCGCCTGGGACAACGCCAAGAAGTACATCGAAGACGGCCACCACGGCGGCAAGGGCAGCGAAGCGCACAAGGCCGCCGTGACCGGTGACACCGTGGGCGACCCCTACAAGGACACGGCCGGCCCGGCCGTCAACCCGCTGATCAAGATCATCAACATCGTGGCGCTGCTGATCGTGCCGCTGCTGCCGCTGGCGGCCTGATCGCACCCGCGGCGGTTCAAGGGGCCCGCTTCGGCGGGCCTTTTTTCTGGGCGGCCCCGGCCAGCAGGCGCACCACCGCGCTGGCACTGGGGGTGAGGCGATCCAGCTGGGCCGCCTGATCGAGTTCGATCGCCTGCAGCACCAGCTCCTGAATGCCCCCCACGGCCGCAACGGCCATGGTGGGCGTGAGCACCTCGCCGTCCGCGTTGATGGTCTCCAGCATGAAGTCGGCAAGGTGCTGCATCACCTCGCGGCGCACCAGCGCGCCCGCCGGCCCGAGGTGGTGAATCTCGACGAAGAGCATGCGGATGAGCTGCGGGCCGCTGGCCAGGTGCGCGAAATACGCGCCCAGGGCGTGCTCCACCTGGCCCTGCCATGGCAGCTCGGGCCGCACGGCGTCGCGCAAGGTGCGCAGCGCAGACGCACTGGCCGCCCGGTACAGATCGAGGAAGCAGGCGTCCTTGTCCGTGAAATGCTCGTAGAACGTCCGCTTGGACACGCCCGCCTCGGCCACCACCGCCGCGATCGACGTGGCCGCCAGCCCCTGGGCCGCCGCCACCGTGGCCATGGCCTGCAACAGGCGCCCACGGTGGTCGTTCGGCACGGAGGCATCGTCGCTGCGAGGGGGTGTCGGCTTCATGGACGGGCATCTTAGGGCCTGTGCCCTGGCCTTTCACCGCTTGACAGCCCGCACCGAAACACGCACCATGGCATTTGGTACGACACAGTACCATTTTGTTTTCACCCTCGAACACCATGACCGAACTCGTTGTCCGCCGCCTGCTGATCGACCTGGAACAACCCGTGGCCCGCCACTGGTGCGGTGGCGACGCCTTTCTCACCGCCTGGTTCAACGCGCTGTCGATGAGCTTTCCGATCGGCGAGCAGTTCTTCATCGACTCGGTGCGCAACGGCTTCAAGGCCCTGCCGGCCGAGCGCCAGGCTGGGCTGCAGGCCGAGGTGCAGGGTTTCGTGGGCCAGGAGGCCACCCACCGGCGCATCCACGCGCTATTCAACGCGCAGATCGAGAAACACGGGCTCGTGAACGACTGGGAACCCCGGGCACGTGAGCGCCTCCAGCTGCTGGCGGGCACCGACCCGCGCCACGGCCTGGCCATCACCGCCGCCAACGAGCATTTCACCGCCCTGTTCGCCGAGTGGCTGCTGTCGCACCCCCAGTTGCTGGACGGCAGCGAAGCCCGGCTGAAAACCCTGTGGCTGTGGCACAGCGCCGAAGAGGCCGAGCACAAATGCACCGCATTCGACCTGTACCAGGCGCTGGGCGGCAGCCACACCTGGCGCTCGACCTGGATGCGCCGCATCACGATCGTCTTTCTCACCGACACCCTGCGCCAGACGGTGAACAACCTCAGGCGCGACGGCACGCTCTGGCGCTGGAGCACCTGGCGCAGCGCGGCCCGCCACATGCTCGGCCGCGACGGCCTGCTGCGCCAGTCCTTCCAGCCCTGGCGCGCCTACTTCCGCCGCGACTTCCACCCGGACCAGCAGTCCAGCGATCGCTCCGCCCACTGGCTGCGCGACAACGCCGCACAGTACACCCGCGTGGGACGCGCCGAGCCGGCCTGAGCCCGGCCACCCGGCCGGAAATGCCCTCGTGGCGACACCGGTACCCCCAGGCATGGCGGTGCGCTCCGGTGGTCGCTCGCCCATAATCGGCCCATGTCCGAACGCGTCATTCCCCTGATCGACCAGCGCCTAGCCTCGGTGCCGGCGCGCGTGCCCCCGGTGGCCGCAGCCCCCACAGGCAGGCTGGTCGACACGCTGGGCCGCCCGCTGCGCGATCTGCGCATCAGCGTGACCGACCGCTGCAACTTCCGCTGCAGCTACTGCATGCCGAAGGACATCTTCGACAAGGACTACCCCTACCTTCCGCACAGCTCGCTGCTGACCTTCGAGGAAATCACGCGTGTGGCGCGCCAGTTCGTCGCGCACGGGGTGCAGAAGATCCGCCTCACCGGCGGCGAGCCGCTGCTGCGCAAGAACCTCGAGATCCTCATCGCACAGCTGGCCGCGCTGCGCACGGTGGAAGGCAAGCCGCTGGACATCACGCTGACCACCAACGGTTCGCTGCTCGCGCGCAAGGCCCACGCCCTTAAAGCCGCCGGCCTGCAACGCGTCACGGTCAGCCTCGACGGCCTGGACGACACCATCTTCCGCGCCATGAACGACGTGGACTTTCCCGTGGCGGATGTGCTCGACGGCATCGCCTGCGCACAGGCCGCCGGCCTGGGCCCGATCAAGGTCAACATGGTGGTCAAGCGCGGCACCAACGACCACGAGATCCTGGCCATGGCCCGACACTTCAAGGGCACGGGCATCGTGCTGCGCTTCATCGAATACATGGACGTGGGCGCCACCAACGGCTGGCGCATGGACGAGGTCCTGCCCAGCGCGGAGGTGGTGCAACGCATCCACCGCGAGCTGCCGCTGGTGCAGCTCGGTGCGTCCGCACCGGGCGAGACCGCCGAGCGCTGGGCCTACGCCGACGGCACGGGCGAGATCGGCGTGATCAGCAGCGTGACGCAGGCCTTCTGCAGCGACTGCAACCGCGCCCGCCTGTCCACCGAAGGCCAGCTCTACCTCTGCCTGTTCGCCAGCCAGGGCCACGACCTGCGCCACCTGATCCGGGGCGACGCCACCGACGAGCAGCTCGCCAGCGCGATCGCGGCGATCTGGCAGGGCCGCAGCGACCGCTACTCCGAGCTGCGCGCCAGCCTGCCGCCCGACGCGGGTGCCACCGCCCGCCGCGTGGAGATGAGCTACATCGGCGGTTAAGCACAACAGATGATCCATTCCCATCAAATCACGGGCCTCGTGCTCGCCGGCGGTCGCGGCTCGCGCATGGGCGGCGTCGACAAGGGCCTGCAGAACTTCAACGGCACGCCGCTGGCGCTGCACGCCCTGCTGCGGCTGCAGATGCAGGAAGGCGGGCTGGTCGGCGGACAGATGGTCAACGCCAACCGCAACCTGGCGGCCTACGAGGCCTTCGGCGTGCCGGTGTGGCCCGACACCCTGGACGGCTACGCCGGGCCCCTGGCCGGCTTCATGACCGGCCTGGAGCGCTGCGAAACGCCCTACCTGCTCACAGTGCCCTGCGACACCCCCCTCTTCCCGCTCGACCTCGCCGTGCGCCTGGCGCAGGCCTTCGAGGACGAGAGCACCGAGATCGCGATGGCCGCCGCCCCGGAGGAAGACGGCCAGCTGCGCCCCCAGCCGGTGTTCTGCCTGCTGCGGGTGGAGCTGATGGAAAGCCTGCTGGTCTTCACCCAGGCCGGCGGGCGCAAGATCGACCGCTGGACCGACCAGCACCGCACGGTGATCGTGCCCTTCGACCGGCCGGGCGACGACCCCAAGGCCTTCTTCAACACCAATACCCTGGCCGAACTGCACGCGCTCGAACAGCGCTGAGCGTTCCGGCCCTCCGTTCGTTTGTCCATGAAATCCATCGAGCAGATCGCGGCCGAGCTGCAGGGCTACGACCCGCAGGCCATCAGCGCCGAACGCGTCAACGACTTCCTGGCCCGGCTGGTCGAGCCGGTCACCGACACCGAAGACCTCGGCGTGTTCGACGCGCTGGGCCGGGTGCTGGCGCAGGATGTGGTCTCCCCCATCAGCGTGCCGCCGCACGACAACTCGGCCATGGACGGCTTCGCCTTCGACAGCAGGCAGCTGCGCCCTGGCGAACCGTTGGGCCTGCGGGCCGTGGGCACGGCCTTCGCGGGCAAGGCCTGGGCCGGCGCCGTGGGTGCGGGCGAGTGCCTGAAGATCATGACGGGCGCCATCATGCCGGCCGGCCTGGACACCGTGGTGCCGCTGGAATTCGTGAAAACGGAGGGCGAGCGCATCGTGGTGCCGCCCGATGTGGTGCGCGCGGGCGACAACCGCCGCCTGCTGGGTGAAGACCTCATGGCCGGTGAAGCCGCCCTGCACCAGGGCCAGGCGCTGGGCCCGGCCGCCCTGGGCCTGCTGGCCAGCCTGGGCCTGCCCAGCGTGAAGGTGTTCCGCCGTGTGCGGGTGGCGTACTTCTCCACCGGCGACGAGATCCTGAGCCTGGGCGAAGCACCGCGCGAAGGCGCGGTGTACGACAGCAACCGCTACACCGTCTTCGGCCTGCTCACCCGCCTGGGTGTGGAGGTGATCGACATGGGCGTGGTGCGCGACGAGCCGGCCGAGCTGGAAGCGGCTTTCCGCACCGCCGCCCTCAAGGCCGACGCCATCATCACCAGCGGCGGCGTGAGCATGGGCGAGGCCGACCACACCAAGGCCATGATGAAGCAGCTCGGCGACGTGGCCTTCTGGCGCATCGCGATGCGCCCGGGCCGGCCGATGGCCGTGGGCCGCATCGACGAGGCCGGCCGAAGCGCCGTGCTGTTCGGGCTGCCGGGCAACCCGGTGGCGGTGATGGTCACGTTTCTCGCCTTCGTGCGCCCGGCCCTGCAGCGCCTCATGGGCGGCATGGCCAGCGCACCGGTGCTGCTGCAGGCGCACAGCGGCGAAGCCCTGCGCAAAAAGCCCGGCCGCACCGAGTACCAGCGCGGCATCGTCACCCGCACACCCGACGGTGCGCTCAGCGTGCGCACCACCGGCAACCAGGGTTCGGGTGTGCTCAGCTCGATGGTCGAGGCCAATGGCCTGATCGTGCTGCACCATGGCCAGGGCAACGTGGCCGTGGGCGACCCGGTGGACGTGATGATGTTCGACGGCGCGATCTGATCCGGCTCACTTGGCCGGGATGGCGGCCTCGGGGTGGCCGTCGTGCTGCGCGGCCTTCGCCTTCGAATGGGACTTGTCGCGCGAGAGCAGCGTGTACATCGTGGGCACGACGAAGATGGTCAGCAGCGTGCCCACGCTCATGCCGCCCACGATCACCCAGCCGATCTGCTGCCGGCTCTCGGCCCCCGCACCGGACGCCAATGCCAGCGGAATGGCGCCCAGCACCATGGCGCCGGTGGTCATCAGGATGGGGCGCAGGCGCAGCGCGGCCGACTGTCTGACGGCCTCGAACTTCTCCAGGCCCTGGTCGCGCAGCTGGTTGGCGAACTCCACGATCAGGATGCCGTGCTTGGTGATCAGCCCCACCAGCGTGATGAGCCCGATCTGGCTGAACACGTTGATCGTGCCCCCGGTCAGCTTGAGCGCGAGCAGCGCACCCATCATGGACAGCGGCACGCTGAGCATGATGATGAAGGGGTCGACAAAGCTCTCGAACTGCGCCGCCAGCACCAGGTAGATGAACAGCAACGAGAGTGCGAACACGATGGCCAGCGAGCCCGAGGCATTGCGGAACTCGCGGCTCTGGCCGTTCAGGTCGGTGGTGTAGCCAGCCGGCAGCACCTCGCGCGCGGTCTTGTCCATGAACTGCAGCGCCTCGCCCAGCGCGTAATCGGGCGCCAGGTTGGCGGTGAGGGAGGCGCTGCGGCGCTGGCCGAAGTGGTTGAGTTCGCGCGGCACCACCACCTCGCTGATCTTGACCAGCGAGGCCAGGGGAATCATGGCGTCGTTGCGCCCACGCACGAACAGGCGGTCGATGTCCTCCGGCGTGCTGCGGTTGCCCGAGACCGTCTGCACCACCACGTCGTACTGCTCGCCGTCGCGCTTGTAGCGCGTGACGATGCGCCCGCCCAGCATGGTCTCGACGGTGCGTGCGATGGCGTCCACGTTCACGCCCATGTCGGCGGCGCGTTCGCGGTCCACGTCCATGCGAATCTCGGGCTTGTTCAGGCGCAGGTCGGTGTCGATCTGCACCAGCCCCGGGTTCTTGCTCAGCTCGTCCTGGAAGCGGCGCACGGTCTGCGCCAGGTTCTCGTAACTGTCGGAGGTGACGATCACGTAGTTGATCGGGCGCTCGCGAAAGCCCTGCCCGAGCGAGGGCGGCGTGATCGGGAAGGCGCTGATGCCCGGCAGCGATGCCAGTCGCGGCGTGATCTCGCGCGCGATGCGCTGCGTGGAGCGCTCGCGCTCTTCCCAGGGCAGCGCGCGCATGAACACCACGCCCTGCGCCACCGAGGGGTTGCCCACGTTGACGAAGATGCGGTCGAACTCGGGGTAGTCCTGGGCGATGTTCTCGATCGCCTCGGCGTACTTGCGCGTGTACGCCAGCGTGGCGCCATCCGGGCCGTTGATGTTGGCCAGGATCACGCCGCGGTCCTCGATGGGGGCCAGCTCCTGGCGCATGGTCTGCAGCATCCACGCGCTGGCCAGCGCGCTGCCGGCCATGACGGCCACCACCAGCCAGCGCACCCTCAGCGAGGCGCCCAGCACCCGGCTGAAGCCCCGCGTGACGGCATTGAGCACGCGCTCCATGCCGCGGTCGAACCGGCCCGGGTTCGGGTTGTGCCGCAGCAGCTTGGAGCACAGCATGGGCGAGAGCGTGAGCGCCACGAAACCCGAAACCACCACGGCCCCGGCCAGCGCCAGCGCGAACTCGGCGAACAGGCGGCCGGTGCGGCCGGGCGTGAAGGCCAGCGGCGCGTACACCGCCGCGAGCGTGAGCGTCATCGCCACGATGGCGAAGCCGATTTCGCGCGCGCCCTGGATCGCCGCGTCGAAGGGTTTCATGCCCTCCTCGATGTGCCGGTAGATGTTCTCCAGCATCACAATGGCGTCGTCCACCACCAGGCCGATGGCCAGCACCAGGGCCAGCAGCGTGAGCGTGTTGATGGAAAAGCCGAACATCGCCATCAGCGCAAAGGCGCCGATCAGGCTGACCGGGATCGTCATGAGCGGGATGATCGAGGCGCGCAGCGTGCGCAGGAACACGAAGATGACCAGCGCCACCAGCACCACGGCCTCGGCGATGGTGGTGTAGACCGCTTTGATGGAGCGGTCGATGAAGACCGAGTTGTCGTTGGCGACGTCCACGTTCACGCCCGCCGGCAGGTCCTGCTTGACCTTCTCCAGCATCTGCCGCACGGCGGCCGAGAGCTCCAGCGGGTTGGCCGTCGCCTGGCGGATCACGCCGAGCGAGACCGCGTCGCGGCCGTTGAGCCGCACCGAGGTGCGCTCGTCCTGCGGCGCCTGCACCACCCGCGCGACGTCGCCGATGCGGATGGTCTGGCCGTTGATGTTGCGGATCGCCACGGCCGAGAACTGCGCGGGCGTCTGCAGATCGGTCGCGGCGGTCACGTTGAACTCGCGCAGTGTGCTCTCGATGCGGCCGGCCGGCACCTCCAGGTTGGAGCGGCGCAGGGCGTCTTCCACGTCCTGCACCGTGAGGCCGTAGGCGGCCAGGCGGTCCGGGTCCATCCAGATGCGCATGGAATAGCGGCGCTCGCCGTACACGCGCACCTCGGCCGCGCCGGGTGCCGTCTGCAGCACCGGCTTGGCCAGGCGGTTGGCGAAATCGCTGAGCTGCAGCGCGCTGTGGGTGTCGGAGGTGAGGGCCAGCCAGATCACGGGCGAGGCGTCGGCCTCGACCTTGGCGATCACCGGCTCGTCCACATCCTGCGGCAGGCGCTGGCGCACGCGGCTGACCTTGTCGCGCACGTCGGCGGCGGCCGAATCGGGGTCGCGCTCGAGCTTGAAGCGCACCGTGATCTGGCTCTGCTCCTGGCGGCTGATCGAGGTGATCACGTCCAGGCCCTCGATACCGGCGAGCGAGTCCTCCAGCGGCTTGGTGACCTGCGACTCGATCACCTCGCTGGACGCGCCGCCGAAGCGCGTGGAGACCGTGACGGTCGGTTCGTCGATCTTGGGGTACTCGCGCACCGTCAGGCCGTTGAACGACACGATGCCCACCAGCAGGATGAGCAGGGACAGCACCGAGGCGAACACCGGGCGCCGGATCGAGATCTCAGGCAGTTGCATGGGGCCTCCAGGGACAGGCCGCGCTCAGCGGGCCAGCGCCGCCATGTTCACGACCCGCACGGCCGTGCCGTCGCGCTGCAACCGCTGCTGGCCGGCGATCACCACCGCGTCGCCGTGCTGCAGCCCCTGGACCACCTCGACTTCCGAGCCCCGGCGCGCACCCACGGCCACTTCGACCCGCCGCGAAAGGCGCTTCTTCGCGTCACCCTCGCCCTGTTCGTCGAGCACGTAGGCGTACTGCTTGCCGGCCTGGGGCACCAGGGCTTCCTCGGGCACCACCAGGGCGCGTTCGTTGACCGAGAAAACGATCAGCACGCGCGCGAACATGCCGGGGCGCAGCACGTTGTCGGCCGCCGGCGGCATGACGGCACGCACGGAGATCGAGCGGCCGTTGGCGTCGAGCAGCGGGTCCACCGCCAGCACCTTGGCCTCGAACGGCCGGTTCGGCAGGGCATCGAGCTGCACCTGCACCACCTGGCCTGGCGCGAGCTGGCTCTGGTAGCGCTCGGGCAGCCGGAAATCCACCGTGAGCACGGACGTGTCTTCGAGGTTCACGAGGCTGTCGCCGTCCTTCACGTAGGCCCCCAGGTTGATGCTGCGCAAGCCCACCGTGCCGGCGAATGGCGCGGTGATGCGCATGCGCTGCAGCCGCGCATCGGCCAGGGCCACCTGGGCCTCGGCCACCTGAAGATTGGCCTGGCTTTCCTCGACCACGCGCTGGGCCACGAAGTTCTGCGCCACCAGTTCCTGATTGCGCTTGAGGTTGGCGCGCGCAATGGACAGCTGGGCCTGCGCCTGGCTCAACTCGGCCCGCTGCAAGGTGTCGTCCAGCTGCACCAGCAGCTGCCCGGCCTTGACCCGGGCGCCATCGGCAAAGACGATCCTGGCCACCCGGCCGCTGGTCTCGGGCTTGAGCGTCACGCTCTGGCGGGACCTCAGCGTGCCCACGGCCTGGGCGTCGTCCTGCAGCCGGATGGTCTTCACCCGGGTCACTTCGACACCAGGTGCGCCACCACCGGTGGCTGCCGGTCCGGCGCCGGCTCCGGTGCCAGCCACGGGCGCCGCCGCCCGGTCCCGGTTCTGCAGCCACCAGGCCGCACCGGAGGCCAGCCCGATGCCGACGACGGCCACCACCACGTAAAGCGCTTTGTTCGCCATGGATTCCACTGCCCCGGGGAAAGGACGCCCTACCCGCAGGGGTACGGCGCAGATCGATGCAACGAAATGTAGCAGCGGGTGGGGATGCCCGGTGACGGGATTTCCCCTGTAGGACTCAGCCCGGCACGCCCCGGTTGGCGAGGGAGTCGGCCCGTTCGTTGCCCGGGTCGCCGGCATGGCCTTTGACCCAGTGCCATTCGATCTGGTGGGGCCCGGCGTGCACCAGGCCATCGAGCTTGCGCCAGAGATCGGCGTTCTTCACCGGCTGCTTCGAGGCCGTGACCCAGCCCTTGCGTTTCCAGCCGTGGATCCACTCGGTGATGCCCTGGCGCACGTACTGGCTGTCGAGGTACAGCGACACCTGACACGGGCGCTTGAGCGCGGCCAGGCCTTCGATCACCGCGGTGAGTTCCATGCGGTTGTTGGTGGTTTCGCGCTCGCCGCCCCACAGCTCTTTCTCGAATCCTTCCGACTTGAGGTACACGCCCCAGCCACCTGGCCCCGGGTTGCCCTTGCAGGCACCGTCGGTGTAGATCACCACATGGTTCAAACCAAACTCCTGAATACAAAAAGGGAAAAGTGCGTGGCGGCGATCAGTGCCGGTGGGTCACCGACACCGGGGCGGCCGACGCGGCGCGCCGCGGCTTCCAGGCCGGGCCCAGCAGGCGCATGCCACGCACGCGCTTGACCGCCACCACGAAGTAGACCGCGCCGAAGATGGGCCACCAGCGGGCGCCCGCGCGGTCCAGCCAGGCGTAGCGCTGCAACCAGGTGTCGGTGTGCATCGCCGGGCGGTAGCAGCCAAAGCGGTCCGACTCTACTTCAAAACCGAGCAGCCTCAGCCAGTCGCGCAGCCGCCAGGGACCGATGAAATCGCCCGCCTCCGGCAGGTACAGGCTGGAGGCGCCAAAGGCGTTGAGGCCGATGCGGCCGCAGAAGCGGCCACGCCCCTGGCGCAGGCCCCACAGGCTGGCCGGGTTGAAGCCGGAGATCACCACCCGGCCTTCGGGCACGAGCACGCGCTCGACCTCGCGCAGCACGTGGTGCGGGTCGGCGCTGAACTCCAGCGTGTGGGGCAGCACCACCAAGTCCAGGCTGGCTTCCGGGAACGGCAGGGCGGCGGCATCGGTGATCAGGGCCACGCGCGGAGCACGCACCTCCTGGCCGGCCGGCAGCACCTCGGGCAAGGCCAGCCAGCGGTGCGGCATGCGGTTGGCCTGCAGGCCCGCCAGCTGAGGCAAACCGAGCTGCAAGGCGTTGTAGCCGAAGAGATCGGCCACCGCCAGGTCGAACTGATCCTGCTCCCACGCCAGCAGGTACTGGCCGGGCGCGGTAGAAAACCAATCGGTCAACCCTATAATTTTTGCGGTCATGTGCGGTGTGGGGCCGATGCCGGTTCCGGCAGGAAGTCTGCGACACTGCAAACCACCGGGAAGGCCAGCCCGCACTCTACACGCCCTTACCCGCCATCCACCCCATGCACCTCACTCCGATCCCGGCCTTCAGCGACAACTACATCTGGGCCCTGCACGACGGCGCCCAGGCGCTGGTCGTGGACCCCGGCGAAGCCGCCGGCGTGGCCCGCTGGCTGAAGCAGGAAGGCCTGCGGCTGGACACCATCCTCATCACCCACCACCACGCGGACCACACCGGCGGTGTCGTCGAACTGCGCGAGGCCACCGGCGCGCGCGTGATCGGCCCGGCCTACGAGCCCATGCCCGAACCGCTGCAGCGCGTCGGCGAGGGGGAATCGGTGGAGGTGCTCGGCCTGCGGTTCGACGTGATCGAGGTGCCGGGCCACACCGCCGGGCACATCGCCTACTACACGCCCGCCATGGACGGTGTGCCGCTGCTGTTCTGCGGCGATACCCTGTTCTCGGGCGGCTGCGGCCGCCTGTTCGAGGGCACGCCGGCCCAGATGCTGGATTCGCTCACCCGGCTGGCCGCCCTGCCCGCCCACACCCGCGTGTGCTGCACCCACGAGTACACGCTGTCCAATCTCAAGTTCGCGCAAGCGGTCGAGCCCGGCAATGCCGAGCTGGCGGCCTACACCGCCCGTTGCCAGGCGCAACGCGCGCAGAACTTTCCCACGCTGCCCAGCTCCATCGGGCTGGAAAAACAGATCAATCCCTTTTTGCGCACGGGCGAAACCGCGGTCGTGCAATCCGCCCAGGCCCACGAGCCGGGCATTGCCGCCGACCCCGTGTCGGTTTTCGCCACGCTGCGCGAATGGAAAAACACGTTCAGATGACCCCTGCCTTCCCGACCGCCCTCCCCGCCCCCGAGGCCTCCGGCGCCGCCCGTCGGTGGCTGACGCTGGCCGGCACGGCCCTTGTGCTGTTCGTGTCGGGCTGCGCCACCACCGCGTTGCCCGAAGCCAGCAGCGGCACCACCGGCACCCCTGCGGCCACGCCACCGGTGGCCGCCAGCGCGCCACGCCTGCCGTCGTACCGCCTGCCCAGTGATGTCCCGCTGAGCACCATCGGCACGGCCGAGACCTCTCTCTCCAGCGTGACGACCCTGGACGCCCCGGCCGACCTCTGGGACCGCATCCGCCGCGGCTTCGCCATGCCCGACCTCGAAGGCGACCTGGTGCGCGATCGCGAGCAGTGGTATGCCACGCGGCCCGACTACATGCAGCGCATGACAGAGCGCTCCAGCCGCTACCTGTTCCACATCGTCGAGGAGATCGAGCGCCGCAACATGCCCATGGAGCTGGCCCTGCTGCCCTTCATCGAGAGCGCGTTCAACCCGCAGGCCGTGTCCAGCGCGCGCGCCGCCGGCATGTGGCAGTTCATGCCCGCGACGGGCGAGTCCTTCGACCTCAAGCAGAACGTCTTCCGCGACGATCGGCGCGACGTGCTGGCCTCCACCCGCGCCGCGCTCGACTATCTGCAGCAGCTGTACGGGCGGTTCGGCGACTGGCACCTCGCGCTGGCGGCCTACAACTGGGGCCAAGGCAACGTCAACCGCGCCATCACGAACAACCAGCGCCTGGGCAAGCCCACCGGCTACACCGACCTCAACATGCCGGCGGAAACGCGCATGTACGTGCCCAAGCTGCAGGCAGTGGAAAACATCCTGGCCCGCCCCCAGGCCTACAACACCACCCTGCCCCTGATCGGCAACCACCCCTTCTTCGACACCGTCGCGCTGCAGCGCGACATGGACGTTGCCCTCATCGCCCGCCTCGCGGAGGTCGAAGAAAAGGACTTCCGCGCGCTCAATCCCTCGCTGCGCCAGCCCATCGTGATGGCCGCCGGCACGCCCCATGTGCTGCTGCCCTGGGACAACGCGGTGGTCTTCCAGCGCAACCTGCAGTCCTACACCGGCCCCCTGGCCAGCTGGACGGCCTGGGTCGTGCCCTCCACCATGTCCGTGGCGCAAGCCGCCGAACGCGCAGGCATGAGCGAGTCCGAGCTGCGCTCGGTCAACAACATCCCGCCGCGCATGCAGGTGCGCGCCGGCTCCAGCCTGCTGGTGCATCGCACCGAAAAGCGCAACGGCGATGTGCCGGTGCACGTGGCCGACAACGGCCAGATCTCGTTCCAGCCCGAGGTCATCCTCAGGCGCACGACCGTCAAGGCCCGCAAAGGCGAGAACCTCGCGCACCTGGCCCAGCGCTACGGCGTGAGCCCGGTGAGCGTGGCCGGCTGGAACAAGCTGGCGGTGAACGCCGCGCTCAAGCCGGGCCAGCGCATCACGCTCATGCTGCCCCAGCGGGTGGCGGTGGCCAAGGCCGCTGCGCCGGCCAGGACGGCGGCCAAGAAACCCGCCACGACCACGACGGCGCGCAAGGCCTCGCCCACCGCGAGCAAGCCGGTGAAGGCCAAGTCCAAGACCGCCACCAGCGCGAGCAAGACCCGCGTGGCCTCCAGCAACAAGTCGGACCGGAAGAACTGAGCGCCCGAGGTCAGGCCCGGAACCGGGCCTTGGCCTTGCGGGCGAAGTCGTTGGTGAAGGTGAGCGCCAGATCCACGCGCTGCAGCGAACCCGGCTCCTCGAACTGCGCCAGCATCCGCGCCGCCGTGGCCGGCCCGGTCTCGGGCATCAGGCCATCGACCGTCCAGGCTTCGCGCACCCGCGCGAACGCCGCCAGGTACAGCGCGCGATCCCCCTGGAAGTAGCGCTCGGGCACGACCTTGATGATGTCGGACGGCCCCGCCGTCTGGAGCCACTTGAGGGCATGCACCATCGCATCGGCCATCGCCTGGCTGGCCTTGGGGTACTGCGTCAGGAAGCTCCCCGGTGCGCACAGACAGCCGGAGGGCAAAGGCCCCCCGAAGACCTCGGCGGTGCCGCGCACGCTGCGCGTGTCGGCCACCACTTTGAGCGCGCCCATCTGCTCCAGTTGCGTCACGGTCGGATCCGTATAGCTGATCGCATCGAGTTCACCGCGGCGGAACGCCTGCACCGCCGCCGCCGCATTCGCCAGCGGCACATAGCGCACGTCGTTGGCGCGCAGCCCGACCTTGCCCAGCACCAGGCTCGCCACGCGGTGCGATGCCGCGCTCGTGGCCATCACCCCCACGCGGCGCCCGCGCAGATCGGACACGCCGCCGTTGTGGCCCATGGTTTCCAGCGACACCCCCACCACCACCTGCGGCGCGCGCCCTTGCAGCACGAAGGACTGGAGGTTCTGCCCACGCGCCTGCTGCGCGATCGTGTTCGCGTACGGACCCGACAGCACATGGGCCGCACCACTTTGAAGGGCTTGCAGCGACTGCGCGACATCGGGGAACTCGCGCAGCTCCACGTCCAGGCCTTCCTGAGCGAAATACCCGAGGCGCTCCGCGATGGTCAGCGGGAGGTAGCAGAACGAGGTGCGGCTATCGACGGCGATCGCCAGCCGAGGGGCACCAGGACGCGCGACCGGGGCAGGCGCAGACTGCGCGCGCAAGGAAGGCACGGCCATCGCCGCCGCGCCCAACGCGCAGACACGCCCCCAGTTTCGGCGACTCCACATGACCCGGTTTCCTCTCTTGGTTCATTCATCCGTGAACCTTGAGACTAGGGTCCCCGCCGCCAGCCCGCATCGGGACCATTCCCGAGCGGGTTTGTACCGAGCAGTTGCAAGTCGATGTAACGGTGCGAACACCAGCGCGCATCAAACGAAAAGGATCGCGAGATTGACGATCAAGCCGAGGGTCCACGCGAGGCTGCGCGCCGTGGCCAGGTTGGCCACGTACATCATGATGTAGAGCACCCGAAGCACCACGAACAGAAAGGCCAGCACGTCCAGGCGGACCTGCGAGGCACCGAGCTGGTGGGCGATGATCACCGCGCCGATGAAGAACGGCAGCACCTCGAAGCTGTTGGCCTGCGCGGCGTTGGCGCGGGCGCGCCAGTCGCTCTGGCGCGCCAGCCATTCGCGCGGGTGCTGGTTGTCGAAGCCGCCATCGCGGCGCGGCTTGGAGAACGTGCCCGATTTCGCGAGCCAGGCACAGCCGATCGGCAACAGCGAGGCCACCACCACCGACCAGTAAGCGATGGTCAATCCAGCCAGTTTCATGATGAAGCGCTTTCCAGAGAAGGACGCCGAATCAGCGCCGGTCCACCAGGGCATGGGCGATCGTGCCCAGGTCCACGTATTCAAGTTCGCTGCCCACCGGAACGCCGCGCGCCAGGCGGGTCACCTGCACGTCCGTGCGGCCCTTGAGCGCCTGCGCGATCACATGCGCCGTGGTCTCACCCTCGGCGGTGAAGTTCGTCGCCAGGATGACCTCGCGCACCTCGGGCTCACCCAGCTCGGCCGGCGCGCTGATGCGGTCGAAGAGCTTCTGCAAGCCAATGTCGCGCGGGCCCACGCCATCGAGCGGGCTGAGCTTGCCCATCAGCACGAAGAACAGCCCCTTGTAGGCCCCGGTGCGCTCCATCGCTGCCTGATCGGCCGGCGTCTCCACGACACAGAGCTGGGCGCGGTCTCGCCGGGGGTCCTGGCAGGTGGCGCAGATGTCGTTCTCGGTGAAGGTGTTGCACAAGTTGCAGTGCTTCACCGAACTGGCCGCGTGCTCCAGCGCGCGCGCCAGCTGCACCGCGCCGTCGCGGTCGTGCTGCAGCAGGTGGAAGGCCATGCGCTGCGCCGACTTCACCCCCACGCCGGGCAGGCGACGCAGGGCCTGCACCAGCAATTCGAGCGAGTGGTTTTCAGCCATCGGTGTGGGTGGGCGCCCGCGCGATGGGGATCAGAACGGGAACTTCATGCCACCCGGCAGGCCGGGCATGCCCGCCGTGATCTTGCCCATCTTCTCGGCCGAGGTTTCTTCGGCCTTGCGCACGGCGGCGTTGAACGCGGCCGCCACGAGGTCTTCCAGCATGTCCTTGTCGTCGGCCAGCAGGCTGGGGTCGATGGTCACGCGCTTGACGTCGTGCTTGCAGGTCATGAGCACCTTCACCAGGCCGGCGCCCGATTCGCCCGTGACCTCGATGAAGGCCAGCTCGTCCTGGGCTTTCTTCAGGTTGTCCTGCATGGCCTGGGCCTGCTTCATGAGGCCAGCGAGTTGTCCTTTGTTGAACATGGTATTCCTTGGGTTTCCGAGTGAAAAAAGAGGGTCAGGCCGTGATGGCCTTGAGGGTTCCGGGCACGATTCTGCCGCCAAAGTCGCGCATCATGGTCTGCACGAAGGGATCGTTCAGGATGTGTGCTTCGGCCTCGCGTTGTCGGCGCTCCGCTTCGGCGGCCACGCGGCGCGCCGGCGAGTCCGAGACGCTGCCGATCTCGACCGTCAGGCGCACCCCGTGACCGAGGGTTTGCAGCGCGGCGGCCAGCCGCTCGCGGATGTTGCCCTGGTTGAGCGAGCTGCGCTCCACGCGCAGCATCCACTGGTCCGTGTCGCGCGCGATCAGCTGCGACTGCAGGCCCAGTTCGCGCACCAGCGCGGTGATGGTTTCCGCGCGCACGAGCTGCATCACGGTCTCGAACCAGAAATCGCCTTCCACGCTGCCGCCGGGTGCGGCGGGCAACACGGTTTGCGTGCCGGGTTCCTCGCGGGGTCGCGGCTGATCCAGCGGGCCGGGCTCGCCGGCTTCGCGCACCGGAATCGCCATGACGCGCTGCGGCACAGGCACGGCGTCCTCCTCCCACGGCGGGCCATCGTCTTCCGGCCAGGGTGCCTCGTCCACCGGTTCATCGGGCATGGAGGGGGCGACCTTCGCCACCGGTGCGGGTGGGGGCGCGGACACAGGCGCGGCAACGGCCGCAGGTGGGTTCACCACCGGAAGGCGAGCCAGGGGCACGAGGGGCACCGGAGGCGCCGAGGGCACGGGTGGCGGCGCGGGCGCCACCACGGCGGCGACCGGCGTTTCAGCCGATTTCAGTGTTTTTTTTTCCACTGCGGCGCTGGGGCTCACCGTGCCGGCGGGTTTGAAGGCCATCAGCCGCAACAGCACCATGGTCAGCGCGGCGTACTCGTCGGGCGCGAGGCCCAACTCGCCGCGCCCATGCAGGCACAGGCTGTAAAGCAATTGCGTTTCGTCGGCCGGCAGGCTTTGCGCCAGCCGCGCGATCTGCGCTTCGTCGGGGTCGCCCACGCCCTCGGCCTGGGCCCGATCGGGCACGGCCTGCAGCACCGCCATGCGCTGCAGCACGCCGGTCATCTCTTCCAGCGTGGACGCGGCATTCAGGCCGTTCACGCGCAAGGCGTCCACGGTATCCACCACCGTGGCCCCGTCGCCTCGGGCCAGCGCGTCGATCAGGCGCAACACGTAGGAGCGGTCCACCGCGCCCAGCATCTGGCGCACCGTGGCTTCCTGCAACTGACCGCCGCCGAAGGCGATCGCCTGGTCGGTGAGCGAGAGCGCGTCGCGCATGGAGCCACGCGCGGCGCGCGACAGCAGGCGCAGCGCCTGCACATCGGCCGGCACCTGCTCGGCCTGCAACACCTGTTGCAAATGTTCCAGCACCGTTTCAGGCGCCATCGGCCGCAGGTTGAACTGCAGGCAGCGCGAGAGCACGGTCACCGGCACCTTCTGCGGGTCGGTCGTGGCCAGCACGAACTTGAGGTATTCGGGCGGTTCTTCCAGCGTCTTCAACATGGCGTTGAACGCCGTGTTGGTCAGCATGTGCACCTCGTCGATCATGAAGACCTTGAAGCGCCCCTGCACCGGTTTGTAGACCGCCTGCTCCAGCAGGGCCTGCACCTCGTCCACGCCCCGGTTGGAGGCGGCATCGAGTTCGGTGTAGTCGACGAAACGGCCGCTGTCGATGTCGGTGCAGGCCTGGCACACGCCGCAGGGCTCGGCGGTGATGCCGCCCTGCCCGTCGCTGCCCAGGCAGTTGAGCGACTTGGCCAGGATGCGCGAGACCGTGGTCTTGCCCACGCCTCGCGTGCCGGTGAACAGGTAGGCGTGGTGCAGGCGCTGGGTCGTCAGGGCGTTGGAGAGGGCTTGCACCACATGGCCCTGCCCCACCATCTCGGTGAAATTGCGCGGGCGGTATTTGCGGGCCAGGACGACATAGGACATGACGACGATTCTAAGCGGCGGGGTATTGCCGGGCGGCCCGGCGCCGATGCACCTCCATCGCCTACAATCGACCTCGACGGGCCTTCCCGCATGGTGAAGCGGCCAACCGGGTCAGGTGGGGAACCAAGCAGCCCTAACTGTGAATCCAGTGCCGGGGTCAAGGCTCGTCACCTTCTTTTCATCTTCCCGCCATGTCCGTGCGCGATCCCGCCTCCATTGCCAGCTGGCATGCCCACGTGTACTTCGGCGCGGACACCCGCGATGCCGCCTGGGCCCTGCGCGAAGTCATTGCCGCCGAACTCGGCCCACACGTTCAGATCGGGCGTTTCCACGAAAAGCCCGTCGGGCCGCACCCGGCCTGGACCTACCAGGTGGCGTTCGATGCCAGCGAGTTTGCCCATGTGGTGGGCTGGCTCTCTCTCAACCACGCCGCGCTGGATGTGCTCATCCACCCCAACACGGGCGATGCCCTGAGCGATCACCGCGACGGCGCGCTGTGGCTGGGCAAGTCCTCCCCCTTGAACCTGCAGGCCCTGGTGGACTGAACGGCCGACCATGAACCCCTGGATCCTGCTCGGCCTGGCCATCGCCGCCGAAGTCGTCGGCACCTCCGCCCTGAAGGCCAGCGAGGGCTTCAGCAAGCTCGGGCCCTCGGCCATCGTCGTGGTCTCGTACGGTGCCGCGTTCTACCTGCTGTCGCTGACCTTGCGCACCATTCCCGTGGGCATCGCCTACGCGGTCTGGTCGGGCGTGGGCGTGGTGCTCATCGCGCTCATCGGCTGGCTGGTGTTCGGCCAGAAGCTCGACGGTGCCGGCCTGCTGGGCATGGGCCTGATCGTGGCGGGTGTGCTGGTGCTCAACCTGCTCTCGAAGAGCTCGGCCCACTGAGACTCAGGCCGCCATCCAGCGGCGCACGCCCTCTCCCGCCGCCACCCCGCTGGCCAGGCAGGCCGTGAGCAGGTAGCCCCCGGTGGGCGCTTCCCAGTCGAGCATTTCCCCGGCGCAGAACAGGCTGGGGCGCGACCGCACCATCAGGCCCTCGTCCAGCGCGTCCCAGCGCACGCCACCGGCACTGCTGATGGCTTCGTCAATCGGCCGCGCGGTGGCCAGCGTGATGGGCAAGGCCTTGAGCGCGGCGGCCAGGCGGGCGGGCTCGTGCATCGCTTCCTTGCTCAGCAATTCGTTGACGATGCCCATCTTGATGCCCTCCAGACCGAGCCGGCTCTTGAGGTGGCTGGAGAGGCTGCGCGAACCGCGCGGGTGGGCCACTTGCGCGAGCACCTGCTCGGCCGAGCGGTCGGGCAGCAGGTCCAGCTCGAACGTGGCCTGGCCCTCGCGCGCGATCTGATCGCGCAACAGACTCGACACGGCGTAGATCAGGCTGCCCTCGACCCCGGTGGCCGTGACGACGAATTCGCCCTTGCGATGAAAGCCGTTGCCCAGGCTGTCCGTGAACCGCACCGCCACCGACTTGAAAGGTTGGCCCGCGAAGCGCTCCACGAAGAAGGGGCTCCAGCCGCCCGCCACATCAAAGCCGCAGTTGCTGGGCAGCAGCGGCGCCACGTCGATGCCCTCTGCCTGCAGCCTGGGCACCCAGGTGCCGTCGGAACCCAGGCGCGCCCAGCTCGCGCCGCCGAGCGCGAGCACGGTGGCGCGGGGCTGGACGCGCAGCGGCCCCTGCGGCGTGTCGAACGCCAGGGCCGCGCCGTCCCAGCCTGTCCAGCGGTGGCGCATGTGGAAGCTCACCGGTGCGCCGCCCGCCTCGGGATGGCGCAGGCGGTGCAGCCAGGCACGCAGCAGCGGGGCGGCTTTCATGTCGGTGGGAAAGATGCGCTGCGAGCTGCCCACGAAGGTGGTGATGCCCAGGCCGGCGGCCCAGTCGCGCACGGCCTGTGGGCCGAAGGCGTCGATCAGGGGCCGCAGGTGTTCCGCCTGCGCGCCATAGCGGCCCACGAAGGCCGGCAGTGCTTCGGCGTGCGTGAGGTTCATGCCGCCCTTGCCGGCCAGCAGAAACTTGCGGCCCACCGAGGGCATGGCGTCGAACAGGTGCACGCGCAGGCCGGCGCGGGCCACGACTTCGGCGGCCATCAGGCCGGCGGGGCCACCGCCGATGACGGCCACATCGACGGGCAGGAAAGAACTTGGATCGGTCATGAGGAAGCGGAAACATCGGCCAGCTCGATGAGCCGGCCCTGTGCATTGATGAAGGCCAGCCGGACGGCTTCACCCGGTCGGGCCTGTGCCATGGCCTGGCGGTAGCCCTCCATCTGCGCGAGCAGTTCGGGCTGGCGTTCGGGGTGCGCGGCGCTCTTGTAGTCCAGCACCCACCAGTCGCCGCTGTCGCGGCGGCGCACCAGGCGGTCCATCCGCAGCAGCGCGCCCTGGTGGAAGAGCGCAACCTCGTTGCCCCAGTGGTTGAGCACTTCGGCGTCCCAGGCCCAGGCGGCCTCGCCGCCCACGATGCGCCGGGCCATGGTCAGCACCTCGCGCGCCTGGGCGGGGTCCAGCGCAAATTCGCGCGCCACCGCCTGGCTGTGTTCGGGCGCCCAGTCGAAGCCCTGGGCCGGCGTGGGCCGCCATTCCAGCAGGCGGTGCAGCGCCAGGCCGATGCGGTTGAACGTGTCGTCCACCGGTGGCAACCCCTCTGCGGCCTCGACCACTGGCGACGGCGCCATGGTCAGCGCGGGCAGGCTGGGCAGCTGAAAGGCCGGGTTCTGCGACGGCCGCTCACCGTCGGCCCCCACCGCGGGGGATGGGGCTTCCAGCGGCGAAGCCAATGGCTGCAGGCGCGCATGCCAGGTGGTGGCGCTGCGCTTGTGCGGTTCGAAGCTGGAGATCACCAGCCGCGATTCGGCGCGCGTGAGCGCGACATAGAGGGCGTTGAGCTCCTCCAGCGAGCGCGCCTGCTGTTCCTGCTGCAGGGCATCCACCGCGCAGGCGGGCGGCGATTTTTCGCTGGCGAGGAACACGAAGCGGCGCGGCAACGGCTCTTCGCCCGGCCAATCCACCAGCACGCCCATGCTCTCGGGCCGGGCGGACCCCGAGTCGGTGTCGAGCATCAGCACGGTGTGGGCTTCCAGGCCCTTGGCGCCATGGATGGTGAGCAGGCGCACCGCCCCCGGTGTCTGCACCGCTGTGGCCTTGATGCCGCCGGCCTTGAGCGCGCGCACGAAGCGGTAGGGCGTGAGGAAACGCCCCCCGTCCTGCGCGAGCGACTGGGTCAGCAGGTCGCGCAGCTGGGCCAGCACGGCGGCGCGCTGGCTCGCGGGCACCGCTTGCGCGAAACGGGCGAGCACGTCGCCGTGGTCGTAGAGGGCCGACAGCGCGTCGTGCGGCGGCAGGCTCAGCAGCCACTCCCGGTAGAGCGCGAGCCGCTGCGCGGTGTCGAGGATGAGCGCCGCTTGCGCCGGTGTGGCGGACACGGCCACTTGCTCATCGGTGGGAAGGCCGGCAAAACGCTGTAGCACGTCCCACCAGGACGGCCGGGCCTTCGGCGCGTCCGCACCTTCGGTGCGCGACGGGGTCCAGCGCAGGCGCCAGCGCGCCAGCTGGGCCAGGTCGTCATCGCTCCAGCCGCACAGCGGCGACTTGAGGGCCCGGGCCAGGCTCAGGTCGTGCCGGGTCGAGACCAGGGCGTCCAGCAGCGCCACCACGTCTTGCACCGCGGGCGCTTCGCCCAGTTCGAGTTTCTCGGGTTGCTCGCTGGCCAGGCCGCGTTCGAGCAAGGCCTCGTGCATCCACGCGAGGCGCTCGCGGCGGCGCGACAGCACCATGATGTCGTCGGGCAGCAGGCGCCCGTCACCGACCTCGGTGGCGATCCAGTCGGCGGCCTGCCCGGCCTCCAGCGCGGCCAGGCTGTCTTCGGGCAGCACGCGCGGCGTGACGAGGCTGTCGCGCCACTCGGGTTCGCCCCCCTGCCCGGTGGCGCTGCGCTCCAGCAGGCTGCGCGGCAACTGCGGCAGGCACAGCACCTCGCCGTGCGCGGTGCTTTCGGTGGTGTGGGTGCGGTAGTCGCTGCCGTACTCGCCGGCTTGCACCGCCGCGCCCATGGCGGCGTTGAGCGCGTCCACCACCGCGGGCGCGCAGCGCCGGGTGTGGTCGCAGCTGAGCAGCGCACCGGCCAGCCCCTGCACGACGAAGGCCTGTGCCGCCTTGAACACCTGCGGCTCGGCGCGGCGGAAGCGGTAGATCGATTGTTTGGGGTCGCCCACCAGGAACACACAAGGCGCCTCGCCCGAGCCGGCGCCCGCGTAGGCCGACAGCCAGCCGTAGAGCGCCTGCCATTGCAGCGGGTTGGTGTCCTGGAACTCGTCGATCAGCACGTGGCGCACGCGCGCGTCCAGCCGCTGCTGCAGCCAGCCCGAGAGTTCGGCATCGCCCAGCAGGCGACGCGCCGCGCCCTCCACGTCGTTCATGTCGACCCAGCCACGCTCGCGCTTGAACGCGGCAAAGCAGGTCAGCAGCACGCGGGCCAGGCGCGACAGGCGCTGGTGGTGCCGCCAGGCGCGGTGCTGGCGCAGGGCTTCGAGGGTGCGCAGCGCCAGGTCCTGAGCGGTGCGCACGGCCTCGATGCCGGCGAGCTTGTCGCTGAATTTGCGCGGCTCGTCTTTCTGGGTGAGCAGGGCCGTGAGCACACCCGCACCGTCGGCTTGGCCCAGCGCCTGCTCCAGCTCGACACCTTTGGCGGCGAAGGTCGCGGCGCTGGCGCGCCCCAGCGCTTGCGCGGCTTCGCGCAGCAGCGTGAGGGCGCGCGCATCCTGGACCAGCCAACGCACCGGATCATCGAAGCCCGCGTACTCCGGGTACCGCTGCTGCATGGGGTCGACCGACGCGTCGACCACACCGGCGGTATCGGCCAGCGCGAACTCGACCCGCTTTTGCAGCGCCTTCTCCAGTGCCTTCAGCGTCTGGTGGCGACCATGCTCGGCCACGCTGTCCATGAAGTCCTGCCGCTCGATGGGGCTGGCCGCGAGCGCGGCGTAGAAACGCGGCCAGACCTGGGCCACCGCGCGCGCGTCGTCTTCGAGCAGCTCGTACTGCACCGGCAACTGCAGTTCCTGCAGCACGGACAGCGGTGCCCCCCGCAGCAGCGCGGCAAACCAGCTGTGAAAGGTGCGCACCTGCACCGGGCGCCCGATGGCGGTCACGCGCTCATGCAGGCTGCGGGCCTCGGGCACCCGCCGCCGGGCATCTTCTTCGCTCAGGCCCCGCACGCGCAACTCGGTGGCCAGGGCCTCGTCGCTCAGGCCGGCCCAGCGCCGCAGCTCGGCGTTGAGTCGGTCGCGCATTTCGCCGGCGGCCTTCTTCGTGAACGTGATCGCCAGGATGTCCTGCGGCGCGCAGCCGTCGAGCAGCGCGCGCAGGATGCGCGAGACCAGCATCCAGGTCTTGCCGGCGCCGGCACAGGCTTCCACGGCAATGCTGCGCGCGGGGTCGCAGGCCAGCGCGTAAAAGGCTTCGCGCGCGGCGGGAGAGCCATTGATTCGGTAGGCGGGTGCCGTCATTCGGGTGTCCAAAAATCCTTGCGGCACAGGCCGCGCGCGGCGCAGAACTCGCACACCCGCCCTCCGCCGTGGGCCGGCATCGGCTGGCCGGCGGCGACCCGCGCCATGTCGTGCGCCAGGCCTGCCTTGAGTTGCTCGCGCGCCATCAGCACGTCCGGCTGCTCCACGAGCCAGGTGGGTCCGTCCTTGCCGCTGTCGCCGCGTTTGTCGGTGATGCTGAGGTAGGCGGCGCGCAGGTTGTCGTCGGGCAGCAAGGCGGCGTAGAACGCCAGCTGGGTGTCTTCCAGCGGCTCCTTCACGCGGTCGTTGGTCTTGCTGCGGCTCTCGGTCTTGTAGTCGATCACGAAGGAGATCGGCCCTTCGGGGCTGTGCTGCGCGTCGATGCGGTCCAGCTTGCCGTACAGCTTCCAGGGCCCCGCGCTCGCGGTGCACTCGGCCTCGGCCTGCACGAAGCGCGGGCCTGGCCGGTCGTCGGTGGCCTCGAAGCCGGCCAACCAGTGGAGATAGCCTTCGCGCAAGGCGGGCCACACCGCCTGGTAAGGCAGGAACCCCGCCCCGCCCTCGCCCGCGTTCAGGCCCATGGCGGTGGCGGTCTCGTCGGCCAGCCGGTCGAGCCAGGCCTGGTCGGCATCGCGCCCCGGGCGGGTGTCGCCCCGCTGCTCATGAAACGTGCGCAGCACCGCGTGCAACCAGTTGCCCATGTCGCGCTGGTCGGGCTCGGCTTCGAGTTCGGCGGCCTCCACCAGGCGCAGCTGGCGCAGCGCGAAGAAGCGGTAGGGGCAATCGCGCAAGTCCTGGTACGCGCTCGCGGAGAGCGACTCGGGCAACACGTCGCCCGCCGAAGGGGCCGGTCGCGGCGGGATCGCCGCCTGGAGCGGGCGCAGATCGCGCGGATCGGATCCCGGGGTGATCGGCAAGGCCTGCACCCAGGCACTGGGCAACACCGCCTCGCCGCGCTCCTGCGTTCGCCACAGCAGATCCAGATGAGGCAAGGCGAGCGTGGCGCGCCACGCGCCGGCCGCCGCCTGGGCCAGGGCTTCGCGCGATGGCAGACCCAGCAGCTCGCGCTGCGCTGCGGTCCAGTCGCCGGGCGGTTCCGGGCTGGGGCTCAGGTGCGACTCGTCACAACCCGGCACCACCGTGGCGGCGAACGGCCGCCCCAGCAGTTGCGCCATGGGCAGGACCACCACCGCCGCATCGCCCACCGTGCGGGGCATGAAGCTCGCCCCTTCGAGCACCTCGCGCACCCAGGCGGTGAACGCACTCAGGGACAGGCGGGCGGCGCCGCGCGCGCTCCCGTCCACCGCCTGGGTCACCCCAGCCAACTCCATGGCCGCCCCCTCGCCCAGGCGCAGGGTCTGCAGCAGCTGTTGCCCGGCGGGGTCGGCTTCCAACGAACTCCACAGGCCACAGGCCTTGAGCGCCGAAGCGAGATCGCCCAGCCACACCGTCAAGGGACGCCCGGCCTGCAGACCCTCGAGCCAGGCGGGCAGGCCGTCCGGGATCACCGGCGCCAGGCGCACATGCTGGAGGGCCGCCTTCCAGCGGGACACGCCGGCTTCGCGCGCCAACTGCTCCAGCTGCTGCACCTGGGCCTCGGGCCAGGCGGTGGCCTGCTTGAGCAGGTCCAGGACATCGTCCATCGATGCGCGCGCATCGACCGCGCGCAGCACGCTCATGAGTTGAGCGGCTGCGTGCGTGGTGGAGAGTTTCCAGCCGGTCTCATCGCGCACCGGCACCTTCAGGCGATGCAGCATGGCGCTGACGCGCCGCGTGAGCAGTCGGTCGTTGGCCACCAGCGCCACGGGGATACGCCCCTGGTTGACCTGCGCGATGACGCAGGCCGCGGCGCGCTGGGCTTCGTCTTCCGCGTCACCACAGGCATGCAGCACGGGGACATGGCGATCTTGCCCTTGCAACTCACCGAGGGACAGAACCAGCCCTTGATCGCCCCAGCGCGAAGCCAGGGCCATGGCCAGCGGGTCTTCCTGGAACCCTTGCAACACCACCAGCAGATCGGCGTGCGTGCCGGGCTCGGCCATGGGCGCCCACAGCACATCGGTGGCGTAGGCGGACGCACTCGTCCAGGTCAACGCGAGCGTGGCCGACAAGCCTTCCCAATGCAGCGAGGACGACGTGGGCATCAGCGCGTCGCGCAAGGGCTCGGCCCATGCCAGGCGCTGTTCGGGTGGCACCGCCGCCGCCAGGGGGGCGAGTTGGCGCGCCGCCTCCACCAGCCGCCCCACCATGACGGCGCGCAAGGCGGGGTCGGCCCGTGCGGGCGCCACGCGATCGATCAGGGCCGCGGCCATCAGGCTGTCGCGCGCCATGTCCATGCTGAGGTCGCCCGGGCCGGGCACGAAGGGCCGCAGGCTTGCGGCCCAATTGCGGCTGGACTCGAAGCGCGGTGCGAACCCGCTCGGGTGCGACGTCGACCAGGCCCGGCGACCCGCGTCCATCAACTGGGCATACGGCACCAGCACGACGACTCGGCTGGCCGGCACGGCACGCGCCTGCATCGCCTGATCGATCTGCGCGATCCACCGCGCCCAGTGGTGCGCGGCTGGATGCCTCTCGACCGCGGCCGTTGAACCGGCGGCCGGGATCGAGCTTACAGGCGTCATGGAAATGGGTGTTTCTGTCACAATGATGCGGACCGTGCGCTCAGAGGGTGTGAGAACACCTTGAACTGCTGGCATGTGACCCAAACTGTAACCCTTCCCCGTTCAACGACTTTTAGGATGAATCATGGCCAGCGACCTGATCAAACACGTTTCCGATGCCAGCTTCCAGGCTGATGTGCTGGAGGCCGGAGCGCCGGTGCTGGTGGACTTCTGGGCCGAGTGGTGCGGCCCCTGCAAGATGATTGCGCCGATCCTCGATGAAGTGGCTGGCTCGTACAACGGCAAACTCAAGATTGCCAAGCTCAACGTGGACGACAACCGCGACGTGCCCGCCAAGTTCGGCATTCGCGGCATTCCCACGCTGATGCTGTTCAAGGACGGCCAGCTCGCCGCCACCAAGGTCGGCGCCGTGAGCAAGGCACAGCTCACCGCCTTCATCGACCAGCAACTGGCCTGACGCCTTGCTGAAGGGTGCCCGGGTGCAATGCCCGGGCCCTGTTTCCCCGGCCCCTTATTTCCTGTCATAATTTGCGGCAGCGGGCCTGACAGACGCCCGCCCTTCTTTCCGCGCACCGTCCGCCATCCGGACGCCGGCGCCCCCTCCCCCGGCTTTGACTCAACTCCCTTTCGGAGTGAATTCCATGCACCTTAACGAACTCAAGGCACTGCACGTGTCTGAAGTCCTCAAGCAGGCCGAAGCGCTTGAGATCGAAAACCCTGGCCGCATGCGCAAGCAG
>Ga0247823_10000743_pt1 | contig 27462 bp, 16 predicted proteins | sample 13C_PalmiticAcid_2_FD_192426 | JGI IMG/M metagenome (GOLD analysis project Ga0247823, IMG submission 192426) | Soil microbial communities from agricultural site in Penn Yan, New York, United States - 13C_PalmiticAcid_Day30 | ecosystem: Environmental > Terrestrial > Soil > Agricultural land...
GAGGGTGGAGGGGAGCCGGAGCGGGGACCGGAGCATGACGTGGGCGGATGCGAGGGGGACGTTGGGGGACTGGAGGCTGTATGGGCATTATGTGATTTACTTTGGGGTGTCGGTGCCGTTTAGTTCGCTGTCGCTGTTCTCGCCGTCGATTGTGGCGGGACTGCAGTATGTGGATCTGCAGGCGCAGTTGATGACAGTGCCTCCTTATGCAGTGGCATACGGTGGGTGTGCTCCTTACCCCTTGTTTATGCCAGGGCGAGCTGACAGACAGCGGTGCAGTAACGCAGATCCTCGTCTCGTACTCGGCGGACCGCTTCAACGCTCGCGGTCTGCACAGTGCCGTCTTAGCCCTCATCGGCGCCGCCGGGTTCATGGCGTCTGCCCTCCTGCCTCCAGACGCCTACCTCCATCGCTACGGTTGTCTGATCGTTGCCTCGGCCGGGGCATTCGCCTGTATTCCGCCCATGTTGGGCTGGCTCACGTCCAACGTCTACTCGACCGCGTCCGTGGGACTTGCTATCGCCATCAACGTCAGTTTTGGAGCTGGGTTGGGGCAGATACCGGGAGTCTGGATCTACAAGGCCGAGGAGAGGGAGCGGGGATTCCCGACCGGCCACTGGGTGAATGCGGCGATGCTGCTTGTGGTGGCGTCCGGGGCGGCAGGGTTGAGGGTCTTGTATGGGTATCGGAATCGGAAGCTGCTGAAAGAGAGTGGCGGCCAGGAGGTGCGGCTGTTCAAGCTTTGAAACTCCGGGCTCTCCGAGAAAGTACCTTGGGCAAAGGCATCCCACCACACGCTCGGTATGTTTGAATAGACCTGTAGTCCTCAAGTTCCTAGTCTGTTTTGTGTGTTTGGATGCGTAAGGTACTCGGCTTTTAGTTGCTTGAAGACAGGCCAGAAAAGACAAGAAGCGGGGCGTGAAGCCGGAAGCTTGAGAATCCTGCGTCAAAAGGTGTGGAACCTGGACTGTCCCAGTAAAACTCAACGCTTTCATCCCGTCGTTGCGCTTGCTTATTACCTACAAAACCATCCCGAACAGTGCCCTTCACATTCGATCCCTTCTTTAACCCCCCTTTTAGTTTGAGGATGGCTCAACCGTTAGAAATCGACGGCGCCACGACTGGCGGTTCAACACCGCCACATCATCCGAATCACGGAGTTCACATGTCGGTCGCAGACATCGAAACCATCCTCCAGAGAACATTTCCAGGCTCAAAGCTGCTCGAGGCCAACCCCCTGGAGTCCGGAAAATCATTCAATAACAGAATATACTTTTTGCGCGTGAGACTGGGTCCTCTCGGTGACGCACAGCCTCGGATCGAGGAGCTCGTGCTCAAGATCAACGGGAGGCCTTTCGGCGCCGCCAAGGTTATCAACGAAGTGTCTTGCCTGTGGATCCTCGAAAAACTCTGCCCCAATGTCCCGTCGCCTCGCGTGTTTGCGTGGTCCGAGGACGGAACGAGCACCGTGTCGATTGACCGGGGCAGCGGACCACCCAAGATTCACCACAACGGGCAGAACGCTAGTAAAGACACCAACCCGGGCTGGATTTTCATGTCCAAGGCCCAGGGCGAGGCCCTTGCCTTGACAAACTTTGACTCCGAAGATATCGCCTCCATCGGGTCGCAACTGGCAGACATCGTCGCTCGTTGGCGGAAGAGCATCCCAGCCCAGCCGCACTGCGGAGCACTCATGTTCTCGCAAGACCAAGACGCAGGCTTGCCACACATGCCAATGTCGCCAAACCCGACGAGGCCGTGGTTCAAAATCACAGGGGTTGTGGGCGACGCCATCACCTTCGACGCTCCCGTTACAACACACAGAGACTATCTGAGAATCAAGATTGAAGACAAGCTCAGGCAGCTGCAGAGCACCGACACATACCTCCCGAACCGGTACTTGTCGCCCCGGCTGGCCGACTTTGTGTCCAACACGCTTCCTACCTTGGAGCTCGCCAACGGCCCGGCCGCCAAGTTCGTCTTCACGCACTTTGACCTCTCGCCGCGGAACGTGCTTGTGTCGGGGACCCCGCCGCGAGTGACGGGACTAGTCGACTTTGAGTTCTCCGGCTTCTTCCCCGAGGTGGATGAGTTTGTCAACGACTACGTCGACAACGGAGGCGACTGGCCGTCGGCGGCGTACGAGGCCTACCTGGGCCGGCTGGCAGAGCTGGGAGTGAATACGCCCGCGCACGGCATCGATGAGGCCGTCTGGAAGCAGGCGCACTGGTTCGGGCAGATGATTGAGCACATTGCTCCGTGGTGGTTGCCGGGGGACAAGGGTGAAGAGGGCTTGAGGGGCGCGCTGCAGGAATCGGCGTCTGTGGTCGAGGAGATGCTGAAGAAGTTTGAGAGGGTAGAGAGGTGACATCAGCACCAGCGAATTCCGGGGTCGGACGTGGTTTGTGGTTCGCCCCGCATCTGCCGTGCCGCCTCCCTGTCGCCCGAGTCCCGCAATCAACTCCCGAACTACCTGACTTGAGTAACCCGGTCGACCCACCTACAGAAACTCCAGTCCTTCGCTCGACCAACTCTCTCACCTGAACCCTGCCCGATGACCTGCTTCCTTTCCGTGTGGTAGCAATATTGAGGCAGTCCTCGCGGCCACGTCACCATCCCTTCCTTCCCTTCCTGCCAGGTGCTTGGACCGCGAGAGGCTACCGTGTTACTGATTCGCTGCCCGTCTGACCTTGGGGTGCTGCACAGTGCAACTCCCTACACTGGAAGGTCCCAGCGGTGTCTGTTGGCCCTCCTTCACACTTGCTTGTCACATTTGAACGGGTGGGTCGCGTGGTGTGCCGGGTGTGGCTGAGATACCGCAGCTGGGGGATTCAAGATCCAACCACTTGGTTGCTGTCTCCTCTGCTGCCAACCGCTGACATCAGCTACTACTCGGTCACGCCGTCCACTCACCACGTAACCCAGAGAAAGCTTATTGCATCTGGACACACCGACAAGGCAGGTGTCATCGAGCCATACTTACCCTCCCGAACCCCCAACTCTCTCCGCTGACACACCACAAGGCTGCCCGGCTATGCCAGTTGAGGGCAAAGAGTCGGAAAGAACCGATGTCAAGGCAGCCCCTTCACCGAGAGATGTTTCTCGCATCTGCGGTCTGCCCGCGGGCGCATCGGCGTGGGCCATCGCAGCTGGTAAGCACCGTGGTGTAGGTGCGGTGTTAAGTCACACCGCGCACCATATAACCCGCAGCCCAGTACCGTGGGAGATGCCCAACCGGTCCCCGCCCGAAATTATTGTTTAATGAAGCTCTATACTTGAGCATATAGCCTGTATGCGAAGCTGATCATGGCCCGCTCTGCAGTCCTTATCGCCAGTACCGCCGTCTTCCTTGCGCTCAACGCCTTCGCCAGCCCCTTTGGGTTCCCCCACACGGGCGAGAGGCGCCTGAGATGTGACCGGTCGTCTTTTGCCGGGATCCTCCCCGCCGGGGCGACCCTCGAGAAGGTCGCCGTGGTACGGGAGGGCGGCAGCTACGGCGAGGGAGCCACCAACGTGGCGTATCCGACGAACCCGACCAATCTGCCGGCCCTGTGCGCTGTGACTGTCCGTGTCAAGAGTTCGTCGACAAGCAGCTACCGGTTCGGCCTGTTTCTGCCCGCTGAGTGGAACTCGAGGTTCCTCGTCGTTGGGAATGGAGGGTTCGCGGGGGGTATCAACTGGCTGGACATGTAACGTACATACCTACCCTTGCGTTCTGTGCATCGGGCATTAACACCAGCCCAGGGCCGCCGGTCCCCGGTACGGCATGGCTTCCCTGTCCACCGACACCGGCCACAGCTCAACCTCGACCGACACCACCTGGGCGCGCAACCAGCCCGAGAAGAAGACCGACTGGGGCTGGCGTGCGATCCACGGCTCGACCGTCCTCGGAAAGCAGCTGGTCCGCGCCTACTACAGCGACACGCCACTCACCTACTCCTACTACAGCGGCTGCTCGACCGGCGGCCGGCAGGGGCTCAAGGAGCTCCAGACCTACCCCGACAACTTCGACGGCGCGCTCATCGGCGCGCCCGCGTGGTGGACCTCCCACCTCAACACCTACGTCACGCAGGTCGGCCTGTTCAACCTCCCCGCCACCTCCCCCAAGCGCCTCGCGCCCGCCGACATCTCCCTCCTCGCCGACGAAGTAACCCGCCAATGCGACGCCCTCGACGGCGTCCGCGACGGCATCGTCAGCAGCCCCGACACCTGCCCGCTCAACCTCACCCGCCTCCTCTGCCAGCCCAACCCCAACACCCCCAACCCCTCCAAATGCCTCACCGCCGCACAACTCACCACCGCGCGCAACATCTACAACGCCTACCTCTCCACCAAAGACGGCGGCTCCCTCCTCTACCCGGGTCTGACACCCTCCTCCGAACAGCAATGGTGGATCCTCGTCAACGGCACCGCGCCCAGCGCCTTCGGCGTCGGCTACGCGCGCGATTTCCTGTTTGACGACCCGTCGTGGGACTGGCACACGTTCGATGAGAGCGTGGTCGCCTACGCCGAGGCGCACGACCCGGGCGGCGCGACGGCCGATGACTACGCCGCCATGGGGAGGGTCAAAGAGAGAGGGGGGAAGGTGGTGCTGTATCATGGGTTGGCGGACGGGCTGGTGCCGACGAGGGGGTCGGAGGTATTTTATAACCGGACGGCGGCGGCGGTTGGGGATGTACAAGAGTTTATGAGGATGTTTCTCGTCCCTGGGATGCAGCACTGTTGGGGCACGGCGGTGGACGCGCCGTGGAATGTGGGGGGCGCGTTTCAGGCCGGGGTCATGGGGAGTGACGTGTGGTCGGTGCCGGGGTTTGAGGACGCGGAGCATGACGCGCTGATGGCGCTGGTGGAGTGGGTGGAGAGGGGGAGGGCGGTCGAGAGCATTGTCGCGACCACGTGGAGGAGCTCGATGGATCCGACGTCGGGTGTGAAGAGGCAGAGGCCGGTTTGTGCGTGGCCGAAGAGGGCGGTGTGGGGTGGGAAGGGAGATGTGGATGTCGCGACGAGTTGGAAATGTTCGAGTTGACGGAGGAGCTGAGGATGTCGTTCGTGTCGAAGATGCAGTTGAAATGTTAGGCCGTTTCTTATCGGAAATTGCGACCGCCTTCCTCGTTCGGCCAGGACCCCGCCTTTTTGCCGCTCGCCTGTTCTCGGTGCATTAGCGCCCGCCGTGGCATGGCCAATGTGGGGTATGGAACGGCAAGCCCGTGTTCCTCTGATCGTGATAAGGCGTGGGAGAAGCATTGATGCCGCGAATCTGTGCGATTTCGATGCTAGTTGTCGAGGCTGTCGTTGTGAGACATGAATCGGTGTAGTGGAACAACGACTCGACCTGTTCCAAGACGTGACCTCCAAACCTCTTGATATCTGCCCGTTCTCGGCAAAGCCCCAGCTCGCAGGGCTGGGCGCTGAAACGCAGCGTGGAGAAGCTGACGGCAGGGCGGGCGAGACCCCTACCAGCGGGTTCGATCTGGGCTCCATCCCAGGCAGCCCCTCTGCCCCGCACTCAAGTTTTTAGCTTTGCCTTCGACCGCGTCGCGTCAAAAATTTTCCATTTTCACACCGCCATACACTAACGCTCTGTCGGATTGATTCTCCCTACCCCGCCATCGCAACTCGACAGGTCCAAGCAAGATGCGTTACGTTCTCGTTACCGGCGGTGTCATTTCAGGTAATCCGCCAAAACCCCGCCCGCGGAGGCACTGCCGGACCATCAAGTGGCTAACCGTCGGCAGGGGTTGGGAAGGGCATCATTGCCTCGTCCACGGGCCTGGTCCGTAGATACCCCGCGATCCAGCTTGCACATGGCGCCCTAGCCTCTAACCACGTCGGCCACAGCTCCTAAAAACCCTCGGTCTCCGCGTCAGCTGCATCAAGATCGACCCCTATGTGTCGGTCGACGCGGGGCTCATGGCCCCCGCCGAGCACGGCGAGTGCTTCGTGCTGACTTCCGGTTCGTGGACGAAAGTGTTCAGAGGAAGTGCTGCAGACATCTGACTCTCCGCAGGCGGCGAAGTCGATCTCGATCTCGGCAACTACGAGAGGTACCTCTCGGTGCGCCTCACCAGCGAGCACAACATCACCACCGGCAAGGTCTACCTCAACGTCATCCAGAAGGAGCGCCGCGGCGACTATCTCGGCAAGACGGTGCAGATCGTGCCCCACGTGACGGACTCGATCAAGGACTGGATCAAGCGCGTCTCCACGATCCCCGTCGATGGCTCGGGCGAGGAGCCCGATGTCTGCATTATCGAGCTCGGGTGAGTTTGATTTTACTAATGGTCTGCTGCGCCGCAAGATCAATTACTGATTCGTTTTCAAACAGTGGTACTATTGGTGATATCGAGAGCGTATGTCTATTAACGGTTCCCTGGCCGCTTGATGATTTCCTAACTCTGTGACAGATGCCGTTCATTGAGGCTCTTACTCAGCGTATGTCTCCAAACTTTAGGATTTTCTGACTCAAGCCTAACACGATAAATAGTCCGCCACGAGGCCGGCGCTGGAAACTTCATGAACATCCACGTCTCGTATGTGCCTACCGTCCACGGCGAGCAAAAGACGAAGCCGACACAGCACGCCGTCAAGTCGATCCGCAGCCACGGCCTCATCCCCGATGTGGTCGCGTGCCGTTGCGAAACCCCCCTTGCTGAGCCGACGCTCGCCAAACTCGCACTCCACTGCCAGGTCGAGACGGAGCAGGTCATCGTCGTCCGGGACATGCCGACTATCTACCAGGTGCCCCTGCTTCTGAGCGAGCAGAAGCTCATCCCTCAACTCCGGTCCAAGCTAGCTTTGGACAAGATCACCATCTCGCCCGCCATGTCCGTGCATGGCCAAGAGCTTTGGGAGCTGTGGAAGTCGGTCGTCACCCCGACATACCAGGATGAGCTCAAGATCGCCCTCGTGGGCAAGTACATCACGTGCCAGGACGCCTACCTCTCGGTCGTCAAGGCGCTCGAGCACTCGGCCATGAAGATTCGCCGGAAACTCAACCTGATGTGGATCGACTCGGAGGATCTTGAGCCGACAACCAAGGGCGGGGCGGCGCAGGCCAAGTACCACAAGGCGTGGCATGAGGTCTCCACGGCGTCAGGCATCATCGTCCCTGGAGGGTTTGGCCACCGTGGAACCGAGGGCATGATGCGGGTTTCCAAGTGGGCGAGGGAGAACGACATTCCGTTCCTCGGTGTGTGCCTCGGCTTCCAGGTCGCCGCGATTCAGTTCGCCAGAGATCTGTGCGGCATGACCGAGGCTACCTCTGAGGAGTTTGACGCCCAGGCCAAGGACCGCGTCGTCGTCTACATGCCCGAGCTCGACCGTCACAACCTGGGTGGCACGATGCGTCTGGGTCTGCGCAAGACCATCTTTCAGCAGGACTCGGAGTGGTCGCGGGCACGGTCCCTGTACGGTGGTGCCGAGGTCATCGAGGAGAGGCATCGCCACCGGTACGAGATCAACCCCGAGCTTGTGGGTCAGCTCGAGAAGGCCGGCCTTCACTTCGTTGGCAAGGACGAGACGGGCGAGCGGATGGAGATCTTTGAGCTCAAGGACCACCCCTTCTTCGTTGGTACGTATTTCCGAGTGGCATGTTGGTTGTACGTGATGCTGACTTCTCCACAGGCACGCAGTTCCACGCCGAGTACCAATCTCAGGTCCTCAACCCTAGCGTGAGTCTCCCACCCATATCAAGCAACTAACCGAAGCTGACGTTTGAACAGAGGCCCTATCTCGGCTTCGTTGCGGCCAGCGCGGGCTGCTTGGACGAGGTGCTGAAGCAGCACCCGGTGCAGCCGTTCAAGGCGCACCACATCCCGAACGGCACTGCCCAGTAAAGAGGGTCGACACGAAACGACGATAACCACGGCGGCGAGAGCGCGGTTGCGGAGATCTCTTTCAAGCGGGAAGGCGTTGCGGATCTGGACTCTGTTTGGAGAAAAACATCAAAATAGTTTTCATGTTCGGTTTAGAACAGGTGAGAGCTGACGGGCTCCCGTACAGCTGAGCAGGGCAGGGACAGGGTTGTAAATCTCACCCTGCGCGCGCACTTATATACATGGCGACATAGACATTGGCCTCGGGGTTTTGGAGTGTTTGTTGGGAAACGGCGCTTCTGCATGCACACACCATAGAGTAGACATGGCTGGCGTTTTCAGGATAGGGGGGAGGTCATCTCGGTTTGCAAAATTACTTGGATAGGCTCAATACACACTTGCTTTGGGTGGATGCTCGCACTTTTTAGCCCGTGGACTTGATCTGAGCTTCGCAGAGTCATTCCAATTTCTGCGCATGGAACTCGAACGCAGTAGTATGGCAGCCAAGAAAGGGGGGCTGTGGCGAGTTAAGCTTCCCGACAAGGAAGGAACGAAACTACCTAATCAAGGTTCGAAGGCAGCAACAACCAAATCCCGCACCGTCTTTGACTTTTCAAACTTCCAACTCGAACTTGAACTCGGTTCGAGGTCAATCCATCGACATCCATCAACCAGAAGTGCACCGCAGACCTGCCCTTTCGGATTTGTGCCACATGAATCGGCCACATCCCAGAGCGCTGTCGCGCCTCGCATGCAGCGTTTCGCACTGCGAGTGAGCTGCTCCAGGACGTGATTACAAAACCCAGGCTTTTTTTTCATAGTAAGTCCTCAGCTTCTTATTTTTTCAGTCCTGGTCTTGAGAAGAATGGCTTCCCCGGAATTCTTTTCTGCCACTCATCGCCCACCCACCCGCCTCCTTAAACCCCTCAGAAGTCACGCGGAAGAACGTATGTGTCTTCATTACACCTGTGGGCGTCCTGACGATGCTGCTGCTTCTGGAACCAGTCCGGGAATGAGGCCTCGCACTGGTCGCAACGGAGATCGGACTGCGCGCACCGCAGGTCAGTATCCCTCCCTTAAATTCCTCGAAACCGTCGAGGCAGATTTCTCACCTTGCGTAGATAGGGCTCTGTAAGAGAGAAACACGCGTAGTCGTCAATGATGACGAACAGACCAGACAGATCCTCGACCTTGTACTGTCCCGATCCAAATCCTCCATCGTCCGCAAACCGCATGATCTCGTCCCGTAGCTCGGCAAACCCTGGAGGAGGCCAGTCGAGCAGCTCCTCCGCCAGGTTGAGCTGGCGCTGGGCAAGGACCGCGATCCAGTCATAGGCGATATAGGCAACGTCGGACGAGCTCTGCCCCCTCCTGGACGGTATCAACAGCCTGGTTCTCGAGTCGACGTTGTCATCCCCCAGCTTGGTGCGTATCAGCTTGGACGCCGGGTCGAGCTCGGGCGGGCTGTAGATAAGGGGGTCGCCGAATGTGGGCATCAAGCCATTCGCCTTAAGAAAGCCGTCGAGGGCGGCCACCGGGACCCTGAGGCCCCGCAAAACGGTGGTGACTCCCATTGCTCGTGGTGTTTACTTCCCCTGTCTTTCAATCTCACTTGAGCTCTTCCGCAGTTCTGGATGGATGATAATTGATGCTCGGCGGAGGATGCTCTGGTGGGATAAAATGGACCCACCCGGTGCTCGCCAGATTGCTTTACTTCGTGTTTGTGGCGTTGGTAGAGGGCGACAAGGCGCAGTTGGGCGGGGGACCAGGAATTTAAATGGCGGGGGACTCAAAAAGGTGTCACTCCTTGCAGGGCCTTGGCTTCCTCTGTAAATGTATACAAGATACCTCATGAGATGAAACGGTCAACGAATACGTGGATTAACATATCATAAATTAGCTTTATCTCTCCAGCACATGGCGAAGTGCTTCCCCCGACCCCCCAACGCCGTCTAACCAAGCTCTATCCAATGATGCCAAATAATGCAAACCGGAGATGGGTATCCATACAAATACACGTCAACGCAAGACAAAAACCACTTCTTAGGCCATGCCCATCTCGACCGGCTTGCCCTTGACGCTCTTCCACTCGACCGCCAGCGCCCCGAGAATGCTGATGGCCGACAGCGCCGTGAAGACGATGAAGGTCTGCGTCAGCGCATCGTTGAAGGCCAGCTTCACGCCCGGCAGGAAAGCCGGGTCGACGGCCTGCGCGACGCTGGTGGCGCCGACGCCGAGGATAAAGGCCGGGTTGGGGATCTCGGGCACGTACTCGCCGACGTACTGGACCAGCTTGTTGGTGAAGATGTTCTGGGCGACGGCGACAAACAGCGCGCCGCCGAGGGTTTGCATGAAGACGATGAGCGACATGCCCGTGGGCACGTCGGCGATGTCGAGCACCGTCTGCACCGCCATCAGGGGCTGCTGGAACCCGGCGCCGAGGCCCGCGCCGATGATGATCTGGTACCCGATCCACGCCGCGCTACCCGTGTCCGGCTCGAAGGTGGTCGTCAGGCCGTACCCGATCGCCGACAGCGCGCTGCTCGCAATCATGAACGGCGTGTAGTATCCCCAGGCGGTGACCGCGCCGCCCGCGCCAACCGACAGCAGCACGACGGCGACCAGCATGGGCAGGTTCATGATGCCCGACTTGACCGCGCTCGCGTCCTTGACGGCCTGGAACCAGATGGGCAGGTAGTACACCGACCCGAGGAACGCACCACCAAGACACAGGATGTAAAACCCTGACGACCACACGCTGCGCTTCATCACGATGCGCGGGGGCACCGTCGCGCGGTCCCCTTGCCGGATTTGGATGTACACAAACACCAGAATCAGCACGCCAAAGAAGCAAAACAGCAAGATCACCCTCCAGCTGTCCCAAGCGTACGTCGTGCCGCCCCACTGCAGCGCCAGCAGCAGGCTGATGATGGCCGGCATAAACACCAGCGTGCCGAACGGATCGAACCGCATGACGCGCTGCGCCAGCGTATCCCCGTTATCCACCGGGTCCCGCTTCGGATCGGGGAAGAACCACGCAATCACCACCATGGTGATCGCGCCCACGGGCAGGTTGATGTAGAAGCACCAGCGCCACGTCACATGGTCCGTAAACGCGCCGCCCATCAGCGGGCCCGAGATACTCGCCAGGCCGTACATGCTCCCGATCGCGCCCGTGTAGATCGGCCGCTTGGCCAGCGGCACGGAATACGCCAGGATGGTCAGCGCGCCGGAGAAGATGCCCGCGGCGCCGACACCAGCGACAGCCCGGCCCACGATGAGCGTGACGCTGTTCTGGGCGACGCCGCAGATCAGGGAGCCGACTTCAAACAAGAAGATGGCGAGGAGGAAGACCCATTTGATGGAGAAGAAGGTGTAGAAGCGGCCGAAGAGGAGCTGCAGGGCGGCCGTGGTCAGCATGTAGGCGGATGCGTACCAGCCGACGTCGGGGAGGGACTGGAACTGGTCGGTGATCTTGGGGATGGCGGTGGCGATGATGGAGTTGTCTGGGGGGGGATGTCAGTTGGGGAACTCGAAGATAAGAGAGGGGCTTGAGAAGGCGGGGGAGTGCATACCCAACGCCATGGTGAACACGCTGAGACAGAGGGCGAGCACGATCAAGCCGAGAGTCAGGCCGGTGGGGTACTCGGTGCCATCTTCCCGGGTCGCGGTCGGCTCGAGGGGCTTGCCCGTCTTGGAGGTGGCTGTGGCCTGGCGGGCGAGGGACTCGGAAGTGTGCTTCTCATCTAGCTGTGAGGCGTGCTTTTCGTTCTGGGAAGATGTCTCGACGGGGTTGGACGAGCCGACCTCGACATCGGTCTGCTCGCCGGTGGCTGACGCCTTGCCGTCGTCGGACACGCTCGCGCGGCTGGGGGCGAGCGTGGGCACCTCGGAGCCGGGTGGATGGTCCACAGAGAGGCCCGGTTTGCTGTCCATGCTGGCTGGGATTTATTAGGGTGAGGGTGTTTGGTATGAGTATGAGTGGAAAGAAAGTGAAGTCAATCAGGGCCAGAAACCCAAGCTCTGTCTGGTCAGCTTCAACTGACACTGATCAAGCTCCCCGGACTGCGGACTGAAAATGGAGGACTCAGGGACCAGGCATCGCAAAGCCAAACGGGGGCAGGGGGTTAAAATGTCACAAACACACGGGAGACGGGAGGGTAGCGGCTGAGTGCCAAGCGTTTGGGACACGAACAACATGACGTGCCGCTGCGACATGTCTCCGAGCTCCCCTGGCTTCACATGGAATCCCGGGAGAAAAAGTTCCATCTCGAACGAACCCAAAGCCCCGGTGCCTAACAACAAGCCTCGCTAGCGCTGCCAGATCTGGCTTGGGGTGCCCGGGCTGCCCCGCGAGGCGCGGCACTGCTCGCACTTCTCCCTGATCCGCTTCCGTCAGTCGTCGGATCTCAGCTTTGGCCGATGCCCCACCAGAGCATCCAATGGTTCAGAATGAGCCAGAATGGTCAAAGCAGAGACGGGCCAATTTCCCGCCGACTTGCTGAGTCACCATGTTGGACCCCTTCCTGGGCCTTGCAATCGGTTGGAGCTTGGCCGTGCTTCGGAACCTTCTGAGTGCGTGTTTGCCCGCCCGATTCGTAACGATAATGAACCTTCAGGATTCCAGTCGCGCCAGATGACGTGCGCAGTGCAGCCGGGCAGACAATCTGTCCATGGGTGCCAATTACGGGAAGAGAAAACTTTGAGCGAATGTGGTCGGTGCTGGCGTTAGCTCGAAAACCGCCAGGGGAAAGAACCCCTTAACCAGGAGGAACCCGGGCAGCGAGCAAGCACCCCACGAGCCAACAAGACCGACCGCAAAACACCAACAAAAATTCCTTCGCCAAGCCCACACCACATCCAAGGTGACTCAACCCATGCGCGCCTGACAGATCAAAAACTTTCGTGTCCCGCGAAATCTCGGAACCCAGAGCCGGTTCCTAGCGCGACAAGCAAGACAACGGGGCGCCGTTTGCTCGGACACGGCCCCAATAATGCCCCGGAAGCCAAGCATCGCGTTTCTTTGTTTGGCTCAGCGAGATGGCGGGATTCAAGCCACGCCCCTTGGCATCAGATCCTGCAAACTCCGTTACCCGCCGGCCGAGACCGCTCCTGCAATCATTTCCAGTTGTGCAGTGCGAGTTCTCGCTGCGCCGTGCCGGGTTTTGCTCGTCCCAAGCGGATTGGTTTCTGAACGAAGTCTGATTAAGGAATTTAACCTTGGTCCGGGTTCCACCAAGTGATCCCAACCGGGCATGGCTCCGCTGCCGGCTGTGGAGCCGATGCTCGGGGCTATCCAGCCAACCGCTTATCTCCGGTCCATGATCCCCAGAATCTGAGAGACCGACCGGCGGGCAGGTTCGTGAAACCGAGATCTTGTCCTACCGTTACAATAGGCAACGATGCATCTATGTATGTAGGTACGTCTCAGCGGGGCCTGAAGTCATATATCTTCCCGCACACAGGGTTCTGTTTTTGACGTCCTAATCTGGGAGGCTTGAGGGAGGCAGTCAGAGACATGCTTCCCAGATCCACGCGTCATGTGTCTCTTCTGAGCATCTGGACATCGAATCCAGACGAACCATGCAAAAAAAGATTTCTCACAGCCGTCTCCCTGTTGCATTGAACCCGGGCAGGCACGCCTCAACCGTCCAGCAATCCTAGCACGGCAGAAACCCATCGGGGCTCGGAGTGGACCCACCGGAGCGGCATCCCCATCCCCCCCATCCCGGATCGATCCGAGCTGACAAAAGTCTCAACCTGTCACCGGACCCAAATGCAAGGGATTAGTCTCCCTGTTAGCCAATTCCACAGTCACTCATGGTAGTAGCCAAGCCTCGACGTCCGCATGTCAACAAAAAGCCTCACTTCTCGACGGTTTCGTCGAAGCAACACTAAAGGGACAAGACGGGTGAGAAATCCCGAGTGAGACGGGATATGACGGGATGGAATAGGGGTACTGCGGGACATTCTTGGGTATGATCTTTCAAGAATCACAACTTAGGAGTCAATTTCCCAATCAGGTATGCTCGGCGTTCTTTCGTCGAGAGTCTGACGTCCACTATCCTTTGACTCAAACATCCATCCCAGTGATCCCATCGTTGTGGACACTCTCGTTTTTTTTCATGGCTGGCGTCTGATGACAATGCCCTCTCCACGAAGCTCAATGGCACTCCAGCCTCGAGGCAACGACCGAATGCCCATCTCCAAAACACAACGACTGCTTGCTCTAGACAAAAGCACACTCGAGCCTCCCTCTTCAAAAACTCCAACCGATAACAAGTAGCAACCATCGTATTGACTCAATAACGCCTGCCCCAGGGCGTGATTATACTCTACATGCGAATAACCCCTTGCATAATCAACCAAACTGTCAGTCAGACACGGCGACAAGGTCACAAAACTGTCGGTACTGGTAACGCGCTGCCACAATATCGTAACGACAAGACTGACTCGTGGCTAACAAAGCGATACTCGCAGATCCACGCCATAATTACCCACCACCTCCTACTGAGCATTTTGAAAGAGTGAAAGGGTCAAACTGTCCGTAAGCAATAAACCTCTCCAAGGTTAGAAGTTTGTTCAGTTGCCAACTGTGACGTCGCTGAGGATATGCACCACATCATATCCAGCCGTCCGCGCATGCGGACTCACCCGGCGGGGCTCGTCCTCCTCATCAATGGCTCTAACCGATGCTGGCGTAAAGTTTCTTGTGCGCTTCGCGACCGTGTTGGCACTCCCGCTGCTCTTGCCACCGCTGCTGGCAGAGCCCGACTCGGCGTGGCCAGAACTGCTCGGCGTTGCCAATGAGCCACTGTGGCCGCATCCAAGGCCCGCAATCATGGATCCAATATCGCCACACGAGGATTTGGTAGAGAGAGAAACGGGGACAGCCGAGTCGACGCTGTCCACACCGAACATTGTCTTGCGGATCCCGATGGCGTCAGCGCGAGTGGTTGACTGCATAAAGGCAGCGTTGGCTTGGCCAAGCGCCCCATGTTGGTTATCTTTGCTGGTAAATGACGGATTGTGATGCGTCGGTAGTGGGAACGGCTGATTCAGGAGTGATCGGGTGAGGGTCGAGGCAAAGTCGGAAGGGAGAACGGCTTGTTGAGACGTGTTCTGCCCGTTCTGGCCCTCATCGGTGAACCCCCCTGTGGGCGTGTTGGTAGGGACCTTCAAGTTCATGGGCTCATCTTCCAGGCTGGGCCCCGATACATGCATGGGATCGGGTCTGCTGGGAGGGATATAGTCTGCCATGATGGTGTCCGAGTTTGATTGCCTTTGGGTCCGCGGGTTTGTCGGCCAAATCGTTGCCGCATCCCAGACATCGGTCGGTTCCGTGTTCAGCAGAGAGCTAGCCCACTCGAGATACGCAGAGTCGGTGAACGGATCCGTGAATGACGGCGTCTCGACAGATCCGATGTTGCCATCGCCGAGATAGGGCATTTGCAAGCCTTGGGTGCCAAAAATACTGGTACCTGCTTGGCTCTGAAACGGTGTACTGCCCATGGCTGGCGCTGGCAGGCTCTGATTTTTTATGGTTCTCAAAAGCAGCGATTTTCTGCCAGGGGAGTGTGCGTGCGAACTCGGGCCGTCGTCTTGGTGATACGTCGGAACTGGTATGACCGGGTTGAGAACCGAACACCACATGGAAGGGTTTGGCCACGCGATGGCGTTGCTTTCCAGCAGTTCTGGAAGTATTTGTTAGCCATCAGATTCGGGCGGATCACAGCAGACACCCACCAAGCGGAGCATGCTGGAACGAGAACGCCACAACGTTCTTGACTCGTTCAATCGGGGCCGACAGCGAGTCACGGGGAAACCCCTCGCTGATGACAATCTTGATGCGTCCGATGTCGTCTCCCGGCCTCCAATGGTTCTGGAACAGCAGTTCGCGGCGAAAATGGGGGAACCTCAGACGCTCGAGCTCGCCCGTCTTCGTGAACTCTGTTTCACCCAGTCAGCATCGCCTGGGTTCCTCTCATGAAGCGTAAAAACTAACCGCATGTGCTGGTAATCAGGTGCGGGCCGTTGACTTCGCGGTCGAGGACAGAGGACCTGGACGTGTGTCAGTTTCGCATAGACCCTAAGCTGAGCCATGACATAACGCACGCCACCAGGCGTCCATCCACCAGGATCCGGGCCTCGAACTTGATAAGATCCGTGTGCTTGCTGTATGTGCGCGTAAACTGGCTGAGGTCCGGCCGGCGCCAGCAGTGGATCGAGATTTGGAACCCGCTTCCGGCCGCAAGACTCGGCACAAAGCACGTCATGACCGGGACGCCCACGGCACCGTGGATGTGGGCCAGCTCCAGGTCGGGCACGACATGGCAGGCGACCTTGAACTCCTTGAACGGAATCTTGGAGTCGCGGCCGGTGGGGAAGAGAATGACATCCCAATCGTCGTAACGCATCCTTCCGGACCACGTCGGCTGGGCTTTTCTGGCGATGCGACGGCGAGGGTAGGTAAGAAGTGCTCGATGAAGATGGAGGGCTGCACCAAGAGAACGAGACGAGGGAAGAGTAAGCCAAGGAAAGGCGAGACAGCAAGATCGGGTCAAGCACGAAAAACCAAAATATCGTCCGGTGGTGATTGGCAAGCCCAAAGACGCCAGCGAGGTCGGCAGGGACCTCCACTCTGGTGCCTTCAATGATCCAATGCGGGCGAGGGTTTATCGGTGAACGTGGGCAGCGCGGTGCCAAAGAGCATGCCCCTCACGGTCTGCTCCTTCCGTTTGACAACCGCGGCAACTGCTTCACACGCGAACCCCCCGCGCTCTCGGTTCCGACATCCCAGATAGAAGTGGATAATGTGACGATGGCATATATCCATTGGCTATTATCGGTTGGTGCCTGTCGGCGATAGGGAACCCTGGGATCAGATCCAGGTGTTGCCGGTGTTGATGGCAGGAGCAGGTCCCAGAACACCTGCAACACCGGGAAGGCAGCTGCGCGACCACCCCTGGAAGCGCTCGTCACCCTCCACAGACTCGTCCGCCACAACCCGGGATTTCAAGGTTGAAGGTTGTCCGTGAACGGACTCCGCCATCGGCTTTCGAAACCCACCCCCACCCAGTTTCTGGCATGGTTGGGATGGGGCGACCAACAAACCAAGGTTCATATGCTCCTGCACTAGTCCAGAGAAATGACGGAAGGAAATATGCGAGAGAAAGCGCAGTGACAGTAAAGTTGGTCGGAGGCCTTTTTCTGTGTTCCAGGTTGCTAAGGGATATCCATGGATCCAAGCAACTGGGAGATCCAACTCCCCTTTCAAGGGCTCAGCAGACCCAGCAACAGTCAAGATGGCGACAAAGGGACTTTGTTGACATTGCTAACTTGCTCCTCGGATATACACAACTCCTCCCACTCGTATTTACGGGTCCTCGTCGCCCTCAATTCTGGCCTAGACTGCACCGTTAGCGATTTGGCCACATAGCACCAAAAGACCCGACTTGCCCTGATAGCGCCAGCTCCGCCCAGCTCCTTCTCAAGGCCACCCTCAAACTCGCGCGGGTAGCTGGGCCTGTCCGGGTACGTCAACTTGACGCCGTAGCACACGCTGAGGAAGACAGCGACGAAGCAGCCAATTTGGAACAGGCCCTTGCCCGTGCCCACCCACGTGTACTCGTACGGCGAGAACATGCCCAGGATATCGTGGTCTTCGTGCACCGGCTCGCCAAAGTTCCTCCGCTCCTGCTTGTCCCACCAGTCGGCGTGGGGATCGCGGAACTGGCGCTTGATGCGGGGAGGGTTGATGTAGCCGCCGTTCTGCGCGAAATTGTCAGCCCTCAGTGTCGTGTCCTCTTGCCTGCCGCTCAACCCACCATCTCCGGGTCCTGCTCGGGCGTGAGCGTCGGGTAGTCGGTGTCCGGGTACTTCTCCTCGATCTTGCTCTTGCCGACCATGGACTCGGGGAGGAAGGTTCGTTGCTGGATGAAGGGGAGTCGTCGCGCAGCCGAGGGGAGGGCCGCCGCCCGGAAGGGCGACGCCCGCACAATCCGGCGGGACAGCATCTGGAGAACCGTTAGCTTTGACTCTGTGCGTCGCAATTGCTGGCATGGCGGACGTGCCTTGGCGTTGGTGGTGCCGCAATGCCAATCGGTCGGACGAGGTGTGATGATGTCGATTGATGCTCGACCCGCTTGCTTGGAGGTTTGAGGTTCGTGCTGGCATGCCTGGAGCTTTGATTGGCTGCTGGGCTCCGCTCTGCTGCGATTGGCCGAGGTGCCAAGGCAGCTCTGAGCTCTGTCGACACCTCAGGCAGCAACTGCGCCTGCCTTGTGCTGGCGCGGGATTCGCCTTCAGGCTGGCGATGGCTCGGAATTTTTTGTTCGGTTGGCAAAGTTTTGCTGACGACAAGCATTTTCAACACAAATCACGCTGCAGCCAGCTCCACAGAGCCGTGGTCATGCCCAAAACTTGAGAGGAGTTACTACGCGATTCTAGCATTCGTCTGACCCTATTTTCATCTTGCCAGATGCCAGATTCGTCGAGATCTCGGCCGTCTCTGCGTCACGGTGCCCCTTGTTACTATGACAGAGATCGCGTCGCCCAGCCCAACACACGCAACTCCGCCTGCAGCTCCCGGCGTCAACGGTCAACCCCACGAGCAACAATCATCCACTACGGCTCCTGAACCCGCCGAATCCGTCAAACAAGAAACCCCCCATCGCGACGATGTCATCAACGGATTCGGTAACCATGAGCAAGTTCCCGAACAGCCCGCGGAGCAGCCGGGCGAGACCGAAACTCCACCGCGCAACGGTGTCCGCACCTCGCGTGAGGCGACAAGCGTAGACGACGAGCCCCCTGCCAAACGACGCCGAGTGCGCGACACAACGCCAAACAACACGGTGCGCAAGCCGAAACCCGAGTCGCCGCCATGGAAGAAGGTCGAAGCCGAAGGACCGTCGACGTTTGTCGCTCAAGACGGCCGACGCAAGTCGGGTCGGATCAACACGGTGCCACTGGAGCTCCAGCCTGGCGACAAGCGCATAACGAGGCGGGTCTTGCACAACCAACACCCCCCAAGCAGTCCGCCCAAGAACAGGCATGCCTCGACAAACGGCCACGGCCCCAACCACGCTTCGACCCCCGCCAGTGCAGCCGCTAAGCGCGCAGTATCGTCGAGCAAACAGGCGACACCCAGACAACCAGCCCAGAAGGCCCCCCCAAGAAAATCCATAACACAGGATACGAGGTTGGCTACGCGTAGCCGCAGGCGGTCGACATCTCCCAGAGCCACACCTGCGAAACAGTCCCTCGGCACGCGTCGTTCCACGCGTCATCTCCGGGACACCGACGACGATGGCGACGATACCGCCCTTGGCGCGACGCGCACTACACCCCGCATCAAATTACGAGTCCGACCGCCGCTGACGACGATACCACTTGTCCACCGTGACCAGGCGAACCTGCGCCCCAAGGTTGGACCGACGTTCGAGGAGTATTTTGAACGCGCTGTCGAGATACCGGTGGAAGAAGGGGGTCTCTTTGTCTCGTCCGAAGATGGCCCGCGGTACACAGAGGAGGCGGCGAAGGAAGACGCGCAACTCATTCTGCGAGTTGAGAAAGAGGTGGAACCTGGCGGTATCCTCGCCGAGGCGAGGTGCTCCGTGTTCGAGCCCGAACCAGAAGAGGAGCCCCCTAGGCAATGGGCGCACATGGACCACCTCGCAAAAGCCATGACCGGCTTCCGGAAGCTGATGCTTGTCGAACACCAACGGCACCGGGCCATGGCCAAGCGGCTTGCGATTGCTTGCGAGGCCGAATGGAGACGGCGGAACCCGCAGCCAAAAACAGCTGAAGAGATCGAGTTCGAGGAGATGGAACAGAGCAAGGCCCGGTGGCGACAAGTCAACAAAGTCATCGCGGGTACTTGGGAGAATGTCAAGACAGAGGTTAACCGCCGACGGTTGGCAGAATGGGAGGCAGAGGAGCAGCGCCGGGTGAAAGCGGCGTTGAACCAAGCTGTCAATCTCTCCGAGCAAAAGCTGCAGGCTAGGCAAGCCCGTTTCGACACCGAAGATCTCTCCGACGACGATTTGGACGACGACGACATGCTTTCCGAGGACGACGACGAGGAGGCCCTGGATGGCGACATCGACGGCTCCGAAGACATGTCACAAGCGGGCGAGGACGACGAGGATATGTCATCTTCGGGCGACGAGGAAGACAAGGAGTCCGTCTTATCCGACGAGGGTCTGACGCAGGAGCAGCTGCGGGAGAAATACGCCAATCTACCAGCTTTGGATGTCCCATCCGAGGGCAAGGAAGGCGAAACACTTGCCGATGAGACTGCAACTCCCGCCCTCGATGACGAAGACACAAGCGATGAGTCGATCGACATGGACGATGATCTCGGGTCTACAGAGGACGAATCAGAAGGGGAGGACGAGGAGGGCAGCGAGGATGCCAGCGAATCCGAGGACGAGCCCGCGGGGCTGCTTGGACTTCTCTTTGGAAAGTCGGAGCTCAAGAAGCTGAAAGCCGAGGCCCCCGTTGAGGAGCCTGGGGTACAGGCAGAGGACGTGGAGATGGCGGATGCTGATAGCGTTCCGGAACCAAAAGCCCCAGCTACCGACGATGCGGCGAATGCTCCGAAGGAAATTGGTCAAGAGACAACCTCCGCCCCCGTCGCAAATGGCGACCACTCAGGGCGCGGGTCTCTAAATGGTGAACTGCAGCCGCAAGGGCCTACCAACAACGTCGGCAGCGAGAAGTCCGTTGCAGAGGTTGCGGGGCCGGGGACTCTGTCACACGACGTTCCCACACCAACGATAAATGGTGTTTCGAAGCCATCTGTACCTTCAGAAGAAGCCGAGCTGGCTGCCATCGCCAAGGAGGAGCCCTTGGAGGACATTTCCATGGTGGATGCGCCGGAGGCATCCAGCGAGGTCGATATTATTCCACTCCCAACGATACAACACCCCAGCCCGGAGACGGAACCGATCACGACGACCCTCAGCCCGTCCAGGAGCCAATCGCCGCGCGCATCCGATGACACGAAGCCTACCGATGTCGAAACTCCAAACTCCGTCTCGCTGCTGAACGCCCCGAAGGCCGACAGCAGGTCCACCTCGCCTCAGCCGGCCGCGCCAAGAACCGAGATCCCGTTCCTCTTGCGCGGGACCCTCCGTGAGTACCAGCACCTTGGTCTGGACTGGCTGGCCGCGCTCTACGCCAACAACACGAACGGGATTCTCGCCGACGAAATGGGGCTGGGCAAGACCATCCAGACCATCGCTCTGCTGGCGCATCTCGCCTGTCACCATGAAGTTTGGGGCCCTCATCTGGTTATCGTGCCGACCAGTGTCATGCTGAATTGGGAGATGGAGTTCAAGAAGTGGTGCCCCGGGTTCAAGATCCTGACCTACTACGGAAACCAGGAGGAGCGAAAGAGGAAGCGGCAGGGCTGGACCAACGATGACATCTGGAACGTGTGCATCACGTCGTACCAGATGGTGCTTCAGGACCAGCAGGTGTTCCGGCGAAGACGGTGGCATTACATGATCCTCGACGAAGCCCACAACATCAAGAACTTCAAGTCACAGCGGTGGCAGACCCTCCTGGGGTTTAATACGCACTCTCGGCTTCTGCTTACCGGCACCCCCCTACAGAACAACCTCACGGAGCTGTGGTCGTTGCTGTACTTCCTGGCCCCGCCCGAGAATGGCGAGGGCGGGTTCGTCGACCTCAAGGAGTTCCACAACTGGTTCTCTAGACCAGAGTCGCAGATTCTCGAGAGCGGGCGAGAGCAGCTCGACGACGAAGCCCGCGCCATCATCTCCAAGCTGCACAAGGTTCTTCGGCCATACCTCCTCCGCCGCTTGAAGGCAGACGTGGAGAAGCAGATGCCGGCAAAGTACGAGCACGTCGAGTTCTGCCGGCTCTCCAAACGGCAACGCGAGCTGTACGATGGGTTCCTCTCTCGTGCGGACACTCGAGAGACCCTGACATCGGGGAACTACATGTCCATCATCAACTGCCTGATGCAGCTCCGGAAGGTCTGCAACCACCCAGACCTTTTTGTCGACCGGCCCATCATGACGTCTTTCCGCATGCAACGCCCGGTCGTGTCCGATTTTGACTTCCACGAGCGGGTCGTCAGAAAGAAGCTCCTGGCCGTCAAACCGATGGAGGTCGTCAGTCTGAGCTTCCTCAACATGATCCCCACGCAGTACGAGGGCATGTCGAGCACAGACGCCGACAGGATTTCTCAGCTGAGCACACATCGCATACTCCTCGATCTCAGGGAAGCGCAGAAGACGCGGGCGAACAATGCGTACCATGCTTTGGATCCGGCCTCGGTCAAATCCAACCTTGTGTATCTCGAAAGCGCCGCGCGATGGGGCCGGTTCGAAGAGCTGCAGCACTGCGTCTACCTGAACGCTCTCCGCCGGCAGCAGCGGCCGATCTACGGCAAGCGGCTCATTGAGCTCTTGACGCTCGACACCCACCGCCGTCCGTACAAGCAGCGGCCCAAGGTGCCCCAGAAGGTCATGAGCTGGTTCGAAGAGGATTCGCACCTCCTGCACAATGCCATTCCGACGCTCCAGCAGCGGGCCGACTCGATGGAGACGACCATCACCAAGTTTGCCTGCGTCACCCCGGCTGTCGTAACCGGCGAGATGGGCAGACTGCTTCTCGGCGCAACGGGTGTCCAAGCCTTTGAAGAAACCGACCTGAAGCTGTCGGCGCCTGTCAAGTACGCACCGTACATGCCAAAGGAGCGGCCTCACGACCCGTGGCACGAGGCACGCATGCGGCTGTCGATCCAGTTCCCCGACAAACGACTGCTGCAGTACGATTGCGGCAAGCTGCAGGCCCTGGACAAGCTGCTCCGCCGGCTGCAAGCCGGAGGCCACCGGGCCCTGATCTTCACGCAGATGACCAAGGTGCTCAACATTCTCGAACAGTTCCTCAATATCCACGGGCACAAGTACCTCCGGCTCGACGGCGCGACCAAGGTCGAGCAGCGGCAGATTCTGACGGACCGCTTCAACCACGACCCGCGCATCCTGTGCTTCATCCTCTCGACCCGGTCCGGCGGGCTCGGCATCAACCTCACGGGGGCCGACACGGTCATCTTCTACGACCAGGACTGGAACCCGGCCATGGACAAGCAGTGCCAGGACCGGTGCCACCGCATCGGGCAGACGCGCGACGTGCACATCTACCGCCTGGTCAGCGAGCACACCATCGAGGCCAACATCCTGCGCAAGGCGTCCCAGAAGCAGATGCTCGACGACGTGGTCATCCAGGAGGGCGAGTTTACGACCGACTACTTCAACAAGCTGTCGGTGCGGGACGTCATCGGCACCAACGGCGAGGTGTTTGTCAACGAGGACGACGTCGCGGCCAACGCGGCCATGGACAGGGTGCTCGGTGGGGTGGAAAGCAGCAACCCGCGCGGCGCGAGGCACGTGCTCGAGCAGGCCGAGGACAAGGAGGACGTGGCGGCCGCGCGCGTGGCGGAGAAGGAGATCCAGCAGGACGACGCCGACTTCCTCGAGCAGCAGCCCGCGTCGGGCGGGGCGTCGGGCGTGTCGAGCGTCGGACAGGGCACGCCGCGGGAGGGCACCACCGAGCCGATGTCTGCCGTGGGCACCAGGTCTGGGCTGGGGCTGTTTGCCGAGTCGGCGGTGGAGGATGGGGTGAACGGGGTGGAGGCGGTGGAGGTGGAGTACAATGCCTTTGGGGAGAGGATGCGCACCGTGGACGAGTACATGCTCCAGTCCATGGCCAAGGCGCTCGAGGGCACGCCGCTGGATCTGCCGCGGGATAGGAAGAAGAGCAAGAAGAAGGGCAAGGACACGAGGAAGCGATAGGGATTTCTGCTCCTTGCAATGGCACAGCATGGCGTGGCGGGGCTGGTTTAGTGGTTATTGTATGATAATTAGCATCTTTTGAAGAGGGCGGCTTCTTGGCTGGTTCGCAGGATGGGTTACTAGACTGAGGGTGTGGAACGCAGAGGTGACGCAGAGCGGTCAGACGCGTCGGGGTATTTGTATGTGATGAGTGATGAATCACGACAAGGGGTACATGTAATAGCAACCAAAACCATAAATCCCCCCATCTTCTCTATCTTGCCGCCCTTTTTAACACCATCCCCTCACATCACCTTCAACTTCACCCCGTCTCGCTGCCTCCACCCCTCATTTCTCCTTCTCATAAACCACATCCCACGCCGCCTTCTTCCTCGCCAACTGCTCCGTCACCCCCTTCGTCCTCATCCCCTCAGAAATCACCCGCACCAGCACATCCTCCACGCCATGCCACCAAAACGGATGCATCTCGCGCCACCCCCTCGCCACGGCCCCGTCGACTTTCCGAACAATGTGCCGCCCGAACTCGTCCCACGAGGGCGACCCCGCGGGCAGGTCGCGGCAGTTGCCCTGCGTGCGCACCTCCCCCGGGACGACCACGAGGCTGTCGACGTGCGCCGTCGCCGGGTCGGCTGCCAGCTCCCGCGCTAGACCGAAACCGAAGGCGCGGTTGAAGGCCTTGGTCGCGCCGTACATGACCAGCCAGGGGATGCCGACGTGCGCGCCCGAGGAGAGGGTGAGGACCAGGGATCGTTCGTTAGTTCGGGTAGGGGTTTGAGAGAGGTGCGGCAGGAGGAGGGCGGTCAGGCGGGCCATGAAGCGGGCGTTCATGTCGATGACGGCGTCGACGTCCGAGGCCGAGTAGGTGGCGTGCGTGCGGAAGGCGGGCGTGGCGGCGGCGCCGGTGCCGCCGTGCTTGATGGGGTTGCCGCCGACGTTGTTGACGAGGATAGTGATGCGGAGGGTGGAGGTCAGGGGTTGCAGGGCGGACTCGAGCTCCGACGGGGTGGCGGTGCGGGCGTTGAGGACGAGGGTGCGGATCTGGGCCGCGGGGGCGATCTGGCGGAGCGTGGATGCCGCTGCGGCGAGCTCGTCGGGGAGGTGGCCCAGGAGAATCACGCCGAAGCCTTGGCGGACGAGCTCTTGGGCGATGCCGAGACCGATGCCGGCGCTGCTGCCCGTGATGAGGGCGTAGGCGGTGGTGTTGGCGCGTTTGTACTTTTTGAGCGGCTCCGAGGGGATGAGGAGGTGGAAGGCCAGGAATTGGGAGAGGAAATAGACAAAGCGCAGCACGGCGATGGCGCCGATGCCCGCCAGCGCGAGGAGTGTGAGGTTCATCGCGTCGGGTGCTTGCCTGGCAAGCTCAAGGTGTTGAGGAGCTTGTGTTGGGAGAGGGTCTCAAAATGAGGCGGTCAAGCTCACTCATTTAAGAGTTTCAGCAGCTGAAATGATTGCTGACCTGTCAGATCGGCAACGCGACTGTGCCACACACGGCCAGAATCCCCTGCCAACAAGAGCGCCACGAGAATCCTCCTGCATCATGCATCACCTTTATTAGCCTCTGAACATTTGGGGGCCGAATTGGTTGATCATAGCATCTTCAACGTTGTGTGTATCCGTAGACTGCAATGCGTTGTATTAAGCCCCCTGAAAGCGGCTTCCGCAGCACAGGGATCATTGGACCGCCCAAAGTGGGCTTGGATCTGCATCTCGGATTGCCAGCTAATCAGCTCTCTATCATTGTTTTAAAATTACCAGGAAGTCGATGAGATCTAGTTACTCGATCACTGCCGGGCACGTTGTCCCTTGCACTAACTTATTCACGGCAGCATGGACGATCAACGCCGGCTTGAGCCCGCCCGAGCACGCCGGGTACTGGATATTCCGGGTTGAGTACCACGCCACGTCCTCCAGCCCCTCCGCCTTGATCGGGTACTGGCCCGGCGCGCACTTGGTGAGCGGCAGGCAAGCCAGGTTCACATGCACCTCGGAGAGCGTGTACGGTGGCGTGATCTCGTACTCAACAAACACCCCGCCCCCCGCGTTGGCCGTCGCCGTCCAGGTGCCCACGTTGATCGCCTTGCTGATGTCGTTGCCGCCCGCCCCGACGTACAGCGGTCCGCGAACGCTGGCTTGCAGGTCGCTCAGCGCGGGCACCGAATACCATCCCCACCGGTTGCACCCCGGCCCACTCTGGGTGTTGAGCGCGAACGACTTGGGCACGCCGCCCACGGGCTCGCGGTAGCCGAACGCCGTGCCGAAGGAGCAGGACGTGGTGACGGGGGGTTCGACATCGGGCGGGCAGGCGTCGCGGTTGCAGGTCGAGCAGCGGTAGGCGGTTTCGATGTACTGGAGGGTGGTGTCGCGGGACGTGCATTTGCCAGACGAGTCGCGAGCCGTGCAGGGGGGCGAGTTGGCGAAGACGGCGGAGAGGGGAATCTGGTCGGTCGACGACGCCCGGATCGAGCCAGAGAACTGGAGGTAGAGGACGAGGCCCTCGCGGTCGCCGTTGGGGCACATGCCCGAGAGGAGGTCCTTGATGGGGCTGGCCGAGGAGACACCCAGGATGTCGCTGAAGGGGAGCTTGCACTGGTAGCCGTCGCCGCCGGCGGGGTTGGGCCCGCAGACCAAGTTGTTGCTGGGAGGCGGCGGCCCGGCCCACGAGGCAGGGTTGAGGACGTTGCCCTTGAGTTTCCACTGAACAGCCGCATTGAAGTACGTGTAGCCGGCAAACGGCTCAAAGTTGAAGACAATGTCCGAACCCACGGTGTCGAGGCAGACCCTGGACGTGAAAATCGGGTCGTTGGCGGGACCGACTTGAATTGGCGGGCATTGCTCGGACCAGTTGTTCTCGAGCGGGAGCTGGATCGTGTGCTTGTCAGGGTACGCGAGACCGGCGAGCTTGCAGTCGCTGTCGCAGAGGTCGTAGCCCGTCCGCTTGACGAGGTGGCTGCTGGGGCTGGATGAGACCTGGCCAGGCGCAGCGAGCGCGAGGCCGGCAGCCGCAACGAGGAGAGATGGGTTGGTGGCCTTCATGGCTGAGCAGTCAAGGACACCTTGCTCAGAGGAGATGTTGGGTTGGGTTTGTGATGCGACGAGAGTGACGGGAACGTCAAGCCATTTGTACACGGCCCAGCGGAGACCTTCTCAGTCCACGGGACCATGTGTCCGGAATCGTCCTTCGGGACCTGAGATCTGTGGAGATGAGCTGCAGGGCCCCGTCCGTTCCAGGGGTATCGTGAGTTGTCAACACGGCTTGTCCCTGTAACGGGCGAATGACTTTGGTGTTGTTTGGGCATGCAACTCAGCCCTACCGATCTATTTGTTTTTGCCCCCCAGTCATACCCCAATAAGTGCAACGCCGAAAATAAGCTTCCCTTGGCGGCGATCCAGATGAGTTAAGCGACGAGGAGGCACGCATCTAGATTCTGTGCCGGTGTCAGCAATTTCAGCGTCCGACCGCTTGTCTGAAAACATTGCCGGACCAACTTAGCAAGGAACTTGCTGCCGACAAGCAAAACACGGCGGACACGTCCGGGACTTCAGCTGGAATCAGCCGACCATGCAATAAAACAAATCCCAAACCAGCTTTCAGCTCTCCTCCACACGCAGCCACGCCTCGTATCCTCAACTCAGACCTCAATCTTCCTCACCACCCCCGCCGCGACCGCATAACACGCCGCGCTGACAAAAAACGGCAGCCCCAGCGCCCAACCCCCCAGACCCACTCCCTTAACCCACAACGCTGGCATCACCACCGCCCCGGTCAACGTCCCCAGCGTCCTCACCAACATGACGACCGAAAACAACTGCGTCCC
>Ga0247823_10000744_pt1 | contig 27461 bp, 18 predicted proteins | sample 13C_PalmiticAcid_2_FD_192426 | JGI IMG/M metagenome (GOLD analysis project Ga0247823, IMG submission 192426) | Soil microbial communities from agricultural site in Penn Yan, New York, United States - 13C_PalmiticAcid_Day30 | ecosystem: Environmental > Terrestrial > Soil > Agricultural land...
CAGCGGTCCGATCAGCGCCCATTCCGCATCCGACAAATCCCCGCGACCCATCACTGCTCCTCAAAAAGCAGCTCTGAATCAGAACTCGACCCGCTTGGGAATCCCTTTTGTCAACGCGGCCTAGCCTAGGCGCTCGCGAGATCGCGGTTAAAGATACGTCGAGGCGCGTGCCTAGATTTAGCAGTTTAGGCATATATTTGTTATCCAAAATTGGTTGATGCTGACGGGCCATTTAACGCGAAGCTAGTTCCATAAACGTTTCTCATTTTCTAGGTTTTTGAGGGTCAGAAAATTGTATCTTGCAACTTCGGATATTTCTTTCACCTACAGGTCAAAACAACGAGCGGGAGGGAACTGATGCCATTTCGCGAGCTTAAGCGGTACGACGGGCGTCAGCGCGGCCTGCTTCAGGATTGGGAGGCTTGGCTCAAGCAGGCCGATAAACTGTACGACCGGTTTCTGGGCGACGTTGGTGACTCGCCCTTTTTCTTCCACGAGGTCGCGTCGGTCGGTTTCCTTGCGTCGGCGGCTGCGATGGCCGGCTTTGTGCCGCTCGCTGAATACGCGGTGATCAAACGCGGACGGAACGACAAGCGCACCCGCGTTGATGGCCGCGCCGACCTCTGGATCAGCTCGGGGTCGCGCTCATATTCGTTCGAGTGCAAGCGTGCGTATTTTTCCGCCACGAGAAAAAATCTGGGCAACATGCTCGAGCATGCCAAGAATGATATAGCCTGCATTCAGGGCGACGAGTCCCACTATGCGGCAGGGTGTGTGCTCGCGCGCGTTCGCGATGTCAAACGGATCGATCTCTACGAGCAATTTGCGCAAAGTGACGAAGTCGATCTCGCCTATCATATCGGACCCGAAGGCGAAGAAGGTGCGTACATCTATTTTTCGCTGGCTTGAGTAAAGCGCGGGGTTGCAGCGATCGGCCGCTGCGCGGAAAATTGCGCTGATAAATGAGGGGGTAGCGACCTAGTTTGTCGCATTTGCGGAATTATTCACGCTGAACTTTGGCGAGATTACGTGCATTTATTGCTGCGAAATGTGCCCAGGGTGGGAACATTTAATGTGGATAAGCTGTGGATAACTCGGTAGGAGGATATGCGTCGGCAAGGCGGCGCGGGGGTGATATTTGTGACGCTTGTGATTACCAGTTGTACCAACCGTAAGCGTCTGCCAATCCCGCCTAGCCTGCACATGTCATCGCTTCCCCGTGCTCCGTTGCAAGATCTTGCCAGTGACTGGGTAGGGCGTGTCGCGAATGCGCCCTCCTGCCATCCCGCGTCGGATGTTTACTGTGGTCGCAGCTTTAAAGAAGCACGCGCAGCGGCGGCGACTATCGATGCAAAGCTGATCATCGTGTCTGCTGGCCTCGGATTGGTCGAAGCCTCCACCTCTATTCCAGCCTATGGCTGCACGGTGCTGGTCGGCGCCGACGATGGCATTCAGTCGCGGGTCGATGGCAACTTCTCGATCGCGTCGTGGTGGCGGGCCTTGTCGGGATCGTCGCATCTTTCGCGTTCGCTTGAAGGCCTGATGCATGGCCAGTCGGGCCCTTTGCTTGTCGCCTTGTCTGAGGCGTATATCGAGATGCTGGCGCCCGATCTGATCGCGCTGCCGTCCGACGACCTCGCACGCGTCCGCATATTCACTGCATCACCTGCTGTGCGCATTCCCGACGCTCTTCGTCCCTTCCGGATGCCTTACGACGATCGTCTGGATGGGCCCGATAGTTCGTGTCGCGGCACGCTGAACGATTTCGCTTCCCGAGCGCTCGCACACTTCGTCGGCTTAGGCCGCGGGACTGTTCCGCAAGTTTCATTGGCGGATGACGTTGAGGCCGTACGTTCTGCGATCGGTTCGTGGCGGGGTGCTCAGAAATTTGATCGCGCACGCCACGACGACGACACCATGCTCAAGCTTATTGCCGAGCATTGGGAAAGCGCCGGGGGAAGGGCGTCGCGATTGCTTCGCTATTTTCGCGACGAACTCGACATCGCCTGTGAGCAATCGCGCTTTGCTGCGCTCGCACGCCGCATTCGGGAGACGAAAAAGTGAGTGCGCGCGAAACCTTGAAGATACGCGCCGTCCGCGCAGAGCAGGGCGAAGGCGTGGCGGTCTTCGCGTTCTTCCTGTTCGGCGCCGATATCCACCGCATTGCAGACATCAGCCGCATCCGCCGCGAAGACCATGAACTCAAAGGTTTTCAGCGGCGCGAGATTCGCGAGCATGTGAACCAGATCACCGCCTTTCTCGACAGCGGGCCGGTGCTTTTCCCGAACGCGGTGATCCTCGCGCTCGCTCCCGAAGTCGACTTCGCCTCGGCGCGCGGCCGGTCGCCTGGCAATATGTGCGAGGTGGGAGACGCCGGGACGCTGACGATCCCTATCTATCCCGAAGGTCGCCGCGCCGCCTGGGTCGTCGACGGCCAGCAACGCTCGCTCGCTCTAGCCGCGGCAAAGGACCATTCGATAGCGGTGCCCGTGATCGGCTTCGTCTCGGATGAACTCGAGACGCAGCGCGAGCAGTTCATTCTCGTGAACAAAGCGAAACCGCTTCCGACGCGACTCATCAACGAGTTGCTCCCTGAAGTGAGCGTATTGCTTCCCCGGGATCTGGCCGCGCGCCAATTGCCGAGCGTTCTCTGCGAGGCGCTCAATACCGATCCCAATTCGCCCTTCTTTGGGTTGATCAAGCGCGAGTCCGATCGTTCGGGAATTGTGACCGACACCGCCTTGATCGACGCGATGAAAGTCAGTCTCAAGACCTCGGCCGGCGCGCTCGGGCAATTCAAGGGGAATGGCAGCGGCAATGATGCCGAGGCGATGTACAACACGCTGCTGCTCTATTGGTGCGCCGTAAAAGAAGCTTTCCCTGAAGCTTGGGGCAAGGCGCCGGCGAACAGCCGCCTGATGCACTCGGCGGGTATCCGCGCCATGGGCGCCTTGATGGACCCGTTGATGCTGAAACTCGACGGCGTGCCCGACAAGCGGGCAACACTGCGAACCATCCTGGCCCGGCTTGCGCCGCACTGCCATTGGACCGAAGGCACATGGGAAGGTCTCGGGGTGGACTGGAACAAGGTTCAGTCGACCTCGCAGGACATCGCCCGCCTCACCGACCATCTGATCCGACTTGAGCGCGATCTGGCGCGTACCGCGTCATGAAATTCATTTTTGCCGACAGCCTCGACTATGTCGATCCCGCCTTCGATTTCCTCGGCGATCGCAGCGCGGCCGATCGCCAGCCTTATTGGGACGATGTCTTTCCGCATGAAATAATGGGATATGCGCCGTACGACGGCGTGCTCGTGTCGCGCGGCATCGTCGGCGATCACCGGGTGAAGGGCAAATATACAGCAAGCCAGGCACGCCGGTTCAGCCTGGTCGGCGTACGCAAGTTCCTCCGCCTCGACACGCCTGAATTCGCCGACCTTGATATTTTCGGGGATTGCGGCGCCTTCACCTATGTCCAGGCGGAAAAGCCGCCCTACACGCCACTGGAAATGGCGGAATTTTACGACGAATGCGGCTTCACTCATGGCTGCTCGGTCGACCATATCATCTTCGATTTCGACGCGCAGTTGGTTGCGATGAACGGTGGCACCGCAGATGCGCGCCGACGCTTCGACATCACCCTCGAAAACGCCGAGGCCTTTCGCCGTGAAGCCTTGGCGATGGGCGCCGGCTTCACGCCGCTCGGTGTGGTTCAGGGCTGGTCGCCCGGCAGCATGGCCGAAGCGGCACGGCGTCTCGTCGCGATGGGATATGATTATCTGGCGTTGGGCGGGATGGTCCCGCTAAAATCGCCCGATATCAAACGCTGTCTGGCCGCGATCCGCGAAGCCGTGCCGGAGAGTACGCGCCTCCATATTCTGGGTTTCGCCAAGGCCGACGATATCGACAGCTTCCACGGCTTCGATATCGCAAGCTTCGATACGACGTCGCCGCTCATACGGGCGTTCAAGGACGCGAAGCAAAATTACTATTTGCCCGGCGAAGATCTCGCGCTGCGCTATTTTACGTCAATCCGCGTGCCGCAGGCTATCGAGAATCCGAAGCTTCAGCGCGCCGTAAAAAAGGGGCAGGTTCGCGCCGAAGAGTTGGTGCGCCTCGAAGCGCTTGCGCTCGGCTCGCTTCGCGCGTTCGACCGCGGTGAGGCGGGACTGGAAGAAGTCCTTCACAATGTTCTCGCCTACAGCGCGCCGCTCGTCGAGGAGAAACCTTATGTCGATTGCGCGGACAGTCCGGCGCTGGCGCTTCTGGCAGATCGCTACCGACGGACGTTGACCGAACAGCCTTGGAAACAATGTTCGTGCCCCATCTGCCGTGACGCATCGATCGACGTCATCATTTTTCGCGGAAGCAATCGCAATAAACGCCGCGGCATCCACAATCTCGCCGTTTACAAAAACCATATTGAAAGACTGGATCTCAAGCGTGCCGTTATCCGACCCGATGATCTTCAACGCCGTCTGTGCGCAGCAGAGCCATGAGCATGTCGTCCTCAGCTTTGCCGCGCGCGCGGCCGACGTGCTGCGCTTTGCGACGATCGACCGCATCGGCCGCGATGCGCAGGGCGAACTCAGCGGCTTCCAGCGCCCGCAAGTCGCGGCGCACATCCGCGAGATCCGCGACTATCTCGAGAAGCCGAATTCGGTTCTTCCCAACCCGATCGTCGTTGCCTTCATTGCGGGGGTCGAGGTCGAGCATATGGATGGCGGGATCGCCCGTCTGTCGATCGACATGAGCGACGGTGCGCCGGGCTTCGTCGTTGACGGGCAGCAGCGGCTGTCCGCGCTGGCCGAGGTCGACCGCGATTTTCAGGTTTTCGTGTCGGCGCTGATCTGCCGCGACGAAGCCGAACTGCGCCGTCAGTTCGTGCTGATCAACAACAGCAAGCCGCTTCCCAAGTCCTTGATTTATGAACTGCTTCCGACGGTCGACGATCTCCCGGCGCGTCTCAGCCGGCGGTCCGAGGCGGCGGATTTGACCGGGCGTCTCAACTTCGAGGCGACCTCCCTTAAAGGCTATATCAAGCAGCACACATGGCCTGAAGGCATCATCTCGGACACCGTGATGCAGAAGATCATCATGGAGTCGCTCAACAATGGCGTGCTGCGGGATCTTAGCCGGAGCGCCAAAGGCGGCGACAAATGCGTTCGCCTCATCTCGAATTTTTTCGACGCGGTGAAACGCGTCTTCCCCGAAGCTTGGCATGGCCAGACGCCCGCGAGCTCGCGCCTTCTGCACGGCGTCGGAATTCAGGCGATGGGCGACGTGATGGAAGTTCTCGCCGAACGCGCCGACGCACGATCGGTTGACGATTTCTACGAGGGCCTGCTCTGTCTGCAGGGCCGCACGGCATGGACCGAAGGCGACTGGCATTTCGACGACGAAACGCGGCGCTGGAAGTCGCTGCAGAACGTCAATCGCGACGTCGCGCTCCTTAAACATTATCTCGTCGGGATCATGAAGGCCGACCAACGGCAGCGGCGCAAGCCGGCGCCCGCTCCGCTGCTGGAACCGAGCGAGGGTGCGGCATGAGCTACGCGGTCAAGGAAATCTTCAAAACACTGCAGGGTGAGGGCGCTCAGAGCGGCCGTGCCGCCGTGTTCTGCCGGTTTTCGGGCTGCAATCTCTGGTCCGGACGCGAACAGGATCGCGCCTCATCGGTATGTAGTTTCTGCGATACCGATTTCGTCGGCATGGACGGAACCGGCGGTGGACGCTTCGCTGACGCAGCCGCGCTGGTAGAGGCCGTCGAAGAGGCATGGGGTGAGGGCTCCGAAGGCCGTTACATCGTGCTGACCGGCGGAGAGCCTTTGCTGCAGGTCGACGACTCGCTCGTGGAAGCCCTCCACAGCCGCGGGTTTGAGATCGGCGTCGAGACCAACGGCACCCAGGTAGCGCCTGCCGGCATCGATTGGATCTGCGTATCGCCGAAGGCCGACGCCGTTCTGCACCTAAAGGGTGGCGACGAAATCAAGCTCGTCTATCCGCAGGCCAAGGCGCGGCCGGAGCAGTTCGAACATCTCGATTTTACGCATTTCTTCCTGCAGCCGATGGATGCCCCCGAAGCTGCCGACAATCTCGCCGCGACAATCGCTTATTGTACCGACAACCCGCGCTGGCGCCTCTCGCTTCAGTCGCACAAGATGATCGGAATTCGCTGATGTTCGAACTCAGCAAACAATTTCGTTTCGATGCCGCGCACACGCTCGACCGGTCAATCCAGACGGAATCGAGCCGGCGCATCCACGGCCACAGCTACCGGGCCGAGGTGACGGTGCGAGGCCGGCCTGATCCGGTGACCGGGATGGTCGTCGATCTGGGCGTTCTGGAACAGATGATCGATGATGCCCGCGATGCCCTTGATCATCGTTTTCTGGATGAGATCAACGATCTAGGGCCCGCCACGATGGAAAATCTCTCGCGCTGGATCTGGGACCGCCTGCACCCCGCAATCAACAACCTGCACCGGGTCAGCGTCTTTCGCGATTCCAGCGGCGAGACCTGTACCTTTTGGGGCGAAGAGGTGGCGGCATGAACGACCGCGGTGCCTTAGTCCTCTTCTCCGGCGGGCAGGACAGCGCGACTTGCCTCGCCTGGGCGCTCGACAATTTCGATACCGTGGAGACGATGGGGTTTGACTATGGCCAGCGCCACCGCGTCGAACTCGAGTGCCGCGATGAGTTTCGTGAAAAGGTCACAGCGATCAAGCTGGAATGGGCGGCGCGCCTCGGCGCGGACCATATGCTCGACCTGTCGATCCTTGGGCAAATCAGTGACACCGCGCTGACAAGCGGTGCCGAGATCGCGATGCGCGAGGACGGCCTGCCAAACACCTTTGTGCCGGGCCGCAACTTGCTGTTCTTCAGCTTGGCTGCTGCGCTGGGCTACCGGCGTCATCTCCGCCATTTGATCGGCGGCATGTGCGAAACCGACTATTCGGGTTACCCCGACTGCCGCGACGACACGCTGAAGTCGCTCCAGGTGACGCTCAATCTCGGGATGGGAAGCCGGCAGGTTATCCATACGCCGCTCATGTGGATCGACAAGGCGGCGACATGGAAGATGGCCGAGGACATCGGCGGATCGGCGCTAGTCGATTTGATCCGGGATGCGACGCACACCTGCTACATGGGTGTACACGATGCGCGTCATGAGTGGGGTTATGGCTGCGGGGAATGTCCGGCGTGCGATCTTAGGATCCGTGGCTACGAGGCCTATGCCGCGGTATCGCAGTCGTGAGCGAGGTCCGACCTAGCGTACCGGCCAAAACTGAGGACCACGTTCAGAAAAAGGTCAAGACGGGCGCCCATCTTCCTTGGTGGCGGGCGATGTTCCATCCCTTCAAATCAGGCGAGATCGATTTCTATCCGCGGCTGGGTAACCCTGCGGCAAGCGTCACGACATCTACAGTGCTCACGGACATCAACGCGGTGACCGATGCGTGGACCGAGATCGGCGACGGTGACGACCTCGACGATGCTCTGGATCTTGCGAAGGCCTCGCTGGCAGAGGCCAAGGCCCAAACCGAATATCAGGATCAGAAGGCGACCCGGCTATTGACGGTCACTACGTTTTTGACCGCGTTGGCCGGCGCATTCTTCGGATCGTTTAGCGCAGACTATCCCCTTCGGACCCTGCGTTTTGATGGACCCGGCACGTCATGGTTGATCATCGCGACCTATGTGGTCTTCTTTCTGTTCCTGATCAGCGCGATCCTGGGTGCCCTGATCAGCTTTCACGCGACGCGCACGCGGTTCAAATATCCCCGCAATGCAACGGTTTCATCGCAGGATGGTCCGACGCGATCTTTTCTCTTCTTCCGCGAGATGATCGGGGTGACTCCGGCAGGCTGGGCCAATTCTTTCGTGGAAGGGCAGGGCAAGGACGCGAAGATCAAGGCTGATCTCAAACTGGCCTATCTCAAAAACTATATCTGCGAAGCCTATCTGGTCGCGGCGAAGACCGCCGACAAGCTACGCTATCTTGAACCCGCTCAGGTGTTTCTCGGCTGGGCCCTGCGCTTCCTCCTTATCTATGTGCTTTTGCTCGCTGTCGTCAGCACCGTGTTGCCATCCACAAAGCGGGCAGCGCTCCGGATGAAGGTCGAATTGGTCCAACCCGCTCCTGCAGTTACCGCTGCACCCGATGCAGGCGTGATCCCCGCGGAAGGGACACCGGCTGCCAACGGTTCGAAGGCTGTCGTTGGGGCGGACAAAAAGTGACGCGGCTTGAGGTTCGTACGCCGGTCTTCATCGACGCCGACAATACATTGTGGGACACCAATGCAGTGTTCGCCGATGCGCAGCGAGCGGTGTTGGCGGACGTGGCCCATGCTCTCGGTATTGCGCTTGATGCTTCCCACGATCTCGATTTCATCCGCGCGATCGATCAGGCCATCGCATCGCGGCACCACGCGGGTCTGCGCTATCCCGTGTCTCTCCTAATACGTGGTCTCGAACTCGCGCTGGACGGAGCATCGCCAGAGATTGCTGCTCGGACGGCGTGGTCGGGCGGGCGAAACTACCGGATCGACAGCGAAAGCGTCGGGGAAATCGAAAGCCGATATTTCGAAAAGCTTTCTGCGCTCCCGGCTCTTCGCGGCGGCGTCATCGAGGGTCTGGATTGGCTTCGCGCGCGCGGCTGCCTGCTTTACGTCGTGACCGAAGGTGCAAAGCCCACGGTGCAAAGAACTGCGGATCGGCTCGGGCTTGCCGACTATTTCGACAGAGTGATTGCCGCGCCAAAAACGGCTGAACTCTATCAGCGGGTGTTACGGCTCGCAGGCGCACCGCGCCTGGCTTTCATGATCGGTGACCAACTCGATCGAGATATTGCGCCCGCAAACGCGGCAGGCCTGCGTACGATCTATTTTCCAGGTGGCTTTCAACCGAAATGGCTGCCCGGTGTCGAAGACGCAAAACCCGCTTATGTCGTGTCCAGCTTTTCGGACGTGCCGGAAGTCTTGGAGCGAGAAATCACGCAGCTAACTTCCCGATAGCAGTCTGCGGAATTTCCATCATGGATGACGCTCGGGTCCAAAATTGGATGTGAACACCGCTCGTTGTGGAGCGGCATTAAATCCATGCCAAAGCGGATGAGAAAGATACATTTCCTTCGCAAAAAATTGAATTCGGTGGTGGATGTACTATCGCATCTGATTATGTCTGAAAATACAGACGGGGGGGTGAGTGTTTGTACGTGCGGTCCAGGGCCGGTTTGCATCGTTAGGGGTTGGGAAGCAGGTCGATCGGCAGGATAACGTCGTTTCGGTCCAATTTTTTGACCTGCCGACAGCTGACCTCATCGTTCATGAGATCGACCCTCTGCATCTTGAGCGAGTTACCATCGCCGAACAAACTCGGATCTACCATTTCGATGAAGCAAGCGGGGTTTGGGAGATCGGGCGGTTGCTTGACGACCATGGCGACAGCCAGCTTGTGCAATTTCCGAATAGCAAAACGAAGCATCTAAGGGTCGATACGGTTTTCGTGCGGTGGGCCGCACCGATCAGTGATCCAACCCCACTTCTTGCTAATCGCATCAACGAGAGTCCGCGCTTTTCGGACGGCCGAAGCACTTTCGTCCGATCGCAGATTCGGCAACGCGCCGTATCCATGGGAATGTCGGCGCTGCTCGCTTGTGCGGTCGAGCTTGAAGCGCACCAGATTGAAGTCGTCCGCCGCATTCTGCAGGATCCTGTGCAACGTTATCTGCTGGCCGACGAGGTTGGCCTCGGCAAGACAATCGAGGCAGGCGTGCTCATTCGGCAGTGCGTTTTGGATGCGCAAGACCAGTGTGTGATCCTGGTTCTTGTCCCTTCAGCACTTGTACGCCAGTGGCGCGAAGAGCTTTCGATCAAGTTCTTTTTGGGGCGCAATCTTGACCGTCTCGTACATGTCGTCGCGCTCGATGACGGAGACCGGATCCGGGAGATTCTACCGCGCGCAACAATGCTTGTGATTGATGAGGCCCATCATCTCACCGAGCGTGGTCTAGGTGGCGACGAAAGCATCTACACCGAGATCGCTCGCGCCGCGCCGAGGATTGATCGCGTCCTACTACTTTCTGCGACTCCTGCGTTGCACAATGAACGCGGCTTTCTCGAGATGCTTCACCTACTCGACCCCGGCACATATCCGCTGGGGGGGGAGGTGGAATTCCGGCGAAAAGTGGAAAGTCGGCAGGCGCTAGCTGAGATCGTAGCTGGTCTGACCCCGGAGAACGCCTTATACCTCGACTACACGATCGACCAGCTCACCTCCCTTTTTCCAGATGATGATCTGTTACAGCAGCACGCTGAAGCTCTTCGCGTTGTGGTCGAGGCCATGCCAGACGAGGACGATCCGGCGCTTATCGAAGCTATTGATCGGCTGCACGCTCATGTCAGCGAAGTCTATCGTTTGCATCGCCGCATTTTGCGTCATCGCCGACGGAGCATTGGCGGCCTGACGCCTGATCGGTCCGGCGCAGAGATTGTGCACTATCGCAGCAGCGACCGCGAAGCACTCACGGTTTCTATCGACGATTGGCGTTTTGCAGAAGCCATCGATCTGGACGCCGCAGGATCGGAAAAACTCTGGGCGGATCGAGTAGGCGCATTCTGGCAGGTGCTCGACCGTGCGTCACAATATTCGGCGACTGGGTCGGGTATTGTCGGATTCCTTGCACGGAAAGCGGCTATGGTCGGCGATATGGACCGGTTTGCGTCCATAAATCGTCGCTTGGGGCGCACTGGGCTCTACGAAGAGCGCGCCGATGCTTTGATCGACGCCCTTCGGCCCCGACTGCGCGACAAAGCACAATGTGTCGTCTTTTGCTCCGAAGCCAAAACCGCAGATGCGCTTGCGCAAAGGATTGCAAGCCAACTCGATATTACCGTTCATCGACATGACCCCGACAGCACGGAATGGATGGCGTTTCACGATAGTGCCGACAATATGGTGCTCGTCTGCGATCGCCGCGCCGAAGAAGGTCTCAACTTGCAGGGCGGCAGGAAAATCGTTGTTCATTACGATTTGCCATTCAACCCAAATCGTCTGGAACAGCGTCTGGGGCGCGCCGATCGGTATGGCTCGGGCGATGCCGTGCGATCGCTCGTACTCGCCTGTGAGAACGACCCCATTGAAATGGCTTGGATCACTTACCTCGATTCCGCGCTCCGAGTTTTCGATCGCTCCGTCGCAAGTCTGCAATATCTGATCGACGAGACAGTTCGCAAAACAGCGCGGGCGCTTTTTACGGATGGTGCGGAAGCGCTTGAAGATTTGACCCGCGACAGCGTTGGTGAGCGGGGGCACATCGAGCGAGAGATTAAAGCACTCGACCAACAGGACGCGCTCGACGCGCTCGGTACGCCGCCGACCGATCTGGTCGACATGCTTTGCGACCTGGACGAAGATTGGCAGAATCTGGCAGACGCCACTGCTATTTGGCTTGAACAAATGTTGCAGATTGGACGTATCGAGCAGCGGGGCGCTGGCGCCGGCCCATCGCCGCCCTTTCGTTATGCCTATTCGATGTCGAACCGGCGCACGCTGATCCCGCTGTCGGCTTTCATGTCTTACTGTGACGACGTGCTAGACATCGGTGCCAATGCTCGTGGCGACAGGTCGATCAAGACGATTCCGTACACGTTCCGCCGCCGAACTGCGTTAAGCCGTGAATCGCGCGCCCGCGGGGTTGGGCTCCTGCGTTATGGCGACGCGCTGATAAGCGGCATGACTGCATTTACCAACGCCGATGATCGGGGACGCTCGTTCGCGATGTGGCGATTTGCGCCTAATCATGTCGGAGACCCGGTTGCGGACCTCTATTTCCGTTTCGATTTCGTGCTGGAGGCGGATATTTCGGGCGCGGCGGAAGCCTTGCGAGACCACGGTCGTGATTCCGGCGCATCGTTTGCTGCAATCCGTCGTCGCGGCGATATGGCGTTGCCACCCTTCCATCGCTCACTGTGGCTGGATCGAGAATTGAACCCCGTAATGGATGAAGCTTTGCTGATGCGGCTAACCCGGCCTTATGCGGTTGATACTCGCAGTAGCGAGGGATCGGATTTCAATCTGAATCCGAAACGCTGGCAGCATGTGCTTCAGTTAAGCATTCCGGAACTCAGTTTTTGGCCTGAACTTTGCGGTAAAGCGCGGCAGTCTGCCGAGGTTGCGCTACGAGGTGATCCCGATCTGGTTGAGAGCCTCGCAAAGGCTGAGCAACGTGCCATGCGGGTCGACCTTGGACGGATCGGACAACTGCATGCGAGAGCGAGGGCAGGCGCCGATTCAGAAGACGACAGCGATCTTACCTTCGAAGAGCAACTTGCGGCCGCCCTGAGGCGCGGCATTCGAAACCCCAAAGTCCGCGTCGATACTGTCGGCGCAGTCTTTGTTTCCGCCAACCGCGCTGCGACCGATCGTGTGTCAGGCGGCTTTTGATGCCCGATTTCGATTTCGGCTCGCTTCAAGATATGTTGCTCGACCCCGCGAATGATGGCGGCGGCGTGATCGAAGATGGCATCTTCACGCGCTTAGTCCACCTGCTGAAGAGTTCCCAGTCAACCGGGCGGCTACAGAGCATTCCTGATGCTATGGCACTCTTCCGGCATGTGCTACGTCGTCAGTCGCTTCAGGCCGGCGAGAATGCGCAGTTGCGCGTACCGTCCGCGGGCGGGTGGCCCGACAGGTTAGCATGGGCCCAATCCGGCATCCGGGCCCATAGCGAGGCAGACGGTTACATTCTGATCGAAGCGTGGCCTTGGCGCGCCGATTGGATGGGTGAAAGCGATAACCCAGTATTCGAAGATGTCTTCGCCGAGCAAAATGTCAGGCTCGATTGGCAGCGACCAATCGATCCTTTCCTCGGGGAAGCGAGCACGTTTACAACTTATGTGTCGCCCGGTCAGCGCGAGGCAGTTCGCAGCGCATTTCTCCTTCCTCCGGGTGAGACGCTGATCGTTGCGCTACCGACAGGCTCCGGCAAAAGTTTTGTTGCGCAGGCCCCGGTGCTGGCCCGCGGTCTTGAAGGCGGGTTGTCGCTTTGCATCGTTCCGACCACCGCGCTCGTCCTCGATCAAGCGCGACAGATGCGCGAAATGCTGAAACGCCGTTTCCCCCGCCGCGAAGTGCCGCCGTTGGCTTGGCATGCGGGCCTTGGCACCGAAGACAGGGCGGCGATTAAGGCCGCCATTCGCGAGGGCCGCCAAGGCATCCTGTATTGCTCACCCGAAGCTGCGACGGGTGGGCTATTGCCGGCGCTCTACGATGCGGCGCGCGGCGGGTTACTCGCTTATCTGATTATCGACGAAGCTCACCTTGTGAGCCAATGGGGCGATGGCTTCCGACCGGCCTTTCAGATGCTCGCCGGCGTGCGGCGCGGCTTGCTAGCGGCATGTCCTACGGGAGCGCCATTCCGGACCGTGCTGATGTCTGCGACGATGACACCCGATACGGTGACGACGATCGACGCGCTATTTGGGCCGACAAGAACAGTCCAAATGGTGGCCTCGATCCATTTGCGGCCCGAGCCACAATATTGGATCCACCGCGAGGACGATCCCGATAAGAAAGACCGCAAGGTCCTAGAAATTCTGCGCCATGCGCCGCGGCCTTTCATCCTGTATGTTACGAAGCGCAGCGACGCCAAGCGATGGATTAAGTTGCTTCGCCGAACGGGTTATGGCCGCGTTGACTGTTTCCATGGCGAAACGCCCCATGCCGAGCGTCAACGGATCATCGAACAATGGTCGGATAACAAGCTCGACGGGATCGTGGCCACGTCTGCGTTTGGCGTGGGGATCGATAAGCGGGATGTGCGCACTGTCATCCACGCCGCTGTCCCCGAAACGCTGGATCGCTTCTATCAAGAAGTGGGCCGTGGAGGCCGCGACGGATGTCCCTCGGCGTCCTTCCTCATTTATGCGGCAGAGGATCGCGACACTGCCAACCAACTCGCAGCGCCTACGCTGATCGGCGATGATCTCGCCTTCGAACGCTGGACGTCGATGTTCGGAGGTAGCGAGAAACGGGACTCGATGGGCCAGCTTCGCGAAGTCGACCTCTCGGTGGTGCCGCCCCGGCTACGACAACAGTCGGATTACAACGAGTCTTGGAATATGCGCACGCTCATCATGATGGCGCGTGCGGGCATGCTGGAACTAGAGTCCCTGCCGCCATCTGGAATAGCGCAGCGCGAAGCAGAGTCGACGCGGGACTTTGAGCATCGGAGTGAGGAACATTGGGCCGAGTATTTTCAGAGCACAGTGGTCTCGTTGGCCGAATTCGGGGACCTAGGCAAAGAAAGATTTGAGGCGCTGATCGGCGCGGAGCGCAAGCGCTCTTTCGATGAGGCGGCCGAAAATCGTGGCCTACTAGACAAGCTGCTGGGCGGTTCGGCCGAAGTTTCGGCGCTCCTTGACCATCTGTATCGGAGCAACGCGCCGGGCCGGTCGGTTGTCGTTTCGCGTGCTTGCGGCGGATGCCCAGTCCATCGTGAGGAGGGGACGATCGGTACCCATTATTCTGCTCCACCTGCGTATGGCATCGAGCAGGTGGGTCACCGCGACCTTAGTCATTTCGCGACCCGCTTTCCCCAACTTGATCTTGGCGTTCCGATAATCCTGCCTATGGATGAAGCTTCCGACGATGCAGCACTGATCGCACTTCTCAAAGATTTCGTTTCTTTGTTCTCCGTACGCGAAATCGCCACTACGATGGCGTTTCGGCAGCGAAACCCGGCGCTCTCCACACTTCATAAGCAGAGTGAGGATCATCTCCTGCTACTTCAATCAATCGAGGAAGAGGAAGTCCGACCCTCGTCCTACGAACTTCCGCGTGTTTCGCTCTGGACAGCACCGTCCGCCACGACACTGCCGACGCATCTTTACAATATGAAGAGGCCCCTCCACGTGATCATCGCACCGGAATCGACGCTCGACCCATGGGCCAGCGGGCGCCGCATCGGCGACACTGGTTCCAACGTCCTCCGTGCAGATCAATTTTATCTCGGAGCTCGCCAATGAGCGTTCTGAACCAAGCTAGCGACGGCCTCTATACGGTGCTCATTGCGCTCGCTCGCGCGATCGTGCGTTTCGGACCGCGTAGCCGCGAAGACTTATTTCTCGCCTGCGGTAGCACGGTAGCGTCGGTCGACCCACTGCAACTAACTCAGACGCTTAATCGCTGGACCGAACTTGGTCTTTTCGGTCAGGAAGGCGATCTGGTGATCATAGCCGAGCCTTACAAGTCAGGCTTGGGCAAGACATCAGACGACGCGGAACTTCGGTTGCCGCGCGTGGTAAGGGCGGTAGCTATGCTGCCGGAAAACAACGAGCGGTTTTGGGAGCGCGAGAGGTCGAAATCAGCAGATCTGTCGCGCGCAGTTGCTTGGATGCTCGCGCAAGACGTTTATACGCTCGATGGAAATGTCAAAAAGCTGGCGGTGCTTGAGGAAGAGCAGGTCACCGACTCCGCCAAGCAAACCATCGGAAAAAACGACACGCGTTGGAACGGCCTCAAGGCTTGGATGCTGTATCTTGGATTTGCGAGGGACGGCATGCAGTGGGTCGTTGATCCCACCGAGGCACTACGAGACGTGCTGCCCGATATTTTCGGCGCGAACCGCGAGTTGACCGGTCCGGCGTTTGTCGAACGAGCGGCGTCAGTGCTTCCGGTGCTAGACGGCGGCGCCTACCGTTCTCAAGTCGAAGCCTCGCTAAAGGAGCGGAGTTGGCCCCGGCCTCGCGCCGGACTTTTGTCGACCTCGCTCTCCCGCGCCATTCAACGTCTGGACAGGGAGGGCGTCATCACGCTGGAAAATCGCAGCGACACCGATGGAGTGACCGCATTGGCAGGGACCAACCTGCGCCTCTGGCGAGAAATCTCACATGTGGCATTGCCGCCCAAGAGAAAGGCGCGCTGATGCTCGAGAAATACTGGCCTGAAGCCGATCAGGTAAACGCCTGCATCAAAAATGAAGCGGAAACCGCCGAGGTTTCGGTGCTGCTCGCGGTCCATCAACCTTCGCTGCTTACGACGCGGAACGCCGGTACGAACATTGAAACGAGTGCGTCCGAGCAGCAACTTCTGGACGCGTTTCTGTCCGACGACGTGCCGGGAGGCTATTTGCTCTTCCCGGTCACCGGACCCTCGGGCATCGGCAAATCGCATATCATTCGTTGGCTCGACGCGCAGCTTCAGCGCTCGCCCCAGCGGAAACGCCTCCACATCATTCGCATTCCTAAAAGTGCAAGCTTGCGCAAAGTCGTCGAACTCATCCTCGAGCCCTTGGCTGGCGATCCGCGCTTCGAGAAGTCTCGCGCCGACATGACGCGCGCGGTTGCCGAGGTCGACAAGCGCAAAGCGGTCGTTTTGTTCCGTGCGCAAATCGAGAATGCGCTGACGACACGCGCGGAGGCGATGCAGATCGAGGCGCGCGAACATAAGGATCGCGCGGCGGATTTGCGTCCACTTATCGGGCACGCCCTGGCTCTACCCAAATTGTTCGGCGATGCGGCGCTAAAGGATCACTTTGATGAGACAGTCCTCGCCCGCGTCGTGGCGCGCGCCGTGCAGGGCCGCGAAGGCGGTGGGGAAGGCGATGAAACCCACTCACAGTTCTTTGCGGACGATTTAATCCTTCCTGATGAGATTGATCTCAACAATGCGGCCCTTTCGGTTAAGACCTACTATCAGACTCAGCTTGCGGTTTCGGATGCGCGGCGCCGACAAGCGGCCGTCGACCTGCTCAACGGGATAGTCGATACCGCGATCGGGAATGTTTTTCAGCTCGAGCAAAGCACGGGCGGCATAACCTTGCAGGAAATCATACTCGGCGTCCGGGAAATCTTGCTCAAGGATGATATGGATCTCGTCCTGTTGGTGGAGGATTTTGCTGCGCTCTCAGGTATTCAAGACGTGCTGCTCAAGGTCTGCGTGCAAGAGGGCACCCACGACGGCAAGAAAGTGCGCGCCACGATGCGGACGGCACTCGCGCTTACCGACGGTTATCTAGCCTCACGTGATACGATCCTCACTCGCGCGCAGCGCGTCTGGGTCATCGGAAACCGGCAGCAAAGTGACGACGAAATCAAAACCAGCGTCGTCGACATGGTCGGGGCATATCTCAACGCTGCGCGATGGGGCGAGGACGGCTTGCAGAAGCGGTTTGACCGCCGTGGCGCCGCCGAGGGTCTGACCGACTGGCTGCCGCCTTGGCACGATGAGGAGCAGACTGACGCGGAGACCGAGGCGCTGAACGCATTTGGCTATTCCAGCCGCGGCCACGCGCTGTTCCCATTTAATCAGTTGGCTGTCGAGCAACTGGTCGAACGTCATCTGATCGAGGGGGGCAGGCTTGGCTTCAACCCGCGTCGCGTGATCAACGAAATCCTTCGACGGCCGCTGTTGATGCGCGGCAGCTTCATGAGCGGCGCGTTTCCGCCAGCGGATTTTCATGGGCTGCGACCCAATATTTATCTGGCGGGACTCGTACGCGAGTCCAGCCAACCCGAGGCGGTGAAGCGCAGGCTGAATTCGGCACTCGCGGTCTGGGCAGGCAACGCCGCGGACAAGAGTGACCTCGCGCATGTGCCGCCGGCGATCTTCACCACATTCTCCCTACCGACGCCAGCCGATCTCGCGAATGTCGGGTTCGTGCCGGAGAAACGATTGCCCGGCAAGCCGACACGTGCAGACGATGCACATGTTGACGCTCCCCCGCCGCCGCCGCCCGAGGCGACCCAGGACCCGCGCGTCGCGGCATGGTCGAAAAAGCTCGAAGCGTGGGCGGGCGGTACGGAACTTGTCCAGGCCGACGCGCGCGAGTTGCGCGCTGCACTAGCGGCGATGCTGAAGGGGGCGATAAACTGGCCGGCACTTCGCATTCCGGACCAAGAGATAAAAGCGACTTGGCTTTCTATCGCCGGCGCCCGGAATAATCCCGTTGCGGGTCGTATCCTGATCGTCTGCGATGATAACCTGGACGAGGATGCCACCCTACGCGAAGGTTTCCTGGGGGCGTTGAGGTTCGGGTTTAACGGGCATCAATGGGATTATCCGGAAGCAGATGTCGACTATGTCGCGACTGCCGCTATCGTCGATAAGCTGGTAGGCCAACTGACGCCGATGCTTCTTCAAGAATCGTACCTGCAGACGGCTGTCCTCGGCCGCGCTCTGCTCAATCAGTCTCGTATCGTCGGCCTTTCTCCGCCCGTTCGCCCTGGCGCGCCGGAACCGCTTCTGCGTGGGCTTTTTTCGCCTCCGCCGGATGGAGAAACCCAAAATTTTGAAGAAGGCTGGGACCAGTTGAGGGCACAGGCGCTCGCTTCGGCCAATGGCCGCGACATGCGGACGGCGCTGCAGTCCTTACTTCTCGATCGAACGGCTAGCTACCAAGGAGCAGGGACCAAGCCGTTCGCCATCGACGGTCCCAGATTGCTCGACGCCCTTTCCGGGGATGCTCCATCAGGGCCACCTCCAGAGGGGCTACCTGAGGATGTGCGCCGCTTCGTTGCGACGATGAGCGAGGATCGCCTTTGGAAGAATCTGCATTCGGTCATCGATAAGCTTCGTAGATTTCGCGAGGAAATTTCTGATTTTGTCGACGAAACTCTCGACAAGAATGCGTTCGTTGCAGATTTGCGCGAGATCGTCCCGCTTCTGCAAAGAACCAATTGTTGGCCCGCAGCAGTGTCCATGAAGAATGCCGAGTTTGAGACGCGGCTGACGGAGTTTCAGACCAGTGGTTTCGTCGACCTAGTGGCAAAGACCGCTACAATCGTCGATGAAGCCGAACGCGAGCAGATCCCCAAGCTGTTGAATGCTCTTGGTTCGACCGACCTTGGGCTCATCCAACGCACCATGTCATTCCTGAAAATCGCAAACGATATCGTATCCTTGGCAGATTCGCGCGTGACGCAGCAGGAGGCGATACGCAGCCAGTCCGATCCTGGCGTAACTGCGGCGGAAATTGTCGCGCTGCTCGAAGGGGTAGGGGGGGCGCGGACGGAAGCCGCAGAGGCGCGGTCATGAGCACTTCATTACCTGCCCGCGCCAAGGCGCTGCGAGACCGCCTCGAGAAGCTCGATCAAATGGGTTCTAACGTTGCGGAAACCGGCCTCCTTGAAAATCTCCGTGCCGATCTTGCAGCCCCTGCAGCGGAGCTCAGCCGGGCGCTGGATCAGCGTGCCTTGCTGACTGATTCTGGCATCTCCATGACTGATCCCCCGGCGCTAGGTACAGCGCGCAATCGGGCTGCGACTCTCCTTGAGAAGTTCACGACATCACAAAAGGCCGCGACGCTTACGAAGGGTACTGGCTGGGCCAATCTCATTCGGGAGATCAAGGCTGCCTCGAGCGAGGTCGGTGCTACGGCGGTGAAAAGTTGGAGAGCCTATCGTCAGGAGGTTTTCACCGGAGAAGCGCCTGCGATCGTCAAGGGCCGTGTCGCCTTCACGCCTGCGAACGACGCAGCGTACAAACGCTACGAACAATTGTTTCAAAGTTTTCGCAGCGAGTTCGAACGGTTTCCCGCTGATCTTGCAGCAATCGAACGGGTAAGGTCGCTCGCGGCAGATTTGACCACGACGGCCGCAACCTTTGACTATGATGTTCCCGCGGAAGTGAAACTTTTCCTGGAAGCCGTGCAAAGCGGCGGTGCGTCACTCGATCTGCTGACAGGTACGGTCAAAACCTGGCTTGCCGAGAACAACGCGTTCGCCAGCTATCGCATCGTGCCGCGGGGTGCCGATGGAACCCGATGACATCTTGCTCCTCGCCGCGCTCGATCAGATCGAGCAGCGCGAAGCTCGCTTGCTGACTTGGGGATTGGTCGACGGCCATGTTTCGTCGAGTGAGTTGCACGGACTGATCGACGCTCTGCTCGACGATCCTGAGACAGGAGCGGGCGTTAGCTTTTACGACGCCAGCGGTGTGATAGCCGCGCTGATCGATCGAGTCCTCCTGTTCGACATTGGCGAAGAACCGGATAGTCGCTACCGGTCGCGCATGGCCGAAGGCGTTCGGCTCCTTTTCCGTCTTCGCCAACTCTTCCCTCAGCATCGTGGTCCGACGGGGTGGCAATCGGCCCCGACACTTGTCGCCGATTTCCGGTTCATCTGGCGGCGGCGCCGCTATCCGCGGCGGGACATCAACGCTGGCGCTGCCCTCGCGCGAATTGCGGCTGCCACAGCCGACCAAACCGCACGCGCTGCGCTGTCCGCCTTGATCGAGAGCTATGGTCCGAGGTTTGCGCTTGCGGGCTTCCAGGTTGACGCCGCTGCGCGCATCCTTCGGGGATTTGACGGCTCTCAATCGATCGCCACGTTGGTTAGCGCCGGGACCGGCAGCGGCAAGACGCTTGCCTTTTATCTGCCCGCACTGTCGCGTGTTGCTTCGCATATCCAACGCGACGCTGCAGGCGATCGCTGGGTCAAGGTGCTGGCGCTCTATCCGCGGAATGAACTGCTGAAAGACCAGTTTGCGGAGGTCTACAGCCAAGCCCGACGTCTTGATGCGACGTTGTCTGATGGCGGCCGCAGAAAGATTCTGATCGGAACATTTTTCGGCCCGACGCCGTACTCCGCTGAAAAGGCGCATGAAGCCCGCAGTGGTTGGCGCACCACATCGGAAGGACTCATTTGCGAATATTTGCGCTGTCCTTCACCAGAGTGCCAAGGCGATATGGCTTGGCGGGAGGCGGATCGCCGCGCTAATCTCGAACGCCTTGAGTGCGTCGAGTGCGCAGGCGCCATTGAGAGCGACGAAATCATTCTCACCCGCCGCAGGTTGCAAACCGAAGCGCCCGATATTCTGTTCACCACAACCGAAATGCTCAACCAGCGCATGGGGGATGACCGCTTCCGCCACCTTTTCGGTATCGGCGACCGCGTCCACCGCGCTGTAGAAATGATGCTGCTCGACGAGGTTCACACCTACGCCGGGACCTCTGGCGCGCAGGTCGCATTTCTGTTGAGGCGCTGGCGGCGCCTCATACGTCGGCACGTCAGCTTCGTCGGGCTTTCAGCGACCCTGAAAGACGGCGCCCGCTTTTTTGCTCAGTTGACCGGGCTTTACGAACAGGCGTCGGTTGAGATCAAGCCTGCCAACAGCGACATGATAGCCGAAGGCGCGGAGTATCTGCTGGCGCTTCGCGGGGACCCGGTATCACGAACCGCCCTGCTGTCGACGACGATCCAGACGGGGATGCTGCTATCTCGGCTATTGGATGCGCCGGACGAGCGTAAGAGCCGCGGCGTGATCGGTGAGCGAGTGTTCCTTTTCACCGATGACATAGATGTGACCAATCGCATGTATTTCGCGATGCTGGACGCCGAAGGTCGCAAGAGCAGCGGAGTGCCCGACCTCGCCAATCGCCCCGACGGCGGACTGGCGTCCTTGCGAAGGCCGCTGCCCGTCGAGCAACGCAAACTCCATGGGCAGGATTGGGAGGCGGTCATTGAGATCGGCCACAGCCTGCAGCCTCAAGACCGCAAATCGGTCGGCCGGGTCATGTCGATGGATCCCGGAGTGGGAAACAACCTCGATATAATCGTCGCAACGGCGTCTCTCGAAGTCGGTTTTAACGATCCGAGGGTAGGTGCTGTCATTCAGCACAAAGCGCCGCGCGACGTTGCGCAGTTCCTTCAGCGCAAAGGCCGCGCAGGACGTTCGCGGACGATGCGTCCCTGGACCGTAGCCGTGCTTTCGGACTACGGCCGCGACCGGCTTGCCTACCAAGGCTACGACCTGCTGTTCGACCCTGAACTTCCGCTTCGAACGCTGCCCGTGGGCAATCGCTACGTCATGCGAATTCAGGCCGTCTACGCGACCCTCGACTATCTTAGTCAATCCCTGGGGCCCTCTCGGCAAGGGAGCGTGTGGCTGGACCTTTCGAGCAGCACGGACAGCGAATATCAGCGCGAGCGCCAGACAGCTTTAGCACGTCTCATCGGCCGCATATTGACGATTCCTGCGGAACTTGATCGCTATACTGCCTACCTCGCATCGGCCCTTAAAGTGGACGAGGAAGCGATCACACCGCTGCTTTGGGATCACCCCCGACCTTTGATGACCCAAGTTCTGCCGACAGCACTGCGCCGTCTGGAGAGTGGCTGGCGTGCATGGGGGCAGGCCGGCGAAGATTATCAGGTGTTCAATTCACCCTTGCCCGAATTCGCACCGGCCAATTTGTTCAGCGATCTGAACCTGCCCGAAGTAACAGTCGTGCTGCCCCAGCCAGGAAGTGCGACACCTGAGCAAGTTGCGATGCCGATAGCGCAGGCTCTGCGCGAATTTGCACCGGGGCGGGTATCGCGCCGCTATGGCATCAGCCATGCGTTCGAGCGTCACTGGATCTGCCCCCCGCTCGATCCAAACCGCGAGCAGATGGTGCCGCTCGAGCCATTCGGGCGGCTGGACCGATTGGGAGAATGGCAGATATCGATCGCTGGTTCTGCCCGCCATGTTCCCGTTTATCGCCCCCGTGTTCTCGAGGTGCAGCCGCCTCCCGGCATCGTTGTCGATACGTCGAACGCAAGATTGCGCTGGCAAAGCCAAATTGTCGCGCGCGAGGCCGGTTTGGTGCTGGAACCGCCCCGCGGAAGTGCCTGGACGCCATTGATCGAGGACGTGCGCTTTTACAGCCACGAAGGGCTTTGCCCGATAGAAGTTCGCCGCATGGCGCTCGGCAGTGACGCGGGAATTCGGTTTCGCGACGGAAGCACGGAGAGCAAAGAGTTCATCTTTGAGGTAGGGGAAGAGCCTGCTGCGCTTGGCTTTAGTCTTGCCGTCGATGCCTTGTGCATCCGTCTGCGCTTTCCAGATGCCCAGTGGTGCAACCTCGGTGATGAATCCGATCCCCGCTATCGGGCTGTGCGAACCGCGCGGTTTCATCATCAAGCCGTTCATGGGCCGTTTTTGGCAGCGGTCGACAACCCCTTCGCACGCGATTGGCTGGCACATCTCATTCTGGCTGCGCTCAGCAACGAAGCTACCGCGCGGGGCATCACTCTGCGAGAGGCATCAGTGCGCCTAGGCGATGGCACCGCCGAATTGGATCTCGATAGGACGCTCGACATCCTGTTTCAGTCGCCGATCGTGGATGACGCAAACGCGCAAGGTAACCAGCAGGATAAGCTGCGACAGGATCTTGCAGGATATTTGGCCAATCCGCAGGTTGTCGCAAGCCTCTTCGATCTCGCCGCCATTCTTTGGACGCCGATCGACGCTGGGTGGGAACCATGGCTACGCGAACGCTATACTTCGACGGCCGGCGCCGCCGCGCTCAGCGCTATCGCGAGCCTTTGTCCCCAAATCGACGTTGATAGTCTTGTGCTCGATATCTCCGCCGGACCGCGCGAGGCGGATGACGTGCTTGCAGGGATCGAAAGCGCTGAAATCTGGATCAGCGAGATGACGCCCGGCGGTAATGGTCAGATCGAGCAAGCCCAGCGCCAGTATGTCGATGATCCTCGCCGGTTTTTCAGCCTGATGACGGCGGCGCTACGCGACAATGATTTCTCGCTAAGCGATTTCCAGCTTAGCCGTTTCCTTGCTCACGTGGTTGAAAGCGATCCTGATGATCCGGTTCCTGCCGCAACGCGGGGCTTCCGAAGCGCATTGGGAGCAGAAGACGCGCATACCGCATTCGCAACTCTTCGCCATGTCCTCGCAGAAGAAGGTTTTGTAACCTTCCACGCATTCCTCGTAGCGCTCGCCAACCGTATCCTACGCCCCGGTTCGAGCGCGGATAGCGATCAGTTTTTCCTTGATGCCGTGCGATTGTGGGATGCCGAGGAGGAACGTCTCGGTATCGAACTCGACGCCCGCGTCCTTGCTTATCGTTTAGCCCGTTCGGACGATATCGATGCCGCGCTCGGCCTTGCAGGCATCGACGCTCCGACCGTCAACCCGGACCAATGGCGCTTCGGCGTGATTTATGGGCTGCTGTGGCCTCGCGGTCCGCACATTCGCCAATCCGGCCTTCGTGCATATTCGCCCTTTGCCGATCTTCCGATTCCTGACCCTCTGCTGCTGCAATCTTACTTGTCCGAGGATGCGAATGTCATCGATGTGGAAGCGGACGGCTGGCAGAACCAATGTCTCGATCGTCTTGCCGACGTCGGCGCCGCGACGCTGATTTGCCGAATGGCATCGGCGGCCTCATTAGCGGACGCTCTGAGCTTCCTCGCCGCCAACCCCGTTCAGACCGCCTATCTTTCGGTCTTTTCGCGCGTTCAGGCCGTCCGCCGGATCGAGAATGTCTTCCATGTCGACGTCGATATTGCGGAGGCGCTCCAATGAGTTTTGAAACGCGGCGGATTTTCAAAAGCGCTGTGACCAGCCAGAATTTGATCCGTGAGCTTCTGCAGATGATGTTTCTGGGCGAATTACTCGCGCCGGGCGGTCAGCGCACGTGGCTCGTCAGCCCATGGATCAGCAACATTATGTTGTTCGACAATAGGGCAGGGGGGGTCGGGACGATAAATCCCGAATGGGGCAATCGGGAGATCAGGCTCATCGAGGTAATGACGGACATGATGGCGCGCGGAACGGCGGTCGGGATCGCAACCAGCTTCGACACTCATAACGACCCTTTGATCGACGCGATCGGCAGGGCGGCGGACGAGTCCGGGCTAACCAACAAATTGCTCGTCGTTCGCCGTCAGCATTTGCACATCAAGGGGGTTTTGCTGAAGCGCGGTCTCCTTACCGGTTCAATGAACCTGACGTACAACGGCCTTGAGATAAATGACGAAATGGTGGCCTACGACACGACGCCAAAAACATTAGCTGAGGCGAGGATCAACTTCGAATCATACGTCGGATCAGGTAAATGATCGAGCATCTGGCTCCAGAGGATCAGGCGTGGCTCGCGGAATTTTTTACGGGTCCCAATGAGTTTTCTTTGTCGTCGCTGGTCGACGGCTCCGCTTCGCCAGGCGTAGTTGACCTCGTCCGTCAATGGCTTCAATTCCTCGGGACGCGTCCCACCGCGCCGCTCATTCTTCCGTTCGTACGTGGCGGAACGGTCGTTGGCTGGTATGCGACGACGCAGGGCGTCTCTGGCGGTTACGAATTGGGCGACGAGATCAGCGCCTGGCTAGGTCCGACATGGCTAAACCGGTTCGAGCGAGTGCCCGCGGACACAACTGATCCGATGGCACTGGTCCTCAAGACCCGCTTCGGCGGCACAGTTTACCGCTTCACTGGCGGAGACGATGCAGCGATGCGGAAGATTATGGCGAAGCTGAGCGAGTTCGCGGGCGTTCTGAACCGGAAGCCGCTGACCACGCGAATGCGTGCGCGGCCCGTTGGCGCAATCAGGGGTGATTTCGAACGAGCGCTGCTTGCCGGTGACGAGGCTCTCGCTGAAGCAATGATTGCCGAACTCAAGCAGACCGGGCGCCTTAACGAAGAAAACCTCCGATGTCTCGAAGTTCGCCTCGGCGCGGGGCTCGGCCTGTGGCCGCAAATTGCTCGCGATCATTGGCTCATCAAGACGTTGGCCGACCTTGCCCTGCCTCCTCAGATTTTGGCCGACCTCATCGAAGCGCTGTACCGAACTTACGTCGAAGAGTTCGAAATTGCCGGCGATAGCGTCGCCCTACGCGACGCGTTCGCGCGCCATATCGCTGGTCCATATCCTAAATTATTCGCTTCGCGCCGGGGCATTCGAGTGCCGAGGGTCGTCAAAGCGTTCGCTCTTTATGAGCAGCTTCAGCCAAATGCCGACGCCTCTATCGCCGAGGCGCTGCTCAAGCTCTTGCCCGAAGGTGCCGACGCCGCGCTTTTCGCCGCTGCGCCTACCCCGGCGCCCGTTCCTCCTTCCGTCACGACCATAGATCAAGCCGACGAGGCGTTTGACGATGGCCAGATCGATCGCGCCTTCGAGTTTTATCTGCGAATGCCTGTAAGCAGACGGACGCTTAGCAGGTTGGTATCTTGCGTCGGAACGATCGGCACAGATGAAGCGCGCGATCGCTTACTTATGGTTGTCGAGGAAGCCGAACGCGATCTCGTCGAAAGTCTCGCACCGACAGTCGCGGCAAAAATCGAGAGTCTCACCCGGGCCAAGGCGGCCGATACCGCGCTGCTACAGAACGTCGAGAGCCCATCAATCAGCAAAGACCCTTGGATGCGCTGGGCAGAGCAGTTGCGGGAAGGAAAGGGCATCAGCGCTGCGGCTCGCGATATACAGTCAGCGGCTTCCACGTGGTCGTCTTCGGATATCAGGCAAAGCGGTCAGTTGGCAGAGCAGTTTGCCGACATCATCGGCGGCTTGAATGGGGAAGCCGGCGAGATTGCGCGGGCTTCGGTTGCACAGATTTATGCAGGCTTCTTCCCGGATGACGCAGGTGCGACACCCGCTACGAGGCCAATTGCGTCGCTGCTATTCATGCTCATCGCAATGGACGACGCGCTGTCTCGGGCCGATTTGGATCTCCTTGCTCAGTTGACGGTTGTACTGATTGAACAAGGACTATCGACCGCCGAATATAATTTGCTGCTCGCCGATCTCGAGGAGGTCCAGAAGCGGATTGGATCATACGCCTACCTGCCATGGAGCCTGGACGTGAGCGAAGCGCTCGCAATCCTGCCATGCCCTTCTGAAGAAGCGCGCGACGCCCGTCTCAGGCTCTTTCTCCTTGTTCTGGGTCAGGCGTCCGGCTTCGCTCATAGATTAGCGCCTGCTGATCTCCTGCCGATTGCAACGCTAGCGAAAGATTATGGTGTCGATCCCGAAACTCTTGCCTCGCTCAATCGCGACGCAGGCGGCGGCGATGCCAACACAGCTTCTGTGCCCGATCTGAGCGGCAAGACCATCGGGATATACACCTTGGCGGAAGCCGCGGGCAGCCGGGCCAAGAAAGCGCTGGAAGAATTATTTCCGGGCTGCAGGGTCGATGTAAATTCCGATCTCGTGGCGACGGCGAAGCTCACAAGTCTCGCTAAATCGGCAGATTTGTTTGTATTCGCGTGGAAAAGCAGCAGTCATCAGGCCTTCTACTGTGTGAAGGATGCCTTGGCAGGACGGGATCCGATCTGGGTGCCGGGCAAGGGAACAGCCAGCATCTTGCGCGCGGTGCTCGACCACCTGACATAAGATCGCAATCGCTCGTTAAAGCTCGACACTGTCACGAACCATTAGCTTAGCCCACGCTGCTGCTGCTAAAGTCCAAACCCCCGCCCAGGCCGGGCACTTGTTATAGCCGTGCCATGTCCGCGTACGCGAGCGCACCGGGCCATCGGGCAGGGCATAGCTGTCGAGAATGATGAGGCAGCGCTGCTCGGAGTCGAGGAGCGATTTTCTTTGGGTCAGACTGGGCTAGGCCGCGTTGACAAAAGACTTCAACCATAGTCGGACGGCGGCGAGGTTGAGGAAGCTCTCGAAGGACAGGATGGATTTGTCGTAGCGGGTGGCGATGCGGCGCTGCTGCTTGAGCTTTCCGAA
>Ga0247823_10000745_pt1 | contig 27459 bp, 19 predicted proteins | sample 13C_PalmiticAcid_2_FD_192426 | JGI IMG/M metagenome (GOLD analysis project Ga0247823, IMG submission 192426) | Soil microbial communities from agricultural site in Penn Yan, New York, United States - 13C_PalmiticAcid_Day30 | ecosystem: Environmental > Terrestrial > Soil > Agricultural land...
GGTCGAGCACCGCGAGGCGGCACTGGAGCATGCGGTTCTCGCCGGCATAGAGGAAGCGCGTCTGCTGGACGCCATTCTCGATCCCGCCGCCGGGCAGGTCGCCCGACCAGTTCTCATGCCCGATCGCAGTGATCTTGCCGTCCCTGGTCGCGCCGATGCGGATGCGCTGGATCGTCGCCGGGCGGTGCGGGGTGTTGTTGAACATCAACGGGCGTTGCAGCGCGACCTTGACCGGCCGCCCCGCCTGCTTCGCCCCCAGTGCGGCGAGGATCGCGTCGGCGCGGACGAACAGCTTCCCGCCGAATCCGCCGCCGATATAGGGCGAGATCAGCCGCACCTTCTCGCGCGGGATGCCCAGCGTGCGCGCGACGTCGCCGCGGCCCCAGTTGATCATCTGGTTCGCGGTCCACAGCGTCAGCCGGTCGCCTTCCCATGCCGCAATCGTCGCGTGCGGTTCCATCATCGCATGCGCCTGATCGGGCGTGTGATAGGTCGCGTCGATCGTCACCGGCGCCGAGGCGAAGGCGGCATCGAAATCGCCGATCCCGATATCCGCCTGCTCGCGGCTGGGCTGGGCGCGCTCCTTCTCGGCGTGCAGGTCGAACGCGCCCTTGGCCCGCGCATAGTCCACGCGGACCAGCGCCGCGGCGGCGCGCGCCTGCTCGAACGTCTCGGCGACGACCAGCGCGACCGCCTGATGATAATGCTGGATCTCGGGCCCGCCGAGCAGGAGCGCGGTGTTGAAATTGCCCTTTTCGAGCTTGCCGGCATTGTCGGCGGTGACGATCGCCAGCACGCCCGGTGCGGCCTTGGCTTCGGTCAGGTCCATGCTCGCGATACGCCCCTTGGCGATCGCCGATCCGACGACGAAGCCATAGGCGGCATTGGGTGCGGGCTGCTCATAGGCATAGGACGCGGTGCCCGTGGTCTTGAGCGGGCCTTCGATGCGGTCGGCGGGCTTGCCGACGACCTTGAGCTGATCGATCGGATTGGTGCCCGCGGGCGTGTCGAACTTCATGACCTTGCCCCCGCCTGCGCCAGCACCGCGCCGAGCGTGCGCTCGACCAGCGTGAGCTTGAACGCATTGTCCGGCCTTGGCCGCGCGCCCGCCATCAGGATCTCGGTCGCGGCCTTGGCGCCCTGTGCCAGCGCGCGTTCGGCGGCCTCGACGCGCCAGGGTTTGGGTGCGACCCCGCCCACCGCGACGCGCCCGCTGCCGTCGCGCTGCACGACGGCGCCGACCGATACGAGCGCAAAGGCATAGGACGCGCGGTCGCGCACCTTGTGGTAGATATGGGTTCCACCCAGCGGCGCAGGAAGTGACACGGCGGTGATCAGTTCGCCCGGGGCCAGCATCGTTTCGATGTGCGGGGTCTCTCCGGGCAGGAGGTGAAAGTCGGAGACCGGAATCGCGCGCGTCTTACCTTCGACCGTCACTGTCTCCACGTTCGCCTCCAGAACGCGCAGGGCGACGGCCATGTCGCTGGGGTGCGTCGCAATGCAAAATTCGCTCGTCCCGATCACCCCCAGCGGCCGGCTGAACCCGCCGATCGCCGCGCAACCGGTGCCGGGCTTGCGCTTGTTGCACGGCTGATGCGTGTCGTAGAAATAGGGGCAGCGGGTCCGCTGGAGCAGGTTGCCAGCGGTCGTCGCCTTGTTGCGCAGCTGCCCCGATGCCCCGGCGAGCAAGGCACGGGAAAGCAACGCATAATCCTTGCGCACCCGTTTGTCGGCGGCAAGGTCGGTGTTGCGGACCAGCGCGCCGATGCGCAGCCCGCCCTCGGGCGTCGCCTCGATCCCGTCGAGCCCGATGCCGTTGACGTCGATCAGATGTGTCGGCGCCTCGATCTGAAGCTTCATCAGGTCGAGCAGGTTGGTGCCGCCGGCGATGAACCGCGATCCTTGCGTCCGCGCGGCCGCTGCCGCGGCTTCCGCTGGGCTGCTCACCCGCTCGTAAGTGAAGGGTTTCATGCGCGCCTCCCGGCAACTTCGGTCATCGCATCGAGGATGTTGGAATAGGCGCCGCAGCGGCAGATATTGCCGCTCATCCGCTCGCGCATCTCGTCATTGGTCGCGCGCGGCCGCGCGCCGAGATCGGCGGTTGCATGGCTGGGGATGCCCGCCCGGATCTCGTCGAGCACCGCCACCGCCGAGCAGATCTGGCCGGGTGTGCAGTAGCCGCACTGATAGCCGTCATGCTTGACGAAGGCGGCTTGCATCGGATGCAGCTTGCCCGGCTGACCGAGCCCCTCGATCGTGGTGATCGCATCGCCCTCATGCATCACCGCGAGGGTCAGGCACGAGTTGATCCGGCGCCCGTCGACGATCACGGTGCAGGCGCCGCACTGCCCGTGGTCGCAGCCCTTCTTGGTACCGTTGAGATGCAGATGCTCGCGCAGCGCATCGAGCAAGGTGGTCCGAGGGTCGAGGTCGAGCTCGCGCTTCGCACCGTTGACGGTCATGGCGACCTTCATCCTGGCCGGCGCCGGTTGCGGTGTCACCACGTGCGCCTCAGTGGCCGGTACCGCGGCCGCGGCCGCGCAGACACTGCCGCCCACCAGAACGCCGCGCCTCGTGACACTGGTTGTGTCGCTGCTCATCACGCGCCTCCATCCGCGACGAACCCCTGCCGGGGGCAAAGGTTCACGCTATTCTATGTGAGGGCAGGATATGGCGGGTTGGTGACCGCTACCAGCCTTATCGTATCCGCGGTCCAGAGCCTTCGACGAACGCAAGAAAGCGGCCCGAGGCGAACCCCGGACCGCTTCCATGCCAGTTGGTGACTGCCCTATTCGGCGGCGACCGCCAGCGTCTCGTCGGGCTTGAGCAGGCCTGACATCTTCCACTGCTGCTCGAGCACGCCGGGGCCGTAGTCCTTCGAACCGCCCAGCGTTTCGGCGATCGCCTGAAAGCGCGCACCTTCCTCAAGCAGGACGATATAGTTCGCCAGCGCGAGCAACCCCTTGCGGCCCCACGCGGTCGAACCGCCATTGGCCTCGAGGATCGCGGGCACCTGCGGGTCGCGGTTCAGCACTTCGAGGATGAAGTTCGCTTCGCCCTGACGCCGGTCGATATAGATCGGCAGCTCGCGTGCGCGGGTCCAGCGCTGGACGGGCACATAGCGAATCGGGAGCGCGCGATGGCTCTGCGACCAGGCGCCGAGATAGACGGTGTGGACGTGGCTCACCGTGGTGATGTCCGCATGGGCCTGAAAGATCGAGAGGTAGCGCCCGCCGCCGAGATTGGCATTGGGCGGCCCCTGCAGCACCTCGCCGCCATCGAGCGCGTAGATGGTCGGCTTGAGCTCCGCATCCGGCGCGAACGGGCCGGGATAGCCGATCGACACCACCGCCTCCTCGCCCGGCACACGCTCGACGAAGTTGACGGTGCCGCTGGGGGCAATGGTGCCCGTGGCAGCGAGACCGCGAAAGGCGATGCCGGCGTCGCGGATCGCGGTGGCGGCGAAGTCGGTGATGGTCGAATTGAGATTGGTCATGGTGCGTCTCCTTATTCGGCGGCTTCGAGCAAAGGTTGGGCGGCGGCGGTGCGACCGAGCAGCGGCAACACCTCCTCGCCGATGCGATAGGCTTCCTCGAGATGCGGGGTGCCGGCGAGAATGAAGGCGTCGGCGCCACGGCCGATCAGCTCGTCGAGTTGTTCGGCGCACTGCTCGTAGCTGCCGACGATGCCGAGCGCCGGGCCGCCGCGCAGCAGGTTGAACCCGCCCCACAGATTCTTGCCGACGATCAGTTCGTCCCAGCGCCTGGCCTCGGTCGGGCGCAGCGCCGCCTGGCGCGAGGCGCCGACCGAATCGGTGGGCTGGCCGCGCCACTGCGCGCGGGTCGCGTCGCTGACATTCTCGAACCCGGTACGGATGTCGTGCCACGCCTCCTCTTCGGTCGGACGTGCGACGAGATCGACGCGGATCGCGCATTTCTGCTCGCCGCCGAGCTGCGCGGTGCGCTCCTTCACCCGCGCGAACTTGTCGGTGATCTGCTCATAGGGTTCGAGCCAGGAGAGATAGTAATCGGCATGCTTCGCAGCCGACTGCAGCGCGGCGTCGGACGAGCCGGAGAACCAGATCTCCGGCACTTCCTCCCGCGACAGCAGCGGCGAGAGATGGTCGCCCTGCACCTGATAGAAGCGGCCGTCATAGTCGAACGGCTGCCCGCTCCATACGCCGCGGAAGATGTCGAGGAACTCCGTGGTGCGGCCATAGCGGTCGTCATGCGCGAAGCTGTCGCCCCACCACAGCTGCGACGGGCCGCCGCCGCCGGTGATGATGTTGAACACCGTCCGTCCGCCGGTCGCGCGCTGCAGGCTGGCGGAAAGCCGCGCCGCGTGGACCGGGTCGAGAAACCCCGGCTGGAACGCGATCATGAAGCGGAAGGTCTTGGTCTCGCGCGCCAGCAGCGGCGAGATGACCCAGGGATCGTCGGTGTTGGGAAAGGACGGGATCAGCCCGCCGATGAACCCCGACAGCTCCGCCGCCTTCGCGATCTCGGCAAGATGGTCGATATAGCGGTAGCCATCGTCCTCACCCGAGGCGGTCAGGCCCGGTGTCTGGTTGCCTGCCTGAAGCGGAGACCAGTCGCCACGGTCATAGGAGCCGCGGCGGATGGTGGCGTGGCAGCCATGCGTGGGCAGGCGCCAGTAGAAATCGATCGACATGATGGGTCTCCTCAGGCGGCGGTACGCAGCTGGCCCAGCGCGGCGCGAACCCGCGGCAGGACGAACTGGCCGATGCGATAGGCTTCCTCGAGCGAGGGCGAGGCGCTCAGGACGAAATGGGTGATGCCGGCGGCGTGCAGCGTGGCGATCTGCTCCGCGACGTCGTCGTAGCTCCCGGTAATGCCGGTGCCGCCCGCAGCTTCTTCGACGGTCTCGCGGGCACTAATCGTGGCGATGATGCCCGCTGCAACCTCGCGGCCAGCGCCCAGCGCGAGCCGTTCGAGCGTCTCGACCTGTCCACGCAGCTCGTCGAGCCGCGCGTCGGCGAAGAGATGGACGTCGGCGGCGTTGGCGGAAAGCTGAAGCCCCTCTTCGTCCGTGCCCTGCAGGAACACCGGCGGGAATGCCGCACGTGCAAGCGGATCGGAGAAACCCCCGCCCTGCACTGCAAAGAAGTGGCCCTCATGGTCGAACGGCTTCTGGCCATGCACGCCGCGCGCGACATGAAGGAACTCGGCGGTGCGAGCGCTGTCCTCCGGATCGGCGCCCGGCGCGATCGCCCAGCCCAGCCGGTTGTGCGTCGCCCGCTGGAAGCTCACCGCCTCCTTGGCGGCATAGACCGCCGATCCGACAGTGCTCGGAAACTCTGGGACCAGCAGCAGCCGCGGCGCGGTTCGCGCGACCGCAGCGGCGACGATCTGGCTGTCGTCGCTCTCGGGGCGATAGGCGACGAACAGTCCGTCGAAGCCGGTGATCGCGGCGGCGCGTGCGACCTGCGCATAATAGTCGTAGCGGGTCAGGCCTGCGGTACGCACATCGCGCGGCAGGAAGCCCGCGGCCGGCCGCGCGCTCGGCTCACCGCGCTGCGGTTCGGCAGCGGGATCGAGCCGCCAGTAGAGTTTGATGGTCATGCGGCGTTCCTTTGCTGGGGAATGGCGGGCACGCCGAAGCGGCCCTCGAACACGAAATCGGCGAGTGATCGGCGGCCGTTGGGCGCCTCCTGCGGGTGGAAATCGGCGTGGAGCGTATCGAGCGCGCCCTGCCGCCCGATCGCGACGATCGTCTCGACCGCGTAGTCGTCGGGAATGGCAAGCGTCACACGAGCGCTCTCGCGGTCGAAACCGCCGATGCCGTGGGTATGCCAGCCGAGCAGCAGTGCCTGGTGCGCAAAGTTTGCCCAGGCCGCACCGGTGTCGAAGCTGTGGCTGCCATTGTGCACGGTCTCGCCGCGCCGCTCGATCAGCGTGTTCGAGACGATCGCGACCAGCGCCGAGGCACGCTGTGCCCATTCTCGGTTGCGCGTGGCGAGCAGGCCGAGGAACAGCGGCCACGAAGCATCCCCATTGCGCGACACGATGAAGCGCCATGGCTGGCCGTTATTAGCCGAGGGCGCCCAGCGTGCTGCCTCGAACGCGGTGGCCAGCACGCGATCGGGGATCGGCTCGCCGGAGAAGCTGCGCGGCGACCAGCGATCCACGAACAGCGGCGCGACAGGATGGTCGGGCTTGCGGCTCATACCCGCACCTCGCGCACCGGAAGGTGGACGAGGTTCTCCGGCGGCGGCCCGGTCAGCTCGGCGAGGATTTCGTCACGCAACCGATGCAGCACCGGCGAGCTACGGTCGCGCGGATGCGGCAGGTCGATATCGACGATACGGCGGATGCGCCCCGGCCGCGCGTCCATCACCACGACGCGATCGCCCAGGAACACTGCTTCCTCGACGTCGTGGGTGACCATGATCATTGTCGAACGATGGGTGCGCCAGATACGCTGCAACTCGTGCTGGACATGCACGCGGGTGAGCGCATCGAGCGCGCCGAGCGGCTCGTCGAGCAGCAGCAGCTTGGGTTCGGTCACCAGCGCGCGCGCGATCGCCGCGCGCTGCGCCATGCCGCCGGAAAGCTGGTGGGGATAGGCCTTCTCGAAGCCCGAAAGGTTCACCAGCGCGATATGCTCGGCGACGATGCGCGCGCGCTGCGCCTTGGGGATGTCGGTGTTGAGCAGTGCGAGCCCGACATTCTCCTCCAGCGTCAGCCACGGGAACAGGCGATGGTCCTGGAAGATCAGTCCGCGGTCGAGGCTGGTGCCGGCGATCCGCTTGCCGTCCAGCCGAATCTCGCCGGCATAGTCGGTGTCGAGCCCGGCGATCAGCCGCAGCAGCGTCGACTTGCCACAGCCCGATGCGCCGACGATGCTGACGAACTCGCCCGCGCGGATGTCGAGGTCGATCCGGTCGAGCACCGACAGCGCGGCGCCGTCGATGCGGAAATCCTTGGACAGGCCCGAGACGGTCAGCGCGCCGGTCGCAGGCGCATCGGCAGCGGCGGGCGGCGGCTCGATCCGGGTGTGCAAAGTCATGGGCCAGCTCCTTCAGTGAATGACAGGCTGCCAGCGCAGCAGGTGGCGGCGCAGGCTTGCGATGGAGTAGTGGAGTGTGAAGCCGAGCGAGGCGGCGGCGAGGATCGCGACGAGGATGATGTCCATCCGCTGCTGCGCCTGAGCCACGCCCATGGTCGCGCCGAGCCCGGCATTCGCGCCGAACAGCATTTCCGTCCCGATCGTCGCGATCCAGGCGAAGGCGAGCGCCTGCGCCACCCCGGTGAGGATCAGCGGCAATGCGGCGGGCAGTAGCACATGGACGAAACGCTGCCCGGCGGAGAAGCCGAACAGGCGGGCGACCTCGACATAGCGCTGCTCGACCGTGCGCACGCCCTCATAGCTGTTGAGCACGGTGGGATAGAAAGCGGCGAGGCTGACGATCAGCAGCTTGGCTTCGTCGCCATTGCCGACCCACAGGCCGATCAGCGGCAGCCAGCCGAGCAGCGGCACCTGCCGTACCGCGTGATAGAGCGGACCGACGACGCGATCGAGCGGCCGCGACATCGCCATCGCCACGCCGAGCGCGGTGCCGGCAAGCCCGCCGAGCACCAGCCCGGTGACCGCGCGCGACAGCGTCGCCAGCGCATCGTTGAGCAGAAACCCGCTGGCGAGCTGCGCCACCAGTGTCGCGCCGACTTCCTGCAACGGCACGAAGGCGAGCGCGCGCGCCCCGCCCTGCGCCGATTGCGCCTGCCACCAGAACAGGATCAGCACGGGCACGATCAGGCCGAGCAGGATGCGCGCGACGGGGGTGTTGAGACGCGCCATGTCAGGCCTCCTTCCAGCGGACGAAGCGGCGCTCGACGAGCTTGACCGAGCGATCGAGGAAGAAGCCGACCAGCCCGCTGACGAACACGCCGGCGAGGACGACGTCGATGCGGAACATCTGGCGCCCCATCTCCATCATCTGACCGATGCCGCTGTCGGCGGCGAGCAGCTCGCACGCGACCAGCACCAGCCAGCCGCGGGTGAGGCCGAGCCGAAGCCCGGTGAGCACCGGCGGGATCGCGGCCGGGAGCAGGATGCGCGTGACGAAGGGCAAGGCCGGGGTGCGGTAAAGCCGTGCCACCTCGAAATAGGATTTGGGAATGCCCCGCACGCCATCGAAAGCGGCGAGCGCGACCGGGAAGAACACCGCGACCGCGACCACGACGATCTTGAAGCGCTCCTCGATCCCGAGCAGCAGCACCAGCATCGGGATGAAGGCGAGCACCGGCACCTGCCGCACCGCCTGGAACAGCGGCGCGAACAGCGCTTCGAGCAGCCTGGACAGCGCGATGGCCGTGCCGAAGGCGAGGCCGATCGCCGCGCCGGCGAGGAAGCCGAAGACGAGGCGGAACAGGCTGGTGCCGAGATGGTCCCAGAGCTCGCCGTTGCGCCAGAGCTGGGCAAGCGTCGCCCCGACCTCGCTCGGCGGGACCAGCACCTGCGGCGGGAACACGCCGCTGGCCGAGGCCAACTGCCAGAGGAGCAACAGGCCGAACAGCGGCGCCAGACCGGCGGCGATGCGGGTGAGATGGTTCATGGCAGAACCTCCTGCGGGGTGAGCGGCCGCGCGAAGCGGTGACGGGCGAAGGCGATGGCGGCGGCACCGAACAGCACCGGCAGCCACAGCAGGAACACCGACTGGAGCGGGACCAGCTTGGTCAGCAGCCCGCCACCGAGCGCCCCGGCCGAGGAGCCGGTCATCGAGGCAAGGTTGTAGAGACCCGCCGCCTTGCTCTTGGCGCCCGGAATGGCGGCGAGCATGCGCACATTGATGAGATGGACCACCGCCGAGGCGGCGCTGAGCAGCACCGCACCCACCGCCAGCGCCGGGAAGCCATGCGCGAAGCCGAGCAGCGCCAATGCCGCCGCGGCGAGCGCGAGCGCGAGCGCATAGGCCGTGCCGCGCGCGAGCCGCGCGACCAGCGTGCCGCTGAGGAACAGCAGGGCGACCGTGCTGACGCCCTGTACCAGCAGCACGGTGATCCCGTCTTCCCTGGTCAGCGGCGGCAGCGCGGCGGCGAGCAGCAGGATGAAGGTCGAGAAGAGCGAGCCCGTCGCCGAGCTCAGGAATTCGACGAAGCTGCTTTCCGCCACCGCGCGGTTGCCGAGCAGCGCGCCGATCTCGGCGAAGAAGCTCGCGCTTTCCTCGGCCGCGGGCTGACGCGCGGGGAGGAAGGACAGGCTGAACAGCGCCATCACCCCGAACAAGGCAGCGACGATGAAGAAGGCCGCGGTCACCCCGGCCTTGAGGATCAGGATCCCCGCCGATGCCGGGCCGAGGATCGCCATGCCCGCGGTGAGCGCGCCGCGATACCAGCCGCCGCGCGTCTCCCCACGCCCGCGCAGCCGTTCGAGGAACGCGCTGTTCATCGCGACCATGCGGAACGGGATGCACAGCCCGATCAGCCAGCGCCCGCCCGCCAGCGCCGCCCAGCCCGCCGCGAACGGCATGGCGAGGTTGACCAGCAACGGCCCGAGGCTGGAGGCGAAGTAGATGCCGCGGGCACCGTAGCGGGCGATGATGAACCCGGCGGGCACGGTGACGAGCACCATGCCGATCGATTCCATCGCGCCGATCACGCCGACCTGAAAGGCGGTGGCGCCAAGGTCGATCGCATAGATCGTCGTCACCACCTTGCCGAGACCGACCGTGAGGCCGCTGACCAGCGCGAGCAGCAGGAAATTGGCCATGAAGCGCCGATCGGTCATAGCGTCGCTCATCGCGCCGCCGCCTCCGCGGTATCGGGCTTCCACTGATCCCTGAGCTTGAGCCGGTCCAGCGCCGCGGTGGCGAAGCGCCGGTCGAGCAGCTTGTCGACGTCGATGCGCTTGCGGACCAGACCCTGGTCGAAGGTGTAGGCCGCGGCGTCGCGATAATGCGCGACCATGAAGTCGTCGTAGAGCGGCGAATAGCGGTCGCCCCACGCCACGCGCGGCTCGTCCAGCTCGGCCTCGATCACGCTGCGCGGAGACTCCGCGCGCGAGGTGATCTCGATCACCTTCTCACGGTTCGCCGGGTCCGCCGACCACGCCTGAGCGCGGACATAGGCATCGGCGACGAGCTGGGTCAGTTCGGGATGGCTGTCGACGAAGTCGCCGCGTCCGAACAGCTCGGCGCGCATCTTCCACGATTGCGGCGCCTGTTTGGTCGACCAGACGATCCGCCCGACCTTCTTCTCGACCAGCAGATGCGCGTCGGAGAGGAGGAACACCGCATCGACGTCGCCCGAGGCGAGCGCGGCGTGGCTGGCCGGCGGGTTGATGTTGAGGATGCGGAAGTCGCTGAGCTTGAGGCCATTGGCCTCCGCCAGCTTGGCGAAGGGCAGTTCCCACGGCCGACCGCGATGGAGCGCGATGCGCTTGCCCTTCAGATCCTTGATGCTGTTGGCGGCGACGCCGTTGCGCACGACCAGATAGGCGTTCTGGCCGCGCCCGACCGGCACCACCAGCCGCAGGTCGACCCCGCCCGCGATGGCGATGATCGCAGGGAAATCGCCATAGCTCGCAAAGTCGATGCGCTTCGCGGCGAAGCCTTCATTGACCACCGGACCGCCGACCGCGGTGGCGACAGGGAACCATGCGAGCTTGACCCCGCGCTTCGCCAGCTCGCTTTCGAGCCAGCCCTGCTGCTGCACGATCGCGTTCTGGCCCTGATAGCGTTGCTGCCCTTCGTGCGGATAGGCGATGGCGGCGATGGTCAGCGTCGCGGGGTTCTGGCCCGGCGCCGGTTGCGCCGTGCCGCCGCCCCGGAACTGGTGGACCACCAAAGCCGCGAGTACGCCGATCGCGACGATGGCGATGAGGATCGTCTTGCGGCTCATGCGGCGTCCAGCGCCTGCGTATAGTCGAGCGCCTCGAACGGCCGCCGGTCGATCCATTGCGCGACATCGACGCGCGCGGGCAGGAAGCCGCGGTCGAACAGGAAGTCGCTGAAGTCCTGCAGCGCTACCGCCGAGGCATCGTCGAGATCGGTCTTGAGCCGGCGGTGCAGCGTGTCCCCGCCATAGGCCGCGCGGACGAACTGTTCGGGCGAGCCGGTTTCGCGGGCGATATAGGCGAAGGTCTCCTCGGGATGCGCCTCCGCCCACTCCCCCGCCGCCACGACATGGGTCAGCAAGCGGCGCGCGACCGCGGGGTAGCGTTCCAGCGTCGCGGCATCGACCGTCAGGGGGCGCGGCGCGCCATTGTTGATGCGGATCTTCGGATCGGGGTGGAAGCCGGTGTCGATCACGACGTGCGCGCCCGCGAGCAGCGCGAATTCGTGGCCCAACGAGCCCTTCACATGGATCGCGTCGACCTCGCCACGCACCAGCGCGTGGAATTCGGCGGTGTAGAGCGGGCGCCCGCCCCAATTGCGCTGGCCGACCAGTTCCAGCCCCTCGGCGGGCGCGGGGTCGGTGGCGTCGATATCGACCCATTCCACCTGATCCTCACCGATCCCGCCAAGCGAGAGAGCGGCGAGGAGCGCGCGCAGCGCGGTGGCGCGGAAAATGTCGATCCTTGCCTCTGCGCGGCGCGGCAACGCGATGCGACGGCCCTTGAGATCCTCGACCGTGCGGATGCCGGAGCCGGGCAGCGTCAGGACCAGCTGGCTCTCGTCGATCCAGCTCAGCCCGATGACGCGGGTGTCGGCGCCGGCGGCGCGCGCCCAGATCGCGGGCACGCTGCCGCCCTGACGGAAGCTGTGCGCCAGGTGATGGTCGTAATGGCTGGCGCGCACGTCCGGATCGGTCGTGTCCTGGATCGAGCGGACGGCGATGCCGAGCTCGGCCAGGTCGCGGTCGATCACGCCCTGATTGATCGCGATGCCGAGCGGGGTCGGCACCGGGCAGCGTGTGTACCAGATTTCCTTGGGAAAGGCGGTCATGAGAGCCTCCGGTTGTGCGGGCGGATATTGAGGGGATGCGGCATCAGAAGCGCGCCACGAGCGAGGCGCCCCAGGTGCGCGGATCGCCCCACTGGATGGTGTCGCCGGTGATCCCGGCCCCGGCGTTGAACTGCGGCAACGCGTGGTTGCGGTACGCCTCGTCGAACAGGTTGTTGACGTAGACGGTGAAGGTGAAGCGGTCGTCGGGCGTGGTGTAGGCGATGCGCGCGCTGGCCAGCGTGTAGCCCGGCTGGTTGAGCAGGAAGCGGTTCGTGCGGTCCTGCGGGGTGATGTAGTAGAATTGGTGCGACTGGTAGCGCGCGTCGGCGCCGAGCTGGATGCTGCCCGCGCCAGCCAGATCGAATTCGTAGGACGCACCGAGGTTCAGCGTGACGTGGGGCGCGCGAACGAACTCGGCGCCGGCAAGGTTGGCCCCGCCATTCACCACCTGAAGCGTGTCGTATTTGGTGTCGAGCAGGCCGAGCGCGGCGTTGAGCGCGAGCCCCTTCACCGGACGCGCGGTCAGCTCGAACTCGGCGCCGTTGACATGCGCTTCCGCGGCGTTCTGGAGGTAGGACGTGGTGACGCCGCCGACCGCGCCGGGATTGGGCCCGACGACGTTGATCTGCACATTGTCGTATTGATAGTGGAATGCGGTGGCGTTGAAGGTGAGCGCGCCGCCGAACCAGCTCGACTTGTAGCCGATCTCGAACGAGTCGAGCTTCTCGGGCTCGACCAGCTGAAGCGCGACGGGAAGCTGTGCGGCGGTGTTGAATCCGCCCGACTTCACGCCGTGCGCGAACTTGAAATAGAGCAGGTGGCCGGGCGCGACGGTCCAGGACGGGGTCACGTCATAGGTGAAATTGTCCCAGGTCCGCTCGAGCACGCCCGAGAAGGTGCCGACCCCGCCGAAGGTGCCGGTATAGGTCTCCCACCAGCGCGGATAGCTGCTCCACGATGTCGCGGCAGCGTTGGGCGAGGAGACGCGGCGGAAGTCGAGCGTCTTGGTCTCGCGCGTGAAGCGGCCGCCGACGGTCAGGTTGACGCTGTCGGTGAGGTCGTAGCCGAGGTTGACGAAGGCGGCGCCGCTCTCCGCGCTGTGATCGTAACGGGTGCGGCTGTACGCATTGGGCGCGGTGTCGCCGGGAAGTGCCGGGACCGAGCCATCGGGCAGGGTCGCCGAGGCGGCGTCGGATTCGATGTCTTCCTTGAAATAATAGAGCCCGGCGATCCATTTGAAGCGGCTCGAGCCGCTGGAGGCGAGCCGCAGTTCCTGGCTCCACTGCGCGCTGCGTGCTTCGGTATGGTTCCGCGCGATTTCGAGCGGGGTGTAATCGCTGTCGCCGCCGGAAGTGACCTGGTAGCGCTCATAGCCGGTGATCGAGGTGAGCGTGACGCCGCCGAAATCCCAGTCGAGCTTGAGCGAGCCGCCATATTGTTCGGTGTCGCTGAACTCGTCGGCGTTGGTGCTGACCGCGTCGTGGTCGGTCGGCGGGGTGTAGCCGTTGCGGTAGAGGCCGTCGGCGCGATAGCTGCCGATCGTCCAGTAGCCGCCATCGGTCTTGTACTTGCGGTAATGGACCCCGAGCAGCGCCTCGAAATTGCCGCCCGCGCGCGCCAGCAGCTGGCCGCGGATGACGCTGTCCTGGATCGCATTGTCCTTTTCGCCGCTGAACGCGTTGGTGAAGCGGCCGTCGCGATTCTCGATATGGCCGGAGATGCGCGCGGCGAGCACGTCGGGGGCGATGACGAAGCCGACACCGGCCTGGACGATCTTGTCGTCATAGCTGCCATAGTCGAGCTTGACGTAATTGTCGGTGCCGGTGGGGGAGAAGCTGGGCTTCTTGGTCACCACCGCGATCGCGCCGCCGGTGGTGTTCTTGCCCCACAAAGTCCCCTGCGGACCGCGCAACACCTCGACGCGCTCGAGGTCGAACAGCGGCAGGCCGGTGGCGCTGGCGTTGCTGATATAGACCTCGTCCAGATAGAAACCGACCGGGTTGGCGAGGTCGATCTGCTGCTGGCCGGCGCCGACGCCGCGGATCCACCAGCGCGGGCGGCCGTGCTGCTGCGTCCCGGCCGAGGCGTTGGGGACGAGGCTCAGCACCTCGCTCGCCGAACGGCCGACGCCCTGAAGCGTGAACACGTCGGCGCCGAGCGCGGTGATCGCGGTGGGCACGTCCTGGATCGACTGCTCGCGCTTGCCCGCGGTGACGACGATCTCGACCGGGTCGGCGTCGCTCTCGGCGGTATCGGCTTTGGGCTCGGTTTCGGTGGCATGGGCGGTCAAGGGCGTCAGCGCCGCGAGCGATGCCGCGATCAGCCAGGCCGACTTCTTGCGGGTGCGATTCTTCAAATTCACGTTCACTCTGAATTCCCCCTGCGCGGCCGCTTGGGTCCGCGTCCGGTGATGATGGTTGAGGCTCAGGCGGCCTGGCGGGTGCGGCCGGCGACTGCAGCGAAGGGCGCGGGATCGATCCACGCGGCGATGTCGAAATCGGCGGCGAGGAACCCGTGCTCGAACAGGAAGTCCTTGTACCGGCCGAGCGCCCCGGCAGCCTCGTCGTTGAGGAAGGTGCCGAGGCTGGCGGGCGCGTTGGCGCCATAGGCACGGCGTACCCAGTCGGGGGTCGACCCGGTCTCGCGCGCGATATAGGCGATGGTCTCGTCGGGATGCGCACGCGCCCAGTCGCCCGCGGCGATCACCCGGGCGAGGAACCGTTCGACCAGATCGGGGCGCGCCTCGATCAACGCCGCATCGACGGTGAGCGTGCGCGGCGTGCCGTTATTGGCGCGCACCCACGGATCGGGATGGTCGCCGAGCGAGGCGACGATATGCGTGCCGGCGAGCCGTGCGGTCTCGAGCCCCAGCGCACCCTTGACGTAGATCGCATCGACCTCGCCCCGCACCAGCGCCAGCACTTCGGCGCGATAGCCGTGGCGGGTGCGGGCACGCTGGCGTTCGCCGGTGGCGATGCCTTCGGTGCCGCTGCCCGCGGGATCGGCGCTGACGGTGTCGACACGCTCGACATCGGCGAGCGTCAGACCCGCCAGTTCGAGAGCGCTGGCGAATCCCTTGAGCGCAGTCGCGCGGTTGAAGTCGATCGAGATCGGGTTGACCGGCAGCCCGACCCGCCGCCCGGCAAGGTCGCGCGCGGTGCGGATACCCGACGCCGGCAACGCAAGAATCGCCTGAAACTCGTCGGTCCAGGAGAGGCCGATCACGCGCGTGTCGCGGCCATTGGCGCGCGCCCAGATCGCGGGGATGTTACCGCCCTGCCGGAACGAGCTGGGGAGATTGTGGTCGAAGTGGGATTCGCGGGCATTGAGGTCCGCGGTTTCCTGGATCGACTTGAGGCCGATGCCGTCGCTGCGGAATTCATCGGCCAGCCAGCCAAGCTGGACGGCGATGCCAAGGCCGGTCGGCACCGGGCAGCGCGTGTACCAAAGGTCGTTAATTGCGGTGGTCATGGACGTTTCCTGACGTTGAAGCGCAAGCGACCGCCGCGTCCGGAAGCGCGGGAAGCGCCACCGTCCGTCGCGCCCAAGGCGCGCAGAGCGTCGACCGCGAGCGTCAGCCCGCGGCGGTCAGTTGCAGATGTCGGCTGGGATCAGCGCTTGACTGAACAGAGCCGCCCCAAGGGCGGCGGTGGCGTTGCGGAGGAGATACACTGGCTCATCGTCGTTCCTTATCAACTCGGAAACACGAGGCCGCCGGGCTCCATCGGCAACACCGTGCGCTTTAGCAATTGGTGACGCGGCGCAATCTGCATTCCGTCAAAAACCGCGGGTCGGGGTCGGCGACGAATCGCCGGACGGCATGACCAATGCCGACGACTCAATACATACTCATTGAATAGGGATTACGCAAAAAGCTTTGCTTGCGGTACGCAAATGGGAGCTTCGCGGGGCGCAAGCAGCCGCATACTCTTACGATTCCGACTGCTGTGACGCCTTGCCCGACCTTACCAGCTTTCGAGGAAGCCGCGCGAGCATGCCACGAGGCGCTGAAGGCCGGCTGGCGCAACAAACATCGCCGATGTTCTTGGCTGTCGTCACTCGAGAATCATATCTTCGAGCACGTCGGGGCGACGCCGGTCGATCAGATCACTCCAGCGTTGGTACAGGACGCTCCCGCGCCAGGGCGTCGAGCCGCGGAAGCAATCATGGTCAACTCTATCGGATAAATGGCCACTACCGGGCCAGTTGCGGCCTGACCGCTTTCAGGCGGCGCGCCCGGAGAGCCGACCGCAATTGGGGGGCGTAGCCGCCGCGGCCCGCCCTGAGCGAGGGATGGTCCGATGGTTTTTCGGCGCAGTCGACGATGAAGTGGACATCCGACAAAGCCCTCCGCTTTTTGGACCATCGAAGCAGCTGCGCAAAGCTCAAGTGTGATACCTGTCACACTCAACATAGGCGCGCCTCGACTAAACATGTACGGAGACTATCAAATTCGGCGTCCGCTTGTTTGGCCTCCGCGCGCCGACGAAGGAGATTTCTCGGCAAGGCGGGCAATGAATAAGCATTCTGAAGAGATCGCTTCCGCTGTCACCTATCCGCGCGCATCGGTTTGGATATGCAGAGCTATCCCGATGGCAGGACGAAACGGGGATATGGTCGTTGGATATCGCTGAGCGCGTCGCGGCCGTCGGAGCGATCTTCGGTTGCGGGGATCGTGAAGCAAGGTTGCTCAACGCGCTTCTAGATTATCAGAAACTCGCGAACAGGACGCCCATTGCCCATCAGGGGGATGTCTCCGCGCATTGCTGGTTTGTCATCGATGGTGCAGTACGTGTGCAGGCGATCGGTATCGATGGACGGGCACAGCAGCTCGCCCAGCACGGCCCCGGAGAGATGTTTGGCGCATATCCCGGCCCTACTCTCCATCGCGCCGATATTGCCGCTCATGGAGTTGCGCATCTGCTGCGTGGAGAAGCCGCGACGATCGCGGCGCTCGCCACTGAGCATGCGACAATCGGTTCGTCGATGGCGATCCTGCTCGCCCGCCAACTCGATATGGCGATGGATCGCATGGTAGCGCGCACGGTCTTTACCGCAGCCGGTCGTGTTCATGCCCAACTGCTTCAACTTGCCGGTGAATCGCATCGCATCTCGCCAGCGCCGATTGTCACGACCATCGCGTTGACCGCGAACACCACGCGCGAGACCGCCTCGCGCACGTTGGCCGCACTGGCAAGGCGGGGCATTATCAGGCGCGAGCAGGGGGATCTGGTGATCGCCTCACCGAGGATGCTCGCGGAGATGGTTTACTGATAGATCGACACCGCCAGATTACCCATCGCCGTGATGATTTCGCCGGCTGCCTCGAAGGGCAAATGCGGCGCACGCAGGTCGAGCGCCAGCGCGCCCGGGCAGGCAGCCAGGATCGCTCCGGCGGGCGCGGCCAGCGCAAGATGCATGGCGATTTCCGCAATCTCAGACCCCGCTCCGCCTCCAATGACGCGATAATCGAGCCCGGCCTGAATGTCGGGTCGTTCGGTCAAGCGTGCTGCGGCGAAATCGGCAGCGGCAGCCAAGTCCGGCACGATCAGGACCGTGCAGCCATCTGCTGACCACGACACGGTTCCCGGCGGCAGGGGCAGCTCGTCCGTCAAGGGCCGATTGAATGCCAGCACCGCGCGAGGAGCGCCTGTCTCGGCCTCGCTCTCGAACGCCTCCGATTTCTCAACGACAATCTCGCTCAACGGCAGGCCGCGCGCTTGCCAGGCAAGATCGGAAAGCGCCGTCGGATCGGCGACGCGCCGCACCCTGAGCGCGAAAGCGCGACTCGCCAGCGCGCGCGATCTGCGGATTGCCAATCCCATCGCGATATCTTCCGAAAGGGCGACATCGGCGCGGCTGACCCGATTCTGCTCAACGGGCGCTTCGATTTCCACCGCAAGTTCGAGCAACCGATCAAAACGCGTCGCCCAGTCGCCGCCATAGGGGACGACCGAGCGGGCGCGGAAGGCATCGACGGATGCCGGCAGAACGAGGTGCAGTTCGGCGCCGCGCGCCACCGCCAGTTCCGCCACCACGATGTCGGCGCCCGCAGCAAGCGCGCCATACACGAAACCGGGTCGGATCTCGTCAATGACCTCTTGGATACGGACGATCGTCCGCCGGTCGTCGGCCGCCAGTCCGATCAAGCCGCCGAAATGCAGGCCCGGCGGCGGACGAAGCGGTTCAAGCAGGTCGGGCGACCGACCGGCTTGGGCAAGGATTGCGTCGAGCTGGCGCAGCGTTGCGGCCTGATCTTCCCACGCGTGGGGAGCGATCGCAATGGCCTGCCCTAACGCCGCGCCGCCGCCTTCAAAATCGCCGAGCAGGAAAGCGGCTTCGGCGCGTGTGGCGGCAAGCCAATAGGGCGTTTCCGGTTCATGATCGCGACTATCGAGCAATTCGATCGTCCGGCGCGCTAGTCCGTCGGCAACATCGGCTTGTCCGTTGAGAAAGGCGATGGTCGCGGCATTGATCAGCGGATAGGTGGCGCGCCGATCGCCGGCCGACGCCAGATAGGCGTCCCCGGCGTCGACGAGCAAGCGGACGCGATCCTGGCCGGATGCCTTGAGCCCCCTGTCCTTGAGGAGCCGGCCCCGCAAGCTCAGCACGTTCGGATCGGTGGAAGCGAGCAGGCCCGCGCTCTCGAACATCTGCCAGGCGCGCAGCGTATCGCCGCTGCGCGCTGCCCGCCTGATACCGGCGACAATGGATGGGGGAGCGGCCATCTTGATTCGTATAGCGATCGACTAGCGCGGAATCTTCATTGCGGACGCTTCACGACCATCGGCGGTGGATTCTTGATATCCGGATCGATGGTCAGGCCAATCCATTTGGGACCGTTGTTACCCATCTCCTGCAGGAAATCGACATTGATGTTGAAGGGGTGGGTCGTGCCCGACTTGCCACCCCGATTGAAGCGCGCGACGAAGCGGACAATACGATAGCGGTCGAGCTTCATATCATAGCCGTCATGCTCGATGCCGCCATAGAAGAAGCCGAGCTCCGTCTTGGTCGTGACGGCGTCGAACGCGTGCGAGAAGAAGAGCTGATCGCCATGGAGAGCGATCTCGACGAGCGTGTCCTGCTCGATCGCGATATAGTCCTGCGGCTCCTTGCGCCCTTCCTGCTCCATTCGCAACACGACACGCCGATTTACGGCCGCCAGTGTGACGTTGAAGCGGACCCGCTGGGCCGGCTTGACGCCTTCCGGTGCCGCTCGGGCAAGCGAGTGCTGGGTATAGCTCGAACAGCTCATGAACTCTTCTCCTGGTCACCGGATGATCGGTCGATGCGGTCGCGCCACAAACGCCAATCGTTGTTGTCGGGATCGGCGGCGATTAGTTCGGCGGCAACGCGCCTGCATTCCTCGAGCAGCACTTTGGCTTTGTCGGCCTGTCCCAACGCGCGAAGCAGTTCGGCGGTGGACAGCCGTGCCAGCATCCAGTCCTGACGATAGCTCGCATTCTTCGGGTCTTCCGCGAGCAACCTGTCGATGATCGCCATCTGCTTGCGACGCTCGGCAAGCGCCTGTTCGTCACGGCCGAGCAGATGCTCGGCGTCGGCCATCCAGGCGTGCCGGTTGGCGAGATCGACGCGCACCTTGGGATCGCGCGGATTGTCCGCGGCGATCCGTTGCATGGTCCTTTGCGCCGAACTGCAAACCGAGAAGCTCTGAGACGCCCTGCGATAGATGGCGATGGTGCAGAGATTACCCTCGGCATAGCCAAGTTCGCGGAGGTAGCGCGTCTCGCCCGGGCGCAGCTTGACCATTCGGGCCGCAAGATCGCGATAGGCCAGAAACCGGGGTTCGGCCTTGTCGAAGCGGCTGTGAACGAAATCGGCGTAGCCGAGCCAGAATTCGCTCTGGGCGTGCGCGAAGATGCGCTCGGGATCGTCCGGGTTGGCGCTCAGCAGGGCGCCGGTCACGCGGTGCGCCTCACGGAACTTGGTGAGGGCAGCGTTTTCGGCGCCGCGTTTCTGGTCGTCCTCGCCCATCGCGTGGAGAATGCGGGCGCGGCGTTCGAGCGATTCGAGCGGCAACGTGCTCAGATCCTTCTGCTCGCCATAATAGGCCAGCGCGCGGTCATTGACCGTGTCGAGGATGTCGAGGCGCCCCACCCCCTCCAGCTTGCTCCTCAGGTCGGTGAGCATGAATTCGATGAGTCCCTCTGCCTGCTGCCTCTGATGCTCCGCGTCCCGCCGTGCGACGATCGCGAAAATGAAGAGCAGGGCCATCGATAGCGCGAAGATCACCGCGCCCAGCGTGACGAAGATCACACGCCGCAATTGTCGCTGCGCGTCGCGCTGGATCAGGGCGTCGAGCGGGAGGCCGGTCAGGCCGGCGATAATCTTCAATCGCGCCAGCCGGGCGCCATCATTGCCCTTGCGGAAGTCCGCCGCGACCGGTTCTCCGGCAAGCCCGGACGTGCCCCCGGACCGCAACGCCGGCGGGAAGGCCTCGGCAGGCTCGCCTTCGAGGAGCGCCGCGACAATCGGCCTGTCGGGGTGGTGCTCCTGAAAATACTCGATCTCCGCCGATACCCACATCGATGCTCGCGCGGCGGGCGAACAGAGCACGAGCAGGCTGCCCGAATGGCTCAGCGCCTGCTGAACCGCCAGGGTCAGATTCGCACTGGCGGGCAACTCGTCGCGATCGCGAAAGATCGGAGCGAGGCGACGGGGAACCGGTCCGACCTGGGTAGTGGTTCCGACCAGGCGGCGGGGAATGCGGTAGGTTTCGAGCTGACGATGAAGCCGGCGGGCCGAGGCCTCGTCCCGATGACTGTAGCTTATAAAGGCCGGATAACGGATCGAGGCGGGATCTGCTGGGTCCGACATTGGCGTTCCATTGCGACCTGGCCCTGCAACAGATCGCCGGCCCTCATCGCATTACTTTGAATGGTTACGATTAATCGCTGATCGTAACGAAAGAAGGATGCGTTGAGCGCGCGCCGCTCAAACAGGACCAATCGCCCCAAATTCACGACATACCGCGAGTCTGCGGCAAATAGAAATCCAGCACTTCGGCACTGGCATTGCGAGTGTCGCGGCATCCGACAATCAAAATATCTTCAAGTGTGATGCCCGTCACACGCACGACCAATGGTTCGCGCCCAGAAATACCGCAACGAGCTGAAGATATTCCATGAAGCGCTGCTTCGTGCGGTCTTTCGAATGCGAGGATGCTATGGGCAGATCCCCTACCAAAATCGTTGCCAAGCGTGCTGCGATCGACAAGGTCGCGCGCTTGACCGCCGGTATCCAGGCGACGGATCATAATGATCTCGATCGCTTGAGAAGGCTGATGGTCGCGACGGCCGCGACATCGCCGGAACGGTTGCCCAAATCCGCGGCGCGGCATCTTCCCGACTTCCCGGTGGACGAGGAACTGCATGCTACGCTTTCCGCCGTCAGGCCTTCGGCGAAGGAGTTGCGCGATTCACCGCTTCACCTGGCCCGGCGCGACCCGCACGAGAACCTGCTGGAACTCAGGTTGGCGGACTCGCTCACCGCACTCGGCGGTGTCGAGCGCCTAGGTCCGTTCATCGTCGACGACCGTCCGATCTTCTTTGAGTTCTGGCATGAAGCGAAACGCTTCGAAATCATCGAAAGCGGCAAACCCGCGCCGGCCTTCGTGCTCAGCAGCGCCCGACGCCCACGCCTCTCGCGCCGGGGATCGCTCACGCTCGACATCCAGAAGGGCACGGTGTGGATCCGCGGCGACCTGATCAATGCCGGCCTGCCTGCAGGGGCTTATGTCGGCGTTACCGTCAGCGATGGCAGTCTGCATCTTCCCCATGTGGTCACCTCCAGCGATCAAAGCGTCGAGATCACGTCGCCGGCCACCGCGAAACTCGAACTGATCCTCGCTGCCGAACAGGTCGCGGCGGCGCCCGGGGGCTGCGATTCCAGCGTCGCCCTCAAACTCCCCAAGCTGACGCTCAGCTTCGGACCAAGCGGTCTCTCGATTCAGGGCGAAGCCGGCAAGGCGAGCTTCAAGGGGCAGGATTTCGCGTTCGCCGCCCCGACCGGATCGGTGCACTTCGTACCGCAACTCTGGACGCTCCTGCTCGGCTATACGGTCGAGCCCGACCAGTTCGATGCAAGCCAGATCACGTCCAGCCTCGCCGATTTTTCGGGCGCGGCGAGAGTTACCGGGGCAGCGCTGTCGCTACCGGTCGTCGTCGCCGCCCCAGCGGCGCTTGGCCCCGCCGCGGTGGCACCCGGTTTCTGGATGGGCCTGTCGGGAGTCGGCGCCTGCTGGTACGCTCCGGACGATCGCCCGCATCTGCTCGATCCGTGGCTGATGCTGACCAACCGGGGTGCGGGGTTGCTCGACCTCAAGGTCGAGCCGCTGACGATGCCGGTCAAGACCAGCTACCGACTCTGGGAACTGGATGGCACCGAGGGCAAGCGCCTCGCATGGCGCCAGGACTATGAGACGCCCTTCCTATTCCTCTGGGTCTGCGACCTTGAGGCGGGAGAGACGCTGACGGTATCCGGCAACACGCGGGTCGCACTCGATCGGCCGGTGATGGCCAATGGCAATCCGCTGCAAACGCCCACTACCTTGGGCGCGCTGCAATTGCGTGCCCGACCGGCCGGCGTCGACATCATGCTCGCCACGGTCGTAGCGCCGGGCAAGGACGTCCAGCTGGTGCTCCGCAACGCGCTCGTCTGGGGAACCCAGGCCGGGGTGATGATTGCCCAAGGCCCGCTCACCGACCGGCAGCACCTCGAATCAGGATCCTTGCTGCATCGCTTCGGCGTCTATGGCTGGAGCCCAACGCTACCCGATCCTTATGTCGGCAACTTCCACATCTGCCGCCCCTCCTTCGACAGGCCGCGCGCCGCGCTTGGCGCCCATATCGTCTGGACGCAGCCAGACAGGCCTGAACTTCGCTTCGTCGGAGACCTGGGATTGCCGATCGTGTGCGAGAACCAGCGTTCGCCCGGCGAGTCCCGGCCCGCGCCGCGATCCAAGGAAAATCCCAATGTCGGCCTGACCCAAACGGAGCAGGGGCGCCTACATCCCGACAGGACCCAGCAAGGCGCGATCGCCAAAGCCCGTGCGGTGGAGAAGGACCGGCGCGATCACCGCGTCGCCGTCGCCGACAAACTCAACCAGAGGTCACATGGTGCGATCGAGGGTCAGCTTCGCGAGCGTCTGGGTCCCACCCCTCCCGTCTTCCTGCTCGACGTCTCGACCAACCAGGATCTGCTCGGTGTCGCGCTCTGGGGATTCAGCGAGCGCCAGACGGCAGGGGGCATAGCAGCAGGCGCGAGCGCCATTCCGGGCGCCGGCAGCTTCCCGGTGCACGCGCTCGACGTCACCTCGCCCGCCGAGGCGCTCCGCCTCGTCGCCCTGCCGCAGGTTCAGTGGGAGCCGGTGCGCACGCTGGACGAGGATCAGGACGTGATGACGCTCGGCTGGTTCCCGACGCCGCTGGCCTCCGCCAGTGACGGCGGCGCCACGGTCATCGGCGCCCGCTCGCAGAAGCTGGCCCCGGTCATTCCCGAGCCGCTGCTGGACCTGACCAAGGCGGTCTTCGACGATGGTACGCATATCACCATGCGCACCACGCTACCCTTCGGTCTGGTCTCCGTCGCGTCGATCAACCCCAACGACGCGCCGAACCGCAAAGCCGACAGCTACGAGATCACCCGGCCCAGCTTTCCCCTGGAAGGGGCGAAGGGCGGCATCCAGATCACCGCCAAGGCCGAAGGCGGCCGCGCCGAGGACGGCGGTATATCGCCATTCTTCGCCGGCACGACGCGACAGCTGATCAACGGCGTCGATCTCGCCAGCGGCGCGGCGCTCGGCCTGTCGGTCCTCAGCAGCGTCGGCGATCCCGCCGGCGATGTCGAAACGATCTTCAACAACGACATGTCCGCCAATCCCAAGGTGCCGGTCACCCGGCTCGACATTTCGGGCTATGGCGGGTCGAACTTCAGCACCTGGCAAAATCCCTACGCGCTCTTCGCGGAAACCGCGAAGACCCAGTTCCAGGTGATGACGGGCCGCACGGCGCTGGAGATCATCAAGGTCGCGAGCGTCCTTCACCCCTGGGGAATCAAGGTCACCCGCTCGGTTATCGTCGAGCGCCGTTCGGGCGGCGGCGTGATCCGCCGCGACACAGGCTGGCAGGCGACCTCTCCGGGCCTGTTCGACTATCGCTACCGCGATACGAACGATGCGTCGGCACCCATTCCGCAAGTAGCGCCCTATCGTTTCGATGCCGGCATCTTCCGCGGTCTGTTCGACATCAGGTCGATCCGTCCCGCGCCCGGCACGCCTTTCTCGAGTGGTGGCGCGAGCTTCGTCCCCTATTATTTCGATGCCGAACTCGCGCTCGACGGCCTGTCCGGACGCACGCCGGCCAATGGCATTCTCGGCTGGCTCCAGACCGAGCCCAATGGCAGCCCCGCCAGCGCCGCCGCACTGCGCGCCCTGATCGAGAGCCAGGGTGCCGTCGGCGGCCCGATCGATACCTGGATCGACTTCGGCGCCAGCAAGCTTCCGTTCCGCGCGCAGCGGATCGAGGTGGACGTCACCGACGATGGCGGCACGCCGCTGTTCGTCGCGACGGCGCGCGGCGTACCGAGGCTGCCGACGACCGGAGCCTGGTCCGTCGTGCAGCGCCCGGTCGCCAATGTTGCCCCCGGCTCCGGTGAGGCGGTGCCGATCTCCGAGACGAAAGGCGCGCCGATCGTGCGGCGCTACGCGGTGAAATATGCGGCCGGCGACGGCAGCAGCTTCACCGCGCCGCCGCGCGACCCCGCCGTCCCGGTCGGCGATTGGCGCATGGCCGATCCGGCCGACCTGCTGTCACCCGGTGCGCCCCAGAACGAATATTGCATCGTGCAGAGCGCGCCGACCCACGCCTTCCTGTTCCCGCGGCCCTATGCCGCCAACAGCGGCGCGGCGCGCCTGTTCAGCGCGGAGGCGCCGGCGCTTGCCCACATCATCGCGCGCGCGACGTCCAAGGGCGCTTTCCCGCCGCGGGAGAACGCGATCACGCTGGCTGGCCCGATGCATTTCAACGTCGCGTCCGACGGCGGCCTGGCTCTGTCGAACGTCGTCAACATCGTGAACCATCCGGTGCCGCTTCGCCTGGCCGGAACCCCGGGCCACGGCACCGAGCTGAGCCATGAGAACGCGACGCTCGAATTCGAGCTGACCACGAGCAAATGGCGGGCGGAGTTCACCGGCCTGACCCTATGGTCGGATATCGCAGGCCTCTCCCGTGCCTCGGGAGCGAAGATGCGCATCGTCGGCTCGACCGACCAGCGCCCGCAGGTCGCCGAGATCGAGACGCTCGTCTACGAACCGGTCGAGAAGATCCTGAGCTATCTGCCGATCTTCGGTGCGCGTGACTCGCTCGGGCCGATCGATCTCGGCGCCTCGAATGCCAAGCATGAGGTGAAAATCCAGATCGCGACGATCGCGGAAGTTCCGAAGAACGGCTTTTCCATCGCCGGCGGCAAGATCAAGCTGACGCTCGGCGCAGCCGGCTCGACCGGTTTCGATCTCGCCAGCGGCGGGGTCAAGGCGGGCGGCGAGCTGAGCGCCGGACTCAAGGGCGAGTTCCCGATCCTGAGCGTGGGCGTCGCGAGCGTCTACATCATCGTTCAGCTGGAAGTGAAATTCTCGATCGCCAGCGTCGTCGGCGTCGTGACGGAGGAGAAGCTGGAGCTTCTCGCCTTTGTCGGTGTCGGTGTGAAGGGCGGGATCGGACCGTTCGAGGCCTATGCCTATCTCGGGATCGGCTTCGTCTTCGTCTACGACTTCGTCAGCGACACGCCGAAATTCGGCGGCCTCGTCCGCTTCGAGGCGGGCATCGACCTCACCGTGGTCAAGGTCAAGCTTACCGCCGAGCTGAAGGGTCTGATCTACAAGAAGACCGAGGCCCTGCCCCCGCCGTCCGGCGGGACCAAGGATGTCACCTATTGCGACTATTCCGGCAAGGTGAAGCTCCAGGTCGACATCTTCCTGATCATTTCCATCAGCGCGACTTACTCGATCAGCGACAGCAAGGCGCTCGAATAGGAGACCCCCGTCATGCCTGCTCCCAAGCTCACCTTCGTTCCGTACCTTCAGGCCTGGAACCCGGCGACCCGGCAGCTTTCGCTGCGCGTGCTGGTGGCACCGACCGGCAATCCGCTCGAGCCGCTGCTGGCGTCGCCGGCGGGGTTGACGGCTTTCGCGGACGCATCGCTGTCGCTGCGTGTCTTCGCGTCGGACTCGCTCGGCCTGCCGGTGCGCACCGCGGTCCATCAAACCCGCGACACCGCACGACGCAATGCGCCTGATTCCCGGGCGATCTTCACCGCGATCAAGCAGGCGCTGGCCATCCCGGACGGCGGGGCGGGTAACACGTTCGCGCCCCAGGCCCCGGACGGAACGCGCCAGCTCCGCAAATATTTGCCGAAGAGCTATCGCCAGTCGTTCGATTTCGTTCAGCCGCGCACCTCACTCGGCGTCATCGACCACAGCTACCACTGCCTGATGCAGTGCCCGCCCGCGTCCCTGCCGTCCGAGCCACCGACGCCGATCGGCTGGGGCGAGGCGATCGCCTTCTCGCTGCGCCGTCCGCGGCTCGCCGAAGCGCTCGGCCTGATCATCCCGATCGATATCACGCTGGATGCAGGACGACTGGAGGAGGGCGGCTGGCTGTGGGTCGAGCTGGCGCCGGACAGCGACTATGCAGCGCAAGCCGGCACCCCCGATTTCCAGCGGGCCTTCGCGACCCGCGTGCCCGCCCTTTCGCCGACCGAGACCCGGCCGATCTTCACGCCGGTCGTCTTCCCGGTCTCCGACAATGCCGCCCAAGCCGCCGCGCTGGGCCAGACCGACCGGGTATTCGCGGAAGCGATCCGCTTCGACGACGGCTTCTCGAAAATCGTCCATGCGCGCCAGCCGCTCGGCGTCGACATGCTCGACGAGGATAGCTCAGGCTCGTCCGCCCCGCGTGACGAGGGTGTGCAGCTCGCCTGGGACGACGAGGACATTCTGGAAGGCCAGAACCGTGCGCTCGGCGCTCAACCGGACGGGCAGAACAACGTCGTCGCGCCGCGCGGCGTGTTCGGCTACCGCGTCGACGTCCGTCCGGCCGCATCCGGCGGGCCGGCGGCGCCGTGGACCTCGCTGTCACGCGTCCAGTCGCCGTTCGACCTCGGCGTCGATCTCGGCACCGCGATCGAGGAGCGCTGGCTCGAGGTGCATCCCAACGAGATCGACGACCAGCTGTGGCTGCCGCCCTGGTTCGCTGTCTGGCGCGGCGGTTCGCTGGTGATGGAGACGCTCGACGAACAGCGGCTGATGAACGCGCCGCCGCCGTCGCCCGGTGCTCCGCCGGAGCTCGACACCCCGATAGATCTCAGCGGCGCCGATCTGCGCTATGGGCGGCGCTACGAATTCCGCGTGCGGCTGTCCGACCCCACCGGCGGCGGCCCGGCACTGACCGACGATAGCGTCCGCGAGGGCGAGAGCCCGGTCGCGCTGCTTCACATGAAGCGCCGGGTGCCGCCGCGCCGTCCGGTTCTGACTC
>Ga0247823_10000746_pt1 | contig 27448 bp, 28 predicted proteins | sample 13C_PalmiticAcid_2_FD_192426 | JGI IMG/M metagenome (GOLD analysis project Ga0247823, IMG submission 192426) | Soil microbial communities from agricultural site in Penn Yan, New York, United States - 13C_PalmiticAcid_Day30 | ecosystem: Environmental > Terrestrial > Soil > Agricultural land...
CCCCCGATCTGGCTGCATCTGATCATCTGGCTGCCGCTGGTCGCTGGTCTGGCGCTCGGCCTGATGCGGCCCGGCAAGGGGCTGATGACGGCCCTGCAGATGCTGCGAACCCGAGACCCGAAATGACCGCTGCCGCCCGTCCGCGTTTCCCCCTCATCCTGACCATCCTCGCGGTCGTCCTGCTGGGCGTCCTGCTGGCGCTCGGCGTCTGGCAGGTCCAGCGCATGCAGTGGAAGGAGGGCCTGATCGCCGGGGCCGAGGCCGCCGCCGAGTTGCCGCCCGTCCCCTTGGCCGAAGCCCTGAAGGCCGAGAACCCCGAGTTCCGCCGCGTGATCCTGACCTGTCGCGGCCTGGGCGCGGCGCCCTTCGTCGAACTTCAATCCATTGAAGACGGCGACGCGGGCGTGCGTCTGGTCTCGGCATGCCGCCCTGAAGAGGAGGAGGGCGCGCCGACCCTGCTGGTCGATCGCGGTTTCGTCTCCGCCGAAATTTCGAGCCGTCCGCCGGTAAACGCCGACGACCCCATGCCCATCGTCATCGCCGGCGTCCTGCGCCGCGCGCCGGCGCCCAGCCGCCTGACCCCGCCGCCGGCCGAAGGCCGCTTCTACGGCCGCGACGCCGAGGTCATGGCTCGCGCCCTGAGGGTCGAGGGGCCGATCTCGCCTTTCACCGTCTTCGCCACGACCTCGACCAATCCCGGCTGGCAGGCGCTGCAGCCCTCGGCCCCGCCGGCCGCCTTCACCAACAACCACCTGGGATACGCCCTGACCTGGTTCGGTCTCGCCGTCGCCCTGATCGCCTTCTATGCGGTGCTGCTGCGCCGCCGCCTGACCCGCAAGGACACCGCATCCTGACCGCTCGCCTTCACACCCTGTCCAACGGCGTCCGCGTCGTCTGCGACCCCATGCCCGGTCTGCGGACCTTCGCCCTGACCGTCGCCGTGCGTGGCGGAGCGCGTATGGAGGACGAGGCCCGCTCCGGCTGGTCGCACCTGCTGGAGCATCTGGTGTTCAAGGGCGCCGGCGATATGGGCGCGCGTGACATCGTCGAGCGGATCGAGGCCGAGGGCGGCTCGATCAACGCCGCCACCGGCTATGAGCGCACCAGCTTCGAGATCCGCGCCCTGCACGGCTCGCTGTCCCTGGCCATGCAGGTGGTGTCGGATCTGGTCTTTCGTCCCACGCTCGATCCTGTCGAGATCGTCCGCGAGAAGGACGTCGTGGCCCAGGAGATCGCCGAGGCCTTTGACACCCCGGACGACCACGTTTTCGAGATGGCCCAGACCCAGGCCTATGCCGGGCAGTCGCTGGGCCGTCCGATCCTCGGCACGGTCGACAGCCTGAAGGCGGCCGACCGCGTGGCCGTGGCCGACTGGCGCGCTCGCCTTTACTCTCCCGACCGGATGGTCGTCGCCGTGTCGGGCGCGGTGGACGAGAACGAGCTTCTGGCCCTGGCCGAGCGCTGGTTCGGTCAGGAGGCGACGACCCCGGTCGAGGTCCTGGCGCCCGCCGTCTTCGTCGGCGGCGAGGCCAGGCTGACCCGCAAGATCGAACAGGCCAACCTGGTCTTCCAGTTGCCAAGCATGGGCGCGCTGGACCCGCGTCTGCCGGCGCTGCGGCTGTTCACTGAAATCCTCGGCGGGGGCATGGCGTCTCGCCTGTTCCAGAGCGCGCGTGAGGACCGGGGCCTGGCCTACGCCATCGACGCCTATCAGGAGGCCTATGAAGACGCCGGCCTGCTGGGCATCTACGCCGGGGCCGCCGCCGACCGCGCCGTCGAGCTGGCCGAGGTCAGCGCCGCCGAACTGCTGGACCTGGCCGAAAAAGGCCCGACCGACGCCGAGCTGTCGCGGGCCAAGGCCGTGCTGAACGCGACCCTTTGGATGGCCGATGAAAGCCCCGCCAGCCGCGCGGGCCGCAACGCCGCCCAGACGCTGATCTTTGGCGCACCGGTCCTGTCCGAGGAGAGCGCCGCTCGCATCCTGGCCCAGACCAGCGACGACCTGCGTGCCGTCGGGCGGTCCCTGATCGAAGCCGACCGATCGGCGACTGCGGTCCTGGGGCCCAGGGCAGCGGGATCGGCGGGGGCGGCCTTCTCGGCGCGATTGAAGCTGGGCGGCTAAGTCGTGGCTGGCGTCAGCGGCGCATCAAGGTAATCTGGACGGATGGCCCTGTTCGACTGGATGGCCGAGGCGACCGGACCGGTCCTGCGCGGACAGGGGGTCCTGCTGCGCCCGCCGCGTCCCTCGGATCATGCGGAATGGGCCGAATTGCGCGGTGGATCGCGCGATTATCTGCAGCCGTGGGAGCCGGCTTGGGCCGAGGACGACCTGACCCGCGCGGCCTTTCGTCGCCGCTTGGGGGTCTATGCCCGCGAGATGGAGCTGGGCACGGCCTGGCCCTTGTTCGTCTTTGATCCCGAGGAAGAGCGGCTGATGGGGGCCATCACCCTGTCCAATATCCGGCGCGGCGTGGCCGAGACCGGCACGCTCGGCTACTGGATCGGTCAGCCCTATGCGGGGCAGGGCGCGGGCACGGCGGCGGCGCTGGCCATGCTGGGTTTCGCCTTCGGGGCGCTGAAGCTGCACCGGGTCGAAGCCGCCTGCGTCCCGACCAACCAGGCCTCGCGCCGGGTTCTGGAAAAGGCGGGCTTTCGGCATGAAGGACTGGCGAAGGCTTATTTGAAAATTAACGGCGCATGGGCAGATCATCTTCTGTTCGGAGTCATCGAGGACGAGTTCGTCCCGGACCCGGCCGTGTCCAGTTCTTACACCCGGGATTCGCTTTGAATACACGATCCAGAGCGCTGGCCTGGGACCCGACGACGGCGATCGAGGCGCTGGCCGCCGCGGACGCCGCCCTGTGGATCTGGACCCCCGCCGACGACCAGATTCGCTTTACCGGGGCCACGCGTTCGCTGGGCCTTGGCCCCTTGGCGCCGGAGTGCTCGGGCGCGGCCTTCGCCGCCCTGGCCATGCCGCAGGACCGCGCTCTGGCCGATCGCCTGCTGAAGCCTCAGGCCGAGGGAACCGAGATCGCCGTGCGATTGCGGATGCGCGGTTGCGAGACCTGCCTGTGGCGCGGCGTCTGGCTGGAGGACGGCCTGCGCGCGGCGGGCGTCGTGGCGCTGGAAACCAAGTTCGCCGGCGCCGACCGTGATGTCCTCACGGGTCTTCTTGACCGCCGCACCTTCCTGGTCCGCGTGGCCGAGACCCTGGCTCAGCCGGGCGACTATGAGCTGGTGGTGGCCGACGTGGATCGCCTGCGCCGCCTCAACGAGGCCCTGGGTCATGAACGCGCCGACCTGGTGCTGTCGGCCCTGGGCTCGCGTCTGTCCGGCGCCTTTTCCCAGGACTGCTCGCCGGCCCGCATCGGCGAGGACGAATTCGCCGTCCTGGCCCCGCGCGGCGCCACCAGCGCCAGTGAGCGCATGCGCGAGGCGCTGGAGCAGCCTCTGCGCGTCGCCGGCTTTGATATTTATCCGACGGTCTCCATCGGCGCCGTGGCGGCCGAGGGCGGGCCGGACGCCCCTGACCCGGCCGAGTTGCTGCGCCGGGTTGAACTGGCGGTGGAGCAGGCCAAGACGGCGGGGCGCGGCGGGGCGGCCGCCTATGGCCGGGCGCTGGAAACCGACAGCCTGTCGCGGCTGGCGCTGGAGTCCGACCTGCGCAACGCCTTCGTGCGCGGCGAGATCGAGCCCTTCTATCAGCCTATCGTCAACCTGAAGACGGGGGCCGTCGCCGGCTTCGAGGCCCTGGTGCGCTGGCGGCATCCGCAGCGCGGCCTGGTGCCGCCGGACGAGTTCCTGACCCTGGCCGATGAAATGGGCCTGATGAACGAGCTGGGCCTGCTTATGATGACCCAGGCCTCGCGCCAGTTGGCCGAGTGGCTGCATCGTCACCCCGGCGCGGGCAAGCTGTTCTGCAGCGTCAACCTGTCGGTCGGCGAGATCGAGCGCGACCATCTGGTCGAGGACGTGGCCCGTATCATCCAGGAGACCGGCCTGCCGCGCGGCGCACTGAAGCTGGAAGTCACCGAAGGTGACATCATGCGCGACACCGCGCACGCCGCCGAGGTCCTGACCCAGCTGCGCGAGGCGGGGGCCAGTCTGGCGCTGGACGACTTCGGCACGGGCTTCTCGTCCCTGTCCTATCTGGCGCGTCTGCCCTTCGACACGCTGAAGATCGACCGTTATTTCGTTCTGACGATGAACAAGGACGAGGGCTCGGCCAAGATCGTCAAGTCGGTCGTCAACCTGGGTCGCGACCTGTCGCTGGAGGTCGTGGCCGAGGGCGTGGAGAACGCCGAACTGGCCGGCCTGCTGCTGGAGGCCAGCTGCCACTATGGCCAGGGCTTCGGCTATGCGCCTGCCCTGCCGGCCCAGGAGGCCGAGGTCTATCTGAACGAGTCCCTGGCCGACGGCTCCGCCCCGATCAAGGCGCGCTCGGCTTGATCAAGGCGCTTCGTCGTGCCGGAGCCTTGCCGATTCTCGCCTGGATTTTCCTGTTTCCGCCGACGATAGTCGGGTTGGTGCTTTGGGAAAGATGGGAGGAGCGCCGGTTCGCGCGTCTGGCTATTGCGCCTCTGGTTGAAGCTAGTGACAGGCCCATCAAGATCACCTCGAAAGGTCAGTGGGCCGGCGCGGAATCATTCCCGCGGCAGTGGCGGTTGGTTTGCGGCCGTGCAGGGAAACGCGACTTCGCCGTCCTGATCTTCAAACGCCATAAAAGCAGGGAACGTCAGGCCGTAGAACGTGCGGTTGAGGGGGCGACGGCTGCGACCGGCCTTCAAGCGTCCTTGATGGCGACTTGCCGAAAGTGAGGCGTCAAGCCCGCCCGCTCTGGGCGGACAGGCGGGCGGCGTCGACGCCCAAGCCGGCCAGGGCGCGGGCCCACTTGGTCTGATACTCGGCGTCGAAGATCAGTTCGGGGTCGGCGTCAGCGGTCAGCCAGACGTTTTCGCTCAGTTCCTCTTCCAGCTGGCCCTCGCCCCAGCCGGCGTAACCCAGCAGCAGGATCGACTGGCGCGGGCCTTCGTCGGGGTCGCTCATGGCGGTCAGGGCGTCCCGCGTGCCGGTCAGGGCCAGACCCTCGCCGAAGGTCAGGGTGACGTCGTCATTGGTCCAGTCGTCGGTGTGCAGGACAAAGCCGCGTTCGCGCTCGACCGGACCGCCAATCAATACCGACTGTTCGGCCATGGCGTCGGTGACCGGAGTGTCCAGTTTCTTGAGCACTTCGGACAGGGTCATGCCCGGCGCCGGCTGGTCCAGCCGCAATCCCATGGCGTGCTCGTCGTCATGAGCGCAGATCAGGATGACGGCGTGGCGGAAACGATCATCGTCGATGCCCGGCATGGCGACCAGAAGACGCCCGGTCAGGGAGGAGAAGGCGGTCATGCCCCTATCATCGGGGGCGGGAGGGGCCCGCGCAAGACGTGACGCGTGAGGCGGGGAACCAAGACCGCTTGGCGATCCTTCCTCGCATCTCTATCTGACGTTTGAGCGCCGCCCGGATTCTCCGGGCCCTTCAGCCCCGGAGACCCCCATGACCATCCAGATCGGCGACCGCATTCCCGACGCGACCCTGACCACCATGACCGCTGACGGCCCCAAGCCGGTCACCACGGCTGAGCTGTTCGGCGGCAAGACGGTCGCCCTGTTCGCCGTCCCCGGCGCCTTCACCCCGACCTGCTCGGCCCGTCATCTGCCGGGTTATGTCGACAACCGCGCCGAGCTGACCGCCAAGGGCGTGGACGCCGTGGCCTGTCTGTCGGTCAACGACGCCTTCGTCATGGGCGCCTGGGCCCAGGCCAACGACCTGAACGGCACGGACGACATCATCATGCTGGCCGATGGCAACGGCGACTTCACCCGCAATGTCGGTCTGGCCCTGGACGCCAAGGGCTTCGGCATGGGCGAGCGCTCGCAGCGCTACTCCATGCTGGTCAAGGACGGCGTGGTGGATCAGTTGAACATCGAACAGGGCGGTGAGTTCAAGGTGTCCTCGGCCGAGCACCTGCTGGCTCAGCTGTAATGCTGTCTGTCATGGGCTGATCCATGACGGACGTCTTCACCCCGGAAAAACGCAGCGCGGTCATGCGCCGGGTGAAGGGGCGCGACACCGCGCCCGAGCTCAAGGTCCGGCGGATGCTGCGCGCTGCCGGGATCGGCTACCGTCTGGGCGGCTGCGGCCTGCCCGGACGGCCCGACGTGGTCATGAAGGGGCGCAAGGTGGCGCTGTTCGTCCACGGCTGCTTCTGGCACGGTCATGACTGTCCGCGCGGGGCGCGGAAGCCCCAGGCCAACGCTGACTACTGGGGCGCCAAGATCGAGCGGAACCGGATGCGCGACGGCCGTGTCGCTGCGGAACTGACCGCCGCCGGCTGGCGTGTGGTGACGGTCTGGGAATGCCGCCTGCGGCACTCGGACATCGCCGAAAGCCTGCTGGCCGAGATCGGGGATGATCAGGCCGCCGCGCTCTCGGCGACGACAGCGGCCTCTTCCAGCACCTGCGACAGGGCGCCCAGCAACGACCCTGGGGTCAGGGGCTTGGATACGAAATAGTTCATTCCGGCGGCGGTGCAGGCGGCGATGTCTTCCGGCGCGGTGTCGGCGGTGACCGCGATGACCGGAACGGCGGCGTTCAGCCCACCCCCGGCGCGCAAGCGACGCGTGGTTTCGCGGCCGTCCAGTTCCGGCATCCGCACGTCCATGAAGATAACGTCGAACGCCGCCCGGTCGCAGGCTTCCAGCGCCGCCAGGCCGTCTTCGGCCATGGCGATTTCGCAATCGACCGTTTGCAGGATCAACTGGATGGCGCGGCGGTTGATGGCGTGATCATCGACCACGAGAACCCGTAAGGGGCGTTCGTCGGATGACGCCTCGTCGACCGACGGCGGCGTGTCGATAACCTGGGGTTCCACCGGCGACACAAGGGGCGGCGACGAGGGCGGCGTCGGGCGCGACAGGGCCTTGGCGACCAGGCCGCGGGCCTCGGGCGTCAGGGCGGTCTGGATGTCCACGTTCGCGCCACGCGGCAGAACCAGTGAAATCGTGAAGACGGCGCCCTGACCCGGCGTGCTGCGCACGGTCAACCGGCCGCCCATCAACTCGATCAGGTCGCGGCTGATCGCCAGCCCCAGACCCGATCCGCCATAGAGGGCGGCGACGCCGTCCGTCGTCTGGTCGAAGGGGGTGAAGAGACGCGCCAATTGTTCCGCGCTCATGCCAGGGCCGGTATCGGCCACATTGATCAGCAGAACATGGGCGCCGTGTTCGTCTGGCCAGGACTGAAGGCCCAGGGTGATCGACCCCGTCTCCGTGAACTTCATGGCGTTGGAGATCAGGTTGTTCAGGATCTGACGCAACCGCATGGCGTCGCCGCGAACCATTCCGGGCAGGGTTCGCGCGCCTTCCATACGCAGACGCAGGCCTTTGGCCCTGGCGGGGCCGGCCCACAGCCGGGCTGTCTGCGACAGCAACTGGCGCAGGTCGAAATCCCGGCTCTCGACATTCATACGGCCGGCGTCCAGGCGGGCGTGGTCCAGCAGATCGTCGAGCAGGTCCTTCATCATCAGACCGGCGTCGGTGATCAGGGCGACTTGCTGGCGTGATGACGACCCCGTCTTGTCGCCGCGGTCCAGTTCGGCGGCGCCGGTCAGAATGGCGCTGATCGGGGTGCGAAGGTCGTGGGCGACGGCGGCCAGGAAGGCGTCGCGGCCGGCCATGGCGGTTTCGGCCTCGGCGCGTTTGCGGTCGGCCTCGACGCGGGCCTCGGTCTCGGCGCGGTTGGCGCGGAACAGGTGGCGGCGCGTGTTCAGACAGAAGACGGTGTAGGACAGGATGGCCACCGACACGGCGGTCACGATATGCGGTGCGGCGCCCATGCGGGCCATGAACAGCGGCGTCAGGGCGAAGATCGCCAGCTGAGGCAGGACGGTGCAGGCGAAGATCCGCATGGAGCCAGCGGACATGATGACGGAATTGATCATGCCGGCCGACAGAAGGACCGAGGCCGCGACACCGCCCATGGCGCCGCCGACGACCCATAGCGGGACCGCCATGAGGCCGAAGAAGGCGGCGTTCAGGATCAGCACCAGATCGCCATAAACACCGCGCCAGCCGGTCGGCTCCGTCACCGTTCCGGCGATGACCGGACGGAAGACCTCGGCCTCCAGAAACTGGATCAGGGTGTAGATCACCAGCCAGATGGCGCTGAAGCGCCAGCCCAGCATGGGGCTGAACACCAGCGCGGTCGCCGCCCCCATGACGATGCGTTGCAGCATCGCCTTGCGGCGTTGGCGGATTGCGGGCGCCCAGATGGTGGGGGCGTCGGCGGCGGTTTGCGTCATGCGACTTTCCGAGCAGGCGAATTCGCCTATCGGAGCGATGATGCCGTCGCTTGCCCTAATGCTCCGTCAACGACCCGAGCCAACCGCGTCAGAAATGTGGCGGAAGCCTTCCGCGCGCAACCGGGCGGCCAGATCGCGCTTGATGGAGCCGACCAGAGCGGGACCGTCATAGATGAGGGCCGAATAGACCTGCACCGCCGAGGCGCCGGCGCGGATGCGCGCCCAGGCGTCCTCACCGCTCTCGATGCCGCCCACCGCGATCAGCGGCAGCCGCCCGGCCGCGGCCTCGGCGGCGGCCTCCAGAGCCTTCTGGGCGAAGGGCTTCAATGGCGAGCCCGACAGGCCGCCGGCCTCGCCGGCAAAGCCGGACTTCAGCGTGGCCGGGCGCTCCAGCGTGGTGTTGGACACGATCAGGGCGTCAATCCGGTGCGCCACAGAGGCCTCGACGATCATGCCGATCTCTTCGCCGATCAGGTCGGGCGCGATCTTCAGGAAGACGGGGGCGCCGTCAGACGGACGCGCTTCGTTGATCCGGCCCAGCAGGTCGTCCAGCGCCTCGCGCCCCTGCAGGGCGCGCAGGCCCGGCGTATTGGGTGAGGAGATGTTGACGGTGAAATAGTCAGCCAGACCGGCCAGACGCTTCAGACCGGCGACATAGTCCGCCGCCTTGTCCTCCGTGTCCTTGTTGGCCCCCAGGTTGGCGCCGATGGGCGTGCGCTTGGGACGGCGGGCCAGGCGTGCGGCGAAGGGCTCCAGCCCTTCGTTGTTGAAGCCCATGCGGTTGATGATGGCGCGGTCTTCCGACAGGCGGAACAGGCGGGGCTTGGGGTTTCCGGCCTGCGCGCGCGGCGTGACCGAGCCGCATTCCACGGCGCCGAAGCCCAGTCGCGACAGGCCCTCCAGCGCCTCGCCGTTCTTGTCCAGACCGGCGGCCAGACCGACGGGATTGGACATCTCCAGGCCTGCGATAGTGGTCTTCAGGATGGGGTCATCAGCGCCCGGCGCGGGCAGGGGCGTGACCTGCAGGGCGCGGATGGCCAGACGATGCGCGGTCTCGGGGTCCATCTGGCGCAGGAGAACAGCGCCGAGGTCGGTCAGGCTCATGGATTGTCACTCAGGATCATGTCGCCAGCGTCTGTCACCGACAGGGCGCGCGCGTCTCGTGTCGCCGCGACGGGCAGGGGGCCGTAGATATGGGGAAACAGGGCGCCGCCGCGCGACGGCTCCCAGATCAGGGTGTCGCCCAGGGCGTTCAGATCGACCTCGACCAGCATCAGGTCGCTCTGACCTGCATAGTGCCTGGCGGCGGTGACGGCCAACTGATCGGCGGCGGACAGGTGGATGTAGCCGTCTGCGCGGTCGACGGGCGAGCCGTCATAGGCGCCCTCGGCCAAGGTCGCGCGCCAGTCAGCGCAGCTCAGGATCTTGAAGGCGGTGGTCGGCGGGGCGTCAGTCATTTTTCGAGATCGTGCGGAGTCAGCCAGCCCTCATAGGACGGTCGTCCGGCCACATCGACGGTGAAGATGGCCGCCGCTCCGGTGGGGAAGCCGCCGCTCATCTTGTCCATGACGCCGGGCGAGGCGGCGCTCTCGATCAGGTATTCGACCGCCAGTTGGTGAACGCCTGGATTATGCGCCACCAGAATCAGACAGCCGGCCTGATCCTCGGCGGCCTCGACTGCGCGACGTAGCACGTCCGACGAGGCGTTGTAGAGAGCGGGCGACAGATGCACCTCGACGTCGCCCATGGCCTCGCTGACCGCGTCCCAGGTCTGATGCGTGCGCCGGGCGCTGGACACCAGGGCGGTGTCGGGGCGCAGGCCGCGTTCAGCCAGGGCCTTCCCCATGGCCAGGGCGTCGTGACGACCATGCCTGGACAGGGGGCGGTCGACGTCGCCGCCGGGCGCGCTCTTCTCGGCCTGGGCGTGACGCATGATGATCAGTCGTTGCATGGGCTCGCCTTAAGGCCGTTTGCGCTCGCCGACCAGAGCATGGGCAGGCGGCCCATGGTCGCGCGAGGCGGGCGAGGGGGTCAGGGCGGGGCGTCCCGCCAGCACAGCCTGGGCCAGGCCCTGGGGTCGGATGCGGGCATAGGACTGGCGTGTGGCCTCCAGCATGATCAGGCCTGCCGCCCCCGGAAACACCCAGCGGCCCACCTGCTCGATTCCGTCGGCCATCGGCAGCATGGGCCGCCAGGGCGGGACATAGAGGGCCTGCGACCAGGCGGCGGGCTCCAGCCCCACGTCGCGCACCAGCCGCTCCAACTGACCGCGCGTGAAGGGACGGCCATGACCGAATGGGGTGGTCTCGGCCCGCGCCCACATCCCGCCGCGCGCCGCTGTCGCCAGGATGATGCGGCCGGCGGGGGCCAGGGCCCGCACCGCCTCGGTCAGCAGGGCGCGAGGATCGTCGGCTTCCTCCAGGGCGTGAACCAGCAGGATGCGGTCAAAGGTTCCGGCGGCGAAGGGCAGGCGTCTTTCATCGACGAGAAGCGTGCGGTTCCGTCCCGCCGTCGCCCATTGTTCCGCGCCCTGTCCGCCCGGCATGGCGGCGATGACCCGCCGGGCCCCCACGAAACCGTCCAGCCAGGGCGTGGCGTAGCCCAGGCCCAGGACGTCGCAGCCCTCGGCCTCGCCCCAGGCGTCCTCCAGCCTTCGCGCCAGCACGCGCCGCACCAGCGCCCCGGTCGGCTCGCCGTAGAAGGTGCGAAGATCGTCGATGCTGCGCCGCATGGATGCAGTATGGCTGAAATCGCGATGAATGTCGGCGGGGCCTTGTGATTTCCGCTCATCTCCGCGGAGGCCGGGATGAGCGGATCGTGGTGGGCGCGCGCCGCTCACTTGCCTGCTAGGATGTTCATATGACCCTGACCGTGCGCCAGTTTCCCTGCCTGTCCGATAACTACGGTTTCCTGATCCGCGACGAGGCGAGCGGGCTGGTCGCCGCCGTGGACACGCCGGACGCCGAAGCCATCCTCGCCGACCTGGAAGCCTCGGGCTGGGGCCGACTGGACCTGATCCTCAACACCCACTGGCACCCCGACCACACCGGCGGCAACGAGCGGCTGAAGGCCGAGACCGGCTGCGAGATCGTCGGCCCGGAAGAGGTCCGCCGCGCCGCGCCCCTGGATCGTGTCGTCGTCGACGGCGACGTCGTGCGGCTGGGCGAAACCGCGTTCGAGGTGGTGCTGTCGCCTGGCCACACCCTGGGCCATGTGGTCTATCGCGCGGTCGAAGACGATCTGGCCTTCGTCGGGGACGTCATCTTCGCCCTGGGCTGCGGCCGACTGTTCGAGGGCACGGCCGAACAGATGTGGGACAGTCTCAGCCGCATTGCCGACTGGCCTGAGACGACGACGCTCTATTGCGCCCACGAATACACGGCCTCGAACGCCCGCTTCGCCCTGAGCGTGGACGACCGGCCCGAGATGCGCGCCCATGCCGAGGCCATCTTCGCCGCCCGTGAGCGGGGTGAGCCGACTGTGCCGACCCGCGTGGGCGTGGAGCGCGCCTTCAACCCCTTCGTGCGCGCCGCCGACGCATCCGACTTCGCCGCCCGTCGCGCCGCCAAGGACGGGTTCCGGGGCTAGGGTTCGTCTAGCGCAGCAGCCGCGTCAGCAGGGCCGCCGTCGAGGGATCGAGGTCAGGCGACGGCGCGCCGGCCGCCACGTCCTTCAGCACCGCCTTGGCCAGAACCTTGCCCAGTTCGACCCCCCACTGGTCGAAGCTGTTGATGTCCCAGATCACGCCCTCGACGAAGGTCTTGTGCTCATAGAGAGCGATCAGGGCGCCCAGGGTCTGCGGCGTCAGGCGCTCCATCAGGATCGCGGTCGAGGGGCGGTTGCCGGGGAAGGTCTTGTGCGGGGCCAGGCGGTCAGCTTCGGCTTCGGAAGCCCCCGAGGCGATCAGTTCGGCGTGGGCCTGGGCCTCGGTCTTGCCCTGCATCAGGGCCTGACCCTGGGCCAGGGCGTTGGCCCATAGCGGGCTTTCCGAGGCGTCGCCGTGGGTGGAGGCGACGATGACGAACTCGGCCGGGACCACCTGCGGGCCCTGATGGATCTGCTGGAAGAAGGCGTGCTGGCCGTTGGTGCCGGGCTCGCCGAAGACGACGGGGCAGGTCTGGCGGCCGACCGGGGCGCCGTCGCGACGTACCCGCTTGCCGTTGGACTCCATCTCCAGCTGCTGCAGGAAGGCGGGCAGGCGACGCAGGGCGTGAGCATAGGGCGCGACGGTGCGTGCGGGACGATGCAGGCCGTCGACATTGTAGATCTGAGCCAGGGCCAGCAGGACCGGGGCGTTGCGCTCCAGCGGGGCTTCCAGGAAGTGCCGGTCCAGTTCGGCGGCGCCGTCGAGGAAGTCCTGGAAGACGTCCCAGCCCAGACCGATGACGCAGCTCAGACTGACGGCCGACCACAGGGAATAGCGCCCGCCGACCCAGTCGCGGAAGGCGAAGGTGCGGCCGCAGCCGAAGGCGGCGGCCTTTTCCGGCGCGGCGGTGACGCCGATGAAGTGCCGCGCCATGCCATCGGCCGGCAGGGCGGCGGCCAGCCAGGCCTTGGCGGCTTCGGCGTTGGCCAGGGTCTCCTGGGTGGTGAAGGTCTTGGAGACGACGACGACCAGGGTGGTTTCCGGGTCCAGTCCTGTCAGGGCCTCGGCCATGTCGCGCGGGTCGATATTGGCGACAAACCGGATGTCGATGGCCGGATCGAGCGGGCGCAGGGCGTCCCAGATGAGGCGCGGCCCCAGATCCGACCCGCCGATCCCGATATGGACCATGGTCTCGAACGGACGGCCGGTGGCGCCTGTCTCGATGCTGGACCGGACGGCGTGGGCGTAGTCGCGCATCTGGCCGCGCACGGCGTCGACCTCGGCGGAAACGGCTTCGCCCAGGGCGCGGAAATCGGCGCCTGCCGGCGCGCGCAGGGCGGGGTGCAGGACCGCCCGGCCTTCGGTGGCGTTGACGGCCTCGCCACCGAACAGGGCGGTGCGGCGGCCCTCGACGTCGGCGGCGCGGGCCAGGGCGAGGGCGGCGTCGAAGCCGGCGTGGGTCCAGCTCTGCTTGGACAGGTCCAGATGCAGACCGGCGGCGTCAACGGTCAGGCGCGACAGGCGATCCGGGTCGGCGGCGAACTGATCGCTGATACGGGCGTCGGCGTCGCGGCGGGCGACGGCTTCCAGTTCGGTCCAGGCGGCGTGCGGCATCTTCGTTCCCCCGTACGGCGTCCAGCCAGGGTTCGGCATGACGCTTGCAACTCTTCGTTTATGGCTCAGGCCTAGAAGAGTTCAATCAACGGCCGGGTCAACTTGGATTTCCAATTGGTCTTTTCCCTCGGTCGTCAGTGAAAAGGGATGCCCCATGTCCTGCGGAATCATTCTCGCCGCCGTCCTGATGCTCAGCGATCCCGCGGTCGCCGAAGCCGCCGCCCAGCCGCCGGTCGCCGCGGATGCGCCCGTCTCGGTCGCACACGAGCCCCTGTTCGCCGATCTGGTTGAACGCTCGGCTTCGTTGAAATCCATCGTCGACGGCTGGATCGCCTCGGGCGACGCGGACGCTGACGGCTTCATGACCGGCGCCGCCTTCACCGGCTTCAAGACCCAGGCGACCGATCTGGCCGCGCGCGACATGCAGGGCCATCTGGTGCTCAAGGAGCGCGGCACCGACAATGACCTGAAATGCATCCTGCGCGGCATTTCCGAGGACATGCCCAAGAAGGTCGCCGCCGTCGAAGCCGCCCCCAACGCCGCCGAACGCAAGGTCGCGCTGGAAGAACTGGCCTATCTGCTGAACGACAACGTCGAGGTCATCACCTCGCCGCCTCGCCCGGCGGCGTAGCCGCCCGGCGAGGAAGCCCGTTAGGGCCGATCGCCCTTCGGGCTACTTGAGGCGCATTCTTTGGGGCCTACCGCCCCTTGGGCTACTTGCGGCCGGTTTAAAAAATCAGCTGTCGACTGTTTCCGGGTATTTGATCGAACAGCCGTAGGGCTGGGCGAAGGCGGTCTGGACGGGGCGGCCGGCCTTGGCGTCGGCCAGGGCGGCGCGGACGAAGTTCTCAGCGCCGGCCAGGTCCTCGATCTTGTTGGTCGGCCTGTCGTCGATGCCGCCGACGTAGATCAGGCGTCCCTCGGGGTCGATGATGCGCATGTCGGGCGTGGTCTTGGCGTCATAGCGCTTGCCGACCTCGCCGGTCGGGTCCAGCAACAGGTGGGTGAAGGCGGCCTGATGTTTGGCCTTCCAGGCCTTGGCCTCCTCGCCCTCGACGAAGCCCTGGGTTCCCGGCGCCGAGGAGATGATGGTCAGCCAGACCACGCCGTCGGCGGTCGCATCGCGCTGCAGGGCCTGCATGGCGCCGCTGTAGTGTTTCTTCACGAAGGGACAGCCTTCGTTGGTCCATTCCAGCACCACCGTCTTGCCCTTGAAGTCCGCCAGCGAGCGCTGGACGCCCTCGGCGTCGACCAGGGTGAAGGCGGGCGCCATGTCGCCCGGCCCGGCGATGGCGGGCGTCGCGGTTTCGGTCGCCGCGGACGCGGCCTTGTCGGACGTCGCAACTGGCTGCTGCTGGCAGGCGGCGAGCAGGAGAAGCGAGGCGGAAGCGACGGTCAGCATACGGATCATCGGGCGGTCTCCTTCGGTGGATGTCAGCGGGCGGCGTCTTTCAAGGCGTCGACGACGGTCCCTTCGGTCAGCAGCTGCGGCAGGACGCGGGGTTCAGCCTGACCTGGCGCATAGAGCAGGTAAAGTGGAACGCCGGAGCGGCCATGACGCTGCAATTCGGCGGTGATGGCGTCGTCGCGGCGGGTCCAGTCGCCGACCAGATAGACGGCGTTGGCCGCCTGCATGGCCTCGGCCGTGCGCGGCGAGGACAGGGCCGCGCCCTCGTTGATCTTGCAGGTGACGCACCAGTCGGCGGTGAAGTTGACCAGAACCGGACGGCCCTCGGCCAGGGCCGCCTGAACCGCAGCTTCGGACCAGGGCCGCGACGGCAGGTGGGCGGAAGACGGAGCGGCGTCGGTCGAGGCGGGCGCGGCGCGGGCGGCCAGGACGCCGAGGCCCAGCGCGGCGATCAGTGACAGGGCGGCTGCGATCCCGGCGAGACGGCTCGTGCCGCTGGCAGCCTGAGATCGGCCATAGAGCCACAGGGCCAGGGCCAGCATCAGACCAGCGCCGAACAGCAGGGCCAGGGCGTCGGCGGTCTGACGGCCATAGACCCAGGCCAGCCAAAGGGCGGCGCCATACATGGGGAAGGCCAGCAGGTTCCTCAGCGTCTCCATCCACGGACCGGGCTTGGGCAGGCGCGACAAGAGGCGCGGGCTGAGGCTGATCAGGACATAGGGCAGGGCCAGACCGAGGCCGAGCATCAGGAAGACCGCCAAGGCCATGGGCCAGGGCATCAGCAGGGCGGCCCCCAGGGCAAAGGCCATGAAGGGGGCGGTGCAGGGCGCGGCCACGACCACGGCCAGAACCCCGGTGAAGAAGGCCCCCGTCGCGCCCGGCAGACGCGCCAGCGGGCCGTGCCCGGCGCCTTGCAGGCCGGAACCGATATGGAAGACGCCCGACAGGTTCAGCGCCACGGCCAGCATCAACAGCGACAGGGCCGCGACCACGCCCGGCGACTGCAACTGGAAGCCCCAGCCCAGGGCCTGACCGCCCGCGCGCAGGGCCAGCAGCGCACCGGCCAGAACGAGGAAGGTGGCCAGCACCCCGGCCAGGAAGGCCAAGCCGTCGCGGCGCGCCTCGGTCGGTTCATGCGCCGAACGACTGAGCGCCGCCGCCTTCATCGCCAGGATGGGGAAGACGCAGGGCATCAGGTTGAGGATCAGTCCGCCCAGCAGGGCGAACAGGGCGGCCTTGGCGAAGTCAGAGGGGGCGGTCGAGCCGGCGGATGACGCCTTGGCCCCGTCGCCATCGTCGATGAGGCCCTGACCCATCGCGCCGGGCAGGGCGGCGCCCTGATCGGCTGAAACCTCCCAGGCGCCGAGGTCCGTGGACAGGACGCCCGCCAGCGGCGGCTTCAGGCCGCTGGCGGTCAGGCCGCGACCGGGCGCGAGGCTCAGCGTCAGGCCCTGCGGCCCGCGTTCGCCGGATTGAACGGCGGCGTGGTCGATGACGCCGCCCTCGAACGGATAGAAATAGGCCCATTTCGGCGTCGCGCCCGCCAGAGGTCCGCCCGTCGCCGTCAGGGTCAGCTTGCCGTCGGCGAAGACGGCGCGCGCCTCGATCCCGGCGGGGCGGGGGGCGGTGGCGACCACGTCCTGCACCGCCTGACCGAAGCGCGGGTCCAGCGCGGCGGCGCCGTCGCGCACCGGCAAATTCAGCGCCAGGTCCAGGTCCTCGGGCACGCACATCTCGTCGCTGCAGACGTAGAAGTGAGCGGTGACGCGCAGGGGAAGTGTCTGGCCGGGGCGGGCCGAGGCCGGCACTTCGATCGGCACAGGCAGGAAGACCGTGCCCGAGTAGCCGTAGTTCATCAGGCTCTGCAGTCGCTGCCGTTCGGGCAGGGGCCACAGGATGTCGCCGGGGGAAACCCCGTCGGGCAGGGACCAGGTCAGGGTGGTCGGGCCGCCCGAGTCGCCCTGATTGCGCCAGTAGGTGTGCCAGCCGGGCTTGATCTTCTGGCGAATGGCCAGGATCGCGGTCGAACCGGGCGCGGCCCAGACGTTCATGGCGACCAGTTCGGCCTCGATCCGCTCGGTGCGCTGCGGCCCGGCGGCGGACGGGGCGGCGCCCGCCTTCAACGCCTGATCCAGAGCCGAAGGCGCGGCGGCCGCCGAGGCGGCGAAGGTCAGCCAGACGAGGAAGGCGGCGAGAAGACGCAAGGGGACGGCACCGTTCGATGGAGAGCGAGGCGCGACCTTAGACTCCGCACGCGTCCACAGCCACCGTCCCGAGACGGTCTGACGCAGCCTCGTGGAAGCTCAGTGTCTGCTCAGCGTCTGGGCTTGGCTTCGATCAGGACCTCGGTGCGGCGGCGCAAGGGGTCATTGACGCCATTGATCACGGCGCCCTCGGCGCCGGCGGCGGCCACCTCGAAGGCCGGGGCGGGCAGGCCGGCGGCCGCCAGGGCTTCGGCCACAGACCGTGCGCGGCGCTCTGACAGGGACTGGTTGACCGCGGCGGTGCCGCTGCGGGCGTCCGCCAGGCCCAGAACCTGGACCTTGGTGATGTCGCAGCCCTGAAGCTGGGTGGCGGTCAGGCTGATGGCCTCGCGCGCGGCGGTGGTCAGGCCAGCCTGATCATTGTCGAAATAGACTTCGAACCGCTTGGCGGCGCAGGCGGCGGGATTGCTGACCAGATCGCTGCGCTTCTTGTAGGCGCCGGGCGTGGAGCAGCCCGCCAGAAGAGCCATGGTCAGGCCCGCGACGATGACGGCAGGGAGGATCGGTTTCATCAGTCAGCCCCTTGGAAAACGCCCAGCCCCGGGCGGAAAACAGACGCAGCAAGCAAAAGGGCGGCCCGCCTGCGCGGACCGCCCTCGAAACCTGACCCGAAAAGCTTTCGGGCGCCAGTCGTCTTAGTAGCGACGCTGGCCGTTCTCCCAGTAGCACTCGCTCTGGCGGTTGTCGTAGCAGTAGTAATAGCGGCCCTGGTTGTCGCGATAGCGCTGCTGGTTGTTGCGGTCCTGGCTGGAGCCGCGGATGGCGCCGGCGGCGCCGCCGGCGAGGGCGCCGATGGCTGCGCCCGTGGCGGCGTTGCCGCCGCCGACATTGTTGCCGATGATGGCGCCGGCGACGGCGCCGAGGCCGGCGCCGATGGCGCCCTGACGAACGGTTTCGTTGCTGCCGCCGCCGTAATACGGGTCACTGGCGCAGGCGGTGACCAGAAGGCCGGCGCCGGCGATGGCGATAATCGCCTTGTTCATGGATCTGTCCTTCATCCCGAGGGGGCTCCCCTGAAGCCCAAAGAACGCCGAGAAAACGCGGCGGTTCCGAGGCGAAGACGATAAGCTTTGCATTATTTTGTTCGGCGGGTCGCGTTCAGCGGAACCGGTCAGGGAAACCGGACGTTCGCCGCCCATGACCGACGCTTCCGCGCCAGCCGCCTCTCCCGACGCTCCCCTTCGCGCCCTTCACGCCTCCATCCGCAAGGTGGCGATCGTGGTCAATCCCCTGTCAGGCGGGGTAGGGCCTCAGGCCGCCGCCGAGGCCGAGGCCATCCTCTCCCTCTATGACTGCGAGGCTGAGGTGACGACGCTGGAGGGGGCCAGGATTCCCGAGCAGATCGCGGCGGCCCTCGACGCCCGGCCGGATGTTCTGTTCGTCCTGGCCGGAGACGGCACGGCGCGCTCGGTCGCGGCGCGCGCCGGACCCAAGGGGCCGCTGATCGCTCCCCTGCCGGGAGGCACCATGAACATGCTGCCCAAGGCGCTCTACGGCACAGCCGACTGGAAGGTGGCGTTGCGGCGGGCGCTGGACGAGGGGGAGCCAACGGTCGTGGCGGGCGGCGTGGTCGAGGGCGAAGCCTTCTATTGCGCCGCAATTCTGGGCTCTCCCGCCCTGTGGGCGCCGGCGCGCGAGGCGATGCGCACCGGCAAGCTGAAGCTGGCCTGGATGTATGGACGACGGGCGCTGAAGCGGGCCTTCAGCGGGCATATTCGCTTCAGTCTGGACGGCGGCAGCCGACGCCGCGCCGAGGCCCTGGTGCTGATCAGTCCGCTGATCTCCAAGGCCATGGTCAAGTGCGACGGGTTGGAGGCGGCGGCCATGACGACTTCCGACGCGGCTCAGGCCTTTCGGCTGGCGGCCCACGCCCTGTTCGATGACTGGCGCCATGATCCGACCGTGACCACCCAGGGCGCGCGTTCGATCACGGTGTCAGCGCGCTCGAAGATCCCGGCTGTGATCGACGGCGAGCCCATGCTTCTGGGCCGCAACGCCGACATCAGCTTCCTGCCGCGCGCCTTCATGGCCCTGGCGCCGCGTCCGCCGGCGGGCGAGGACAGCGTCTGATGGGGCGGGTGCTCCAGTTTTCGGACGTGCATTTCGGGTGTGAGCATCAGCACGCCGTCGCCGCCGCCCTCGACTACGCCCACGCCACGCCGCACGATCTGGTGCTGATCACCGGTGATATCACGCAACGGGGCTTGCCTGCGGAATTCGCAGCAGCAGGTGCCTGGGTTCGCGCCATGCCCCAGCCGGTCTTCGTCACCGTGGGCAATCATGACGTGCCCTACTGGGATGTAATGGCGCGGCTGTTCTGGCCGTGGCGGGCGTTCGAGCAGGCGACGGGACACCCCGCCCACGACCATGAGTTCAAGCGCGACAATCTGATGGTGCGCGGCGTGACCACGGCGCGCGGCTGGCAGGCCCGACCCAACTGGTCCAAGGGCGTCATCGATCTGGACCAGACGCGGCGGGCGGCGGAGGCCCTTCGTCATGCGCCGATCGGGGCGCTGCGCATCCTGGCCTGCCACCATCCCCTGATCGAGATGATCGGCACGCCCATGACCGGCGACGTCAAGCGCGGCGACCGGGCGGCTCTGATCTTCGCCGAGGCCGGCGTCGATCTGATCACGACGGGCCATGTCCATGTGCCCTTCGCCCTGGGCATCGACCTGTCGGACCGCTGTTCCTACGCCATCGGCTGCGGGACCCTGTCGCACCGCGAACGCGGAGCGCCGCCCAGCTTCAACCGGATCGAATGGGACGCAACCGAGATCGTGGTGACGGCGGTGGTCTGGACCGGCCATCGGTTCGAGGATCATCAGGTCTGGCGCCTGCCGCGTCGTCAGGACACGCGACGGGCCGAGACCGCGCCCGATCCGGCGACACCGGGTGAAATGGAAGCCGCCGACGCCTAGCTGGCGGCTGTCGAGGTCAGGCCGGCGTCAGCATGGCCAGGGCGGTCAACAGGTCGCGAGCCGTGATCGGTTTGGCCAGGTGCAGATCGGCGCCGGCGGCACGGGCGCTGTCGCGATGTTCGGCCATGGCGTTGGCGCTCAGAATCAGGATCGGCGTCGGCGCAGCGGAGGGCCGGGCCGCCTCGATGGCGCGCAGGGCGCGGGTGGCCGACAGCCCGTCCATGCCCGGCATCTGCATGTCCATCAGCACCACGTCGAAAGGCCGGGCCTCGAAGGCGGCCACGGCCTGAGCCCCGTCATCAACGATCACCAACTCCGTCACATGATCGGCCAGGATCAACTGGATCAGGCGCTGGTTGATCGGGTGGTCTTCCGCCAGCAGAACCCGCAGCAGGCGCGTCGGACTGGGCGACGCCGCCAGATCGCGCCTCGACAGGCTATCGGTGCGGGGCAGGGGCAGTTCCACGCGGAAACGGCTGCCGACGCCGGGCGTGGACGCCCCCTCGATTCGTCCCCCCATCATCTCGGTCAGCGACCGGCAGATCGACAGGCCAAGACCAGTGCCGCCGAAACGGCGGGTGATGCTGCTGTCAGCCTGGCTGAACCGTTGGAAGAGTCGGGCGGCGTGGTCGGCGTCGAAGCCGACGCCGGTGTCCTCGACCTCGAACGACAGCAAGGTCGGGGCGCCGTCGCCCTCGCTGATGGCGAAACGGACGGTGACAGAGCCTTCCGTCGTGAACTTCACGGCGTTGGACAGGAGGTTGTTCAGAATCTGACCCACGCGCACACTGTCGCCGACGAAGACGCCGCGCGCCTGGGCGGGGCGCTCGACGTGGAAGGCCAGGCCCTTGTCCTCGGCCTTGATCTTCAGGGTTTCCAGCGTCGCGGCCAGGGCTTCGTCCAGATCAAAGGGCCGCAACTCCAGGTCCAGCTTGCCGGCCTCAATGCGGGATACGTCCAGCATGTCCGAGACCAGCCGTTCCAGCGTCACGCCCGAGGCTGCGATCAGATCGACCATTTCGGCCTGATCGGGCGACAGCGGCGTGCGCGACAGGGCGTCGACGATGCCGATGACCCCGTTCAGGGGGGTGCGAATCTCGTGGCTCATATTGGCCAGGAAATCCGATTTGGCGCGGTTGGCGGCCTCGGCGGCGGCCTTGGCCTCGATCAGGGCCTGTTCGGCGGCCATCTTGGCGGTGACGTCGCGGGCCACGGCGTAGATGCGGTCGCCGAACTTCTGCGCCCGCCATTCCAGGGTGACGTAGTGGCCGTCTCGGTGGCGATAGCGGTTGATGTGCCCCCGCACAGGGGCGTCGGGACGGCGTGTCTCGACCTCGATGACGCTGTCCAGGGTGCCGGGCAGATCGTCAGGATGGACCAGGGTCAGGATGGCGAGGCCGATCAGGTCCTCGGGCTGATAGCCGAGGGTCGCGGCCCAGGAGGCGCTGACCCGGACGATCAAACCGTCCAGGTCGCGAATGACCAGAAGATCCAGCGAGACGTCAAAGAAGGTCGCAAGATCACCGCCTGAATCTTCGGCCGTCGCCCCGGTCTGTCGCAAGGCGGCAGTCTGTGGGGAGCAGGTCATCGGCGACTATCCTTGGCGTACTGCAGCCACCGTAGAGCGTCAGCCGTTAAGCTCGGATTTCAGTAAGCGTCGTTTCTGTCGCCTCGGCCTCAGTAGGCGAAGTCGCGATAGATGCGGCTGACGTCGCTCTGCCATTCGCCGTGATACAGCTCCAGCAGGCGGTCGGCGGGGGTCACGCCGCTGTCGGCGATGTCTTCCAGTTCCGACAGGTAGCCGCGCTCATCGACCATGCCGCCGCTGAAGCGGGCGCGGTTCTTCAGGCCGTGCTTGGCGATCTCGACCAGATCGACGGCGATGTCGCGGACGCTGCGGCCCGCCACCTCGGCCTTCAGGCCCAGGCGGGTGACGTCGCGGCGCAGGCGCTCGTGGTCGGCGATGTCCCAGTCCTTGCACAGGTCCCAGGCAGCGGCGAGAGACGGCGCGTCGTAGAGGATGCCGGCCCACAGGGCGGGCAGGGCGCAGATGCGGCTCCACGGACCACCGTCGGCGCCGCGCATCTCCAGATACTGTTTCAGTCGGACTTCGGGGAAGAGGGTGGTCAGGTGGTCGGCCCAGTCCTTGGCCGTGGCGCGCTCGCCGGGCAGGGCGTCCAGACCCTCGGTCATGAACTTGCGGAACGATTGGCCCGACAGATCGACATAGGTCTCGCCGCGCTTGGCGAAATACATGGGGGTGTCCAGCGCATAGTCGGCGTAGCGCTCGTAGCCGAAGCCGTCGGCGAAGACGAAGTCCAGCATCCCGGTGCGGTCGGGGTCGGTGTCGGTCCAGACATTGGCGCGCGCCGACAGGAAGCCGTTCGGCTTGCCCTCGGTGAAGGGCGAACAGGCGAACAGGGCCGTGGCAATGGGCTGAAGCGCCAGCGAGGTGCGGAACTTCATCACCATGTCGGCCTCTGAATCGAAGTCGAGATTGGCCTGGATGGTGCAGGTGCGCAGCATCATGTCGAGGCCCAGCGAGCCCTTCTTGGGCATGTAGGCACGCATGATGCCGTAGCGGCCCTTGGGCATGACGGGGATGTCCTCGCGCCGCCATAGCGGATCGAAGCCGGCGCCGAGGAAGCCGAGGTTCAACTGGTCCGCGACCTGCTTGACCTCCATCAGGTGCTGGCCGGTCTCCGAACAGATGTCGTGGATGGTCTGCAGCGGGGCGCCCGACAACTCGAACTGGCCGCCCGGCTCCAGACTGATTGAGGCGGTGAAGCCCTCGGCGTTCTTGCGCTCCAGGGCGATGACGTGGCCGGCTTCCTCGACCGGCGACCAGCCGAAGCGTTGCAGCCCGGTCAGCATGGCCAGGATGCCGTTGTCGCCCTCATAGGCGGGGCGGCGCAGGGTGGACTTGTCGAAGCCGAACTTCTCGTGCTCGGCGCCGATGCGCCACTGGTCGGCGGGCTTCTCGCCCTTCGACATGGCGTGGATCAGTTGCTCTTTCGAAAGCGGCGCCGTGTCGGACATCTGTAACCCCTGCTGTCGCGGCTAGATGGGCGAGGATACGGCCCCGCTCAAGAGGGGGCGAGCAAACTTCTTATCGGTCCCAATCGCCGACAGCCGCCTGCCACAGGGTCAGGGCGGCGATGGCGGCGGTGTCGGCGCGCAGGATGCGCGGCCCCAGGGAGACGGCGGTGGTGAAGGGCAGGGCGCGCAGGCGCTCGCCTTCCTCCGGCGAGAAGCCGCCCTCGGGACCGATCAGGATGGCCCACTTGTCACCGCCCGCAGCGGTCAGAGCGCCGATGGCGGGCGCGCCGCCGGTCTCGTCGCAGAACATCAGGTGGCGCTCGGCGTCCCAGCCGTCCAGAAGAGCGTCCAGCTTGACCGGATCATCGACAGCGGCACGTCCAGCCGTCCGGTCTGCTCGGCGGCCTCCTCGGCGATGGCGTCCAGCCGGTCCAGCCGCAGCCGGTCGGCGTTGGTGCGATGGGTCAGGACCAGTCGCACGCGCTTGGCGCCCAGCTCGGTCGCCTTTTCGACGATGGTTTCGATCCGCGCCTTCTTCACCACGGCGACGATCAGCTCCAGATCGGGGCCCTGGGCCTGTTCGCGCACCTGTTCCTCGGCGCGCAGGACGACGCCCTTCTTCAGCACCTCGGCGACGCTGGCGCGCCATTCGCCATGACGGCCGTTGAAGACCAGCAGGTCGTCGCCCGCCTTCAACCGCATCACCTGGGTCAGGTAGCGCGACTGGTCGAGGGTCGGGGCGATGGCGAGGCCGGGGGCGAGGTCGGAGGCGACGTGAAGGCGTATCATTTTTTCCGCTCATCCCCGCGGAAGCGGGGACCCAGTGAGAGCCTCAGAACAGGTCGTTGAACAGGTCGCGCCAGCCCGGATTGGCCCGCTCGATCAGCTCCAGTTTCCAGACGCGGTTCCATTTCTTGACCTGGCGTTCGCGAATGAAGGCGTCGTGCCGGGTCGGGTGAAGCTCGTACCAGACCAGAACAGCGCACCCATACTTGGCGGAAAAGCCTCTGAACACCTTTTCGCGGTGCTGGGACGTGCGTTCGACAATGTTGTCGGTTGAGCCGGTGTAAAGGGCGCCGTTCCGCCCGTTGGCGACGATGTAGGTGAAGAAAGCCACGGTCTGCCCCGCAAAAGGACTGGGTCCCCGCTTCCGCGGGGATAAGCGGGTAGAATAACGCAGTTACTTTCTGTGTCAGCCGCTCAGCTCAGCTCAGCCGGTCGCGTTCGGTGGGCCAGACGGGGGGCAGGTCGGTCTGGCCCTGGGCGTGGCGCAGTTCGCGTTCCAGCATTCGGCTCATGGCGTCCAGAGGCAGGTCGTTGGGATCGTCGCCGAAAGGGTCTTCCAGTTCGTCGCCAAGCGCATCCAGGCCGAAGAAGGTGTAGGCGACCAGCAGGGACACGGCCATCGTCCACCAGCCGAGCGCGGGCGCCAAGGCGAAGGGCAGCATCAGGCAGAAGGCGTGGGCCGTCCGGTGCAGCAGAAGCGCATAGGCGAAGGGCAGGGGCGTGGTCTTGATCCGCTCGCAACCGGCCAGAACATGGCTCATCTCGGTCAGCCGCAACTCCAGCACCGAATAGCGGATCGGGTCGATCAGGCCGTCGCGCAGCAGCTCGGCGCACTGACGTCCGACCCCGGTCAGGGCGGCGTCGGTGGCGTGGGGGCCGGGCTCAACCGGCGCCCAGCGTGTGATCTCGCCCGCTTCGTCGCGGCCGCGTAGCCGGGCGGCCAGGCCGAAGACGAAGCCGCCGACGCCATTCAGCATGACCGTGCGGCGCTCCTCGGGCAGCAGGGCTGTCTGGCGCATGAAGGCGCGGACGGCGATGATCAGTTCGCCCCATAGTTTTCGCGCCTCCCACCAGCGATCATAGCAGGCGTTGTTGCGGAAGCTCATGAAGATGGACAGGGCCAGACCGATCAGGGCGAAGGGCGCCGCCGCCAGATGCACCGGCAGGTCGGGCCGCTCCCGGTGCAGCATGACCGCCGCCACGGTGATGACCACGGTCAGGACCAGCCGCCCGACGATGCGGGGCAGGATGGACCCGTTAATTGCAAACAGGATTTCGAGCGGGCCGGGGCGGGAGCGGACGATCATGCGCCACCCTTAGCGCCCCGGCTGTTCGCTTTACAGGGTGCGGGCGATCAGCAGCTTCATGATCTCGTTGGTGCCGCCGTAGATGCGCTGGACGCGGGCGTCCTTGTAGAGCTGGGCGATCGGATATTCGGTCATGTAGCCGTAGCCGCCGAAGAGCTGCAGCATCTCGTCGATGGTCTCGCCCTGGATGTCGGTGACCCAATACTTGGCCATGGAGGCCGTGGCGGCGTCCAGCTGCCCCTTGAGGTGCAGGCCGATGCAGTGATCGACGAAGACCTTGGCCACGGTCAGTTTCGTTTTGACCTCGGCCAGCTTGAACTGGGTGTTCTGGAAGTCGATCACTCGCTTGCCGAAGGCCTTGCGCTGCTTGACGTAGTCCAGCGTCGCCTCAAGGCCCCGCTCGGCGGCGGCCACGCCCTGGACGGCGATGTTCAGGCGTTCCTGCGGCAGCTGCTGCATCAGCTGGACGAAGCCCATGCCTTCGCTGCCGCCGATGGCGTTCTCCAGCGGCACCTTGACGTCGTTGAAGAAGAGCTCGGAGGTGTCGTTCGCCTCCATGCCGATCTTGTGCAGGTTTCGGCCGCGCTCGAAGCCCTCGGCCCCGTCGGTTTCTAGGCAGATCAGGCTGGTGCCCTTGGCGCCCTCGGCCGGGTCGGTCTTGGCGACGACGATGATGAAGTTGGCCAGCTGGCCGTTGGTGATGAAGCTCTTGGAGCCGTTCAGGACATAGTGGTCGCCCGACTTGATGGCGGTGGTCTTGACGCCTTGCAGGTCAGACCCGGCGCCCGGCTCGGTCATGGCGATGGCGCCGACCAGTTCGCCCGACTGCAGACGCGGCAGCCAGCGCGCCTTTTGCTCGGCCGTGCCGTAGTGCCAGATGTAGGGCATGACGATGGCGTTGTGCAGGCTGATGCCGAAGTGGTCCGCGCCCTTCCAGCCCAGCTGGCGCATCAGCACCACCTCGTGACGATAGTCGCCGCCGAAGCCGCCGTCTTCCTCCGGCAGGGACAGGCCCAGGAGTCCGGCCTCGCCCGCCGTGTTCCACAGGCCGCGCGGCACGCTGGAGGCGGCGATCCATTCCGCCATCTTCTCGAGCGGGGCGTGCTCATCGATCCATTTGCCGACGCTGTCGGAGAAGAGGACGATTTCCTCTTCTTGCATGAAGTCGGGGTCGGGGGTGTTGAGCACGTTCATCGTGGCGTTTCCTGCGCGGCGCGGTCGGACTCTGGCGGTCGTCTCAGCGTGGTCGATAGAGAAAGGGCCTCCCTCGCGTCGGCGAAAGAGGCCCCGTGATCAGCGGCGGATCAGAACGCCTCGGCGGGCATCTGCATCAGCACCTCGGCGCCGGTCTTCAGCTTGGTCAGATGGGCGGCGGCGTCGGGCAGGATGCGCTCGACGAAGTACCGGCCTGTCTGCAGCTTGGTGACGTAGTAGGGATCGGCGTCGCCGGCGGCGATCTTGGCCTGGGCCGACTTCGCCATCTGCGCCCACATGTAGGCCAGTGCCGTCAGACCGAAGATGTGCAGATAGTCGGTCGAGGCGGCGGCGGCGTTGTCCGGGTTGGCCATGCCGTTCTGCATCAGCCACATGGTGCCTTCCTGCAGCTTCTTCTTGGTGTCGGCCAGGCCGTCGACGAAGGGCTTGAGGGCCTCGTCGTCGCCGTTTTCGGACACGAAGGCGTCGATGTCGGCGAACCAGCTCATGATGGCGCGGCCGCCGTTCGACGGCAGCTTGCGGCCCACCAGGTCCAGCGCCTGAATGCCGTTCGTGCCCTCATAGATCATGGTGATGCGCGCATCGCGCAGATACTGCGAGGCGGGGAAGTGCTCGGTGTAGCCCGAACCGCCGTGGACCTGCATGGCCAGGCTCGCGACGTGGAAGCCCTTGTCGGTCAGATAGGCTTTCAGCACCGGCGTGATCAGGCCCATGTAGTCCTTGGCCTTGGTCGCCGTGGCCTCGTCCGAGGACTTCTGCAGGTCGGCTTGCAGGGCGGTCCACAGGATGAAGGCGCGGCCGCCTTCCACGAAGGCCTTCGACTCCAGCAGCATCCGGCGGACGTCGGGGTGGACCATGATGGGGTCGGCCGGGCCGTCCGGGTTCTTGGCGCCGGTCAGGGCGCGGCCCTGCAGGCGGTCGTTGGCGAACTCGACGGCGGCCTGATAGGCGGCGTCGCCG
>Ga0247823_10000747_pt1 | contig 27425 bp, 29 predicted proteins | sample 13C_PalmiticAcid_2_FD_192426 | JGI IMG/M metagenome (GOLD analysis project Ga0247823, IMG submission 192426) | Soil microbial communities from agricultural site in Penn Yan, New York, United States - 13C_PalmiticAcid_Day30 | ecosystem: Environmental > Terrestrial > Soil > Agricultural land...
TTGACCTTGTCGACGCGGAAATGCTGTTGCGCGAGCTGCCGTGCATGGGCGCCCATCGACCGAACCCGTTCGGGATCCCCGGCGAGCTGCTCCATCGCCCGCGCGAGCGCCGGCACGTCGCGCGGGGGCACGAGCAGTCCGTTCTCGCCCGGCACGACGGTTTCGCGGCAGCCCGGCGTATCGGTGGTGATGATCGGGCGGCCGGTCGCCAGCGCTTCGAGGATCGTCCGCGGCAGCCCTTCGCGGTAATAGGTTGGCAACACGAACACGCTCGAACGGGCGAGATAGGGGCGCACTTCGCGGGTCGCGCCGAGATACTCGACCCCGCGCGCGCGCCACGCGTCGATCTCCTCGTCGGTAAATCCGGCGGGCCCCGGCTCCGGCGGACCGAGGATCTGGAAGCGCGTTTCGGGATATCGCGTCTGGACGGAAGCGGCGGCATCGACGAACTCGCCGATCCCCTTGTTGCGCAACAGCCGCGCGATCAGGAGAAAGACGGGCGCGCCGTCGGGTATCGGCACATGCGGGAACGCGACGGTATCGATGCCCGAGCCGGGAACCTGAATGATCTTGCGGTCGCGCCCGACGATCCGATGACGGCGCATCTCCTCCGCATCGTCGGCGTTGAAGACGAAGATCCCGGCGGCGCGGGCGACCGCTCTGCGATAAAGGATAGAGGTCACCCACCGCAGCGCCCGGCGCAACCAGGATGCCGGGTGGTCGTCGGAATAGACATGTCCCAACCCGCTCACCATCGCGAAGAAGCGGGTAGGGCCGCCGACGATCCGCGCGGCGATTCCGCCATAGATGATCGGTTTCTGCGTGTAGGCGAGGCAGATGTCGGGGGCTTCGTTCCGGATGGTCCGCGCCAGCGCGCGCAGGGTGACGAGGTCGCGCACGGGATTGGTTCCCGCGCGGTCCATCGGTACCGATATGAAACGGACGCCCATCGCCGACAGCGTGGCGATCACCGCGGGATCCTCGTCCGGCGCGCACGCGACGACCTGATGCCCCTCGGCGACCATTTCGCGCAGCAGGGCGGCCCGGAAATTGACCAGCGAATAGGCCAGGCTGGCAAGGACGAGGACCTTCATAACCGGCCCATCCCGGCGTCCCGCGCCAGCGTGCTTGCGCTGGCGGGAACGGCGTCCTTAGTCGCCCGCTGCACCGCGCTGGCGTATAGCCGGCGATACTGGACGGCGATGTCGTTGATATCGAAATTGGCGACGGCCCGCGCGCGTCCGGCCGCGCCCAGATTGCGTCGCGCGCCCTCATCGAGTTCCGCGAGGCGTTCGAGCGCGACTCCCATCGCCACGGCATCGCGCGGAGGGACGATCAGGCCACATTCGCCGACCACCCAGGCGCTGTCGCCGACATCGGTGGCGATGCAGGGCACCCCGCACGCCATCGCTTCGCCGAGAATGTTGGGGAAGGCTTCACCCCATGCGGAGGACAGCGCCAGCAGATCGAGTCCCGGCAACCAGTCGGCGACGTCGGTTCGTTCCCCCACGAACGTCACGGTCTCCGCGGGCAGGCACTCAGCGATCAGCCGCTTCAGCGCGGGATCGGGCCGATCCATGCCGGGCCCGACCAGAAGCAGCCGAAGATCGAGTCCCGTGGCCCGTGCGTGCGCGATCGCGCGGACGAGCATCGCATGGTCCTTCATCGGGTGGTTGCGCGCGACCATGCCGACGGTGACCCCGCCGTCGGGAAGCGCGAACAATGCGCGTAATCGGCCCCGCGCGCACGGATCGGGGCGGTAGCTCGACAGATCGAACCCGTTGGGGATGTGAATCGCGCGCGACGGGTCGAAGCCGATCGCCGCATGCTCCTTCGCCGCCGTTCGCGAATTGTAGATGATACCCTGCACCGATCGCGACAGGCGCGCGCTGAGCGCGAAGAGCGCCCGGCTGCTGCGTTTTTCCACCATCGGGTCGGCCAGCGAGTGCCGCACGTTCCAGAACACCGGAACCTTCCGTCCGGCGGCGAGGCTCGCGACGCTTGCGGCGAGGTTGCCGTGATACATCCAGCCCTGAAGGATGTCGGGGCGCAGCATCGCGGTGATGCGAAGCAACCGCAGCGCCGCGATCGGCCCCGGAAGCCCGCGCGACATGCCGAGGGTATAGGTCGGGCAGCCGGTCTGCCGCAGCCGAGGTGCGAACGTGCCCGGCCGCATCAGCGAAAGCACGGCGGGCCGCGCGCATTTGCGCTTGGCGACATTGGCCTCAAGCAGCTTAACGAGCATCGCCTGAGCGCCCCCGACATCGAGGCTGGTGGTGACGTGTTGCACAAGGCCCGGCATCGCCGAAGCAGCATTATAGGCTGGCTCAGTCATGCTGCGAGCACCTCCCGATAGATGGCCGTGACTTTCTTGACGTGATGTTCGACGCTGAACTTCGCCAACGCCTCCTGCTGCGCGCGATGCGCGATCGCGTCCGCCAGCTGCGGATGGTCGATCAACTCGAGCGCGTGCGCGGCGAGATCGGCGGCGTCATCGACGCGCGCGAGCAGACCGGTGCCGCGATTGCGGATCGCCTCGAGATTCCCTCCGGACGCCGCCGCCACCACCGGCGTGCCGATCAGCATCGCTTCGATCAGCGTGCGTCCGAAGGGCTCCTCCACGGCGGGAACCACAAGCATGTCGCTGGCCGCCAGCCAGGGTTCGACGGGACGGACAAAGCCCATCATCCGAATGAGATCGCCCAGGCCGAGTTCCTCGATCCGCGCGCGGATCCGCGCCTCGATCCCCGGCTCGAACTCCTCGCCGAACATCAGCCCGATCAGCCGCAGGTCCGGGCGCTTGCGGCGCAGCGCGGCGATCGTCTCGACGAAGACGAGCGGGCGCTTACGCTCGGCAAACTGGCCGAGAAACGCCAGGACGGCCGTCTCCGGGCCAATGTGGAAGCGAGCCTCCAGAGCGGCTCGCGCCGCATCGCGATCGGTCTGCGCGATCGCGGTATCGAACGGGCTGTAGACGGCGGATGACTTGCGCCGCGCCGACCAGAGCCCCGGTTCGGGGGCGGCGAAGTTCGAGACGCACAGCACGCGGCTAGCCAGCAGCGGTGCCTGCACGCGCAGCGCCCGCGCGCGCGGGTTGCCCCGGTGGTGCCAGATATGGCCCGCACCCGCGAGCCGCGTGGGCAGCGCCCAGGTTGCGTGCATCGGTCCTTCGTTCGTATGCACGATGCGAATGTCCCGCTCCCTGAGAAACGCGCGCATGCGCAGCACATCGGGAAGCGCCCGGACGACCTTGCCCATGGCGAGGCGATCGCCGGGCCGCCAGACATGAACGGACGGAGCGAGTTCGAAGCGGATGCCCGCGCTTTCGACGAAGTCGCGCAGCGGGCCTTGCAGACTGTGCAGGAGAACGATGGGTTCGAATTCGGTCGAGTCGAGCGACTGGACGAGTTTCAATGCCGAGACATGGCTTCCGCCGATCAGACCGCCGGCGAAGGGAAAGCAGATCCGGGTCCGGCGCGGATGGGTGGGATGCGCGTGGGTGCCATGGCCCTGCACGCCGAATGTGGTGACTTCGTGCGCGATGATGGTGGCGGCACTGGTTGTGGTTCGTCGCTCGATCCGCATCGCTCGCGTGGCCCCTGTTCAAGCAAACAGGGAATGTCGCGCATCGGACGCCTACTCACTACGGCAACTACGGACACTGCCCAAAGGAATCAGCGCCGCTGGCCGAAAGATTTCGCTAACCCGCAAGGCCGGTGCCGGCACGCGCCCGGGCTAGGCGGGCGGTCGAACGATGCCTCTCATTTTCCTGCGCAAGATCGAGAAGGGGTAGGCGGCGGATCAAAAGGCGGTCGCCCTGTCCTTTAGAACGCAATCTCTATGCCCGGCTTATTGCCCCTCCGCTTCAAGGTTAGCTTCTTCAGATCACGGATATCCGGGGCGCATCATTCAGCCGGCGCCCGCTTCGTGACGGAGCCGCCGAATGACCATGACGCTGGAAAGCCGATCCTCATCCCTGATCCGTGCGTTGCTGATCTATCTGATCGACGGGACGATCGCGGCCATCTCGCTGGTGGTCGCGATCAGTCTTCGTGTCGGCTCGCTGCGCGCCGGGCAGGTACTGGAAGAGCATCTGGCCGCGCTGCCGCTGTTCGTGGCGGTTGCGCTCGCGACCTTTGGCGCGATGCGGCTGCACCGGCGGGTCTGGCGCTATTCCTCGACCGAGGAGGTGTTCGAAGTGGTCAAGGCGGCGACCGCCGCGGTGCTGGCCTATGTTCTTATCCTTCTCATCATCGGCGGCGCGTGGTGGCTGCCCCGATCGATCCCGGTCATCCAATGGCTCGTACTGGTCGTGCTGATGGGGGGCGCGCGCATGGGGCGCCGCCTTGCCGCGGAATATCTGGGCGGGCGCTTCCACCCGCCCGCTTCGGCCGCGAATCCGGAACACGCCAAGCGCGACGCGCTGCTCTTCGGGTCGAGCGATGACGTCGAGCAACTCCTGCGGCAGCTCGAAGGTGAGCCGAACGCCGCGTTCCGGCCGGTCGGGATCCTCGACGAAACCGGCGCGCACACCGGCGCGCGTGTGCGCGGCGTCCCGGTGGTCGGGCGGCCCGCCGAACTCGCCCGTGTGATCGGCAGCCTGACGGCCAAGAACGCGCGCCCGGAATGCCTGATCTTCGCGGGACCGGTCGAGCGCCTGCAGCGGATGGCGATGGTCGATATCATCGCGCAGGCGCAGAGCCTTGAACTCGAAATCGCGTATCGTCCGGGCTTTGCCGGCTTTGCTCCGGAGGCGGGCGCCAGTCTTGATTTCCGGTTCCTCAACGTCGCCGACCTTCTCGGGCGGCCACAGGCCGCGCTCGACAGCCGCGCCGTGACGAGCATGATCACCGGGCGGCGCGTTCTCGTCACCGGAGCGGGCGGCACGATCGGGCGCGAGCTGGTTCGGCAGATCGCCGAGTTCGCGCCGGCACAGCTCGTCCTGCTCGATGCGAACGAGTTCAACCTCTACGACGTCGATCTCGAAATGCGCGAAAGCCACCCGCAGGTCGCGCGTATCCCGGTGCTCTGCTCGATCCGGCAGCGCCGGCAGCTCATGCAGGTGTTCGCCGAGCATCGCCCCGAACTGGTGTTCCACGCGGCGGCGCTGAAGCATGTACCGCTGGTCGAGATGCACCCGGCCGCCGGCATCCAGACGAACGTGCTGGGGACACGCAACGTGGCCGATGCAGCGCGCCGCCATGGGGTTCTTGCGATGGTGCAGGTGTCGACCGACAAGGCGGTCAATCCGGTCGGCTTCATGGGCGTCACGAAACGGTTGGGCGAATTCTATTGTCAGGCGCTGGATCTGGCGGGCCGGGGCGATCCCGGCGCGCCGCGCTTCATCACCGTGCGGTTCGGCAACGTGCTGGGTTCGAGCGGTTCGCTGATCCCGCTGTTCCAGCGCCAGCTGAGCCGCGGCGGGCCGCTGACGGTCACCCATCCGGAGATCGAGCGGTTCTTCATGACCGTGCACGAGGCGGTCCAGCTGATCCTGCAAAGCGCGTCGCGCGGGCTTCGCGACGGCATGTGCCATGGCCGGATCTTCGTGCTCGACATGGGCGAGCCGATCCGGGTGATCGACATCGCGCGCCGCATGATCCGGCTGGCCGGTCTCGATCCGGAGATCGACGTCGGCATCGACATCATCGGGCTGCGGCCGGGCGAGAAGCTCTATGAGGAGCTTTTCGATATCGAAGAGGCGCGGCTGCCGTCCTCCATTCCCGGCGTGTTCGAGGCGGAGCCGCGCCCGATCCCGCTGGCGGCGCTGAACAAGGCGTTCGATGCGCTCGAGCGCGCCAGCGAGGAGGCGGACGACGATGCGTGCCTGGCGATCGCAACCGGCCTGCTCAACCGCAAGCAGGCGCTGGTTCCGGAGCTGAGCGCGGTTCCCGTGAGCCGCCCGGCGGCCGTGGCGCGCGCGGGCTGAGATGGCTACCGCCCACGCCCAGCCCGTCGGCCTGACGACGCCGCGGCCCGCCGCCGCTCCCGGTGGCGATCCCATCCGCTCGCGCTGGCCGATCTATGACGAGGACGAGATCGCCGCCGTCGCCGAGGTTCTGCGCAGCGGCAGGGTGAACGCGCTGCATCATGGCGAGCAGACGCGCGCCTTCGAACAGGCCTTCGCGGAACGGTCCCACGCATCCCACGCGATCGCGGTGGCGAACGGTACCCTGGCGCTTGAGCTTGCGCTGCGGGCGTTGGGGGTCGGGGAGGGGGACGAGGTGATCGTTCCGGCGCGTAGCTTCATGGCATCGGCGAGCTGCGTCGCGGCCGTTGGCGCGGTTCCCGTCTTTGCCGATATCGATCCCGATTCTCAGACGTTGAATCCGCTCACGATCGCAACGGCGCTCACGCCCCGTACGCGTGCGATCATCGTCGTTCATCTCGCCGGCTGGCCCGCGCCGATGCAGGAGATCATGGTGCTCGCGCGGGCGATGGGGCTGGTGGTGATCGAGGATTGCGCGCAGGCGCATGGCGCGACGCATGACGGCTTTCCGGTCGGATCCTGCGGCGACGCCGCCGCCTTCTCATTCTGCACCGACAAGATCATCTCGACCGGCGGCGAGGGCGGGATGCTCGTGCTGCACGACGAGGCCGCATGGGAACGGGCCTGGGCCTATAAGGACCATGGCAAGTCGCCGCATGCCGGCGCGGCGATCGGCCCGCCCGGCACCTTCCGGTGGCTGCACGGCAGCCTGGGCAGCAACTATCGCGCGACCGAGATGCAGTCGGCGATCGGGCTGCGCCAGCTCGCCAAGCTCGACGCTTGGGTCGAGACGCGCCAGCGCAACGCTCACATCCTCGACACCGCGCTGGCGTCGCACGCGGCGGTGCGACTGACCCTGCCGCCATCGAACGTGCATCACGCCTATTACAAATATTACGCCTTCGTGCATCCCGAACGGCTGGCACAAGGCTGGACGCGCGATCGCATCGTCGGCGCGTGTATCGCCGCCGGAGTGCCGTGCGGCACCGGCAGCTGCCCCGAAATCTACCGCGAGCAAGCCTTTGTCGGTAGCCCTTCCGTACCGTTGAATCCGCTGCCCGTTTCCCGAAGGTTGGGCGAGACCAGCCTGATGCTGCCGGTCGATCCGACGCTCGATACCGATATGGTCGAACGGATGGGGGCGATCGTCGCATCGGTGATCGAAAGCGCCACGGCCTGACGGGAGGGCACTCATGGATTCATCTACGCTGCCGCAATTGATCGTGATCGGCGCCGCCAAGGCGGCCACGACGTGGATCGCTCACCAGCTCCGCGAACGGCCCGATGTCTGCATGCCGGGGCCCGAGCCGCATTATTTCAGCCGCGAGTTCCATCGCGGCGAACAATGGTACCGGTCGCTGTTCGCCGATGCCCGGCCGGGCCAGCTCATCGCGGAGAAGTCCGCGGATTATCTTGCGCATCCCGACGTGCCCGAGCGGATGGCCGCGCTGCTCCCCTCGGTCCGGTTGATCGCCCAGCTGCGCAATCCGGTCGAGCGAGCCTATTCCGATTATTGCATGTTCTTTCGGCGCGGTCAGGTCGATGGCGACGTCGATGGTCATCTCGACGGCGCGCGTGCGCGCCATCCGCGCTTTCTGGAGGACGGGCTGTATGGCCGCCATCTTCGCCGTTTCCTCGACTATTTCCCGCCCGAACAGGTGCAGGTGATCCTGCACGACGAAATCAAGCACGATCCGGCGGCGGTGAAGGCGGATGTGCTGCGTATGCTCGATCTTCCACCCTGCGAGGACGAAGCGCGGACCGCGCAGCGCGTGAACGATGGCGCCGCCGCAATCGCCCCGCTCGCGCTGCGGCGGTTGCCGGTACCAGTGAAACGGCTCGCCGAGCCGTTGCGCGGCAATCCTGTGTTCGAAGGGGCACGCCGTCTGATCGCGCGCCCGATCCGCTACCCGCCGCTGCCCGACGACACGCGCAAGCGGCTTGCCGACTTCTACCGCGATGATATCGATCAGCTCGCGCGGACATTGGGACGTAACCTCGACGCCTGGACGAACCCGGCATCGGTTGCGCCATGACCTATAGCGGCATGGCCTCGCCCGTCTGGGTTTCCGAGGATCAGGACCGCACGCCATATCATCACGCGATGCTCCGGCTGGCCGTGCCGGTGCTGCTGATGGCTGTCTTTCTTGCACCCTATGTCGTGTGGCGCGTGGTACCGCCGTTCCTGTTCACCTTCAGCGACGCGCTCTTCTGCGTCGCTGCCGTGCTGCTGCTCGCCGGACGCGGAGTCGCGGTTCGTCCGCTGCAGAACTGGTGGGCGTTGTGGATGCTCGGGCTATCCTTTCTGCTGCTCGGCTTCTTCATCGGCAGCGTCGTCAACGGCGATGCGCTGCGCTGGGTGATCGTCGCGGCCCAATACGGTTTCGCCTTCGCCCTGCTGCCCGCGCTGCTTCTGCGCGAGCGCCGGCGATCGCTCGTTCTTGCCGCGGTAGCGCTGGTCGCGGGCGTCACCGCGATGGAGCTGTTCGGGACCATCGTCTACTATGCCACGGACGCCTCCTATGAGGAGGCGAAGCGCTTCGGGTACGAGTTCGTCACCGGCGGGCATCGGCTGGGCGCATTCATGGCCGACGCGAACTGGAACGCGGCGATGATAGCGATGACGACGCCATTCGTGCTCTATCTCGCGCGGATCGGATGGCTGAACACGATCAGCGCCTTCGCAATTCTGGGCATCCTCTGCTCGGGCCTGTTGCTGTCGGGGTCGTTCACCGGGTTTACCAGCACCGCGATCGGCATCCTTGCCTTCCTGTTCCTCGACTGGGGAAAACGATCGATCGGCATGCTGCTGGGCATAGCGGCGCTGGCAAGCGTGATGATCGCCACCGGGGTTGCGCTTCCCACCGCATTCCAGAACCGCGTGGCGGTTGCGCTCGAACAGGGGGACATCAGCCAGGCGGGGACCTTCGCGGGCCGGATGGAGCTGGTGCGCGAGGCATGGGGCATCGTGGGCGATACGACATTCGTCGGCCTTGGGGTCGATCAGTATCGCGTGGTCAGCGCCGATCGCGCACCGGTTCACAACATCTATCTGCTCGCCTGGGCCGAGGGCGGACTGTTGTCGCTGCTCGGCTGGCTGCTGATGATGTTCGTGCCGCTGTCGATCGCGGTGCGGCGCTTCGCCGCCGATCGCGCCGCCGCGGCGCTCGTCATCGCCGTGACGCTTCCGTTCCTGATCTTCTCCAATGCCGCGCCGCATATGTATGCGCGCAGTTGGGTGGTGCCGCTGATCCTCGCTCTCGGAATCGCCCTGACGCGTCCCCCGGTCGACGGTAGCGCCGTCCGACAGAGCTAATCCTTTTGGGGCCTGTGCTGCCTACCATGCGTTCACCAACGGACAGGTTCACCCGGTAAACTGAGCTCGCATCAGAAGGGGAACTGACGTGAACCGCCGAATGCTGATAACCGGGATGATCGCACTGCCCGTGGCCGCGTGCAGCAACGCCTATTCCGACCTGCCGGTCGCTACCGCCGGATCAACCGACCGCTACACGTTGGGACCGGGGGATTCGATCAAGGTCGCGGTCTATGGCTTCGATGCGATGGCCGGAAGCTACATCGTCAGCGATGCCGGAACCATCTCGCTCCCGATGCTGAGCACGATTCGGGTCGTGGGCAAATCCGCGCCGGAACTGGAGACGGAGATCGCGGGCGTGCTGCGCGCGCGGGATCTGGCGCCCAACGCCAATGTCAGCGTGCAGGTCGAGAAATACCGTCCCTTCTACATCCTGGGGGAGGTGCAGCGGCCCGGCCAATATCCCTATGTTCCCGGCATGACGGTGCTGACCGCGGTGTCGATCGCGGGCGGCTACACCTTCCGCGCGAACAAGCGCGTCGCCGCTGTCGAGCGGCTCAACGGCAGCGCGCGGAGCAAGGCGCGGCTCGACGCCGATTCATCGATCCTGCCCGGCGACACCATCGTCATTCCCGAAGCCTGGTTCTGAGGGGGCAGGGGGTGGCGAAGCGCCGACCCGCCACGACGACTCGATCGGGACGGACGCGGTTTCGGGCGCTCCCGCTGATCGCGCTTCTGCTGGCCGGGATACCGTTTGCCGGCGCGCAGCAGGCGCGGCGCGGCGCCTCCCCACTCGATCTCCCGCGCCCGGGTTATGAGCGCCGCCCGATCCGCGTCGGACCGGCGGAAGTGCGGATCGATGTCGAGCTGACCGCGCTGTACGATACCAATGTCTATGCGACATCGACGGCGGCCACCGGCGACGCCGCGGTGATCGCGCGTCCGCAGGTTCAACTCGACTGGCGCAACGCCAATGCCGAGCTGCATGGCGAGGTCTATGCCGATGCGCGGCGCTATCTCGATCAGGGACGCGAAAGCGCGACCAGTTTCGGTGCCGCCATATCGGGCCGCATCGCGCCCGCGCGCGAACATGCGCTTTCCGGCGAATTCCGGTTCGATCGTTCGATCGAGAGCCGGGCCGATCCGGAAGCGCGCGCCAGCACGCTGCTCCCGCCGCGCAAGATCAACATCCTCGCGGGCGAGATCGGCTATGCGCTCACCGGCTCGCATATCGGTTTCAGCCTGACGGGCGGTGTCCAGAAATTCGATTTCCTCGACCCCAATGAGCAGGATCGCGACTTCACGATGCTGCAGGGGGCGGCGCGCGCCACCTGGCGCCCGGCGGCACCGCTGTCGTTCTTCGCCGAGACCTATATCAACCGCCGGAACTTCCGCACCGCGTTCGATTTGAGCGGGGTCAACCGCGACGCGACCACCTACGGCTTGCTCGCCGGCGTCAGCCGTGAGGTCAGCCCCCGGCTGCGCGGACGGATCGGCGCCGGTATATTCCGCTTCGATCCCGACGACGGCGCGCTTAATGGCTACACCGGCTTCGCGCTGAGCGGTGACGTCACCTGGAACCCGCGCGCGCGCACCGCCGTGACGGCGCAGCTCTTTCGCGGCGACGTCGCCACCGCCCGCGCCGGCGCGAGCGGACGGACCGACACCCGCATCGCGCTGACGATCGATCAGGAAGCCTATCACAACGTGCTGCTCCGCGGTCGTGCCGGATGGACGCAAAGCAAATATCGCGGGGTGGGTTCGGACACGCTGAATACGTGGAGCCTGGCGGCGGAGGGCGAGTATCTCGTCAACCGCAGCTTCTCGCTGTTCGTCGGCGCGAACTATGCGCGGCGCACGGCCCGCGACCCGCTGGACAAATTTTCCCGCGCCCAGATGCAGGCCGGGATCCGCGCCCGCTTTTGAAGGCGACCATGACGTCTCCCGCGCATCCGCACGATCTTCAGGGTCTCATCCCCGGTCTGATGCGCGTGGCCACGGTGCTGACCGTTGCGTTGTCCTGCTCGACGACCGCGGCGTGCCACGAGGCGGCCGACGACGAGCCGATCGCCGAACGGCAGCTCGCGCCGATTGCGCGGCAGGACCGGCCGGCGTTCCCGGGCGCCGAGGGGCATGGCCGCTTCGCACGCGGCGGCCGCGACGGGCGGATCATCCCGGTCACGACGCTGGCCGACGAAGGCTCCGGCTCGCTGCGGGCATGTATCGAGGCGGCGGGGCCGCGCGTCTGTGTCTTCCGCGTGGCGGGCGTGATCCGCTATATCCGCGAGCGCCCGATCATCGTGCATCCCAACCTCACCATCGCCGGCGAGACCGCGCCGGGCGACGGCATCCTGATCACCCATTCGGGCGGGGAAAGCGCGTTCACGCCCCTTGTCGTCAAGAACACCCATGATGTCGTCGTCCGCCACATTCGTGTTCGCACCGACCTGCCGGGCGAGCAGCGCGGCGCCAACAGCGCGTTCATCATCGAGAACAGCCGCAACGTCATCCTCGACCATGTCAGCGCCTCATGGGCGCTGGACGAGAATGTCGGCGGCTATGGGAGCAACGATACGATCACTATCTCCGCGTCGATCTTCGCCGAGGGCGTGCCGCGGCACGACAAATGCGCGCTGCTGGCGAGCGACCCGAAAGGGCCGCAGCGGTTGAGCTTCATCAGGAACCTCTGTGCGCATAATGGCGACCGCAATCCCGACGTGAACTTCCCGCCCGGATCCTGCGTCGAGGTGATCAACAACGTACTGTACAATGCCAGCTCGCAATTCACCGAGGTGTGGGAGAGCTATGGCGGTACCCCGGCGAACATCGTCGGCAACTATTACCGGCAGGGTCCCAGCACGGCGGGGCGCGCTTATGCGATCGATCGGCCACTGATCGGCTCCAGCGGCAGGGCGCACATCTATCAGACCGGGAATGTGATCGACGGGGATCGCGTGATCTTCGCTCCGGTCGCCGCGCAGGCGTTCGTCGACGCGCCCGTCTGTCCGCTCGAAAGCACGGTGCTGGATGCGCGCGCCGCCTATGCTCAGGTGCTGGACGGGGCAGGGGCCTTTCCCCGCGACCCGGTTGATGCGCGGATCGTGGACGAAGTCCGCTCGCGCACCGGCAAGATCGGCCGCGACAATCGCGTGCTGCCGGCGCTGCGCGATGGCGATCCCTATGGCGATGCGGACGGTGACGGCATGTCCGACGCGTGGGAACTCCGCCATGGACTTGATCCCAGGCGCAACGACGCCTGGGGCGATGTCAACGGCAATGGCTGGGCCAATCTCGAGGAGTTTCTGAACTACGCGCATGAAACCCGGCTGGTCGGGCGGTCGGTGCGATAGAACGGCCCCGTCCGGTCAGCCGGCAAGCGCCAGTATCAGGTCCTCGACCTCCGATCCCGGGCCGTAGCGATCGACGACCGATAGCCGCCTGTTCCCGTCCATCCGGAACAGCGTGCCGTGATGGTCGGAAGCGCCGTGCGTCCTCAGGACGAGCAGCCACGCGCCGGGGCCGGAGAGATAGGCGATCGTGTTGGCGATGGCGCCGCGAAGCGCTTCCGGCTCGAAATAATGCCGGTTGAGGAGGTTGGCCGCACGCACCAGGTCGAACCGTCCGGTGAAGGCGTGGTTGCGGCGCGTGATATCGTCTTCCTGCCATAGAAAGGCGTCCGACCGGCGCAGACGCGGGGTGAGCAGCGCCACTTCCTCCCCTTCGCCCGACGCGGCGCGCGCGATCGCGGACTCGCGCAATCGCCACTCCACCAGCGCGCGCAACGCGGCCATGCCGGTCCAGCGGTCGAGCCGCCGCGGCCATGGCCGGACCGCATGCGCCAGCACTTCATATTGCAGCACATGGCCGTCGCGCCCGACGAGCGCGCGGCATCCGAACGGAAGCGCGACCAGCCGCGCCCGCACCGATCGGTCGGTGCCCGTGATCCTCGCCAAATGGCCCGCGGCGCGCAGCCCCTGCATCAGCTCGAGCGTGGTGACGCCGGAAGAAATCCCGAGATCGAGTGCCGTGTCGATCCGGCCGCCATGCCGCGCGAGCGTCGCGATCAGCGCGGCGTCGATCTTCGCCAGTCTGGACGGCTCGGTTCGCTTGAAGGTGTTGTTCGCGGTCCTGAGTCCTCCGAAGAAGCGCGCCTCGTCACGGGCGGTGATGTCCTCCGGAGCGGCGGCAAAGAATGCGCTGGCACAAAGCATGTCGGCTTGGGCTCCCGCATGGCACCCGGCCGGGACGGCCGAATTCGCTCTCCGGTCTAGCATCGGATGCGGCGACGGTGGGAGGAACGCTCGGGGTACTCCTCCTGCCCACCCGCGCTCGCGGTCGCATCAGGCTATCCATGGTGCCGCACAAGCGGGGAAAGACGATGCTGAAGACCGACTTCCGGGACGACCCCGGTTTTCGCGAGAGCACACGGCCCGATGCGCCGCATCGATCCTGGCGCGTCGCGGCGATGGCTGCCTGTGCCTTCTGCGCGGTTGCACTGTTCGCGCGCATCATGACCTACCCCATGCAGCATGACGAGCAGTTCTACATCTCCGCCGGAGTCCTGTTCGACCGCTACCCGCTCTATTCGGGGATCGGGTTCAGCCACCTTCCGAATGTCGCGCTGCTCTTCGCCGGGGCGTTCGCGTTGCTCGGCGACACGCACTACCTGCTCATCGGCCGCTTGCTGGCGTTCGCGGCATGGATCGGGACCTTCGCCGCGCTGATGCTGATCGCGCGAACCTATACGCGGGGCACGCTGATCGGCGGGCTGATGATCGCGTTGCTCGCACTCAACCCAATGTTCCTCAACACGACGGGCATGACGGCGACCAACAACTTCCTTCCCGTGCCTTTCATGCTGTTCGGCCTTTACCTGTTCCTGCGCGCCGCGGACCGGAGCGAGCCGTCGCCGGCGCTCGCATTCGCAAGCGGCTTCGTCCTCGCGGTCGCGGCGGGCTTCAAGGCCAATTATCTGCTGCTGCTGATCCCGTTCGCGATCGCCGCGCTGCTGGTGCCGCCGGCAGTGCCGCTGCGCAGCCGCCTGCTTCGTGTCGCGCTGCCGCTGTTCGTTGGCGGTATCGCCGGAGGGCTGCCGTCCATCCTGTACGCGCTGGACGACCCGCAAGGGTTTATCGCCCATATCGTCAACGCCCATCGCGGGCCGCAACTCGGCTACTGGGCGGCGCATCCCGATCCGGTTGATCCGAAGGTGATCGGTATCGGCAGCAAGCTGCTGCTGGCGCATCGCCTGTGGCTGTCGGGAGTCGCGATGCTGACGCTGGTCCTGCTGTTGTCATTGGTTGCGATCGCGGTGGTGCGACGGCAGACATTCGCCCCGCGCTGGCCGCTTCTGCTGGTCGGCGCGCTTGCGGCGATGGGGGCGGCCATCTCGTTCGTGCCAAGCCCATCCTTCCCGCAATATTTCACCCCGCCGCTGCCCTTCGCCATCGTGCTGGTCTGTCTGTTGTTCGGATCACTCGACGCGCCGGGCCGGGATCTCGCAAGGCCGGTGATGGCGGCGGTATTCGCGCTGACGGTGATCACCGGCGCTCCGCTGCTGCTGCCCGCGCTCACCGGTCTCGCCAAGCCCGGTGGATGGACTGGTGTGCAGGTGGCGCGCGACGGAGCGGCGATCGCCGCGCGTGTCAGGCAGCGGGCCGGCGACGGCCCGGTGGCGACGCTTTCGCCGATCCACGCGCTGGAGGGCCATCTGCCGATCTATCCGCATTTCGCGCTCGGCCAGTTCATGGTTCGCGCCGCGCCATGGGTGCCGGAGGGCGAACGGCGCCACTATGCCTATTTCGTTACGCCCGGCACAATTCCTTCGCTGCTCAGCGCGCAGCCGCCCGCGGCGATCCTGACCGGGATGGAGGGCGATACCGATGCGGCGTTGGAGGCGTTCGCCACCGAACGCGGCTATCAGCCGGTTCCGCTTTCATTGAAGAAGGCCGAGGACGCCGAGCGGGTTCGCCTGTATTTGGCGCGCTGATCGGCCGCCTTGCCCAAGGGGCGTGGCACGCGCGCGCCGGGGTGTCCGATCTCGGTCTCGACGATCGGTGTCGGCCGCGCTTTGACCTGCCTGAAGATCCGTCCGAGATACTCGCCGATGATGCCGAGGAAGATCGCGTTGAGCGTGATCCCCAGCAGAAGCAGCATCGTCGTCGTCGCAAAACCGGCGGGCCAGTTCTGGCCGAACACCAGCCGTCCGGCGAGATATATCAGTGTCAGCAAGAAGGTGCCGATGCCGATCACCAGCCCGGTGATCGAAGCGATCCGTAGCGGAACCAGCGAATGGTTGAGCAACGCGTCGAGCGCCAGGCCCAGCATCTTGCTGAGCGGGAACTTGCTTCGCCCCGCGACGCGCGCTTCGCGATCATAGGGGAGCCCCACCTGCGAGAACCCCATCGCGCTGATGAGCCCGCGCAAATAGGGGCTGGTGTCGTTGACCTTGCGCAACTCGATCAGGATGCAGGCATCGACCAGGCGGAACTCACCGGCATCGCGGGGCAGGTCGTCGTCGCTCAGCGCCCGCATCCCCGCATAGAAGATCTTGCGGAGCTGCGCCGTGACGGGTCCGTCCGGCAATGAGCGGCGGATGCCGTAGACGACCTGATGCCCCTGCCGCCAAAGCGCGAGCATCTCGGGGATCAGCCCGGGGGGATCCTGAAGGTCGCAGTCGATCTGAACGGCACAGGCACCGCGTGCGCGCTGATAGCCGACGAGCAGCGAGCGCTGATAGCCGTTATTGCGGGACAAACGCACGACGCGGACACGCGGGTCGGCGGCGGCGATCTCACGCAGGATCGGGAAGGTCGCGTCGGTCGAATGATTGTCCATGAAGATCAGCTCGAGCGAATAGCCCGGCAGCGCCCTGAAAACCTCGGCGATGCTGTGATAGGCGCGCTCGACCGTGGCTTCCTCGTTGAAGGCCGGCACGATCACGGAAACCAGCGTCGTCATGCGATCACCTCGACGAGCGATCGGGCGGTGAGGGCGATGCCGTCCTCCAGCGAGGTGCGGGCGCGCCAGCCCAGATTGAGGGCCGCCAGATCCGGCACGCCGCAAACCGTGTCGACGCGCGCGCCCGGCCGTTCAGTCGTCTCCATCGAGACTCGATCGGCCGGCGTGCCGGTTACCCGCAGCACAAGCTCGACGATCTCGCGCACCTTCCGCGCATGCCCGCTCGACAGGTTGATGATCGTGCCCCCGGGAAGGTCCGATTGCGCCATCGCGCGGAGGCCGGCGACGATGTCGTCGATGAACACCATGTCGCGCCGGTTGTCCGGCTGATGGATCGTCGTCGTCTTGTCCGAGAGGCAACGGTGGAGCAACGCGGGCAGCAGGAATTCTTCCGACTGGCCCGGGCCATAGGCAAGCGCGAAGCGGGCGGTCAGTACGGGAAAGGCGAGCCGTGGTTGCAACATCGCGCAATAGTGCGCGCCGGCCACCATGGCCGCGGTATAGACGGTGCGGGGGTGTTCACGCCGGGTTTCCGGCGAAGGCGTGGGGCGATTCCCATACTCCGCGATCGAACCCGCACGGATCATGATGCGCAGGCCCGGGCTTTCGGCGGCGGCGGTCAGCAGGGTCAGGAGGTGGTGCAGATCATATGTCATCATGGGCCATTCGGCGGGATCGGGAATGCCCGGGCCCCGGCCGGTGTCGCTCGCCAGATGATAGAGAATCGTGGGATCGGTCCGCACGAAGCACGCCCGCACCTGCGCCAGATCCTTCAGGTCCACCGCATGAACCATCGCGCCGGGATGAATCCGGTCGGCGCGCGAAGCGCCCTCCGGTCGCACGATCAGATGCACCTCGTCGCCGCTGTCGAGGTGGCTTGCGGCGAGATGCGACCCGATGAAGCCTGCACCGCCAGTGATCAGCACGCGCTCAGGCATCGGCGGAACCTCGCTTCAGCTTACGAGCATGGGTTCGGGCAGCGGTACGAGGAAGCGGCCGCCTCGTGCCACGAACTCCGACTGCTGCTCGCGGATTTCGTCGAAGAAGTTCCACGCGAGCACCATCAGGACATCGGGCTTCTCGTCGGCGATCGCGTCGACCGATTTGACCGAGATCTTCATGCCGGGGGAATAAAGTCCCTGCTTCAACGGGTTGCGATCGACCAGAAAATCCAGCCGGTCGGGGCCGATCCCGAAATAGTTGAGCAGCGTGTTGCCCTTAGCCGGCGCGCCATAGCCGGCGATCTTCTTGCCCTGAGCCTTCAGCTCGTCGAGCATCGCGAGCAGGCGCACACGCACCGCTTCCACCCGTTCGGCGAACCGCTCATAGGTCTCCGGCTCCAGCATGCCTCCGGCGAGCTCCTCGTCGAGCATCGCCCGGACTTCGGGTGTGGGCTCGGCGGAACCGCTCTTGCGGAAGAACACCCGCATCGAGCCGCCGTGAATGGGCAGGCGATGAACATCGACCACGTCGAGATCGAAGAACGCGCCGAGCTTCTTCATCGACAGCAGGCTGAACTCTGAAACATGCTCCTGATAGACGGTGTCGAACTCGTTGCGGTCGAGCAGCTCCTTGGCCCAGGGCACCTCGACGACGAAAGCGCCGTCCTCGGCCAGCAGGCGCGTGATGCCCTCCATGAAATTGTGGAGGTCGCCGATATGGTTGAACGTGTTGGTGGTGACGATCACTTTCGCGCGGCCATGGGCTTCGCGGACCGCGTCCGCCGTGTCCGGGTCGAAATAGGCGACATGGACGTTGACGCCGCGATCGGTGGCGGTCTCGGCGAGGTTGGCGGCCGGGTCGATCCCCAGCGTCTTCTCACCACGCGCATTGCACGCGGCGAGCAGCAAACCGTCGTTGCAGCCGATATCGATGATCAGTCCACCCCCGGCGACCTTTCCGAGGATCTCGGCCAACGTGTCGAAATGCGTGTGCATCGTCGTCGCGCCGGAGGGGACGTAGAGGTAGTGGCGGAAGAAGTCGGCCGGGATCTGATCGGCGATCTCGATCAGGCCGCAATTCAGGCAGACCTCGGTGTTCAGCGAGAATGTCGGCTGATCCGCGTCATATTCTTCGGGCCGGACGAACATGTTGGCCGGAGGGTGCTGGCCCATCGGCAGGAACAGATAGGGCACCGGTGCGAGGCATGCGCGGCAGTGCTGCAGTCGTTCCATTTCAGATCCTTTCAATTCATGCCACGCGCGACGCGAGAGAGGCGTAGCGCTCGGCGAAACTGCGGAAGGTCGCGTGGATATGATCGATCTGCGCGTCGCTGAGGCCGTGGTGACAGGCGAGCAGGATGCCGCCGCGCGTGACCGCATCGGCGACCGGGTAGCCGCGCGGATCGGCGTTGACCTTCACGTTCGCCATCGCCGGCTGGCGCAGGATGTTGCCCGTGAAGACGACGCGCGTCTGGATATCCGCGCGCTCGAACCAGATCTGAAGTTCGCGCCGATCGAACGGCGCGTCCGGCCGGACCGTCAGCGGGAAGGCGAGCCAGCCGGTGCGTGTGTGTGGCATCTGGCGCGGAAGGATGAACCAGTCCGGATAGTCGGCGAAGAATTCGTGGTGCCGCTCGAAATTGCGAGCACGCAGATCGATATTGTGCGGCAGCTTGTCGAGCTGGACCAGCCCGAACGCCGCGCCAAGCTCCGACGGCTCGAAATTATAGCCCAGCTCCTCGAACAGGAACTTCGCGTCATAGGGGATGTCGCCCAGCGTGACGTCGAATCGGCGCTCGATCGCTTCGGATTCGACGAACAGCGATGATGACCGGCCCCAGGAACGCATCAGCAGCGCGCGTCTGGCCAGAGCCTCGTCGTTCACGCACAGCATGCCGCCATTTCCGGCCGCGTTGACGACGTGCGAGCCATAGAAGCTCGTCGTGCTGATATCCGACCGCTTGCCCGTGCTCTCGCCGCGCAGCGTCGCGCCCAGCGTGTCCGCGCTGTCCTCGACCACGATCAGATTGTGCCGGTCGGCAATGTCGCGAAGCCGGTCCCAGTCCGGCAGGTTGCCGATCAGCGAAGGAATCATCATCGCGCGGGTTCGCGGCGTGATCCGGGCCTCGATCGCGTCCTCGTCGATATTGTAGGTACCCTCGCGAGCATCGACGAACGCGGGCACCAGACCGTTGCGGACGAGCGGCGCGACCGTGGTGGCGAAGGTCAGCGCGGGCGTGATTACCTCGCTGCCGGGCGGGAGGCGAAGCAGCTCGATCGCGAGATAGTTCGCCGACGAGCCCGAGTTCACCATGATCCCATGCCGCTTCGCGAAGAGCGCGGCGACGCGCGCTTCCATCGCGCGCACATGCGTGCCCATCTGCGTGGAGGTGCGCAACACGTTGACGACGGCTGCGATCTCTTCCTCGCCGTGGACGCTCTGGCCATAATTCACGCGCATGCCGCAGCCACTCCGAATACCGGATCGAATGAGGGTCCGGCTGGTTGCAGGGGACGAACGCCGCGCACGTAGCGATCGATCTGACGTTCGCTGAGCAGGCGCAGCCGGTGGTTGCCGTCTAGCGCCGCTTTGTACCATTCGACGGTCAGCGCGACGGCTTCGCCGAGCGCGAGGCGCGGGCGCCAGCCGAGCGCCGAACGTGCCTTGGCGCTGTCGAGATGAAGTACATGGGCTTCGGGCGGGGCGTTGTTCGCTTCGCCGAACATGAATTTCGGGCTTCTCTGGCCCCAGGCGCTCTCCAGCAACGCCGCGAGTGCCGCGACATCGACGGCCGCTTCCGGGTCGGGTCCGAAATTCCACGCGCCTTCGAGGCTGCGGTCACCTTCGACCAGACCTGCGGCGAGCATCAGATAGCCCGCGAGCGGTTCGAGCACATGCTGCCATGGCCGCACGCTTGCCGGATTGCGGATGTGCACCGGCTTGCCCGCCTCGACCGCGCGGACGATGTCCGGAACCAGCCGGTCGGTTGCCCAGTCGCCGCCGCCGAACACATTGCCCGCGCGCACGGTAGTCAGGATCGGGCTGCCGGATTCGCGGAAGAACGAGCGGCGATATGCCTCGACCACCAGTTCGGCGCAGGCTTTCGACATGCTGTACGGGTCGCTCCCGCCAAGCCGGTCGGTCTCGCGATAGCCCCATGGCCAGCCGCGATTCTCGTAGCATTTGTCGCTGGTCACGACGATCGCGCCCTTTAGCGACGGGAAGCGGCGAGCGGCCTCCAGTACCACCGCGGTTCCGACGACGTTGGTGTGCAGCGTTTCGACCGGCGTGGCATATGACGGTCGGACCAGCGCCTGTGCCGCCATATGAATGACGAGATGCGGGTCGCAGTCCTCGACCGCGCGGAGAAACGCCGTCTCGTCGCGGATGTCGCACACGCGATGATCGACCAGCTCTGCAACGCCGACGGCTTCGAAGAAGCTGGGTTCGCGATCGCGAGGGAGCAGTGCGACCGCTGTCGTGTCGGCGCCCAGCCGCCGTAGCCACAACGCCAGCCAACCGCCCTTGAATCCGGTGTGACCGGTCAAGAGTATTCGGCGGCCAGCCAGCGCGCGGCTCAACCGGTCTTCGTCGAACCGCGCATCACGCATGTGCATGCGCTCCTGTCGGCGGTACGGCGAGCTGCCATGGGACAGGGGGGCTTTCCGCCCATGGAGGCGAACCGGCTACACAAAGTTGATTGAGATGGTCCCGGTCGCGGATCGTATCCATCGGGTGCCAGAATCCGGTATGTTTGTAGGCGAAGAGTTCGCCGTCCTGAGCGAGGCGGCTCAGCGGCGCCTGCTCGAGCGGCTCTTCGTCGCCGCTCAGATAATCGAGGACGCCCGGCTCGAACACGAAGAACCCGCCGTTGATCCAGGTCTCGTGCTTGCGCACCTTCTCGGTGAATTCGGCGACGCGTGAGCCTTCGAGCTCGAGATTGCCGAACCGCGCCGGGGGCTGGACCGCCGTGACGGTCGCGAGCTTGCCGTGCTTGCGGTGAAACGCCAGTAGCGCGCCGATGTCGATGTCGCCCACCCCGTCGGAGTAGGTGACCATGAACGTCCCGCCTTCCAGCCAGTCGCGCAGCCGGAGCAGCCGTCCGCCGGTCATCGTGTGCTCGCCGGTGTCGACCACCGAGACATTCCAGTCGAGCGAGCGGCACTGCCGCAGCGCGATATGGCCGTTGCCTGTCGCGACCGTGAAGTCGTTGCTCATGAAGTGAAGGTCGTGGAAGAACTGCTTCAGGAGCATCATCTTGTAGCCGCACGCGACGACGAAATCGGTCAGGCCGTGTCGTGCGTAGATGTCCATGACATGCAGGATGACCGGCTTGCCGCCCACTTCCACCATCGGCTTGGGCACGCGGACGGTTTCTTCCGAAAGACGTGAGCCCAGGCCCCCCGCCAATAATACGACCTGCATCGCGCCGCTCCTCCCACATCAAACTGGGCACGCCAGACTGGTCTTCACAGACTAGGGAAGCTGCGGCGGGAAGCGATCCGGGCATCGGGATTAGCCACCACCCAATCGTGGTAGCCGGACTATTCCATAGGTGTCGGATGGGCCGGGTGGCTGCGGGCACGCGCGTTGCGGCAGGAGCCTTTGCGATGCGGCGGGCGGGGCTGGCGGCGGGATCCTTGCCGAGCGAAATCGCTGTCCGGGAATGCCCTGCGAAATCCGGAAATCCATCCCGGGTGGATCAATCCTTCAGCCGGAAAATCTTCCGCTAAACGATTGATTCCGCTGGTGACCCCTACGAGAATCGAACTCGTGTTTTCGCCGTGAGAGGGCGACGTCCTGACCGCTAGACGAAGGGGCCGTATAAGCGGGAAGCGGCGCCTGTACAGGGGGCGGGCGGGGGCGTCAAGCGCTGTGCGCCGACTTCTCGCCTCCCGCTCGATTCCGCTGCGGCAACGCTGGAAATTCGCGTCGTCCGCGACTATCTGGCGGGCGATGGCGCGTTCGACACGTTCGATGGACTGGGGCTTCCCCCGCTGGCGGCCCTACGGGTCCGAGCGCGACGCCGTGCGCGTGCGCCTGTGCGATCGTGAGGGTTGTGAGGAGCCGGGCGACCGTCCCGCGCCCAAATCGCCCAACAGCCCCGAGCGCTGGTATTTCTGCGAAACCCACGCCGCCGAGTACAATCGCAACTGGAATTATTTCGAGGGTCTGACCGCCGAGGAGGCCGCCAAGCGTGAGGCGGATGAGCGGCGGACCGCCGACGGCTTCACCGCGAGCCGCCATAACGCCTGGGCAGGGCCGGGCGACGGCAGCCGCTCGCGCGACGAGATGCGGGCGCTCGACGTGCTCGAGCTGGATCCCGATGCCGATTTCGAAGGCGTGCGCGGGGCGTGGCGGCGGCTCGCCAAGGAAAACCACCCCGATATCCGCCCCAACGATGCCGAGGCGGCGAAGCGCTTTCAGGCGATCCAGACGGCGTATGAGGTGCTTCGTGCCGCCGAGGAACGCCGCCAGTGGCGGCCCGATTGAAGGCGCAGATCCGGTCCAACTGGTCCAGCGCGGTTCTCGTCTGCGGCAAATGCTCGAAAAAACTGGGCGGCGGCTTCGGCCCCGGGGGCAAGCAGCCGCTGGGCAAGGCGCTGCGCAAGCATCTCGGGCTGAAGAAGGGGCGCAAGGCCGGGGCGGGCGTGGTCGACGTCAAATGCCTGGGCGTCTGTCCGCGTGGCGCCGTGACGATGGTCAACGCCGCCGCGAGCCGCGAATGGCTGATCGTGCCCGCGGGCGCCGATCTCGACGATGTCGCACGCGCTGCCGGGCTTAAGCCTCAGGCGTAGCGCTCCGCGGTCGCGCGGATCAGGGCGATCATGTTGGGGATGCCCTGAGTCCGGTTCGAGCTGAGCTGGTTGCGCAGATCGAATGGCGCCAGCGCCTCCTCGATGCCGGTTGCCAGAATATCCGCCGGGCTGCGGTCCTGCACCGTGAGCAGTACCAGCGCGATGATCCCCTTGGTGATCGCGGCGTTGCTGTCGGCAAGGAAATGCAGCGCGCCATCCTCCCGTACCGTCGGATAGACCCACACCGCCGCTGAACAGCCCCGCACAAGCGTCGCGTCGGTCTTGAGCGGATCGGGCATCGGCTCGAGCGCGCGGCCGAGATCGATCAGCAGGCGATAGCGGTCGTCGGCGTCGAGGAATTCATATTCGTCGCGGATATCGGACAGGCTCGGCATGGCCGCGCCTATAGCGGGGTTGCGCGGCGGTGCCAGCCCGGCATTGTACGGCACTGCGGAACGGAGAGGCGGAATGAAGCGCATGGCGAAGCGATGGGGACTGGTGGCGCTTGGCTTGTTGCTCGCGCTGCCCGGCGCGAGTCCGGCTCAAACCCCGGCCGCCGCGCCCGTCGCGAGCACGACCGACCTTGTCTACGCAACGCATGCGACCGGGCCGCTCCGTCTCGATCTGCACCGTCCGGCGGGGCGGGAGCGGGCGCCGGTGCTGGTCGTGCTGCATGGCGGCGGCTGGGCGCGCGGCGAACGGCCGAAGAGCTGGACCGGGCTGCGTCCCTTTGTCGAGGCGGGCTATGCGATCGTCAGCGTGCAATATCGCCTGTCGGGCACCGCGCAGGCCCCGGCGGCGGTACAGGACGCGCGCTGCGCGATGGCGTGGGTGGCGCGTTCGGCGGACCGCTACCGGCTCGATCCGCGTCGGCTCGTGGTGCTGGGCACCAGTGCGGGCGGGCATCTGGCGTTGATGGCGGGCATGCTGGGGAGCAAGGCGGATATCGATCCGCCCGCCTGCGGTCCGGTGCCGCGCGCCGCGGCGATCATCGATTTCTACGGCCCCACCGACCTTCGCCCGGAATCGCTGGGCCGGTGGAAAAGCCCGTCGGTGACCAAATGGATCGGGGAAGGGGGCGATGCGGCGGGGCTCGCGAAGCGCATGTCTCCGCTAACGCTGGTACGAAAGGGGCAGCCGCCGGTGTTCATCGTCCATGGCGATGCCGACAACATCGTCCCCATTCAGGCGTCGCAGGTGCTGAAGGAGGCGCTCGATCGTGCCGGGGTGCCGTCCGAATTCCACACCGTGCCCGGCGGCGGTCATGGCAAGTTCGCGGCTGAGGTGCAGGCCCGGCTCTACGCGGATGCGCTGCGCTTCCTGGAAAGGCACCGGATCACGCGTTGATCCGGCGCGGGGCCGGGAGCGGCTGCAAGGGGTGCCGCCCCCGGTTACGCGTTACAGGTCGACGCCGGCGGCGATCGCCTCGAGCTTGCGGATGCGCTCCTTAAGATCGGCGATCTCGATCCGCGCACCGGCGGTGCTGGGGGCGGGCTGGTGGGTGTCGCCGGCATGCGCCAGGCTCAGTTCCTGCCGCTTCAGCGACAGCCAGCCGCGCCATCCGGCCAGGCCCGCCGCGGTGACCATGCCCAGGCCGGCAAGGCCCGCGGTCGCAATGACAAGGTAGAAATTGGGGTCACTCATCACGCCCTCCATCAGACGCGTTGCGTTCGGTTGCGCCGGTCAGTTCCGGCCGTCGCGCAGCTTCTCGATCTCGCGGTCGAGATTGGTTGCGCTGTGATTGTCGGTGATCACGCGTTCCAGAACGGAAATCCGGTCCTTCAGCGTGCGTACCTCTTCCTGCAGGCGGCGGGCTTCAGCGGCGTTCGCGCCGTCATTGACGTGGTGCTCATTGCCCCACTTGTCCTTCCGCACGCCCATTTTCGCACGGATGATACTGGCGACGGATACGATCAGCACGATCCCCACCACCATTTCCGGCACACCCATCGAACGCCTCCTGATTATCTGTTTCGCTTCGCGCGCTCGGCGCGTTTCAGTTCGTGACTTTCGCCTGTTCGCGCGCCAGCCTCTCGGCGCGGCGGACGGGGCGGTCGCGCATCTCGGAAAGCGTGACGCCGATCGCGCCGATCACTCCCAGTACCGCGAAAAACCCGATCAACATTGCTCTTACTCCCGTTACGCAGGGTTGATTAGTTTACCGGCCGCTCGTCGCGCAGCCGTTCGATTTCGTCGGAGAGGTCGAGACCTTTGTCGGTCGCGATCCGCTCCAGCACCCGCACCCGCTGCTCCAGCCGCTCGGTATGTGCCGCGTACTGCGCGGCCTTCTCGGCGGTCTGCGCGTTGAGCGCCTCGGTCATCTTCTCTTTGTGCTTCAGCCAGCGTGCGAACATGCTGGAGCCGATGCCGCCGATCACCGGGATGCCGACGACGATCATGAAGAAGATGAGCATACTGGTCGGCATATCCCTGGCCTCTTCAGTTCTTGGTGACGCGGAGCGCTTCGATCTCGCGATCCAGCGCTACACTGCTGTCGGTGACGATGCGTTCGACATTCGCCAGACGGTCCTTGATCGAACCGAGTTCGGCGCGCAGCTGGGCGTTTTCGCCGGTCAGCAGCTTGATGCGTTCCATCGCCTCTTCGTTCTTCTTGGGGTACACTGCCTGCCCCCAGGCGCCGTCGAGCGGATAACCGTGCTTGATGCGCAGCCAGGTGGTGAGCACCCATCCCAGGATCCCCATGCCGCCCATGATGGCGATGAAGGGGAAGAAGGGCTGAAGAAATTGCGGGTCCATCGTGCGTTCCTTGTCTTCTTATGGTCTCAGCGCAGCGAGTCGATCTCGCGGGCGGTGCGGGCGGCGGGGTCGGTGGCGATGCGCTCCAGCACCGCGATCCGCTCCTCCAGCCGGCCGATCTGGCCGGTCAGCCGCTCATTCTCGTTCGTCAGCAGTTCGATCTCGCGCTTTGCGGCGGGATCGGCCTTGCCGGTCATGCCGCTCCACTCATTCTCGACGGGGTAGCCGTGCTTCGCACGGATCCAGGTCGATACGAGCCAGCCGAAGGTCGAGATCGCGATGATTGCGACGACGAAACCCGGTCCACTCCAGCTCATTGATCATGCCCTCCTGTTGAACGCCCCGCCGGTCAGCGCAGGCGTTCGATCTCGTCGGCGAGCTGCGTGTTGCGGCTCGTGTAGAAGGTCTCGATGTCGGCCATGCGGCGGTCGATATCGCGCAGCTTCGAGCGGACTTCCTGGGTCGAACGGCGCGGATTGGCCCGCACGCCCTGCCAGAATTTCGCGTCCTCATCGCTGTGGTAGAGGCCGATCGGCTTCTGCGACGTGACCATCGCCAGGCCGATATAGACGAAGAACATCAGCGGGAAGGTCGCGACCAGCAGGGCCAGGAAGCCGAGGCGGATCCACAGCGGGTCGACCCCGGTATACTCGCCAAGACCCTCGCAAACGCCCAGCCACTTGCCGTTGACCTTGTCGCGATAGAGTTGCGTGCGGCTTGCAGACATCTCTCAGTTCCTCCGTGCGCGTTCATAGTCGGGGAGTTCGCGGACCGGCGGCGTATCATGGCCGCGCAGGCGGAACTCGGGATTGTCGGCGGCGATGATCCGCTCGATGGTCTGAAGACGATCCTCGAGCCGGCGTGCCGTATAGTGCAGCTCGTCGAGCAGATTCTCGTCCTCGCCGGTCAGGGTCTTCGCCTGCTTCCACTTGGTGACATAGTGGAGGATCAGCCAGGGAAGACCGATTACCGCAGAGGTAATCGCGATGATTGCGACCAGTTCTTCCATCGCCTCAGCCCTCCTTGTTCAGGCGCGCCTTGAGCGCGGCCAGCTCGGCATCGACCTTCTCGGCCGACTGGAGCTCGGCGATCTCCTCCTCCAGCGTCTTCTTCGGCGCGCCCAGTGCCAGCGCGTCGGCGCGGCCCTCGGCGAAGTCGACCCGGCGCTCGAGCAGGTCGAAGCGGCTGAACGCCTCGCTCACCTTCGATCCGTTGGTCATCTCGCGCAGCTTGACGCGGTTGTTCGCGCTTTCCAGGCGGGTCATGATCGCATTCTGGCGGGCACGAGCATCGCGCAGCTTGGTCTGCAGCTTCGCGATATCCTCTTCCGAGGCGCGCAGCGCATCGTCGAGCACCGCAATCTCGGCGCCCAGCTGGTCGCACATGTCGAACGCCTTCTGACGCTCCACCAGCGCGGCCTTGGCCAGGTCTTCGCGATCCTTGCTCAGCGCCAGCTCGGCCTTTTCGGTCCAGCTCGCCTGCAGGTTCTCCAGCTTCGCGATATGACGCCGCATTTCCTTCTGGTCGGCGATGGTGCGCGCCGCGCTGGCGCGAACCTCGACCAGAGTCTCCTCCATCTCGAGGATGATCATGCGGATCATCTTCGCCGGGTCTTCCGCCTTGTCGAGAAGGTCGGTCATGTTGGCTGCGATGATGTCGCGGG
>Ga0247823_10000748_pt1 | contig 27394 bp, 32 predicted proteins | sample 13C_PalmiticAcid_2_FD_192426 | JGI IMG/M metagenome (GOLD analysis project Ga0247823, IMG submission 192426) | Soil microbial communities from agricultural site in Penn Yan, New York, United States - 13C_PalmiticAcid_Day30 | ecosystem: Environmental > Terrestrial > Soil > Agricultural land...
TGTCCGGAGTGGACTGATCCGGGGTGTGGGTGTCCGGCGCATGTGGGGTTGCGGGACCGGTGGGGCTGGAACGGTCATGGGGCCGGCGTGACCACGGTCGCGATCCGGCTGGTTGACGATCTTCCGAAATTCATCGACGCCCCGACAGGTGGACAACGTGACTGACCGGACTGAACTGCCGTCGTTCTTCTATGACGGGCCGCCGGAACCGCTCGCCGCACCAAAGTCCGTGCGGGGCGCGTTCTGGCTCTGGATCGCCTTCGCGGTTATCTCCGTGGTGCACGTGGTGGTCGACATGTGGCTGGGCAGGGACGCGATCCGGGACGCGGCGATCGAGAACGCGAGGACGCAGGGATTCAATCCGGCCGAATCAGACCTGGACGGAATGGTCGCGACCGCGCAGGGGCTTTGGATCGGCTTCACCGCGGCGTTCGCCTGCCTCATCGGGTATCTGGCGGTCAAGATGCGCTCGGGGTCCAACTGGGCTCGCATCACGCTGACCGTGGTCGGTGCGGCGGGCACGGTCTACGCGATGATCTTTCTGGCGGGCGGGACCACGGCCGCCCTGGTCACGGCGGTGGCGCGGATCGGGATCGCCATCGGAGCCCTTTGGCTTATGTTCGGCCATAGCGCGAACCGCTACTTCGGCGACGTGAAGTAGCGCCGCTCCGGATTCGTCCGCGTGTGAGTTCGTCCAGGCGAGGGCTTCTGGCGCACGTTGTCACTTGGTCTGAAGGGAATCCAGGCGTCCGGGTTACGCGCTACGGTCAGCACAGGGCGACTCGGGGGAGACGGCGATGCGCAAGCTGGGGTTGATCATGGGGGCCGCGGTGGTGGTGATGGCCGCGTCGTGCACAACGTCGCCGCCCGCGCCGTCGGCGAAGACCGAGCCGGTGCCGGCGCGGGAGGTCGATTTCCCGCCGGTCCTCGCCTACGCCACGCCCAACGCGGTTCGCGTGCTCAACGGGACCAAGACGGTCACGGAGCTGGATCTGACCTCCGACGAGCACGTGGTCGACGCCGAGTGGGTCGCGGACGGCACGCGGCTGGTCGTGGCCACCTCGACCCGGCTGGTCTCGATCGACACCGCCACGGGGGCGACCGAGACCGCGCGTTGCGAGTGCGCGGGCATCGCGGTCGCCGGGAGCGAGGTCTACTCCATCGACAAGTACAGCGCGACCGAGCTGGCCGCCTACGACGTGGCCACGCTGCGCCCGCTGGACACGGTGCGGCCTGACCTCGATGGCGCCCGGGGGCTGTTGCAGATCGACGGCGCGGGTGACCGGCTGGTCATGTTCCGGATCACCGAGGACGGAGCGAGGCCGCTCACCGACGTCGTCGTGTTCGAGCCCGGCACCGGCAAGACCACCACGGTCGGGACCACCGGCTACATCGGCACACCCTTCGGCGGCGAGTACACCTCGCGTGGGTGGCGGGACGGACCCGCGTACGCCTACCTCGCCAACGGGGCGACCAGCGCGATGACCGGCACCGCGTCGGTGGTGTGGTTCGACCCGACCAGCCCGGCGCCGCAGGTGGTGACCGCCGACCGGGAGTTGCGCGCCGAGAGCGCGGACGTGCCCGACGAGGCGTGGAACAGCGGTCGCGAGGAACTGTGGTGGGCCGCGGACGGCACCATCCGCACCACCGCGTGGACATGGAAGTGCGAGGAGACCGCCCCGCTGAGCTCACCCGAGTGCACCGACCTGCTCCCGCACCAGCAGTGGCGGCATGACGGCGTCGACTGGACGCGGACCGACGATCGCGACCTGACCTCGGTGCGGGAGCTGGGGAACGGCACGTCGGTGGAGCTGTCGCGCGACAAGCGGCTCTCCCGTGTCGATGGCGACACCCGCACCCAGATCGCGACCGAGGTCGCGCGGGTGTGGACGCCCGCGTTGCCCGCGGTGCCGGTCGAGCAGGGCACGCAAGAGCTGGCTGAGCGGTTCGCGCCGGAAGTGTGGCTGCACAAGGACGAGAAGAACTTCCCCGCCGACGCCACCGAGTTCGTGCGCCACTCCACGCTGCGGTTCGACCACGGTGCGCCCTGCGGTGACCCGAAGGTCGTCGCCGAGCGCGCCGACCCGGTCAAGCTCGGCCGCGGCGAGCACACCCACCCGGCGCTGCGCCGCAACCAGCGCGACTGCTCCGAGCTCGACAACCCAGTGGTGTTCCGCTCCGACATGGCGGCCAAGGACGGCGGCGGCAAGGGCTTCGTCCTCGACCTCGACGACGACGCGCGGGACGGCAACAAGCCCGTGGACGGTGTGGTCACCGCGCCGGTGTACTGGGAGTACCTGCCGGGCGAGCGGCCGGGGGTCGGCGCGTACGTGTACTGGCTCTTCTACGCGTACAACAACTTCAACAACGACCACGAGGCCGACTGGGAGCGCGTGGCCGTGCAGGTCGACGGCGACCGGGCGGTCGGGGTGGCGTTCTCGAAACACAAGGTGCCCGCCTGCCAGGTCACGTGGGAGCGCCTCGACACCGAAGGCGACCACCCCGTGACGTTCTCGGCGAACGGCTCGCACGCCTCCTATGCGTTCGTGGGCGAGTTCTCGCGGACCGACGGGCAGCAGCTGGGCACCGACAAGACCGGCAAGGACACCCGGTGGCCGACCTGGACCGACGCGCGTGCCCTGCGCGACCAACCCTGGTACGGCTACCGCGGCCTGTGGGGCGACCTGGCGATGATCAGCTACAACAGCGGCATCCTCGGCCCCTACCCGAAGCGCGACATGTCCGCCCTGCTGACCACTTCGCAGTGCACCGAACAGGTGGGCCGGGTCCCGACCGACTGGATCGGCGCCTGGAAGGGCGCCCGCGTGCAGGACCCGATGGCGGCACAGGACCCGCGCGCGAAGGATTACACCGCCGAGATCACCTTCAAGCAAGGCCAGTTCGGCGAGCAGGTGGGCACGGCGACCTATCCCGGCCTTGGCTGCACGGGTGCGCTGACCCTGGAGCGCGGTTCCCAGGAGGCGATCGTGCTGCGCGAGACGCGCGAACCCGATCCCGCGTCTCCCAACGAGCTGTGCCGCACCACCGGCTACACCACGATCAGCCAGACGCCGACAGGTCTGGGGTACAGCTTCATCCCCGACCGTCGGCCCGGACCGATCACCGCCGATCTCACCCAAAACTAGTGGTTCCGACGAACCTCCGGTCGTGACCACTAGCGCTGCTCGTCGTTGGCCCAGCCTCGGTGGTGTCCGGTTGGTCCGATCGTGGCCTTGTATGGTCGCGCCGTGACTAGTGATGAGTCCAAGGCTGAGCCCCCTGTCATGCCGACCGCCGACGAGGCGACCGCCGCGGGGGAGAACCGTGTCGACGCGCCTGGGGCTGTGAAGGCCTCGTTCTGGGTGTGGGTGGCCGCGGGTGTGGCCGGGGTGATCGGGTCGATCCTGTTCTTCGCCCTGCGCGGCAGGCTGATCGCCGAGACGATCAAGCAGCGGCCGGAGCTGAGCCAGGCCGAGTTGGAGCGGACCGCGACCGGGCTGTCCTGGTGGCTGCTGCTCGGGTCGATCATGTTCCTCGGCTTCTTCGTCCTTCTCGCCTACAAGGCCCGTGGCGGCGTGCGCAAGGCACGCACTCTCCTGGTCACCGTCGGCGTGTTCGCCGCGCTGTTCCAGTACACGATCGGCCGGGTCGGGATCCTCGGGCTGGTCAGCGCCCTGTTGATCGTCGTGGCGCTCGGCCTGCTCTACATGCCCAAGTCGCGGGAGTTCTTCAAAGTGAGCTACGAGCGATGACCGACGGGCCGGTCCTCCACACCGAGCCGGGGTCCACCTGGTGGCCGGTGCTCTGGGGTCCGGTCTTCGCCATCACGGGCGCGGTGCTCGAACTGGTCACCGGGCCCGTGCACTGGATCGCTTGGGCTGCCGTCGCGGTGGGCCTCGCGGGGCTTACCGCCGGGTGGGTAAGTGCGCGGAAGCGCGAGTGTTCTGTGGAGCTGACCGCGCACCGCCTGCGGGCGGGCACCGAGACCCTGGCCGTCGAGCGGATCGTCCGGGTGGCCGACGAGATCCCGGACGCGGGCGCCCGCGCGCTCGGCGGCGGGTGGACCGTGCCGCGCAAGACCGATGAGGTGCCGCTGGAACTTGACGACGGCACCACCGTGTTGGCCTGGGCGCGCGACGCGGCCGGGTTGCGGGCCGCGCTCAGTAGCCTGGTCGAGTCAACTCCGCCCGTTTGATATGCAGGGGCACCGTCCTGGGCTTACCGTCGGGGCATGTCTACACCCGAATCGGGCTACCCCGCCTACCCGAATGGGCCCTTCGAGCCGCCGCGCGCGGCTCCGCACCGGCCGCCGTCGGTCGACCGCTCGTTCCAGCTCTGGCTGGCCAGCGGCGTGCTCGGCATCGTCGGGTTCATTCTCACCTTCACGATCGGCAAGGACACCTTCCGCGACGAGGTCGTCAAGACCTTGCGGGAGAGCGGCACGTCCTACACCGACGCCGACATCGACAACGCGCTGACGATCGGGCTGGTGTTCGCGGCCATCGTCGCCGCCGCGTTCTTCGGTTTGTATCTGCTCTTCGCGTTCAAGATGCGCGCGGGACGGAACTGGGCGCGGGTCGTGCTCGCGGTGCTCGGTGGCCTCGGACTGCTGCTCAACGTCCTGTCCCTCGCCAGCAGCAACACGACCGACACGATCATCACGGTCGTGCAGATCGCGCTGGTCGGCGCCGCGGTGTACTTCATGTTCACCAAGGAATCGGCCGAGTACTTCGACGCGGTCAAGCGGCATCCGGCAGCGTGATCCTCGCCAAGTAACACGACCCACCCTCGCGGCTACATAACTCCCGTGAGGGTCCACTTACCTGTCAACCGTCCTTGCGCGGTCAACGGCGCCTTCGCGGGCGCGCTGACCGGGTCCGCGCTGGCCGCGCTGCTCCTCGGCGTGTCCGACCGCGAACTCGGCTACCTCGGCCTCGGCGCCGCGATCTCGGCACTGGTGTCGTTGGCGGTGGCGTTCCCGATGCGCACGGGCCGGGCGTGGGCGCGGATCGCGCTGTTCATCAGCGCACTGGTTGGGGTGTTGTGCGCGCCCGCCGTGGCCAACTCGACGGGCTCCACGCTCACCCTCGCTGTCGGCGGCGCGTTAGTCCTGGCGTGGGCGGTCGTGGTCTGCCTGCTCGCCCGCACGGATGTCCGCGAGTACACCGTGCTGCAGAGCATGAGAAGCTGACCGAATGACCGACGTCGTGACCGAGGACACCGACCTGGCCTGGCCGGACCGTGAGGGCACGGTCAACCAGCCGCGCCGGGCCATCGTGGCTGTCGCCCTGGTCGTCGCGGCGGCACTGCTCGGCTGGCTCGCGGTGTGGATGTGGGGCAAGGGCGTCGACCCGATCGGCATGGTTCGCGGCCGCCCTGACCTGGTCGTGGACCGATTCCACGGGCAGTGGGTCGCGGGCGCGGTCGCGGTCGCGGTGGTCGCGTTGATCCTCGTGCTGGACGCCGTGCGGCAGCTCGTCCTGGCGGTGCGCTCCCGCTCGCGGTGATCGCGGCGCGGTTTGGAACACTGGGCTGGTGACTTCCGAGGTCAGCCAGGCACACGTCAGCAGCTCGGCCGCGTTGTTCGACCGGGCCAAAGCCGCCATCCCGGGCGGGGTCAACTCGCCGGTCCGGGCGTTCAACGCCGTCGGCGGGACGCCGCGGTTCATGGTGAGCGGCACCGGTCCCTACCTCTTCGACGCCGACGACAACCGCTATGTCGACCTGGTCTGCTCGTGGGGCCCGATGATCCTGGGGCACGCGCACCCGGCCGTCGTCGAGGCCGTGCGCCGCGCCGCGGGTGACGGGCTGTCGTTCGGCACCCCGACGGCGGGTGAGGTCGACCTCACCGAGGAGATCATCGCCAGGGTCGCGCCGGTCGAGCAGGTCCGGCTGGTCAACTCCGGCACCGAGGCAACGATGAGCGCCATCCGGCTCGCGCGCGGGTTCACCGGCCGCAGCCGCATCGTCAAGTTCGCGGGCTGCTACCACGGCCACGTCGACGCGCTGCTCGCCGAGGCGGGCTCCGGCGTGGCCACCCTGGGCCTGCCCACGACGCCGGGTGTCACCGGCGCGCAGGCCGAGGACACGATCGTCCTGCCGTACAACGACCTCGCCGCGGTCCGCGCGACGTTCGCCGAGCATGGCTCGACCATCGCCTCGGTGATCACCGTGGCGGCGGCGGGCAACATGGGCGCGGTCGCCCCGGTCGCGGGCTTCAACGCGGGCCTGCGCGAGATCACCCGCGAACACGGCGCGCTGCTGGTCATGGACGAGGTGATGACCGGTTTCCGCGTGTCGTCGGCTGGCTGGTTCGGCTTGGAGGGCGTCGAGGGCGACCTCTACACCTTCGGCAAGGTCATGTCCGGCGGCCTGCCCGCCGCCGCGTTCGGCGGTCGCGCCGACGTGATGTCGCGGCTGGCCCCGGTCGGCCCGGTCTACCAGGCCGGGACGCTGTCGGGGAACCCCGTTGCCGTCGCCGCGGGCCTCGCCACGCTGCGCGCGGCCGACGCGTCGGTCTACGCCGCGCTCGACGCCAACGCCAAGCGGCTCGGCGCGCTGTTCACCGACGCGCTGACCGCGGCGAGCGTGCCGCACCGGGTGCAGTTCGCGGGCAACCTGGTGAGCGTGTTCTTCACCGAGGACGAGGTCATCGACTACGCGGGCGCCAAGGCCGCGCAGACATGGCGCTTCCCCGCGTTCTTCCACGCACTGCTCGACCACGGCGTCTACGCCCCGCCCAGCGCGTTCGAGGCGTGGTTCGTCAGCGCCGCCCTCGACGACGCGGCGTTCGCCGAGATCGAGGCCGCCATGGGACCCGCGGCCGCCGCCGCCGCCGCAGCCAAGGAGCCGTCGTGAGCAAGACGATCGTCCATCTGATGCGCCACGGCGAGGTCCACAACCCGACCGGCGTCCTCTACGGCCGCCTGCCGAACTTCCGGCTCTCGGCGACCGGTGAGCGCCAGGCGCTGACCGTCGCCGAGCACCTGCGGGACAACGACATCGTGCACGTCGTGGCCTCCCCGCTGGAGCGCGCGCAGCAGACCGCAACGCCGATCGCGGCCTCGCACCGGCTGGAGCTGGCCACCGATCCCCGGCTCATCGAGGCGGCGAACGTCTTCGAGGGCAAGAAGGTCTCCGTCGGTGACGGCGCGCTGAAGTCGCCCGCCAACTGGCCGCACCTCCGCGACCCGTTCACCCCGTCCTGGGGTGAGCCGTACCTGGAGATCGCGCACCGCATGCTCGCCGCGGTCTACCGCGCCCGCGCGGCGGCCGAGGGCCACGAGGCGGTGTGCGTGTCGCACCAGCTGCCGGTGTGGACGATCCGGCGGTACCTGGAGGGCAAGCGGCTCTGGCACAACCCGGCCTACCGGCAGTGCTCGCTGGCCTCGCTGACCAGCCTCGTCTTCGAGGACGAGGAACTTGTCGGCCTCCGCTACGCCGAGCCCGCGGGCGTCAGCGACCCGAAGGTCACCGGCGCATGAGGCCGCTCCTGCTCGCGGCCGTCCTCGCGTTCCTCGCCGGGTGCTCGACGGGCAAGGACGCGGTCGCCTCGGGCACGGAGTTCGTGTTCGTCTCCCCGAACGGCCAGACCGAGATCGAGTACCCGGCCGCCGAGCGCAAGGTGCTGCCAGAGGTGTCCGGCGCGGACCTGGTCGACGAGTCCAAGACGCTCAAGCTGTCGGACTACCGGGGCAAGGTCGTGGTGGTCAACGTCTGGGGCCAGTGGTGCGGCCCGTGCCGCACCGAGGCCCCGGAGATGCAGAAGCTCCAGGACGCGTACGGCTCGCGCGGCGCACAGGTGCTGGGGATCGATGTCCGTGAGACCGGCAGGGACGAGCCACGGGACTTCATGAAGGACCGCGGGATCAACTACCCGTCGATCTACGACCCGTCCGGCCGCAGCCTGCTGCCGCTGAAGGGCTTCCCGCGCTCGGTCGTGCCGCTGACCTTCGTCATCGACAAACAGGGCCCGATGGCCGCGGTGTACCTGCGGGACCTGCTCGCCGCGGACCTTGAGCCCGTGATCGACGGACTCCTCAAGGAGTAGCTCAGACCTGCGCGGTCCACGTCCCGGCCGGATGCCGGTCGGGACCGAGCCAGAGCATCGGCTGCCAGCCGGTGAACTCCGGCGCGAAGCCCGGTTCGCCCGGGAACCGGCTGTTCGGGTCCGGCCAGAGCAACTGCAGGAACGGAACCGCGAGCGTCGAGCCGTAGAAGCCGACCGACGTGCCGAAGAGAATCTTGTGCCACGCCGCGTCCACGGGCGTGAGCCTGGATGGCAGGCCATCGCCGAAGACCGCGCCGACATCGTCGCCCGCGGCCAGTGTCCGTCCGTCGGCGACGAGGTTCCCGACGTGGTTGAGACAGCGCGTCATCGTCGGCGGCCTGAGCCCGAACATGGCGACCTCGGGCGCGCGGAAGGAGTGCCACAGGCCGACGGTGAACGCCCAGACCGTGTCGGTCTCGTCGTCCGTCATCGTCAGGACACCCCAGCCAGGGTCGCTGACGGTCGCGACCAGTCGGGCGTCCGCGTCGTCAAGCCCGTCGCCGTGGTCCTCGCAGATCAGGCACCGGCAGTCCAGGTCGTCCGTGGTCATCCGAGCAGCCCCTCGTGTCCGTTGTGGACCACCTTACGAGTGAGCCCCGTCGCTCGGGGGAAACCCGGCCGAACGGGTCCATGAACCCACTCAATACCCTGAACGGGTGGATCCCACTGAGCTCGCCACGTCCGGCCCGCTGCTGCTGGCCGCCGGGGTCGCGCTGCTCGCCGGGATGATCTCCTTCGCCTCCCCGTGCGTGGTCCCGCTCGTGCCCGGCTACCTCGCCTACCTGGCCGCCCTCGTCGGCGCCGAGGCGCCTGCCGTCAGTACTGACGAAGGCCGTAAGGAAGGTCGGTTCCGGGTACTCGGCGCTGTGGGCCTGTTCGTTCTCGGGTTCACGGTCGTCTTCGCGGCGGGTATCGGGAGTCTGGTCTGGCTGGCCGACGCGCTGCTGGTCAACCAGGACCTCATCCAGCGCATCGGCGGCGTGCTGACGATCGCGATGGCCCTGGTGTTCATCGGGCTCATCCCGGTCATGCAGAAGGACCTCCGCTCCCACAAGGTGCCGCGCATGGGCCTCGCGGGGGCGCCGATCCTGGGCGGCATCTTCGGGCTCGGCTGGACGCCCTGCCTTGGCCCGACGCTCGCGGGCGTGCTCTCGATGGCGGCCTCCACCGGCGGCAACGCCGCCCGCGGCTACCTACTCGTCCTGATCTACTGCATCGGTCTCGGGGTGCCGTTCCTGCTCATCGCGGTCGGCGTGCGGTGGGCGGTCAAGGCGTCGACCTGGCTGCGGACGCACGGCCGCGCGATCCAGCTCGTCGGCGGCGCGCTGCTGCTCATCGTCGGGATCATGCTGGTCACCGGGCTGTGGGCCGATGTCGTGGGGTGGCTGCGCAACACGGTGATCTCTGATGTGAAGCTGCCACTGTGATCGCTTTCCTGCGCAACACCTGGCGCGGCCTGACCTCGATGCGGACGGCACTGATCCTGCTGTTCCTGCTCGCCCTCGCCGCGATGCCCGGCGCGCTGCTGCCGCAGCGGTCGCTGAACCCGCCGAACGTCACCGCGTACATCGCCGGCCATGGCTGGTGGGGCACGCTGCTCGACCGGATGCAGTTCTTCGACGTCTACGCCAGCGTCTGGTTCTCCGCGATCTACCTGATGCTCTTCATCTCGCTCGTCGGCTGCCTGCTGCCGCGCACCTTCGAGTACGCCAAGGCGCTGCGGGCCCAGCCGGTGCTGACCCCGCGCAACCTCGCCCGGCTGCCGCACCACGAGACCGCCGACCTCGACGCGGCCGCGGCCGACGTGATCGCCGCGGCCCGCGCGCGGCTGCGCGGGTGGCGGCTGGTCGAGCGCGAGGAGGCCGACGGGGCGCGCAGTGTCAGCGCGGAGCGCGGCTATCTGCGCGAAACCGGCAACCTGATCTTCCACTTCGCCATGCTCGGCCTCATCGTCGCGCTCGCCCTCGGCAAGATGTTCAACTACGAGGGCCAGGTCATCGTCAAGGCCGACGGCTCCGAGTTCTGCAACTCGGGCACCCTCAACTACGACTCGTTCCGGCCCGGCCTGCGCGTCGACGGGACCGACCTGAGTCCGTTCTGCGTGCGGGTCAACGACTTCAAGGCCGACTACCTGCCAACCGGCCAGGCCGACATGTTCACCGCCAAGATCGACTACCAGGCGGGCGCCGACCTCGCGGCCAACACCTGGCGGCCGTACGACCTGCAGGTCAACTCGCCGCTGCGGACCGCGGGCGACCGGGTCTACCTGCTCGGCCACGGCTACGCGCCGACGTTCACCGTCGTGTGGCCCAACGGCGAGGAGCGGCGGCAGACCATCCAGTGGCGGCCGGTGGACAACCTGACGCTGCTGTCGGAGGGCGCCACCAAGTTCGACCCGCCCGGGGTGACCGACTCGGAGGAGCGACGCAAGCGCCAGCTCGTCGTCACCGGCCTGCTCGCCCCGACCGCCCTGATGCACGACAAGCTGCTGACCTCCGGCTTCCCCGACCTGCGCGACCCGGCCGTCGCCGTCGACGTGCTGCGCGGTGACTCCGGCCTGGACTCCGGCCGCGGCCAGTCGATCTTCGGGATCGACCAGTCGATGGTGGACAACGGCAGGCTCACGAAGGTGGCCAGGGAGAACCTGCGGCCCGGCGAGGCGATCACCCTCGACGACGGCACGAAGATCCGCTTCGACGGGGTCGAGCGGTGGGTGTCGCTGCAGGTCTCACACGACCCGACCCAGGTGTGGGTGCTCGTCAGCGCGGTGCTGATGATCCTCGGCCTCGGCGCGTCGCTCACCGTCAAGCGGCGAAGGCTGTGGGTGCGTGCGGTCCCTCAGGATGAGGGTCGTACGGTGGTCGAGGTCGGCGGGCTCGCCCGCACCGACCAGGCGGGATACGGCGAGGAGTTCCGAACGGTCGCCGCCGAGCTGCTCAGTCCCAGGAGGGGAACCTGATGCCGGTCAACGAGACGCTGTCGACCTACAGCGACTGGACCTACAGCGCCGCCGCGCTCGTCTACGTCTTCGCGATGATCTGCTACGCGGTCGAGCAGGCGTTCAACCGCGCGGCGAAGAAGTCCGAGGCCAAGGAGCTGGTCGGCGCGGGCGCGCCGGTCATCGGCCGGATCGAGGACGCCCCGGCCCGCGACCGCCCGGAGCGCTTCGGCCGGATCGCGGTCGCGCTGACCGTGCTCGGCGCACTGCTGCACCTGTCCGCCCTGGTCCTGCGCGGTGTGGCCACCCACCGCGCGCCGTGGGGCAACATGTACGAGTACGGCATGGCCGTCACCCTCGTCGCGGTGACCGCGTGGATCGTGCTGATGAGCAAGTTCGACGTGCGCAGGCTCGGCGTCTTCGTGCTCACCCCGATCGTGATCCTGATGTTCCTCGGCGGCACGGTCCTCTACACCGACGCCGCCCCGGTCCAGCCCGCGCTGCAGTCGTACTGGCTGATCGTGCACGTCTCGGCCGCGATCATCTCCAGCGGCCTGTTCCTGGTTCCCGGCGTGGTCAGCGTGCTGTACCTGATGCGCACCAGGCACGACGCGAACCCGGCGAAGTTCGCCAAGTTCGGCCCGAAGCTGCCCGACGCCGACACCCTCGACCGGCTGGCCTACCGCACCACGATCTTCGCCTTCCCGATCTACACCTTCGGCATCATCTGCGGCGCGATCTGGGCCGAGGCCGCGTGGGGCCGGTTCTGGGGCTGGGACCCCAAGGAGACCGTCGCGTTCGTCGCGTGGGTCGTCTACGCGGGCTATCTGCACTCGCGGGCGACGGCGGGCTGGCGCGGCACCCGGGCCGCGGTGATCAACTCGGTCGGTTTCGCGATGATCGTGTTCAACCTCTTCTTCATCAACCTGGTGATCGCGGGCTTGCACTCCTACGCTTAGGCGCTGTCCTGCGGGTCCGGCGCGCGCTATCCGCGCCCGGGCGGCCCCTGGCCGCACGGGCGGAAATCCCAAGTACACCCAGTACGTGCGGCTTCCCGCCCGCACGCCCAGGAACCACCCGGATCACGGATCCCACGCACCGCACCCACAGGACAGCGCCTAATGCCCCTCACCTGCGGTTGCTCATGCGAAGTGCGTTACGGTCGTTCTTGAGGGATTCAGCTGTACTGGTAGGAGGAGTCGCGCGGGTGACTGGACGCCGAGAAGAGTCAGACCTGGCCTGGCGGCCGCCTGCGGACGCCACCGAACCCGACTTCGGCCCAGCCCAGGAACAGGGCGAATCCCACCTGGACGAGGAGGCGGCCACGGACTCGACCCGACACCCCGATCCGGCCTCGTCCGGCCCGCACGGTGACCCCGCGGCCCAGCCCGGCGTGACGCCCGCGGGCCAGTCCGGCCCGCACACGGTGAACCCCGGCCAGTCGGGTCCCCACACGGTGAATCCCGGTCAGTCCGGTCTCCACACGGTGAATCCCGGTCAGTCCGGTCCCCACACGGTGAATCCCGGTCAGTCCGGCCCGCACACGGTGAACCAGTACGGGGCGAATCCCGGCCAGTCCGGCCCGCACCAGGTGAACCAGGGTCAGTACGCGCACCCGGGATACAGCCCGCAGTACGGCTACCCGCAGGGCCAGCCGGGTCAGCAGCAGCCCGCCCCGCGCCCCCCGCAGGTCTCCGAGCAGGGCCACGACCTGTCCTCGGCCCGCCTGCTCAAGCAGGCCAAGCGCGCCCCGCAGTCGGGCTGGCGCAAGGCCGTCTACGTCGCCACCGGCCACCTCGTCAACGTCGGCGAGAGCCCGGCCGACCTGCGCAGGCGCGAGCTGATCGCCCGGGTCAACCAGCCGCTGCGTGGTTGCTACAAGATCGCGATGCTCAGCCTCAAGGGCGGCGTCGGCAAGACCACCACGACCACCACCCTCGGCAGCACCTTCTCGTCGCTGCGCGGTGACCGGGTGATCGCGGTCGACGCGAACCCCGACCGCGGCACGCTCAGCCAGAAGATCCCGCTGGAGACCACCGCGACCGTCCGCCACCTGCTGCGCGACGCCGACCGGATCCGCCGCTACAGCGACATCCGTGCCTACACCTCGCAGGGTCCGTCGCGGCTTGAGGTCCTGGCCAGCGAGCAGGACCCGGCGGTGTCGGAGGCGTTCAGCGAGGCCGACTACCGGCGGACCGTCACCCTGCTGGAGCACTTCTACAACATCGTGCTCACCGACTGCGGCACCGGACTGATGCACTCGGCGATGAAGGGCGTGCTCGACATCGCCGACTCGCTGGTGATCGTCTCGTCCGGCTCGGTCGACGGCGCCCGCAGCGCCTCGGCCACGCTGGACTGGCTCGACGCCCACGGCTACCGCGACCTGGTCGCCCGGTCCGTCGCGGTGATCAACTCGGTGCGCCCGAAGTCCGGGTCGGTCGACCTGGACAAACTGGCCGCCCACTTCGGCTCCCGCTGCCGCGCGGTGTGCCGCATCCCGTTCGACCCGCACCTGGAGGAGGGCGCGGAGATCGAGCTGGACCGCCTGGCGCCTGAGACCAGGGTCGCGCTGCTGGAACTGGCCGCGACCGTGGCCGACGACTTCCCCCGCTAGCCCCTTCAAGAACGACGACAGCCTCGCCGCAGAGTTTCGCGGCGAGGCTGTCGTATTTCGTGGGCGCTAATTCGTGCGGTTCTCGAATTGGCCGCTATTTCGCGCCGGAGACAATGAGGAACGGCGGTCGCGTCGATTCGTCGGGCAGTGCGTCGAGCAGTGGTTCGCGTACCCGCAGATCCGTGAATCCGGCTTCGCTGAAAACATCGAGACAGGCCTGGAATGTGGCCAAGCGCACACCGTCGGCGTCGGGATTCGTGTCGAGCACCGCGTACCGCGCGCCTGGTCGGAGCACCCGGTGGATCTCGGCGACGTCGGCGCGCACCTCGGCCGGGTCCGCGCCGCTGACGAACACCGAGCACGACATCGCCGCGTCGACGGAGTCGTCGGGCAGGAAGGCCAACCCGGCGTCGCCGAGCAGGTGGTAGGTGACCCGCGGGTGGGCGTGTTCGCGCCGGGCCACGTCGAGCAGGCGCTCCTCGCCGTCGACGGCGAAGATCTCCGCGTCGCCCACCTCGGCAGCCCTGGCCGTCACCGTGCCCGGGCCGCAGCCGTAGTCGAGCAGGGTGCGCACCTGACCTGTGCCCAGGCCGATCTCGTCGAACACGGTCAGGTACCCGATCAGATCCGTGGTCTCCTCGAACTTCGTGCTCACAGGTTCAGCTCCCCACCAGGATCGTGCTGGGCAGGCGGTGCTGGACGAGCCAGCGGTAGAGCGGGGACAGCCGCGCCACCAGCTCATCGCCGACCGGCTCCCCGCGCCGCAGCGTGCCGTCGAGCTCGAACAGCACCGCCACCTGCGCCCAGTACTCGGGCAGGCCGGGCGCCGCCTGCTGGGCGAACGCCGCGCGCACGTACGGCCAGTTGTCGCCATCGGGCATCGACGGGAACCGCGGCGCGTCGGCGTCCCAGAAGGACGGGTCGGCGAGCATCGCGGTGGCGCGTTCGCGGTCGCTGTCGGACAGGTGCGTCGAGCCGACCGAGTGGGTGTAGGAGCCGACCGCGACGCCGAGTTCCCTGGCGAGCAGTTCCTGCAGGAACGTGAAGGTGAAGACGCCGTGCGCCATCCCCTGGTACACGTCGTCCGCCTCGACGAAGGCGACACAGTGCAGGGCCGCCTCGCGGATCATGAAGCACAGCCCGAGCGAGCCAGGGACGTCCGCCCGCGCGCTGTCGGGGTTGTCGCGCAGCTGGTCGGCGACGGCGCGCAGGTGGTCCTCATGGTCGGACAGGCACCGCAGCGCCTCGGCGAAGCAGGCGGCGATGTCGAGCCGCCTGGTCGGCACCACCGGGATCCGCTGGCTCGCGTCGGCGACCCGGAACCGCACACCGATTCGCTCGGCGACGGGGAAACCGTCTCGCGAATAGTGGTATTCGGGATCGTTGACAAGGTCTCGCACCACGTGCGAATAGGCATGATGGAAATTGGCGAATTCCACGGCGCGGGTTCCCCTTGACTGGGCGGCGAACTACTGCGCGGGGAGATTACTTCGCGCGGTTCACGATCAACAAGCCCAAAGGCGCGCCACGCCGCGATCGAGTGAATTCCCAGCCCGGCCGCTTGACGTCGGTTCGTTCAGGTGCCCTTTGTCGACGCATTAGCGCCATTGAGAACGCTATGCGTCGACCGTGCCGTTCCGCGCGCTACGCGGGCGGCTCGTCGTCCGGGCGGGGTTTGCGCTGGTCGAGTTTGCGCAGGAACTCCGGGTCGTCGTCGGGAGCCACGGTCGTACGGCGGGACGGGACCTCGGCGGCTTGGGGGCCGAAGGCACGCCAGAGCAGGACCGCGATGGTGAGCGCGCCGACCACGGCGAGTAGGTAGGTCATCGAGGCACCTCCGGCAACATCTGTAGTGAGATGTTCGAGGTTAGCCGGTTTGTCCGTTACATGGGCGCGGACTGCTCGCCCGCCTCCGTGGTCAGCTCGGCCAGCAGCGCCTTGACCTCCGACTCGCGGAAGCGGCGGTGCCCGCCTGGGGTGCGGATGGAGCCGATACGGCCCGCGGTGGCCCAGCGGGTGACTGTCTTGGGGTCGACCCGGAACAGGGCCGCGACCTCCCCTGGGGTCAGCAGCCGCTCTCCGACGTGCCCGATGGTCACCTTCGCCGCCTCCTTGCCGTGAAAATCCGCCGCAAACAGGAGCATCGTGGCATCTCGCCCGTCGGGTACTCGAACGGTTGGCTGATGGTAAAGAGGTAGTAAGGGACAAAACGGCCGGTTCGGACACGGGCCGCAGGCGTCGTAGGCTTTCGCCGTGGACACCGTGGATCGTCGAATTATCGCTGCCCTGCGCACCAACGGCCGGGTCACCTACGCCGATCTAGGCAGGCAGGTGGGGTTGTCGGCGTCCGCGGTGCACGAGCGCGTCGGCAAGCTGGAGACCGCCGGTGTGATCACCGGCTACCACGCCGTCGTCGATCCGAGGGCGGTCGGCCTCGGCGTCACGGCCCTGGTGTCGATCCACCCGACCGACACCGCCGACGACGAGGACGTCGCCGACGCGCTCGCCGAGCTGCACGAGGTCGAGTCCTGCTACCGGGTCGCCGGTGACGAGTCGTTCGTCGTCAAGGTCCGGGTCGCCACGGTCGACGACCTCGAACGCGCGTTGAGCCGCCTGCGCCGGATCAAGGGCGTGGCCAGGACCCGCTCGACGGTGGTCCTCTCGACCAGGTTCGAGGGCAGGCCGAACACCGTCGACGAGGAGCGCGGGCATGCCGAGTAACGTCCAGGACGTGCAGGAGACCAAGCACCTCGGCCGTGACATCGCGCTGTACTCGCTGGCCAGGGTGGCGATCGTCGCCGCGGTCACCGCGGCGCTGAGTCTGTTCGACATCCCGCTGCTGGTGGCGCTGGCCATCGGCATCGTCGTGGGCTTCCCGCTGGGCCTGCTGCTGTTCCGCGGCCTCAACGAGCGGGTCACCGCGGGCCTGGCCGAGCGCTACGCCGAACGCGACCGGCTGCGCGCCGAGTTGCGCGGCGACACCGAATCCGACGAGGAGTAACTCAGTGGGCATTGTCGCCGCGGTGCTGGTCGGGCTGGTCGCCCTGATCCACGTCTACATCCTCGTGCTGGAGATGTTCCTCTGGAAGACCCCGCGCGGGCGGGCCGCGTTCGGCACGACCAAGGAGTTCGCCGAGGAGTCGGCGACCCTGGCGGCCAACCAGGGCCTCTACAACGGCTTCCTCGCGGCGGGTCTGGTCTACGGCCTCGTCGCCGATGACTTCGCGTTCAAGGTGTTCTTCCTGGTCTGCGTGATCGTCGCGGGCCTCTACGGCGCGGCGACGGTGTCCAAGCGCATCCTGTTCGTCCAGTCTGTCCCGGCGGCGCTCGCGCTGCTGTTCGTCCTGCTCGCGCGATGACCGCGATCGACCGGTGCAGCTCCAAGACCCGGGCGTGGGTCTGCCAGGCGATCCGGATCATCGAGGCCGACGCCAACCGCAGCGCGGACACGCACCTGCTGCCCTTCCCGCTGCCGTCCGACTGGAACGTCCAGCTCTATCTGAAGGACGAGTCGACCCACCCGACCGGCTCGCTCAAGCACCGTCTCGCGCGGTCGCTGTTCCTCTACGCGCTGTGCAACGGCTGGATCGTGGACGGGACCCCGGTCATCGAGGCGTCCAGCGGGTCCACCGCGGTCTCCGAGGCGTACTTCGCCCGCATGCTCGGCCTGCCGTTCATCGCCGTCATGCCGCGCACGACCAGCCGCGAGAAGGTCGAGCTGATCGAGCGCCAGGGCGGCCGCTGCCACTTCGTAGACGAGCCCGGCCAGATCTACGCCGAGTCGCGCAGGCTGGCCGATGAGCTCGACGGCCACTACATCGACCAGTTCACCCACGCCGAGCGGGCCACCGACTGGCGCGGCAACAACAACATCGCCGAGTCGATCTTCGAGCAGATGGCCAAGGAGCCCAACCCCGAGCCCGCGTGGGTCGTGGTCGGCGCGGGCACCGGCGGCACGAGCGCGACCATCGGCCGGTTCATCCGCTACCGCGCGCTGGACACCCGGCTCGCCGTGGTCGACCCGGAGAACTCGGTGTTCTTCGACGCGTGGCGCGACGCCGCGCCCGAGCTGACCGGCAGCGTCGGTTCGCGGATCGAGGGGATCGGCAGGCCGCGGGTCGAGCCGTCGTTCCTCGGCACGGTGATCGACCGGATGATCAAGGTGCCGGACGCCGCGTCGATCGCCGCGGTCCGGATGATCGAGCGGGTCACCGGGCGCCGGGTCGGCGGCTCGACTGGCACCAACCTGTGGGGCGCGCTGCAGCTCGTCGGCGAGCTGCGCGCCGCCGGGGAATCGGGCAGCGTCGTCACGCTGCTGTGCGACGGCGGCGAGCGCTATACCCATACCTATTTCGATGACGCCTGGCTGGCCGATCAAGGTCTCGCGATCGAGCCGCACGCGGCGGTCCTGGACGAGTTCCTCGCCAGCGGCGTGTGGCCCGCGGGCGCGCGATAGAGCCGGGGCGCGACATGAGCGAGATGTGGAAGAGCGAGCGGCTGCGCACCGCCGAGGCCCAGCTCGACAAGGCGTTGGCGGGCCTCGCCGCGGCTGAGGCGAAGGTGGCCGAGGCCGCCACCGCCGAAGAGATCTTCGCCACACCCGATCGGCCGACCGGCGGCGATGGCGACGACGACCAGGCGGGCTTCACCGTGCTCCGCGACGACGCCTGGTAGTGGCCGTCCCCCGCGCGGGTATTTCGGCGAAAGTGGAACTAGCGAGAAAATCCAGGTGGCCCGCACATCTCGACTGCGCAACCAGGGAGACGCTATTAGCGAGAACTTTGCGGGCCGGTAATCCGTCTAGGCTATTCGGAGTAATGCCTGCGTGATCTGCGCGACAATTGCAGTGAGTAACATCCGGTCTAGTCCATTACTCCGATCGGGTGATATCGGGATCCCGGTATCCGGCACCGGTAGCGGGTCCCGTTAGGGTCTGGCGCGCAGGGTTGTGCCAGGTCAGGTGGAGGGCGTGTTCGATGTCGGGGTTCGGCTACGCGGGGTGTGCGGTCTCCGCATTCCGGGGGAGCGCGCGGGCGAACGTGACACGGACCCGGTCGACACCCAGCGGGGAGGGGAGTCCCTTGCGGCCTGGAATTGGGCGGTACTTCATCGACGGTTGTCGACGAAGAACCAATGCCCATGCTTTCCCCGAGTTATATCCCGGATAAACGGGAAGAACTCCGAAACCGCAGCACCGATCTCCCATCCTCGTCCCCAGGAGTACGACAGTGGTGTCTCGCCCGCTCACGAGACTGTTCGCCGCCCTCGCCTGCGTTTTGGCGGTTGCCGGTGTCACCTCGGCCTGTTCGTCCAGCACCGCCGAATCCGGGGCCAAGGTCACGCTCGGATTCAGCGCGTGGCCCGGTTGGTTCCCGTGGCAGGTCGCCCAGGAACAAGGTCTCTTCACCAAGAACGGCGTCAACGTCGAACTCAAGTACTTCGACAGCTACACCGACAGCCTCAACGCTCTCGCCACCGGTGCGATCGACGCCAACAGCCAGACGCTCAACGACACACTGGCCTCGGTCAGTGGCGGCGCGCAGCAAAAGATCGTCCTGGTGAACGACAACTCCACCGGAAATGACAAGATCATCGCCGCGGAGGGCATCACCAGCATCGCGGGGCTGAAGGGCAAGAAGGTGGCGGTCGAGCAGTACACGGTGGATCACTACCTGCTGCTGCTCGCGCTCGCCGAGGCCAACCTGACGGAGAAGGACATCGAGCTCGTCCCGCTGGCCACCGACGCCGCGGCCGCCGCGTTCGCCGCGGGCCAGGTCGACGCGGTCGGCGCGTTCGCGCCGTTCACCAGCACCGCGCTGGAGCGCAAGGGCAGCACCGCCATCGCCACCTCCGCGGAGTTCCCCGGCGCGATCCCCGACCACCTGGTGTTCAAGGCCGACTTCGTCAAGGACCACCCCAAGGAGGTCCAGGCGCTGGTCACCACCTGGTTCGAGACGGTGCAGTGGATCAAGGACAACAAGGACAAGGCCGTGGACATCATGGCCAAGCGCGGTGGCGTCAGCGCCGACGAGTACAAGTCCTACGACGCGGGCACCACGATCTTCACCCGCCAGCAGAACCTGGACGCGTTCACCCCGGGCACCACACCCGCCCACCTGAACCACCAGGCAGGCAAGATCGTCGACTTCATGCTGGACTCCGGAATGGTCAAGGACCGCCCGGCCATCGACAGCCTGTTCGACGACTCGTTCGTGAAGTCGGTCCCCGAATGATCGAGTGCGTGATCGTCGAGGCGGACCGGTGAGTCAGCTCGTCGAGACCGAGACCCACCCCTCCCGGCCTGGCCGGGAGGGGTGGGCCCCGTTGCCGCGCAGGCCAAGGCCACGCCGGACGTCGGCGCTGCTGACCATCCGCGCGGGCATCTCCAAGCGGTCGACGTTGACGCTGGCCGTGCTGTCCCTGGCGCTGCCGGTGATCATTTGGGTCACGGTGTGGGCGCTGGGCGTGGTGCCGGGCAAGTTCCTGCCGTCACCGGCCTCGGTGCTCGACGCGGGCGTGGAGATGGCCAAGTCGGGCGAGCTGTTCACGGACCTGTGGGCCACCGTCCAGCGGGTGCTGCTCGGCTTCGGCCTCGCGGTGGTGGTCTCGGTGCCGCTCGGCCTGGTGATGGGCACGTTCACGGCGGGCCAGGCCCTGTTCGGCCCGGCGATCAGCGTGCTGCGGTACCTGCCTGCGAGCGCCTTCATCCCGTTGCTGATCATCTGGTTCGGCATCGGCGAGCCGTCTAAGTTCCTGCTGTTGTTCATCGCCACGGTCTTCTTCAACACGCTGATGACCGCGGACGCTGTGCGCCGGGTGCCGCGCGCGATGATCGACGTCTCCTACACGCTAGGCGCGACCCGCGGCGAGGTCCTGCGCAAGGTGATCGTGCCGTTCTCGCTGCCCGGCATTCTCGACGCGATCCGGGTCAACGCCGCCGCGGCGTGGAACTTCGTGGTCGTGGCCGAGCTGATCGCCGCGACCGAGGGCCTTGGCTACCGGATCGTGCGGGCCCAGCGGTTCATGCAGACCGACAAGATCTTCGCGGTGCTCATCGTGATCGGAATCGCGGGAGTGACGTTCGACGTCATGATCCGCTTGCTGCGAGACAGGGTGGGCCGATGGGCGGTATGACTCCGCTGGCGGGAACGCTGGATATGCGCGGGGTGAGCAAGGACTTCCAGGAGCGCGGACGGAAGGTGCGCGCCCTGGAAGGGGTCGACCTTCGGGTCGAGCCAGGGGAGTTCGTGTGCGTCGTCGGCGCGAGCGGGTCGGGCAAGTCGACCTTGCTGGCGATGGTCGCCGGGCTGCGGACGCCGACCGAGGGCACGATCACCCTCGACGGCGCGCCGGTCGACGGGCCGGGTCCCGACCGCGGGCTGGTCCCGCAGGCCGGAACGCTGTACCCGTGGCGCAGCGTCGAGCGCAACGTCGCCTTCGGCCTCGAACTGCTCAAGGTCGACGCGGCCGAGCGGGCCCGCCGGGTCGACTGGTACCTCGCCGAGACCGGTCTGTCCGACCTGCGCACCGCCTTGCCCCGCCAGCTCTCCGGCGGCCAGCAGCAGCGCGTGGCCATCGCGCGCGCGTTGGTTTGCGAACCCGAGGTCCTGCTGCTCGACGAGCCGTTCGGCGCGCTCGACGTGCAGACCAAGGAAGACATGCAGGTGCTGATCCGCCAGGTCTGGCGCGACACCGGCAAGACGGTCCTCATGGTCACCCACGACGTCGAGGAAGCGGTTTTCCTCGGCACCCGCGTCGTGGTCCTGGCCTGCGACCCCGGCCGGGTGGCCGCCGACCTCACCGTCAACCTCCCTCGCGACCGTGATCTCTCGGTCAAGCGCACCCCCAGGTTCCTGGGAATGCGTGCCCACCTGGAGGACCTGGTCCGGGCCCAGCACCAGGCGCACAACGCCCGCGTTACGGCAGGTGACCGATGATCCTCAGCAGGTTAGGCATCCGGGGCAAGCTCAACGTGCTGCTCCTGGTGCCGCTCACGGCGGTGCTCATCGTCGCCGTCCCGTGGGTGATGGGCCAGATCGACACCGCGCGCTCCTCGCGCAACACCGCCGACGTCGCCGGGCACGCCAGAGACTTCGGTGGGCTCGTGTGGGAGCTGCAGCGTGAGCGCCTGCTGACCGCGGCCTACCTGGCGGACCCGGACGCGGACAACACCGACCTCGTCCGCCAGCACCGCACCGTCGACGACGCGGCGGCCACCGCGCTCGGCATGATCGGCGAGGACGGCTCCGACGAGCTCTCCTCCGCGCTGACCCGGATCGGCTCGCTGCGCGAGCTGCGGCAGAACGCCCTGCGCCACGGTGTGTCCGCCGACGCCGTCGCCCGCACCTACCACGCGGTCATCAGCGCGGTGATCGACGGACTGCGGCTGGTCCTGCAGTCCAACTCCGACGCCGAGGGCACCCGCCAGCTCACCGTCCTCGACTCGCTGCTGCGGGCCAATGAGGAGGGCGAGCTGCGTGGCATGGCGTTCATCGCCGCCGCGATCGACCCGCTGACCGGCCGGATCCTGGTCGACAACGCCACCGCGCAGTCGCGGATGCTCACCGAGCGGTTCGTCGAGCAGGCAGGCGCCGACCACGCGCGGCTCGTCGTCGACGTCGCCCAGGGCGACGCGGCGCGCAAGGTCGACATGCTCGAGGGCAGGCTCCCGGTCAACGCCCGGGTCCGCCCCGAGTTCGTCGCCGACGCGCTGGAAGCCGTGCAGGACCAGTCGCGGCTGCGCCGCGGCGTCCAGGACCAGGTCACCGCCGAGGTCACCGCGGCGGCGGCGGAGCGGGCCTCCGGCGCGCAGACCGCTGCCTGGACCGTCGGTCTCGGCGCGGCGCTGCTGTTCGTGCTCGTCGCGTTCCTGGCCCTGCGGGTCAGCCGCGCCATCGCCGACCCGCTGCGCAGGCTCACCGCGGCGGCGACCTCGGTCGCCGACCTCGCCGAGACCGAGCTCGTCCGCGTCGCCGACACCGAGGAAGCCGAGACCCAGGCGGTCCAGTTCGCCGCGATCGAGGTGTCCACCAGCGACGAGGTCGGCCAGCTCGCCGCGGCGTTCAACCGCGTGCAGTCCACCGCGGCCATGCTGGTCGAGCGGCAGGCGGTCACCCGGCGCAACGTCGGCCTGATGTTCGCCAACGTCGACCAGCGCACGCAGAACCTCGTGGGCAGGCAGATGGCCCTGGTCGACGAGCTGGAGCGCGACGAGCAGGACGTGCGCCTGCTCGAACGGCTCTACCGGCTCGACCACGTGTCCACCCGCCTGCGCCGAAGCGCCGACAACCTGCTCGTCGTCGCGGGCGCGCAGGAGCAGGGCAGGCTCTCCGGGCCGATCCAGCTGTCGATCGCGCTGCGCTCCGCGCTGGCCGAGATCGAGGAGTACCAGCGCGTCGAACTCGGCTCCATCGCCGACCTCACCCTGCCCGCGCCGATCGGCTCGGACCTGGTGCTGGTGTTCGCCGAGCTGATGGACAACGCGACGTCGTTCTCCCCGCCCGGCGCGCCCGTCGAGGTCAGCACCAGCTTCACCGGCGACGGCTCGTGCGTGGTCAGCATCATCGACCACGGCATCGGGATGCCCGCGCAGAAGCTGGCGGAGGAGAACCGCCGACTCGTCGAGCGCGAACGCCTCGACATCGTGCCGACCACCGTGCTCGGCCTGTTCGTGATCGGCCGACTGGCCCGACGGCACTCGCTGCGGGTTCGGCTCGTGCCGACCGAGGGCGGCGGCATCACCGCGCAGGTGATCATCGTTCCCGAGCTGTTCGTCCGGCCGGAGCCGGAGCCGGAGCCGCGCCCGCAGGCGCAGCCGGTCGAGGCCGACGCGGGCGCCGAGATCCCCGCCGTTCCACAGCTCCGGATCCCCAACGCGGCCCCGGCGTCGGGGTTCAGCTGGTTTCCGAGCTTCGAGGGCGAGGAGCCGGACTGGGCGGCGATGGGCCGCGCCGAGTTCGAACCCGAGCCCGAGCCCGCACCGGTCCGCTCCGGGCCCACGGTCCCGGATCTGGTCGCCCCGACGGTCTTCACGACGCCGGTCAGCCCGTCAGCTGCCAGGGCACAGGAGGGTGCGGTGCAGGAAGGCCGCCAAGGACTGCGCCGCCGAGTCGCGGGCGCGCAGCTCCCCGGCGGCGTGCTGCCTGAGCCGAGCATGGCCGCGCCTGCCGAGCCGACCAAGGTGGTCGCCCCGGTCGAGGCACCCCGCCACGACCCGGAGGCGGCCCGCGCCGCCCTCGACGCGTTCGGTTCCGCGTTCGCCAGGGCCTCGTCCGCGGCGGAGTCGAGCGAGGAGACCACGCTGTTCACCATGGCCGCGGTTCGACCCGCCGCGGACCCGTCCGCCGAGTCGCGGTCCGGCCTGACCCGCCGGGTCGCGGGCGCCCAGGTGCCGCCGCGCGCGGTAGTCGAGCCGCAGCAGGCACCCCGTCCGCAGGAGGCCCGCGCTGGCCTCAACCGCCGGGTCGCGGGTGCGCAGCTGCCCGGAACCGGCAGCAGCGTCGCCGAGAAGCCGGGCACAGTCCCCCCGGTCGAGCCGCCACGGCACGACCCGGAGGCCGCACGCAAGGCACTCGACGCGTTCGGCACCGCGTTCGCCCGCGCGGGCGCGCCGTCCACAGTGGATTCAGTTGGCGGTGACCTGCGCGGCGACCTGCGCGATGAGTCGCGCGGCGGGCTCAGCCGCCGGGTGCCGGGCGCTCACCTGGCGCCTGGGCTGCGCAAGGCCGGGGCCACCCCGGACGTGCAGGTCGCGGCGACCGCCACGGTCGAACGGCGCGAGCGGGACCCGGAGGCGGAGCGCTCCGCCCTGGACATGTTCACCACCGGATTGGCAAGGGCGGCCAAGGCGACTTCGCTGGACGCCGCGAAGGACGGAACCTCACGGCGTGAGGCGAATCCGAGGAGAGAGAGCAAACCATGACCAGGCCCGCACCCACGATCAGCGTAGATGCGCAGAACTTCAACTGGCTGGTCAGCAGGTTCACCCAAAACACCGCGGGCGCCATCGGGGCGATCGCCGTGTCCGCCGACGGCCTGCTGATCGCGATGTCAGCGGACTTGCAGCGGGCCAACGCCGACCGGCTGGCGGCCATCTCGTCTGCCATGCTCGGCCTGGCCAACGGCGTGTCCGACAGCCACCCGCTCGGTGCTCCGGACAAGGTCATCATCGAGCTGGAGCGCGGCTACCTGCTGGTCTGCACGATCAGCATCGGCTGCTCGCTCGGCGTGCTGGCGACCAAGCAGGCCAGCCTCGGCACCATCGCCTACGAGATGGCGATGTTCGCCAACCGGGCCAGCGCGGTGCTGACGCCGCAACTCATCGAAGAACTCAAGAACAGTGTCGGATAGGGATCCGGACGTTTCGCTGCTGCGCCCGTACCTGATGACATCGGGCCGCACGCAGCCGGTCGACGACACCCTGGAGATCGAGGCGCAGGTCATGTCCAGCCGCCTCGGCGCCGCGGCACACGGTGACCTCGCCTTCGAACGGCGCGAGATCATCTCCCTGTGCCGCAAGACCATGTCCGTAGCGGAGGTAGCCGCCTCCCTCGGATTGCACATCGGCGTCGCGCGGGTGCTGGTAGCCGACCTCGCGGCGCTTGGATACGTCGAAGTCCGGCGGCCGGGGACCCGGCTCGCGCAGGACCTCAGCATGATTGAAAGGGTCATTCGTGGACTCGAAGCCATTCGCTGAACCCAGCGGGCGGCCGCCCACCCCCGTCAAGATCGTCATAGCGGGCGGCTTCGGCGTCGGCAAGACGACCGCGGTCGCGTCGATCTCCGAGATCTCGCCCCTGACGACGGAAGCGGCCATCACCTCGGTCGGCGCCGAAGTCGACCGGGCGGCCCAGGTCCCCGCGAAGACGACCACGACGGTGGCGATGGACTTCGGCTGCATCACCATCGACGAAGAGGTCAAGCTGTACCTGTTCGGCACCCCCGGCCAGGACCGCTTCGGCTTCATGTGGGGCGACCTCGTCCGAGGTGCCCTCGGCGCGCTTGTCATTGTGGACACTCGACGGATTGATGACTGCTATCCGGCGGTGGACTACTTCGAGAAGGCCGGTCTGCCGTTCGTGGTGGGCGTGAACAAGTTCGACGGCTCACTGGCGCATGATCCGGCGGACATCCGCTGGGCGCTCGCGGTCGCCGAAGACGTCCCCATGGTCATCTTCGACGCCCGCGACAAGCTCTCAGTACGAGACGCACTGCTCGCGGTCCTGCGGAACACCTTCGACCGCGCCCGCCAGGCCGCGGCGACTACCTGATGACGTGGTCGCCTACTCCTCCGGCGGAGTAGGCGACAAACGCCCGTGTGGATGGTTATGGGTCGACCCAGTGGCCTTCCGTCCGGTCGTACCTGTCGGCCAACTCGGCGAGAAGCGCCCGAGACTCAGCCACATCCAGTGCGACATCGACGAGCCGTCGGTTGAGTGACAGGTAGGAACCGACGTACTTTGGGTCCTCCAGGAACCACCCGCCGAACGGCGCGTCCAGGTGGGTCAGCGTCTGGTACTTGGCGAACGCGAGCAGCCGGAACGGGCCGCCGAACACGCCCCGGTCCCGGGCGGCGATGGGCACGATCCGGATCCTGACGTTCGGCTGGTCGGCCAACAACCGCATGGCGGTCAGCTGTTCGGTCATGATCCGGTAGTCGCCCACTCCCATCCGCAGCGCGCGCTCGTGGATGAAGAAGGTGAACTTCGCGGGGTTCCTGCGAAACAGGATGTGCTGCCGGGCCAGTCGGGTCTCCACCAGCGTCGAACGATCCTGTTCGGGCATCTCGACCCGGCTGAACTGCGTTCGCGCGTAGGCCTCGGTTTGCAGGAGGCCGGGGATCAGTTCGGGTGCATAGCAAACCGATTTGCTGGCGCGGGTCTCGTGGAAGATGACTGTCCGGAGGGTTTCGCCCACCACTTCGTCGTGACTCGAAAGCCAGTAGCCGCGGTAGTCGGTGGTCTCGCGGCAGGCGTCGACCGCGCGCAGTATGTCCTTGCGGCTCGCGCCGCAGGCGGACATGTAGTGGACGACATCGTTCTCCGAGGTCGTTCCCCGGTAGCCGGTCTCCATCCGGTGCAGCGTCGTCAGATTGAACCCGATTCGCTCGGCAAGGTCACGCAAGGTCATATCTGCCGCTTGGCGGTATTTCCGCAGCAGCTCGCCCAATTCCCGTGTGCTGGCCCGATTCCGTGCTCCCATTGAGCCAACATTAGGTAATGAGGTGTCGCTCTGTGTGCGACGCGGCTGGAATCCACCCGGTCGCGCTAACTGTTTCTACCCGTGAAACAAGCCCAACGCGAGGGCCGTGACGACCGCCCACAGCAGCATCCCCAGGCCGGTCGCCTGCAGCACCGGAATCAATCCCGGCCCAGTCTGCTTCCCCAGAACCCGTTTCACCGCAGGCACAACCGGCCCAACCGCCACCAGCCCCACCAACGCCCACGGCGTCTCCACCGCCAGAGCCAAGCTCACGACAAACGGCACAGCCACAAGCGACGCGAACAGCACCCGGGTCCGCACTTCGCCCAACCGCACCGCCAACGTCAGTTTCCCGGCCACCCGATCCGTCGGCACATCCCGCAAGTTGTTGGCCACCAACACCGCCGCCGAGAAACACCCCATCGCGACCGCGCAGGCCACTCCGACCCACGTCACCCGCTCAGCCTGCACGTACTGCGTCCCCAACACAGCCACGAGCCCAAAGAACAAGAACACCGCGATCTCACCGAAACCGGAGTACCCGTAAGGCCTATCGCCCCCCGTGTAGTACCAAGCCCCCGCGATACACCCC
>Ga0247823_10000749_pt1 | contig 27385 bp, 28 predicted proteins | sample 13C_PalmiticAcid_2_FD_192426 | JGI IMG/M metagenome (GOLD analysis project Ga0247823, IMG submission 192426) | Soil microbial communities from agricultural site in Penn Yan, New York, United States - 13C_PalmiticAcid_Day30 | ecosystem: Environmental > Terrestrial > Soil > Agricultural land...
GGTGACGGCGCCGCTCAGCACACTGGTCCCGCTGATCGTGCTCGCGCTGCTGGTCATGGCCGTGCCGGTCAACATCGGCGGGTTCGGCCCACGGGAGGCGTTCCTCGCGGTGGCGTTCGGCGCGGCGGGCCTCGGCGCGGCCCAAGGTCTCACCACGGCGGTCGTCTACGGAGTCCTCGCGATGGTCGCGAGCCTTCCCGGCGTCCTCGCGCTACGCGTCGAGCGCCGCGAGGTGCCCGCCGAACGCGGCCACCAGACCGGCCAGCAGGTCCTCGCCTTTGCGGGCTGACGCCCGCGAGGCCCGGCCGACGACCCCCGACTCCGTGTAGGCCGCCATGCCGAGCGTCAGCAGGTGGCGGCGGTCGTCGGCGACGTGGTCACTGGTCTCGTAGCCGGGGCGGACCAGGTCCGGGTGGGCGTGCAGCAGGATCGACGTCTCGACCTCGCCCGCGTGCATGTCAGCGTCGGAGCCGGTCTCGATCCCGGCCAGGGTCCGGGCGTCCGTCCAGTCCGCCCGGCTCGGGAACAGGGCCATCGCGCCCATCGCCTCTTGGACCACGTTCGACAACACGTAGTTGCCGCCATGTCCGTTGACGACGACCAGCTTCGGCACGCCGGACCGCCGCAGGGACTCGGCGATGTCCTGGACGACCGCGTGCAGGGTCCGCGCCGAGATGCTGACGGTGCCCGGCCAAGCGGCGTGCTCGTGCGAACACGAGATCGTCACGGGCGGCAGAAGCTGGACCGGGTACGCGGCGGCGATCTCGCGGGCGATGGTGCAGGCGATCACGGTGTCGGTGACCAGGGGCAGGTGCGCGCCGTGCTGTTCCAGGCTGCCGACCGGGAGGACCGCGACCTTCGCTCCAAGTGAGCGCACGTCGGCGGTCGTGGTCAGCGGAACGAGGTAGGCGTCAGTCACCAGCGGCAGCGTAGTCAACCGCGGAGTAGTCAACGCGGTGGCACAACGCGCGTATCTCGTCGCGGGCCAAGCGGGGCATGACCTCGGGCAGGTCGTCGAAGGCGCACTCCCCCGTGATCAGCGCGTCGAACCTCGGGTCGGCGAGCAGGTCCAGCGCCACCGCCATCCGCTCGCGGTACGTCCGGTCCGGCCGGGCGACGACGCCGACCTGGCTGGCCCGGATGGTGAGCCTGCGCGAGTGGAAGAACTCACCGAGCGGCACGCTGACCGGCCGGTCGCCGTACCAGCTCAGCTCGATGAGCCTGCCCTCCGGCCGAAGCAGTTCCAGCGACCGCGTGAGTCCAGCCGCTGTTGCGCTCGCGTGGATGACCAGGTCGCGGTCGAGATCGGCGGTCTCGGGGGCGGCGAACCCGACGCCGAGAGCCGCCGCGACCGTTGCGCGCGTCGGATCGGTGTCGACCAACTGGACCTGGACGCCCGGGAATCCGGCCAGCAGTGCGGCGACCGCGCAGCCGACCATCCCGCCGCCGACCACGGCGACCCGGTCGCCCAGCAGCGGCGCCGCGTCCCACAGCGCGTTGACCGCGGTCTCCACGGTCCCCGCCAGCACCGCGCGCGCGGCGGGCACGGTGTCCGGGATCGGGGTCACCGCGGTCGCGGGCACGACGTAGCGGGTCTGATGTGGATAGAGGCAGAACACCGCGCGGCCGAGCAGGTCGGGCGGGCCCGCCTCGACCACGCCGACGTTGAGGTAGCCGTATTTGACCGGCCACGGGAAGTCGCCTTCCTGGAACGGCGCGCGCATCAGCCCGTGCTGGCTCTCGGGCACGCCACCGCGGGCGACGAGCGTCTCGGTTCCCCTGCTCACGCCGGAGAAAAGGGTCCGCACCTCGACGTCACCCTGGCCCGGCTCGGGCAGCGGGGCGGTGCGGATCTCACTTTCTTCGGCGGAAGTGAACCAAAGGGCCCGTGCCGTGCGTGTCATCCTTAACCTCCCGGAAAGGGCCCACCTGATGACCACACTTCAGCACAGCGGTGCACCTGTCGCGCAGGAGCACGCGGTCTGGGCCTTCGTCCAGGTCATGGTGCTCGGCGCGCTCAACGACCTCACCGGACTCGGCCTGGCAGGCTGGCTCGCCGGGCTCGCCTACGGCGCGGCGACGTGGGTGCTGCTGAGCGGCGCCATGAGACGCTCCGGCACGGCGGTGCTCGGCCCGGCCGACCGGGTCACGCTGCTGCGCGGACTGCTCGTCGGCGGCGTGACCGCGCTGGTCGTGACCGGAACCGGATCCACGGCGCTGCTGGTGACGCTGGCGGGCGTCGCGCTCGCGCTGGACTTCGTCGACGGACAGGTCGCGCGGCGCACCGGTACCGCGTCCGCGCTCGGCGCGCGCTTCGACATGGAGGTCGACGCTTTCCTCATCCTGGTCCTGAGCGTGCACGTCGCCTTCGCCGTCAGCCCGTGGGCGCTGCTGATCGGCCTCATGCGCTACCTGTTCGTGGCCGCGTCGTGGGCGCTGCCGTGGCTCAGCGGCCCGCTGCGGCCGAGCTTCGCTCGCAAGGCCGTCGCCGCCGCACAGGGCATCCTGCTCGTCGCCGCCGCGTCCGGGGTCGTCCCGCACGGGGAGGCGCTGGTCGCGCTCGCCCTGGCCGCGCTGGCGGCCTCGTTCGGCCGCGACATCGTCTGGCTGTGGACGTCCCGGGTGGTACCCGTCTCGGCACCGACGGAAGGATGCTCCTATGTCTGATCAAGGAGTCGCCGCGCGGGCGCGAACCGCGGGGCTGTGGGTCGTTCAGGTCACGCTGGCCGCGTACTTCGTCTACAGCGGATTCATGCTGTTCGGCGACGGTCTCATCCGCAAGTTCGACGAGATCGGCTTAGGCCAGTGGCTGCGCTACCTCACCGGCGCGCTGGAGATCGCGGGCGCCATCGGCCTGCTGATCCCCCGCCTGTGCGGCCTGGCCGCGCTCGGCCTGACCGGGGTGATGGTCGGCGCCGTCGGCACCGAACTGTTCCTCCTGGCCAAGGGTGACGCGGTCCTGCCCGCGGTGCTGCTGGCGCTATGCGCGGGCGTGGCCCTGCTGCGGCTGGACACGATCATGGACCTGCTCGCCAAGCTGCGCCGCTGATCAACCGAGCTTTGGGAAGAAGCGGAGCACGGCCATGTCTCCAACCTTCTCCACATCCCCCAGCTGGAACCGGCGTGCGGGACCGCCGGGGAACTCAGCCGGGTGCAGAAAGGTCGGGGCCGCGGCCTGCCCGATCAGCATCGGCGCGACGGCCATCCGGATCTCGTCGGCCAGCCCGGCGGTGAGGAAGGCGGTGTGCACCTGGCCGCCGCCCTCCACCATCAGCCGGGACACGCCACGGTCGCCGAGGTCGTCGAGCAGTGCGCCGACCTCGATGTCCGGCCCGAGATCGACCACGTCGGCCAGCTCGAACAGCCGCGCGGGGACGGCTTTCCGACCAGAAGTGTTGGTGTACACCAGTTTCCGGCCGCCGGTGTGCCAGAACAGCAGGTCAGGGTCCAGTACTCCCGAGCCGGTCACGGTGACCTTCAGCGGATACTCGGGCAGCCCGCGGGCCACCCGGTCGGCGCGGCGCTCGTCGCTGTATACGAGCAGCCTGGGGTTGTCCCGCCGCACGGTCCCCGCCCCGACCATGATCGCGTCCGACTCGGCCCGGACCTGGTCGACCAGGTCCCAGTCGGCCGCGTTGGACAGCGGCAGCCGCTCACTCCCCTCGTCGCCGATGTAGCCGTCGACACTGACGGCGACGCTGAGCAGCACATACGGGCGGGTCACGCCCCCAAGGTACCGAGCCGGGTGAACCGGGCCGGGCGGACGCACGTGTACCAAGTACACAGCGAGGAGACGAGATGAGCGCACGCCGGGTGATCACCGCCATCGCGGCCGCCTTTCTGCTCGCCGTCCTCCTGACCCCACCCGACTTCGACCGGCTAACCCCCGCCGCGTTCCTGCGGGTACCCGCGGAGGCCCTGGCAGGCGCCGTCCTCCTGCTCGTGCTCCCGGCTCGGGCCCGGCGGTGGACGGCGATCGCGGGCGGGATCGTGCTCGGCCTCCTGGCGGTCGTGAAGGCCTTCGACATCGGCTTCGACGCCGTGCTGGGCAGGCCGTTCGACCTGGTGCAGGACTGGGCGCTGCTGGAGCCCGCCGTCGACTACATCCGGACGACCGCGGGCGGCGCCGCGGCGATCGGCGCGATCGTGGCGGCCGTGCTGGTCGCGCTAGTCCTGATCACGGTGACGACATTGGCCACAGCGCGAGTGAGCGCCGCCGCGGTCCGCCACTCCACGGCGACCGTGCGGACGGTCGCGGTCCTGTCAGTTCTCTCGATCGCGCTTTCAGCGCCCGGGCTGCCCATCGTCGCCACCGACACCGCGAACACCGCGGTCGCCCATGCGGACGCGGTCGCGGCGGCCCTGCGCGACCAGGAACGCTTCACCGCCGAACTCTCCGTCGACGCCTTCCGCGACACCCCGGGTTCCCGGTTGTTGAACGGGCTGCGCGGCAAGAACGTCGTCATCGCCTTCGTCGAGAGCTACGGCCGCACCGCCGTCGAGGACCCCACCGTCACCGCGGCACTCGACGCGGGAACCCGCCGCCTGGCCGACCGCGGCTACCGCACCCGCAGCGGCTTCCTCACCTCACCGACAGCGGGCGGCGGGAGCTGGATGGCGCAGGCGACCCTGCTGTCCGGTGTCCGCGTCGACAACCAGCAGCGCTACCGGACCCTCGTGTCCAGCGACCGGACCACCCTCAACCACACGTTCCAGCGCGCCGACTGGCGCACGGTCGGCGTGGCACCGGCCATCAGCCGGGCGTGGCCGGAAGGGGAGTTCTTCGGCTACGACCGCATCTACCCGGAGGCCGACCTCGGCTACCGCGGCCCGCGCTTCGGCTTCGCCGCCATGCCCGACCAGTACACCCTGTCGGCCTTCCAGCGTTTCGAACACGGCGACCGGCCGACCATGGCCACGATCGCCCTGCTGTCCAGCCACGCCCCGTGGGACCCCATCCCTCGGCCGGTTCCGTGGGACGCGGTCGGCGACGGGTCGGTCTTCGCGGGCATGCCGTCGGGGGGCAAGGCCGCGGAGTCCATCTTCAGCCGCGACCCCGCCGCCGTCCGCGGCGACTACGCCCGCTCCGTCGAGTACACGATGGGCACCCTGGTGTCCTATGTGGAGACCTACGGCGACGACGACCTGGTGCTGATCCTGGTCGGCGACCACCAGCCCGCCTCGGTCGTCACCGGCCCGAACGCGAGTCACGACGTCCCGATCACCGTCGTCACGCGGGACTCCGCCGTTATCGACAAGACCTCGCCGTGGGGATGGACCGAGGGACTCCGTCCTGGCGGCGCGGCGCCGGTGTGGCCGATGGAGGCCTTCCGCGACCGCTTCCTCACCACGTTCAGCTGAAACGAGACTCGCCCCCGACCATCCAGGATGGCCAGGGGCGAGTCGACAAACCTCCAGACTCAGTCGGTCACGGGGTGCTGGGCAGCGGGAGCGGCAACGGCAGCGAGCCGAGCAGGCTGCCCAGCAGGTTCATCACCAGCGACAACAGGGACGCGACCAGGCCGGTGACGGCCGAGAGCGGGTCCGGCAGGCCCAGCGGCAGCAGCCTGGTCTGGATCTGCGCGGCCGTGTCGTCGGCCTCCTCGACCAGGTCGAGGGTCTGGCTGCCGCGGGCGACGTCGCGGACGTCGTCCAGGACGGGCCGCAGCTCGGTGACCGAGGTGAGCAGCGCGGTCACGTCCTTCGCCTTGTTCGCCGAGTCGATGCGGTCGTGCATGGTCTGCAGCCGCTGGACCACGTCGGAAACCGACGCGGCGGACTGGGACTGCGTGGAGGTCGGGGGCTGGTCGGGCGTCGTAGTGGTCGCGGTCGCCATACCGGCCCCGGCCAGGGAGAGCACGCTCACGGTCGCGACCGAGGCCACGATCCGAACGAGGTGACGATTCATCGAAAGGTCCTTCCGGTTGGTTCTCACCGCTGAACAACGGCTACCAGCCGGAACGATCCGTCACCATACGATCACCAAAGGTGACTACCGCAGGTCACGGCAGCCGCTCCCGCATCCACGCGAACGGGACGCCCTACCGAATGAAGATCACCGCCGGACGCCCACCTGGCGCGACCGCGGCGGACGTGAATAACTCACGGGTACACCATCACGCACGATCGGCTCATTGTGTGTGGCACAACTCTGAAAAACACTCGAAAGGACTCTTGCGTTTAGTCCGTTCGCGGTTTTTCCCAGTCGCGAATATGTTTCTGGGACCAACATTCTTACCAGGATGACAAGACCGCGGGCCGCAGCGCGGAGTCCAGGTCGCGGAACAGGGCCACCGTCTCGGCCACGCCGGTCAGCTGCATGGTGCCCAGCACCGGACCAGGCGGGACCGCGACCCGCAGCCGCCTGCCGCGGTGCAGGCAGTGGTAGTGCGCCCGCAGCAGCAGCGGCGCCGTGCCGACGCTCAGGTACGTCACCTGCGACAGGTCCACGACTATCAGCGCCTTGAGGCTGTCCTCGGCGCAGGCGTCCTCGATCTGGTCGCGCCACGGACCTTCTGAAGACAGGTCGATGCGCCCCCGGGCGGCGACCACGACAGCGGAGCGCGTCACGCGTGTGGTCACCTCCAAGGGTGCGTGCACGGCAGCCTCCGCAAACGTCATGAACCGTCAGTGGTTGTCGCCGGGGTCAAACGGGACGCAATACACGTCTGCCCACGAACGAGTTGCCGGGACTATAACGGACAGATTGCAAGAGGCCGCGCGACACCCTGGACCAGACCCCGGATTGACGGGAACTGTCCGAATTGAGGGATTGTCGAGCTGAATTCCGCAGCGCATTCGCCCGCTTATCGATCTTCCTGGGGCGCGGGTTCCGGCTTCGGCTCCGCGGCGCCACGGCCGTCCACGGCGCGGGAGTCCTCACGGGTCCGCGCCTCGCCGACCTCCGCCCAGGCCAGATCCCTCAGTTCCACTGACACACGATCTTCGTCGGCCGAATGGAGCACTTCGTTACAGAAAGCGACACCCCATCACCCAATTGGGGTATTGATCGCCCGTTAGGACTGGCAACTCGCTTCGGCTGGCGAGTGATCGTCACCGACGTCTACCGTCGTCCCATGACGAAGCGAACAGCCGCGCGCGCCTGGTTCGGCCTCACCGCGCTGGTGGTCCTGGCTGGTCTGGCCACCCAGACCGTGGTCACGGCGACGGCCACCGGGGGGCACTTCGCCACCGTCCCCGGGCGCCTGTTCAACATGCTCTGCTTCTTCACCATCGAGTCCAACATCATCGTGATGGTGACGACCGCGCTGCTGGCCGCCGACCCCGACCGCCACTCGACGCTGTTCCGCGCGTTCCGGCTGATGGGCGTCCTCGGCATCACGATCACCGGCGTCGTATTCCACACGGTCCTGGCGGGCCTCTACGACCTGCACGGCGGCGCCGCCGTCGCCGACTTCCTGCTGCACACCGCATCGCCCCTGCTCACGGTGGCGGGCTGGCTCGTGTTCGGCCCGCGCGGCCTCGTCGACAACCCGACGATCGTGCGGGCCGCCGCGTTCCCGCTGCTCTACCTGGTCTTCACCCTGGTCCGCGGGCCGATCGTGGACTTCTACCCGTATCCGTTCCTCGACGTCGACCTGCACGGCTACGGCACGGTGGCCTTCAACAGCCTCCTGGTCGCCGTGCTGTTCGTAGCCCTCGCCTTCGGCGCCAAGACCGTCGACGGTCTCCTGGCGAACCGGGAGACCGCCCCGGAGACGGGTTAGTGGCGTGACCCATAACGTCGACCGGGTCTCGACATGCCCATACCCGGCCAACGTCATGAGTCACACCACTAGCCGATGCCGGGCGGGAAGCCGCCGGTGGCGATCGGGCCCCATCGGTCGATGGTCACCCGGATCAGGCACTTGCCCTGCCGCACCATCGCCGCCCGGTACTCCGCCCAGTCCGGGTGCTCGCCGCGGATGACCCGGAAGTAGTCCACCAGCGGCTCGACCGCGTCGGGCAGGTCGACCACCTCGGCGAGCCCGTCCACCTGCGCGTACGGGCCGTTCCAGTCCTCGGACAGGACACACACCGAGACCACCGGGTCACGGCGGATATTGCGGACCTTCGCCCGTGCCGGGTACGTGGAGATGACTACCCGGCCCTCGGCGTCCACGCCGTAGGTGACCGGGGAGAGCTGGGGGCGCCCGTCGGCCCGCGTGGTCGACAGCAGGCAGCGCGAGCGGGCGCGCAGGAACTCCAGGAGCTCAACGCGGTCGGGGCGGCGGGCGGTAGCGGTGCGGGGGGACATTCCCCCGAACCTACCGACCCGCCGCCCCGCGGCGTGACGTCTGAACAGCTGAAGAGATAGCTGACTTGCTGGACTGGGACAGCCTTGGGCGACCGCGTCCCCGCCCGCCGATTAGCTGACTGAGCCCGCTCGGAGCTACTTGGCGAGCTTGGCGAGCCGGGCCTCGGTCGGCCAGCGGACCTCGCTGACCCAGCCGAACTTCTCGAAGATCCAGATCAGCCGGGCCGAGATGTCGATCTGCCCGCGGCGCACGCCGTGGCGGGCACTCGTCGGGTCGGCGTGGTGCAGGTTGTGCCAGGCCTCGCCCATCGACAGGATCGCCAGCGGCCAGAAGTTGGCCGCCTTGTCGCGGGACTTGAACGGGCGCTCACCGATGATGTGGCACACCGAGTTCGTCGACCAGGTGATGTGGTGCAGGAACGAGATGCGCACCAGGGTGGCCCAGAAGAACGCGGTCACCGCGCCCCACAGCGACCAGGTGATCAGGCCGCCGAGCAGGGCGGGCGCGAGCATGCTGATCGCGGTCCACAGGCCGAACTGCTTGTCGATGCGGCGGATGTCCGGGTCGGCCAGCATGTCCGGGGCGAACCGCTCGGCGTTGGTGAGCTTGCGGTCGAAGATCCAGCCCATGTGCGCGTGCCAGAAGCCCTTGACGAGCGCGGCGGGCGAGGTGCCGAAGGCCCACGGGGAGTGCGGGTCGCCGTCACGGTCGGAGAAGGCGTGGTGGCGGCGGTGGTCGGCCACCCAGTGCAGGATCGGCCCCTGCATCGCCATGCTGCCCACGATCGCCAGGCCGATGCGCACCGGGCGGTTGGCCTTGAAGGCGCCGTGGGTGAAGTAGCGGTGGAAGCCGACGGTCACGCCGAGGCAGGTGACGGTGTAGAAGAACGCCGCCAGCGCGACGTCGACCCAGCCCAGTCCCCAGCCCCACGCGAACGGGACCGCCGCGATAAGCGCCGCGAACGGCACAAGGATGAAGATGTAGGTACCGATCTGCGGCCACAGCCCGCGCGGCTCGCCGAACATCGCCTTGGGACCCTCGGGGTCCACCTGCGGGCCGCTGCCCTCGACGGTCGCGGTCATTTCTGCCCTCCGGCTCCTGGGTACCTGCCCAGTGGGTCTGGGGGAATTAGTACCTGCTCAGCCGTAAGCAAACCAGGCGTCCAGGCAGAGACCAAGAGTCGGGCGGGTGAGGGTTGTCCGAATTGAGCCGACACGAGGGCGATGGTGGCGCGGGTCACAGCGACCCGCGCCACCGGTCACTCACGCGCAGAGAACGTTGATGAAGATCGTCGCTGACCGGCCAAGACTGGTGATCTTGACGTCGACCGAGCCCGCGCCCTTCACGTGTTTGTTGCCGTGGTCGATCGCCAGCACCTGGCAGCCGGGCTGGTTGGCGACCGAGATGCGGTGGGTGCCGACCTCTACGGCCTCGACATGCGCCTCATGGTTCACGTTGAGCCGCGGCGCGTAGTAGGACCACTTGCGGTTGCTCGCGCCGTTGGTGTCGGTCCAGGTCACCGCGAGCCCGTCGATCAGGTTCGGGTTGCCCGGCCGGTAGAACCGGGTGTCGATCTCGACGATGACGTCCTCGTCGACCTTGAAGTTGTCGGTCTTGCTGTCGGCGGGAACGAAGCCGTGCCGGTTGCCGCGCACGCTGCCGCAGTCGACCACATCAAGCCCGTTGGGGACGCCCAGCGCGGCGCAGCCCGCGAGGTAGTCGCCGACCATGGTCGCCCACGCCTTGTATACGCCGCCGTTGTTCGGGGTGTCGAGGAACGGGTAGAGCTGCACGGTCGTCGCGGCGTGGTCGACGTCGAGGCCGGTCACGTGCTCGCAGTCGGTGTCGACCACAGCGGAGATGACGCCCGCGGTGACGACGAACTGGCGGCAGCGGGCCGGGTCGGTGGAGAGCAGGACCTTGCCGCTGGGGTCGGTGACCTGGAAGACGTAGGTCCCGTCGTCGAGCCCGGCCGCGTGCTGGGGCGCACCGGGGCCGGGGCCGCCGTCGAGATAGACGTCGGTCTTGGCGTCGTAGTGGTTGAAGTTGACCTCGGTGCCGTCGGCCAACGTGGTGAAGATCGCGCCGGACGGCGCGTCCGCGGACGCCGTCCCGGCCTGGAAGGACAAAGCTGTCGCGGCGAGCGCCACGACGAGCCCAGCGCGCGTCAAGGACTTCATCAACCCTGCTCCGATCGATGGAAAGGGGTCCCCGACGTGGGAAGATCCTATTCCTGATCTCAGCGGCCGAAAGCCCTTGATCGGTTCAAGCGCGGGCGGTGCCCGCTTGATCACTCACGGCAAGTCGAAGAGCGCGATCGCACTCTCGTTGAGGCTCCCCAGGTAAACAGTGCCGTCGTGCTCACGAACGCCCGTGACCATGTGATAGTCGGGCACCTTGCCGAAGCAGTCGTGCACCGTGCGCCCCGTGACGCCGTCCACCGCCCGCACCCACACAACCTTCTTCTCCTTGGGCTGCAACGACTCCGGGATCCGCCACAGCACCTGGCGGACCTTCGGCGACGTGCGCAGCAGCACGTCGAGCACCGGGTCACGCGGCGATGCCAGCGCGATCCAGATCAGGCCGTCGCTGCCGGTGGAGATGTTGTCGGGGAACGCGGGGAGGTTGTCGACCAGGACGTCCGACGTGCCCGCACGGTCGCCGGTCAGCCACAGGCGGTTGAGGCAGTACTCCCCGGTCTGCGCCACGACGACGTAGGACTCGTCCTGGGCCAGTGCGACGCCGTTGGCGAAGTGGAGGCCGGTCAGCAGCGTCTCGACCGTGCCGTCCGGATCGCGGCGCAGCAGGCGGCCGGTGCCGGAGTGCTCAAGCAGGTCGGCCTTCCAGAACTCCAGGTCGAACCGGCTGGACGAGTCGGAGAAGTAGATCGTGCCGTCCTTGGCGACGGCCGCGTTGTTGCACACCCGCAGGCCGGGGCCCGCCGGGATCAGCACCTCGATCTCGCCGTGCGTCCGGTCGATCAGCAGCAGGCCCTTGTCCGCGTCGCACACCAGCAGGCGGCCGTCCGGGTAGAGCTCGAGGCCCAGCGGCCTGCCGCCGGTGTCGGCGATGGTGTCCAGCCGCCTGCCGTCGGCGGTGAGGCGCAGCACGCGGCCGTCCTCGACGCCGGTGAAGAGGTGGCCGTTGTCGTCGACCAGGACGTCCTCGGCGCCTTTCCCGGTCACCTGGCGCACGGTCAGCGCGGGGAGGGACGGCTTGGGTTTGGGCCCCGACCGCGGGGCCTTCCAGACAACCGGTTCGATCTTCGGACGACCCATGTGTCCCACCCTAGGAGTTCAGCGGTAAGTCAGCAGATCGCGGCGCGCGCCGTCGAAGTGCCCATGCTCGTTGAACGACACCAGCGAGGCCCCGGAACGCCCGACGACGATCTTCGTGATCGCGGCGTTCACCACGACCCGGTTGACCGCGACGACGTCGGCGCCGATCAGCCGCGCGCATAGCGCCGCGATCACGCCACCGGAGGTGAAGACCAGCGCGTCGCCGCCCGCCCCGATCTCCGACAGCGCGGCGTGCGCCCCGGCGGAGAACTCGGCGAAGCTGCCGGACGTGCCCACCCCGTGGTCCCCGCCGACCCAGTCGCCCAGCGCCCGGTCCAGCACCGCCTGGAACTCGCGGGGCGAGGCGGGCAGATCGACCTGTTCGCGGGCGAGCAGCCCGTGGACCAGGCCGAGGTGGTCGTACTCGTCCCAGCGCGCGTCGGTGCCGCACTCCAGGTCGAAGCCCGCCGCGGCCAGCGTCACCGCCGCCGTGTCGCACTGCCGGGCCAGTGTGCCCGCCCACGCTTGCCTGGGCTCGATGCCCCGCGCGCGCAGCTCCTCACCGAGGACCTTCGCCTGTTGGTGTCCGGCCGGGGACAGCACGTCGTAGTCGGCCGCGCCGAACGACGCCTGACCGTGGCGCAGCAGATAGACGACGCTCACTTGCCGATCACCTCTCGGCAGCGCCACTCCAGATAGCCGGAGAACATCCAGAAGTCCTTGAACGCCGGGTTGTGCGTCTGCCCGTGGTGATAGCGGTAGTAGATCTGCTGCATGATCACCGCCAGCCGGAACAGCCCGAACACCTCGTAGAACTTCCAGTTCCCCGGCTTGAACCCCATGCGGTCGCAGTAGTGCGCCACGATCTCCTCGCGCGTCAGCATCCCCGGCAGGTGCGACGGCTGGCGGCGGGCCACCTTGAAGACATCGTCGTCGTCGCCCTGGATCCAGTACGCGATCAGGCCGCCGAGGTCCATCAGCGGGTCGCCGAGCGTCGCCATCTCCCAGTCGAGCACGCCGATGATCTCGTTGTCGCCGTCGAGGACGACGTTGTCGAAGCGCCAGTCGTTGTGGATCACGACCGTGGCCACGTCGTCCGGCTGGTGCGCGTCGAGCCAGGCCATGACCTCGGCGAAGTCCGGCACGTTGTCGGTACGGGCGGCCACGAACCGCTGCGACCAGCCCTTGACCTGCCTGCCTACGTAGCCACGGCCCTTGCCGAGGTCGGTCAGCCCGGCTGCGTCGGGGTCGACCTGGTGCAGGTCCACAAACCGGTCGATCAGCGCGGTCGACAGGTCCCGCGCCTGGGTCTCCGTCAGGGTCATGCCCTCCGGGAGGTCGCCCCGCAGGATGGTGCCGGGGATCCGTTCCATGACGTAGAAGTCCGAGCCCAGCACCGAATGGTCCTCGCACAGGCCGAGCACCGCCGGCACGTACGGGAACACCGGTTTGAGCGCGGACTGGACGCGAAACTCGCGCTTCATGTCGTGCGCCGACGCGGCCTTCTTTCCCACCGGCGGGCGACGCAGGATCAGCTCACGGTCCGAATAGGACAGAAGGTAGGTCAGATTTGACGCCCCTCCGGGGAACTGTCGCACGGTCGGCTCGCCCGCCAGACCGTCCACAACGGACGAGAGCCAGGCGTGCACGGCGGTGGTGTCAAAGGCGTCCTCGGCGCGCACATCACGCGGCTGATCAGCCGTCATGACGGCATCCTTGTCACGAAACTCGCGCCCACGATCGCCGAATGGTTCCAGGTCATGACATCTTCGCCACGATGCCCAGCGGCAGGTTCCGCATGGCGAAGCCGAGCAGCGACCACGGCCAGCCCGGCGTGCACGCCTCGGCCGACTCGCGCTCGATCGCCTTCACCATCGAACGCACGCCCGGCACGGTGTCGACCATCAGCGGGGTCTTCTTGACGCTGTCGTTCATCTCCGAGCGGATGTAGCCGGGGTAGATCGTGGAGACGTTGATCGGCGTCTTGAGCGTGTCGGCCCGGATGCCCTCGGCCAGCGCGGCGATGCCCGCCTTCGTCGCGGCGTAGGTCGACAGGTTGCGCGGCAATCCACGCATCGCCGACATCGACGAGATCACCACGAGGTGGCCGGCGTTCTGCTCGCGGAAGGCCTCCATCGCGGCCTCGCACTGTGCAAGCGCGGAGACGAAGTTGGTCTCGGCGGTCTGCTTGTTGGCGTGGAAGTAGCCGGTGCCGACCGGCTGCCCCTTGCCCAGGCCCGCGTTGACGATCACCCGGTCGATGGTGCCCAGCTCGGTGCGGAACTCGCCGAACACCTTGAACACCGCGTCGTGGTCGTTGACGTCGAGCGCCTTGACCACGACCTTGATGCCGGGGTTCGCGACGAGTAGTTCCTCGCGCAGCTTCTCCAGCCGGTCGGTGCGGCGCGCGGCGAGGGCGAGGTTTCGGCCCTTCGCGGCGAACTGGCGGGCCATCTCCTCACCGAGTCCGGAGCTGGCGCCGGTGATGAGGATGTTCTTGCGGGTCATCGGGTTTCCTTCTCTGTATCGCGACCGATGGCCGACCACGGGAGCTGTGTGTGCTTGCGCGTCACGGCGACTCCTTCTCCATCTTGGGCCGCAATCGAGCCCATGTCTTGGCGACCTGCTTGTCGACGAGCCACGGCGCGATCCGCTTGAGCAGGTGCGCGCGCTTGCCGTCGGCGTGGGTGTGGACGAGGAAGCGCTTGGCCGCCACGGCGTCGAACACCAGCTTCGCCACGTCGTCCGGGGTCACCTTGGACGAGGCCATGAGGTTCTGGCTGAACTTGAGCGCGGCCGGGTCGGGCGTGCGCATCCGGTCGTTGAGGTTGGTCTGCACGAAGCCGGGGCAGATCACGGTCGTGCCGATTCCGTAGGGCGTCAGCTCGTGCTTCAGCGTCTCCGACAGCGCGACGACGCCTGCCTTGGTGACGTTGTAGGAGGCCATCGCGGGCAGGTTCATGATCGCCGCGAGCGAGGCCACGTTGACGATGTGACCGGACTGCTGGGCCTTGAACACCGGCACGAACGTGGCGCAGCCGCGCACGACGCCCTTGACGTTGATCTCCCAGATCCAGTCCCAGTCGGCCATCGAGATCCGCTCGATCCGCCCGCCGGAGGCCACACCCGCGTTGTTGACCAGCACGTCGAGCCCGCCCCAGTGCTCGGCACACCAGTCGTGTGCGGCGGCCCAGGACTCGTCGCTGGTGACATCGAGGGCGAGGTGGTCGGCGTCGAGTTCCTTGGCGGCGGTCTCGGCGGCGGTCTGGTCGACATCGGTGACCAGGACCTTCCACCCCGCCGCCTTGTATCGACCCGCGATGGCCTTGCCGAGACCGGAACCCGCGCCGGTGATGAGGATGCGGTTCACGAGGTGTACTTCTTCAGCTCGATGCGCGACACGACGCCGCGGTGGACCTCGTCCGGGCCGTCGGCCAGGCGCAGCGACCGGGCGCCCGCATAGGCCGCGGCCAGCGGGAAGTCGTCGGTCATGCCCGCGCCGCCGTGCAGCTGGATGGCCATGTCGATCACGTCGAGAGCCATGTTCGGCACCACGACCTTGATCTGCGAGATCTCCGACAGCGCGCCCTTGAGCCCATAGGTGTCGAGCTTCCACGCGGTGCTCAGCACCAGCAACCTGGCCTGCTCGATGGCGATGCGCGCGTCGGCGATGCGCTCGCGGTTGCCGCCGAGGTTGGCCAGCGGCTTGCCGAACGCTTCGCGTGTGGTCGCTCGTTGGCAGGCCAGTTCCAGCGCCTTCTCGGCGAGGCCGATCATCCGCATGCAGTGGTGGATGCGGCCCGGCCCGAGCCTGCCCTGGGCGATCTCGAAGCCGCGCCCTGGCCCGGCGATGACCGCGTCGAGCGGCAGGCGCACGTCGGTGAAGCTGACCTCGCCGTGGCCGAACGGCTCGTCGTGGCGGCCGAAGACCGGCAGCATCCGCTCCAGCTTGAAGCCGGGGGTGTCCAGCGGGACCAGGACCATCGAGTGCCGCGCGTACTTGTGCGCGTCGGGGTCGGTCAGGCCCATGAAGATGGCGACCTTGCAGTTCGGGTGACCGATGCCGGTGGAGAACCACTTGCGGCCGTTGAGCACGATCTCGTCGTCCTTGACGACGGCGGTCGCGGCCATGTTGGTGGCGTCGGACGACGCGACGTCGGGCTCGGTCATGCAGAAGGCGGACCGGATCTCGCCACGCAGCAACGGCGTGAGCCATCGTACTTTCTGCTGCTCGCTGCCGTAGAGGTGCAGGACCTCCATGTTCCCGGTGTCGGGGGCGTTGCAGTTGAAGATCTCGGGAGCGATGAACGAGCGGCCCATCAGCTCGGCGAGCGGGGCGTACTCGACGTTGCTCAGCCCGGACTCGGCGTGCAGGAAGAGGTTCCACAGGCCCTGTTCGCGGGCCTTGGCCTTGAGTTCCTCGATGACCGGGAGGACGACCCACGGGTTGTCCAGCGCGGCAAGGTCCCGGTGGAAGCCCGGCTCGACCGGCTCGATCTCGGTGCGGATGAACTCACCGACCCTGGCGAGGTAGTCGGCTGCCTTGGCCGAATGCGCGAAGTCCATGTCGCCTCCTGTTACACCGGAGCACCCAGCGCGGCCACCGTTGCGCGCGGCTTGATGCGACCTCCTATTGAGCGTTGCTCAACAAGGTACCCTGCTTATCGAGCAACGCTCAACAGGTGGAGGGAGTGACGTATGGCCCAAGCGGCGGCCAGGACCCGGCGCACGGCCGAGGACCGGCGCAAACAACTGATCGGCATCGGCTTGAGCATGCTGACGGCCCGCCCCATCCACCAGGTGACCATCGATGAGGTGGCCGCCGAGGCGGGCATCTCCCGGAGCCTGCTGTTCCACTACTTCCCGACGAAGCAGGACTACTACGTCGAGGTCGTCCGCGCCGCGAGCCGCCGCCTCCTCCGCTCGGCGGCGCCGGACGACTCCCCCCGCGCCATAGTCGAGGGCTACGTCGCCTTCATCGAACGCCGCCGCACCCAGTACGTCGGCCTCTTCCGCGCCTCCGGCCTGGATGACTGGGTCCGCGAGATCCACGACGAGACCCAGGACGCGCTGACCGTGCGAATCATGTCGGCGATGACCCTGACGAACCCGTCCGAACCGGTGGCGCTCGCCGTTCGAGCCTGGTGGGCCTTCGCCGAAGAACTGGCCATCGAGTGGACCGGCCGCGGCCGAACCGACCGCGACGCCCTGGTCGACATCCTCCTGGGCGCCCTCGACAACGTGATCTTCCTGGCGGACGAGGTCCGGACGGACCGGCCGATCCTTCCCCCGGGCGAATAGCGAGTCGCCCCCTCCCGGGCCGGGAAGGGGCGACGTCGCGAGAACTACTTGGTCTGCAACAGCTTGTTGACAGTGTCCGGGCTGATGTCGGAGATCTTGTCCGGCACCGCCGCGCCCACGATGGCCTCGCCCACCTCAGCGGGCGTCGCCTCCGGGTGCGCCGACAGGTAGAGCGCCACCGCACCCGCGACGTGTGGGGTGGCCATCGACGTGCCGCTGATCGTCTTGGTCTCCCCGCCGATCCACGACGATGTGATGTCCACGCCCGGCGCGTACAGGTCCACAATGGAGCCGAAGTTCGAGAACTCCGCCTGCTTGTCGGCGTCGTCCGACGCCGCCACCGTCAGGGCCTCCGGAACACGCGCGGGCGAGAGCCCACCCGCGTCCGACGACTCGTTGCCCGCCGCGACAGCGAAGGTCACGCCGGACTCGATGGCGGCCTGCACCGCCTTGTCCAGCGCCTCATCGGCCTTTCCGCCGAGGCTCATGTTCGCCACCGAGGGTCCCTCGTGGTTCTTGGTGACCCAGTCGATGCCCGCGATGACCCCGGCGGTGGTGCCGCTGCCGTCGGCGTCGAGCACGCGCACCGGGACGATCTTCACGCCCTTGGCCAGGCCGTACTCGGTGCCGCCGATGGTGCCCGCGACGTGCGTGCCGTGGCCGTTCTCGTCGTCGGGCTTGTCGTCGTTGTCGATCGCGTCGAAGCCGCCTGCCACGCGGCCACCGAGTGCGGGGTGGTCGGCCTGGACGCCGGTGTCGATCACGAACGCGGTCACATTGTCCGCTTTGGACTCATAGGTGTAGGACTTGTCCAGCGGCAGGTCGGCCTGGTCGACGCGGTCGAGACCCCACGAGGGTGGGTCCGGCTGCTCATCGAGGGCGTGCACCCGCTGGTTGGCCTGTACGAAGGCCACTTTGTCGTCGGCCGCGAGCTTGCGTGCGTCCGATTCGGACATGGTGGCCGCGTATCCGTTGATGGAACTGAACTGCGTGCCACTGATCCGTAGATCAGCGGCGTTGGCGCCGTCCTTCAGCACCACGATGTAGCTGTCCTTGACCGCGTCCGGGCTGTTCGCCAGCCGGACCTCGCCCTCCTGTGCCTGAGCGGGCACCGCGACGACCGCGACGGCGGCCGCTGCTGTGGTGATGAGACCGAAGCCGACAGCGAGTCGGCCCCGACGACCTTCGCGCCTCAAAGTCATGGAATGGGATTCCTTCCTGATTGGGAAATCCCATGCAATGTTGTCGCGACGGTAGGTGGCAACCCTTGCCACTTGCCACTGATAGGCCGATCAGACCATGACAATGGGCTGTTCAGTGCGCATGACCTGCGGCTGTTCAGCCAAAATCGGACAAGCGATTTCGCAGCATTTTTCCGGTCGCGTTGCACGGCAGCTCCGGCAGGAACCAGTCACCCAAACTCGGACAACCGGCTCCGCAGCACCTTTCCGGTCGCGTTGCGCGGCAGCTCCGACAGGAACCAGTCACCCAAACTCGGACAACCGGCTCCGCAGCACTTTTCCGGTCGCGTTGCGCGGCAGCTCCGGCAGGAACACGACATCGCGCGGAACCTTGAACCGGGCGAGGTTCGCCTTCACGTGCTCGCGCAGATCGTCCGCGCCGACGCTCACATCCGGATCGACGGCGACATAAGCCTTGAGCCGCTGGCCGAATTCGGGATCGGCGACGCCGACCACCGCGGCCTCGACCACACCGGGATATTCGACCAGCAGATTCTCCACCTCGACCGGGAAGACGTTCTCGCCGCCGGAGACGATCATGTCGTCGTCGCGCCCGTCGATGAACAGCCTGCCCGCGGCGTCGAAGTGTCCGACGTCGCCGATCGACAGCAGCCCGTCGATGATGTCCTTGTGCCTGCCGTCGGTGTAGCCGCCGAAGCTCAGGCCGCTGCCGACGAACACGCGCCCGGTCACGTCGGGCTGGGTGATCCGCCTGCCCGCGTTGTCGTAGAGCCGCACGACACACCCCACCGGCGCCCGCCCGACCGTGCCCGGCGCCTCCCGCCAGTCCTGTGGCGTGGCGACCGTGGCCACCGCGACCTCTGTGGAGCCGTAGAGGTTGTGCACGACGTCGCCGAACGCCTTGGTGGCGCGGTTGCCGAGTTCCGGCGACAGCGCGGAGCCCGCGGTGAACAGGATGCGCAGCGAACTGGTGTCGTAGCGGCCGAGTGTCTCCGGCCCGAGGTCGAGGATGCGCTGGAGCATGGTCGGCACCACGACCAGCGTGGTCGCCTTGTTGTCCTGGATCGCGCGCAGCGTCTCCTCCGGGTCGAACCGGCGCCGCATCACCACGGCCGACCCGAGCGCGAAGCTGATGATGAACTGCGAGAGCCCGGTGCCGTGGAACAGCGGCGCGCCGAGCATCGTCGTCTCGCCCGCGCGCAGCGGGATCCGGTCGAGGAACTGCGCGGCGGCCAGCGGCGAGCGGACCTGTCGGGGTGCCCCCTTCGGCGTGCCGGTCGTGCCGCTGGTCAGCAGCACCATGCCGCCCGGTTCGGCGGGCACCGCGACCGGCCGGTCGTCGCTGTTGGCGATCAGCTCCTCGATCGTGCGCACGCCCGCGGTGACGTCGTCGACCCACGCGGTGAAGCGCGGGATGCTGTCGGGCAGCGCGGTGGCCAGGTCGGCGAACTCCTGGTCGTGGATGAACACGGTGACGCCCTCGCGCTTGGCCACGTCGGCCAGCTGCGGCTTGGCGAAGCCGGTGTTCATCAGCAGCAGCCGCGCCCCGAGCTTGCCCGCGGCCAGCATCGTGTCGACGGCGCCGCGGTGGTCCCTGGCCAGCAGCGCGATGACCGAGCGGTCGCTGACGCCCCGGTGCGCGAGGGCGCGGGCGAGCGCGTTGGAGCGGGTGTCGAGCTGGCGGAAGGTGAGCGGCCCGAGTTCGTCGACCAGGCCGATCGCCCGGTGGTCACGGGTCGCCGCGACCTTGGCCGCGCCCGCGATCGGGCCAAGCCGGCGCACGGCGATCATGGACTTGAGCACGTGGTCGGGTCTGCCGAGTGGCACCAGGCCTGCCCTGCGCATCACGTCGACGCTGCGCACCACCGTCGGAACCTTGCCCGCCAGGTCCCGCACCAGGGTCAGGTAGTCGCTCACCGCAGCCTCCTGTGGTCCGTGTTACCAGCAGTTGCACGGTGCCGCAGAAGTTACCGGCGAGTCAACACCACCATCCGAATGCTGACATGCCCTGTCATACCCATAGCGCAGAATGCGCACCGTGCGGGTCATCGTGGTGCCAGAAGGCGAAGGAACGGCTCGCGCGCGCGTGCTCGACGACCCCGGCCCGCCGATCGCCATCCGCGACGTCGCCGCCTGGATGGCCGACCGCCAGCGCGACACCGACGTCCGCTGGATCGTCCCCGCGGCCGACGAACTCTGCCCCACCCTCCTCAAGGCAGGCCTCCGCCTCGGCCGGTGCCATGACCTGTCCCTGGCCGAGGGCATCCTCTTGGCCTTTGAGGAACGTCCCGGCCGCCCCCGCAACCTCGGCGCCGCCTACGCCCGCACCCGTGGCCTGCCGGAGCCGCCCGACCCGCGCCCGCTGATCCGCACCGAACAGCCCGCCCTGTTCGAGCCCGACCGCGGCACCGCGCCCCAGGGTGCCGACCCACTCGACGCCGCCGTCGCCGTGCACGCCGACCAGGAGAAACGCATCGCCAACACGGCCCACCCGGACCGGCTGCGGCTGCTGATCGCCGCCGAGTCGGCCGGGGCGCTGGCGGCGGCGGAGATGTCGCACTTCGGGCTGCCGTGGCGGGCCGACGTGCACACCGCCCTGCTCACGGACCTGCTCGGCCCGCGCCCGTCCCCGGGCGCGCGGCCCGCGAAGCTGAACGACCTCGCCGAGCGGATCTCCGTCGCTTTCAAGGGCAGGCCGATCAACCCGGACCACCCGCCGAGCATCGTGCGCGCCTTCGCCCGCGAGGGCGTCGAGGTCCCGTCGGCCCGCGCGTGGGTGCTCAAAGAACTCGACCACCCGGCGGTCGAACCGCTGCTCGCGTACAAGGAACTCGCCCGTCTCTACGTCGCCCACGGCTGGTCATGGCTGGACGCGTGGGTCGACAACGGCCGGTTCCGCCCCGAGTACGTCGTCGGCGGCGTCGTCTCCGGCCGCTGGGCCACCCGCGGCGGCGCGGCCCTGCAGCTGCCCCGCACCCTGCGCACCGCCGTCCGCGCCGATCCCGGCTGGACCCTCATGGTCGCCGACGCGTCCCAACTGGAGCCCCGGGTCCTCGGCGCACTGTCCGGCGACCGCCGCTTCGCCGAGGTGTCCGCCTCCGCCGACCTCTACACCAGCCTCGCCGCCGACGCCTTCGACGGCGACCGTGGCCGGGCGAAGATCGCGATGCTGTCGGCGATGTACGGCGGCACCAGCGGCGAGGCGGGCCCGCTCCTCGCGGTCCTGCGCAAGCGGTTCCCGCAGGCGGTGGACTACGTCGAACAGGCCGCCCGCGCGGGTGAGGAGGGCCGCGTCGTGCGCTCCCGCCTTGGCCGCACCAGTCCCCCACCCAGCGACGCCTGGCGCGAGCTGACGTCCGATCCGGACGAGACGGCCGAACGCAAGGGCCGCCAGGCCGCCCGCGAGTGGGGCCGCTTCACCCGAAACTTCGTCGTGCAGGCCAGCGCCGCCGACTGGGCACTGACCATGCTCGCCACCCTCCGGCGCGGCCTGACCACGTCGGCGCCGGAAGCGCAGCTCGTGTTCTTCCAGCACGACGAGGTGATAGTCCACTGTCCTGAGGAAGCCGCGGACACAGTGGCGCGGGAAATCACAGCGGCGGCCGCCCAAGCCAGCACCCTGGTATTCGCCGACACCCCAGTGCAATTCCCGCTGATAGCCGCCGCCGTCAATTGCTACGCGGACGCCAAATAGTCAGCTGGGCCGAACCCAGGTCCACGCCGGGTCCCCGCCCGCGAGAATCGCCGAGACATCCCCGGTCGGCGGATAGATCCGATCGCGGTTGATGGTCTGCTTCAACGCCTTGGCCTCTCCCCCGCTGGTCCGGACCGCTCGATCCCACCCCATGCTGAACACGGCTCCAGCGCCACCGAGGTCGAGACAGGTCGCATAGGGCTCAGCCGCGAATTCCTTCAACGGCAAGCCGTGCAGTTCCGCCGCCGCGTTGTGGCCCGCGTGCTTTCCCATCGGGATCGCGTGCTGACAGCTGGGCAGCGTCCGCTTGCCCGACCCGGCGTCGGCCGAGGCGACATCGCCCGCCGCGAACACGTCGCCCGATGCGCGAAGGTGCCGGTCGACCCACAGGCGACCGCCTTCGACCACGCCGGGCACCTGCTCGACCAGTGGACTCGCGACCACGCCCGCACACCACACGACCGTGCCCGCCGAGATCGCTGACCCGTCCGACAGCCGAACCCGATCCGGCTCGACCTCGACGACGCTCGCCCCGGTCCGCACCTCGACCCCCAGTTCGGCCAGCGCCGACTCGACCACCGCGCGCACCTCGACGCCGAGATCAGGGGCCACCAGGTCGGACCGCTCGACCAGCATGACCCGCGCCCGATCCGCCAATTCGCAGGCGACCTCGATGCCAGTGAACCCGGAACCCACCACGACCACTGTCGACATGGGCTGTGTCTTGAGGTGTTCCTCCAAGGCGACAGCACCCGCGAGGGAGTCGACGTCATGCAGGTACTCGGCGCCAGGGATCGACGGCCGACGCACGGTGCTGCCGCTCGCGACGATCAGCTTCCGGTAGGGCAGTTCGTTCTGATCGCGGATACCGAGCGTGTGCCGGTCACTGTCCACATTCACCACTTCGCCTTGTCGACGCGTGACGCCGATCGGCCGCAGCACGTCGTCCAGCGGCACTGTCATCCCGCGCGGATCGGCTTCGTAGAGCCGTGGCCGGACAACGAGATCCGGCGTCGGCGAGACGAGATCGACGGTCAGCATGCCGCCCGCCTGACGGCACAGCCGCACAGCGGACATCGCCGCCCAGACGCCCGCGAAGCCACCCCCGACGATCACGATGTCAGCCATTCGCGGGTACACCTTCCGTTTGCGGCTCCGGGATGACCGCCGTGGGCTCGACCAGCGGACGGGTCACCACGCAGGTCACCACGCCGATAAGCACTAACAGGCCGAGCGCGGCACGCAGCGATGTCGCGTCCGCCATGGCGCCGAGCACCGGGGCGAACAGGCCGCCCGCCGAGACGGCCAGGCCGAGCGTCACCCCGCTCGCGGTTCCTGGCCTCGTCGACAGATAGTCCTGTCCGAGCGTGATGTGCAGCGAGAACGGCGCCGACAGCGCGACCGCCGTTACAACTATCAGTCCGTAGACAACCGATCCCGGCACGGCCACGATCCCGGCGACCCCCACCGCCGACACGATGTAGGACCAGCGCAGTACTCGGACCCGGCCCCATCGACCGGCCAGGCGACCGCCCAGGACGGTCCCGACCGCGCCTCCGGCGTACAGCGCGAACACGGCCGCGCCCGCGGCGAGCGAGCCACCGCCGGTCCGGTCGGCGGCGTAGATGCCGACGAAGCCGCTCAGCCCGATGAAGATGAATGACCGAAGGATGATGACCGCGGTCAGCCAGCGGAACTGCGGCCAGTCGTTCGTTCCCTGGACCTCGGGCCGCTTCCGCGCGCTTCCGCGCGCCGACAGGTACGGGAGTGTGGTGAGAATGCCGATCACGGCGGGTACCGCCAGCCATGGCGTCGCCGCCAACCCACCCCAGGTCAGCACCGGCACGGCGATGACCGGCGCGAGCACGAAGCCGATCTGGCCGCCAAGGGAGAACCAGCTCATCGCCACGTGCCCACCCCCAGTGAGGACACGTGCCGTCCGAGCCGCCTGCGGGTGGTACGCGGCCACCCCGAGCCCACTGACCGCGATAACGATGAGCGTCGCGGGGTAGGAGTCGACGACGCCGACCAGCGCGGTGCCGATACCGGCGATCGCCATGCTCAGCGGGATCAGGAACCGCAACGACCACCGGTCGGTCAGCATCCCGAACAGCGGCTGCGCGGCGGCGGACACGATGGTCGCGGCGAGCACGAACCCCGAGACGTCGGCGAAGCCGTAGCCGCGGTCGAGGACCAGGAACGGAATCAGGGCAGGCACGATGCCCTGGTAGACGTCGACGCTCGCGTGGCCGACGGACAGCAGGATCGCGGGGAGTCGTTTGGTCACGTCCAACAGCCTGTCGGGCGCCGAGCTGTCCGACTTCCGGTAATCTGCCGAGAAATGTCAGATACCCGCCACGAACCGGTCGCGCCGACCCGGCTGCTGCGGCTGGCCCCCGGCGCCCGGATCGACGCGCACCGGCATGACGACCACCAGATCCTGTACGCCGGGACCGGGGCGTTGTCCGTCGCGACGGACCGCGGGACGTGGATCGCGCCAACCACACGGGCGATCTGGGTGCCCGCGGGGACAGCGCACGAACATCGCGCGTACGGCACGATTGATCTGCACCTCGTCGGGATCCCCGCGACGGAGAACCCGCTGGCCCAAGACGGGCCCGCCGTGCTGTCGGTCAGCCCGCTGCTGCGTGAGCTGATCATCGCGTACACGGCCAGCCCGGAGGACCCGAGTCCGCAGCGCGCGCGGCTGCTGTCGGTGTTGCTCGACCAGTTGGAGCCCGCCGCCGAAAGGTCGCTGCGTCTGCCCGCGCCGCAGGATCCCAGACTGGCGACCGTCTGCGGGATCCTGGACGCCGACCCGGCCGACGACCGGACCCTGGCCGAACTCGGCCGAACCGCTGGAGCGGGCGAACGGACCCTGTCGCGGCTGTTCCGCGACGAGTTCGCGATGACCTTCCCGCGGTGGCGCACTCAACTGCGGCTGCACCACGCGCTGGTGATGCTCGCCGAGGACATCCCGGTGACCACGGTCGCCCACCGCTGCGGTTGGGCGTCGGCCAGCGCCTTCATCGACGTGTTCCGCCGGACGTTCGGCCACACGCCCGGCCGACACTTCCCACGCTAGGGCAGGTATCGCAGCGCACTCGGTGTCAGTTCGTCCGGCGTCCGGTGGCCGGATAGTCCAAGCGTCAGGTCGAAGTCGGCGAGCAGCCCGCGAACCGCGTGCCGAACGCCCGCCTCACCGCCCAACGCCAGCCCGTAGACATACGGCCGCCCGACCAGCACGGCCTTCGCGCCAAGAGCCAGCGCCTTGAACACATCCGCGCCGGTCCGGACGCCCGAGTCGAACAGCACCTCGATCCGCTCCCCCACCGCCGCGACGATCTCCGGCAGCGCGTCGAGTGACCCGATGGCGCCGTCGACCTGCCTGCCGCCGTGGTTGGACACGACGATCCCGTCCATCCCGGCGTCCACCGCCCTGCGGGCGTCGGCGACGTGCTGGATTCCTTTGAGGACTATCGGGCCGTCCCAGTGCTGACGCAGGAACGGCAGCTGGTCCCAGCGCTTGTCCGTCCCGGTGAACATGCCGACCCAGCGCAGCACCGCCATGGCCTGGTCTTCCTCGGGCGACTTCTCCAGACCCGCGAGGAACGCGGGGTCGGTGAACGCGTTGGCCACGCCGACCGCGCGGAGGAACGGCAGATAGGACTTGTCCAAGTCCGTCGGGCGCCAGGCCAGCGTCCAGGTGTCGAGGGTGACGACCAGGGTCGTGTAGCCCGCCTTCCTCGCGCGCCGCAGCAGGCTCGCGCACACCTCGGGTTCGTTGGGCCAGTACAGCTGGAACCAGCGCGGCCCGGTGCTATTGGCGAAGGCGACGTCCTCGAGCGTGTGTGACGAAGCCGTCGACAGGACTATCGGGACGCCCAGCGCGGCGGCGGCGCGAGCGGTGGCGAGTTCCCCATCGGGGTGGACGATCGACTGGACACCGACCGGCGCGAGCAGGACCGGGGCGGGCATCTCGGTGCCCAGGACGGTCACGGAGGTGTCGCGCGTGGTGGCGTCGGTGAGCATCCTCGGCACGATGCGCCAGCGGGCGAAGGCGGCGCGGTTGGCCCTCGCGGTGTCGCCGGATCCGGCCGACCCGGCGACATAGCCGAACGGGCCGGGTTCCATCGATTCGCGCGCGACGTCCTCAAGCCGGGTGCCGTCGGTGGTGAAGGGCGGGACCTGGTCAGCGAGGCCCTGCAGGTAGATCTCACTCTGGTAGCCGGCGTGCTGACCCATGTCGCTCCTCACTCAGCGGGGCGTGCCGACCGCAGTCTCGCACGCCCCGCTCGTGATCACGCCTGCGGCGGGACGGGCATCTGCGCCGGGGCGGGCTTCTTGGCCGCCACGACGGTGATGACCATCAGCACCACGCCGAGGGCACCGATGGCCCCGCCCGCGAAGGGCTGGTACTCGTCGAGCCACGAAATGATGCGGAAGCTGTACTCCATGAAATACAAGATCACCGAGCCGAAGCCGATGAACATCAGGAAGACCGCGATGCGGCGAAGGATTTCCATGATCGTTTCCCCTGGTGAGCGGACTTAAGCGAGTGCGCTGTTCGACGCACTTCACGGCCGAGTGGTTCCCCCATTCGAGGAGGAGGCGTCACCTTAACGGGTGAAAGCTCGCATCCGCCACAGCCCGTACCAACCGACTATCGACGCCCCGACGGCGCAGATCAGCGCGGGTGTCAGCAGCTGCATTCCACGGGCCCCGAGGGCCAGGGCGAGGGTCCATACAGCGAGTAACACCGTGCCCAGGCCGAAAAGCGCCACACCGAAGGCGACCAGGGGCGCGCGACGGGCCAGCAGTCGGGGCGGCGGCCAGTAGCCGCGTGGGAGCGTCAGCACGCCGTGCGCGGTCATGACCAGCTCCGCGAGGAGCAGCGCGAGGGCGAACCAGACCAGCAGCGGGCTCGGCTTGGGCAGCCCGGCGATCATCAGTACGAACGCCCCCACCGCCAGCCAGCCCGCGCACCGGCGCAGGACCAGCCATAACGCGATCCGCTGGGCCCGGCCGAAGCGCACCTCGCCAGCGGCGGGGCGGGGCGGGGGCGTTGCCCGCACCCCGGCCAGCCTGGCCAGTTCCGCGCGCACCGACGCGTTGCTCGGGTCCAGCCGCAGCGCGTCACTGTAGGCGCGTTTGGCCAGGGGGAAGTCCTTGACCCGAGCCGCGGCGGCGCCAAGGACCTCGTGCACCCTGGGCTCCTCCGGCGCGGCGATCACCGCCCGCCGTGCGGCTTCCAGCGCGTCCGGCGGTGAGGTCGGGCCCAGCGCGTCGGCCAAGGTGACGTGGTTGCGCCAGTCGCCGGGGTCGCGGCGCGTGGCTTCCCGCGCCGACACCGCGGCCTGGTCATGTCGGCCCAGCTCGGTGAGGGCAAGGCTGGCCAGCCGGTGCGCCCACGATGGCTCGCCGAGGGTGATCGCGCGCTTCGCCGCGTCCAGGCAGTCCTGCGGCCTGCCGGAGTCCAGCAGCGCGGCGGCGAGGCGGCACCAGGCCTCGGGATGGTCGGGGTGGTCGGCGAGTACCGGGCGCAGGATGTCGATGGCGATCTCCGGGCGGCCCTCCGCCGTCAGCTCCGCGGCCTGTGCCAGCACGGCGTCGATCAGCTCGGCCATTGGCATCCCTCCCCGCGTCTGTGAC